>Ga0310811_10005177_pt1 | contig 16469 bp, 23 predicted proteins | sample YCmetagenome_FD_207642 | JGI IMG/M metagenome (GOLD analysis project Ga0310811, IMG submission 207642) | Soil microbial communities from experimental microcosm in Duke University, North Carolina, United States - YC | ecosystem: Engineered > Artificial ecosystem > Soil microcosm > Unclassified ...
CGGGAGACGGGAGACGGGAGACGGGAGACGGGAGACGGGAGACGGGAGACGGGAGACGGGAGACGGGAGACGGGAGACGGGAGACGGGAGACGGATGGGAATGGGGTCATGCAAAATAGTCAAATAGTAAAACTAAATTAATTTGTATTGTCTACTTTTTGAGGTGTGATAGATAATACTGAGGTACCTGGATGATATGAGAGGATTTACGTAGCTAAGGTTGTGCAGAGATGTCATACAGTATTAGTTGTTGAGTAGCCAACAGATTATGCTTTTAAATGTGTGAAGCTCCTGCTCAAAAATGTATTATTATGATTATTTATTTATTTCAAGATCTACTATGGTTATTACTAAGTCAAGGTGCTGCAGGCACCTCCCAAAGGAGCATGAAGCGCTCCTTTGCCTTACTGTGTTGAAGGCACAGTGACTATGATTATTAGGATGAAGCCAAGGCCAGGAAGCCAAAAAGAAGCACGAAGCGCTCCTTTTGCTTCCTGTGCCAAAGGCACAATGGGTGTTGGACTAGTTACTAAATCAAGGTGCTACAGGCACCTCCCATAGGAGTGCAAAGTGCCCCTTCACTTGGCTGTGCCAAAGGCACAGTGACTATGAGTATTAGGATGAAGCCAAGGCCAGGAAGCAAGACAGGTCACTCCTGCCACACATGCAACGGTTGCCAAGGAGGGTCATGTTGCACAGCAATAGATACAATCAAATACATTGGGTATGCTGTACATATAAGGACAGGTGATGGAGCGTCATCACTGCTGCATGTCCTGAATATTACTGTGTCTAAATGGTAGGGAACACTGAGAAATTGAACCTCACAAGGTGAGAAAATATATCTCATGGTCACGTGATTCTCGCTTATAGTGCTAACCGAAAGACATGAGGCAAACACAAGGCCAAGCATAAGGCATGTATATATGAGGAAACCGAATAGCGATTGCAATCGAACTCAGATACTCACCACTACGTTGAATGACACATCGAAATCGTTGATTGCTACACAATGCCACCAAGAGGACCAAGGAAGGGAAAATCAGGAGGCAATGATGCTGGTACAGAAGAAGTGAGTCAACGTGCCTCAGAAGAAGAACGAAATTGATAAATCAATGCATGGCAGCCTGCAGAAGTGACGAACTTCCACCTTGATCAAAGGCCGATACAACCACAGACCTCAGAGCAGGATATTGGGAAGGAGACCCAGAGGTTGGACACGCTTGTAGCAAAATGCAAAGCGGGAGTCGCCTGGGTCAACTTATTAGCAATCGCCAAGCAATTGCAGTTCGGGGAGTACAACGACAGACTGGAGAATGACAATGAAACGAATAAGTTAATCGCTTCATTCAAGGGGTCTGGCATCGTGGCCATGAAAGATACATCAGCCATTCCACTCATTCTCGACCTCAAGCGCATCCAGCCAGAGCTTACACTCGCTAAAGATTTCGTGGAAGTGGACCAAGTCCCAGAACTCAAGCTCATTGATACTCAGAAAATTATTGTCGCTTCAGGACAACATCGCCTTTCAGCGCTTCGACGCTACAACAAATCACTGCAAGATGAACTTGACGCCCTTGAGAAGCGTTGGAAAAAGATATCTGGACTCAAGAATCCCACGCAGGAACATGTCGAGCTTCACAACGACTTACGCGCCGAGATTGGAGCGATGAAGGGATTGCTACAAGGTATGAACAAATGGGGTGTCATTGTCTACGATAAAGGTAAGTTGGACGCCATGGCAACTGTGTCCACCGCGTCAATGTACACTGTCTCAGTGGTACCTATGTCCGCACACGCTACTGTTGCCAGAGCGGATTATATGGATACGATGTTGTTCGTGTCCCCCGCAAATGCAACAGTAGCCACCGCGTCAGATCGACCATCATTGATGTATACTGATCAAACCTTACAGATAAACTGCTTGCTGGTGGCGACGAACTCGCATGTCATCTCAGTCGCAACAACAGGTTGCATGAATACAACGAGACTGAAGAGGAAGTCCTGGTCACAATTTTGAGGAAGATCAAGAACATATATGAAGAGTCCCCTGAGAACACTCGCAGAAGCGTTGCTATCAAGGCGTTGGAAGATATTAGGATAGTGCAAGACAAGAATGCTCGCTTGCAGAAGGTACTTCATAACGATGGGCTCTGCCTGCTGCTAGCGACACGTCTCCTTCGACTGGGACCTCACTTCCGACGACGTCATGAATTTTCTGTGACTTGGCTGTCAAAATCGATAGACGTCTGCATGGGTGTAAGTGTCATTCAACCATCCACAAGAGCAATGTACTGACACCAAGGGTGAATGTGATTCACAGGTGTTTGTATCATGGGTGAACACACGTATTGTCACGCTGAAAAAGCTGGGGTCATGCGACGAATTTCCAGACTACAAGACTGTATCTGGTTTGCTTGATGGGATGGATGCCGGCAATGAAGAGGCGAGAAAGAAAGTGACAGACTTGCATGCATCGATCAAGGACAGCAAAGAATACGAGGACGATGATCTTTCGATATGGGCTGAGGTCCTTGAAACATTGGACCAGCATGCAAAGGCAGCCTTCCAAGACGTCCAAGACTCCATTGGGGAGATGACACCTGACTACATAACCCAGCTAAGCACATATCAGCAGAATGTTGTTCAATCGCTGCAACAGATTTGGGGCCTCAACACTCGTTCCAAAACAGCTGATGCAGAGAAGCTGAAGCACCTTGATCAAGTTGTTGCACGCATCGCTGTGTTCCTATCTCCTGTACAAGGCGATCCACATGCACCTGAACCGCTCCTTGGAGGATTCTTCATGGATTATGCATGGAACTGCTTCAGCAGGATCAAGCTGGGTATAGCGGAGGTGAGCAAAGCACACGGTGATTCAGGCCATGAGGATGGTGACTGACCAGTGGAATGAAAGACTTGTCGTTGGTTCGAAGGTCTGCTAGACTCTTGGAATATATTGCATCCTAAGACACACACGATGGACGATTGGTCAACAGTGATGTTTTCAAACTTAAAGAACGACTCTCGATTCAGTTCTGTTCATGATCCAGGTCATAATGTTAGTAAACATCCCTTGATCTGCAGTAGAGACACGCTCATGGAGGCTCACATGCAGCTCGTTCATATCATGTGGTTGTATCGCGACTCATTGATGATGCGCCTGACCAATCGCATGTTGCAGGGCAAACTCAAATACCAACCTCGTCCAAAAGACAAGAAAGAGTTGGACAAAGCATATGATGCACTGTCCGCGATCGAGAAGGTGGCTTGCTCTGCCCTGCTCACATTTGTGAAACAAAAGAGACTGAAAAAGGGAGCCCCCAGCAGAGATATTGCAAACGAACCTCATTCGGTTGCGGGCATCATGGTCCTGCATACGACTGCATGGGACTGGCAAAAAACCGGCATTAAGAACTCAACCAGAGACATTGAGCCATGCCTGAAGGCCATCGCCATAGAACGTGCATACATGCAGAGGTATCGACCACCACTGCTGAAGGACCCATGGGTTGGCACACTGCGAAGGCTGATTGAGATGTCCCTCATCATTCATGTGAAGAAGAGAAGGGTTATGCAAGGCGCCTCACTTGTCAATCTACAGGAGTGGGTGTGGTGCGACGAGTTAACGCTCGATGCGTGCCATGCAGACCCCAAGAATGTCTTGGATAAGATCAAGGACAAAGGTATCCTCAAGACACAGCAAATGCAAGAACGCCTCGGTCTTGAAAGCATCGATCGAGATGCTATCAACAAACTGGTGGCTATTGTGTCGAATATGGCCTGTGCGAAAGCATCGCTGTCTTCAAATGCATCGATGTCAGCAGATGTACTCACGCCCTTGAAAGGCCTGGTTCATGTGAGTTTCAGTCCTCAGTCACACCACGCCGTGGCAACAGTTGCAATCGCTGACTTGCATTATAATTGTTCTCATAGGGCTTGGAATTGAACAGTTCTAGACTCCGCATGCGGGCTCTGAACGATGATCATGCCATGATGTTTGATGTTTCCGAAGATATTGATGTACTACAAATCACTTTGCCAGAGGGACATGTCGATGAGAACACCACAGTGAGTTGATGGTCTTTCATGCTGTTTCTCAAACTCCTTGATATACATGATTGTAACATCGACTTTGCAGGGTCATACCATTGATCAAGAACAGCCGGAGTCTGGGATAGACAAGTCTACACGCAAGGAGCATGAGGTCGACACTCAGTCATCACCACTTCACAAAGGCATGCCTGTACCTGCCGATGGCGTTTCCATGACTCCCGCACCCCCCAGCACACTCACTGTCGGAGACAGTCAACAGCCGATCACCAAACCCAAGCCACGTCCCATTCCCCGAAAGAAACGACAACCATCTCCAACACCAATTGTTGAGTTGCTGGATTCATCTGCCAGTGAAGATGGTGGAGTAGAACCGGAGGGACATAGTGACTCACTGACCACTGCTAATGACAAGTCAGAAGTACCAGTCATAGATGTCGCTGTGTCAGTTTCCGCACATGACACGGTTCCATCTGCGGCGATCCACCCAGGTATGTGCACATACTTGTGGCCACGTCTTTTCCACGATTGGTCTGATATTTTCTACAGATGTCTCCGGTGATCCCGCCATCGCAACTGTTGCAGCGGAGGCTACTACCAGTGCCACAGGTGCGTTATTTCATCTATGTGCGCAATCGATCCAACCTTCTATGCTCAGTCAATGTACTGTCTCGAACGTCCCCATCCCCGAGTGCCTCATCATTTGATTTTGGTACTAATGATCTCACTTGGTTTGTTAAAGAGTCTGCCAATGAACTTCAATCTACGAGCCAAGCAGACAATCAAGATGATACAGTTGTGTTGAAAAACAATCCCACTGCAGGTCATTTACCCGCTGATAGAACTGTTTTATCTGCGTCATTCTGACATGCATCATTGTATATAGTACTGGCGCCCACACAGCCGGTCATCAATCCACCAATGCCTACTACAGTGGGTGCGTCTGTTTCTCTTATCAATGTTTTAGTGACCCTTAACCTAACCCTCCAATTTCAATATCCAGTGCCTGCTGAGTCGAGTAAACGTGCTCGTTCTGCGACAGGTATGTCGACCATCTTTTTTCTATACAGAATGTCGCCAACTGAACATTGTCGGTTCATTCAATGACAATGCAGGTACATCTACATCTTCATCTAGCTCTGCACATGGTTCAATGCCGAAGAAGAAGGCAAGGATCATGCAGACAGCTGAGGATGAGGATGAATGACTTTGCTCAAGGCGTCGTCTAGGTTCCGTATGGTGAAGTGTTGTTCGTGCAATGCACTTGTCTTGTTATTGATGTAATTGTACTGCTCTGTCTTTGTGTACTGCCCCATGTAATGTAATGTGTTGCTTACTGCATTTAAGTGATTCATGTGTCATTTGTTCTCCCTCGATATTCCTGCTTGCTAGTCTCGGGTGCTTCCTGTACTTAGCTGCGCAATGAGGACGATATATGCATTTCTCTGGCAACTATGTGTCTCGTCATTTTGCTGGGTACATTCACTCCAGCAGATTGACTTGTCAAGATCATTAATGTCATGTTCTGCTAGTCTCCCTTGTCGTGCACTGAATCGTTTGCTATTTCATACGCTCTTGTTTCAATTGTGTTATCTCATCGCTCAAAAGAACAGTGATGTCTGAACTTGTCATTTCCAACTAAAGATTCTGTTGCAAGCTACTACAATAGAATATGCCTGTCGAGTCTTGTCTTCTTGGCCTGACAATCTGCTCTCAACTTCCACATGCTGAACTTCTGATCAACTCGCATCTTCAATGTTCAGGAAACATCATGTCTGTTCATTCCATACTCTGCCTTGTGCATTGCACTCATCTACGGAGTTATACCACTGAGTGACCAGCTCCACTTTCATTCAATTCTAGCTGACAAGTTGTTCCACAGCATCATCTTCATAGATTTCAACTGCTGATGTCGAACACTGACACTGCATCTTGGTCCTTTGCTTATGCCATTTTTACATGCCTGCAGGTACGCTAACCATTTAAGATTCAATTCAAACCTGAAATGACATTGTGCACTAACATTTGAACCCTGCATTCCCGATCATCATTCCATTCTATTTCGGCTGGTTGTACTCATATTTTCGACCCTTGCACTGGTACCTTAACAGACTGTCCGGTGTGCCGAGTGCAATTGTCTGGTTGCATTCTGAGCTGTATATCACATCAGACCATATCACTCAACAATCTTTGGATTAACACTGATACACTTTATACATTTGCTTGTTGCTCGTTCCCTCATTCACTCTGTCCGTCAACTGCATTATTTTGCCTCTGAACGATGTCCAGGTCCCTCCCTTGACTTGGCAGCTGACTCATGCATGAGGGTGCATCGTGTTGCCGGTAAAATTCTACATTGTTAAATTTTTTTTTAACTGCGATGCCCTTCCATTGACATAATACACTCAGTATATAAAAATGCTGGTCTGCACTAATGCTCGCCTCCGGATCATCTCATTTTATCCTGCCTGACAGCACGATCTCAGTTGCCCTCTCTTTCAATTCAACCTCTGCATCACATACCTTCTCAGCCGCTGCCCTGTCTCCTACTAGTAGTGCAGTTGAAGCATGTCTGACATTGTTGATGACATGTAAGCATTGATTCCCCTCAATGGGATATCCATTCATTGCTGACCCCTCATCCAAGTCTTGACAGTGATGATGACTTGGGCACCATCACCTTCCAAGGTGCTGCAAGAAATGTCGATCAGGATGAGTCTAGGCCATTCGATCTTGCAGAGGTTCCATCCTCTGTTGAGGCAGAAGATGCCTTGCCTCAAAGTGAGGTTTTGGAGAGTCTTTTTTTGCAGCAGGAGGGCTCTCATCGAGCTGGACGCACCTGGGAACAGACTAAAGTGCAGCCTATCAACTTGTCTACCCTTGCGCGCAACTTCAAAAAGGATGACAAAGCCACTGCCATAAATTTGTTGCATCGTCGTTCCGTCCTTCGCCTTGACGATGACCTTTATTTTAGCAGCGACGATGAGATGTTGGCTTGGGATGGTTCCAAGCATTTTCTTGACTTCTGCCTTGTTGTGGGGGGTCGACCTGGTCTGCATGCTTTCCTGCCGAACAGAGTTGTTGATCACACCTTTTCCCTCACTCTCAATCTTTGTCTTCCCACTCGTCTCTTTCGCCCCAAATTTGGAAAGTTGGGTTTCGATCCTTCGGGTTGTATGATGGCTCTTGGGACATCTCCCTCAGCTGAATTATGGCTTGCCTTTTGCCCACGTGAGAACTTGGACGATGTGAACATAGCAAATGAAGCCCCATTGCTCAGCGACAAGCAACATGGGGACACGCGACTCTCCTCATCTCACTTTCGCATGGCAGTGATGTTCATTGCGCATGCCCTCTCTAAAAACCCCGACATGCCCATATATGTCATGCATCCCTATGGTACTGATGATGTTGATCTCAGTGCCTGGAAGATCAAAGACGTGTCAAATATTTAGTGAGTTTAATTGTTTCATCACTATGTAGTACACCCTTTTCCTCTAGGGGTGAATTGCATGCCAACTCCGTCTTGGGTGCACCTCCTGCAACCATCAGTGCGCCATGTGGGGGAGACAGACTGGTCTGCGCTGTGTAGCATTTGCAACAGTTGCTACGGCGGCTGCACGAGAGCAGTCGGTGTTGTTCAAACACATTTGACCACCAAATGGTGGATGTAACATCATCCATCTGACGGGAGGATCCACAGACAACATGTGGCACATCCAGGTCATGTCCTCTGATAGACACATCTCGCGTTCACGACGGTAGCATATGCGGGCATCCATGTAGTGCCGAGACAATGTTCTGCCAGCATGCTGACAATTATTATAGTGATAATACGTCGTGGGATTTGCGGCTCGCCGACTTACTTTCTCTTCACAACACAATCGAATCAGATTGGGACGACTGGGTTGCAGCTGCACCTAGGTCATGGAAAGAGGATGGCTGGCTTCTAAACCGTGTGCCTGTGGCCGTTGCTTGTCGTTATGGCCAGAACCAACCCATTGCCAATTTAAATGCCCGGGCCAATACAGAGGAAGCAAAGGTATGGAATGCAGAAAGATCTTACACCCACATACGTTATGTGTCCATTGCCATCGCCACTGATATCACGTATGTCCTTTTGATACCATGCAAAGCACACATTGACGCATGCCGCATCATAATGACAGATGTGTCAGAGTCAAACGGTGGACCGAGGTTCCAAATCAAGATGTCATAGACCAGCACGGCATCGTATACGATTCCCCTGATAAAGATATTCGGGAAGAGGTCGACTTGACCAATCTCCCCCATCGTGATCCAGATACTAAACGTGAAAACAATGTGTATGACGAGGACGGCCGTAGAATCCCACGTCTCCATGGCAAGACTTGTAATAATGCTAAGCCATGTGGCCTTCTCATCAATCTGGAGACTGTTTCAGATTTATTCACCTCCTACATTCCTGCATATGAAGACATGGCTATCGATGCAGATGCTTTCCAAGGAGAAGAGATCTCAACTCCTTCAGTCTCCATTTTCCCCCAGGCATTTCTCCGAACTATGGGTCACATACAATGTGATGCCGTGCTACCTCACTTCGCCCCTTTCATCTCTGAGATCCGTCGTTCGACCACTCGCAGGTCACACATGCTCAACTTGGACGACGACGAGCCCATCCCAGATGAGTATGATTTGTTTGGAGATAGGCTCAACAACGACCATCATCAGATTCCTCCCGTCCTTATTCCCAGCGCCTGTCAGTTCTACAATGAGATCTCACACCGAATTCGCCCTTCAGCAGCCCTTCATGAGGTGCAGCAAGGTCGCATCACTTCTGCCCTCGCTGGGGCTTATGGTACTCCCGCCACCAAGACCACTCATAAGGCTCGTTTGCGCGAATGCAAGATGAGTCTTCCTCATCAGAAATATGATAATAAGATCAGCCTTGATGATGTGCCACGCGACTTACGTCTGGAAAACATATATATCATTCAGTGCGAGTCGCTGAAGGCAGAAAAACGCAATGGCATGTGAGTTCATCGGTCCTTCATTCTGTTCCATTTCTCGTTGCTGACACAAGACGCATTTGTATATTGTATGTAGGTCCATCTATAAGGACATCATTGTCCCGCTCGCTCGTGCATGGTCCCATCCCAATATTTTTCAAGCCCTAAAACCTCATATTTGCGTGTTTGCCTCTCATGTGAGTTGCGCTCATTTTGCTGTGGTGACGCTTCCCTCTGATCATGTTTGTGTTTGTCTTTCGACCATCAAGGCTTTTCCTCAAATATATCAGTGGACTGCTTTCGGCATCACATCCTTACTTGAAAGATTATGGGCATATCAGCTCCCGATCATTGAGGCAGGTAATAAGCCGAGGCATGAGGCTGTGGAATTGTGCTCTGTGCTCGAGCGAACCCTTGCGTACGCTCACACAGGGAATGCCAGGGTCCTTGCAACAAGATTGATGAGACCTTTGTGGTTGGTTCAGAGCTTGCTTGAGCAGGGACTTCCCACCTTTGCGCCTTCCATTCGCACCACCACTGCCATCAACAATCCCATCGCTATCAGCGCATCCGATTGGCCTACCTTGGACAACCTCAACGTGCCTGCCATTGCGTCCAAGAGATCGCAAGTGCTGACTTATGGCAGTGATCATTTTGAGGTGCATATATTTCATCGATCATTTCATCTGACAGCATCGTCCTGAGCTCAATGCTCACTGCATCTCTTATTCAGGCATATAAAGCGGGATTTCACATCGAGCTGTCCATCAATAAGCTTTCCCCCCATGTCTTCCTTCAATATTCCACCGAGGAACGTCATTGCATTGTTATTGCATTGGTGGCTCTGCGGTCATATGTCGCTGATGTCAAGGCTTTGGTCGCCACCGCAGTCAAGAAGGAATGTTCAAGCGATGGCATGGACGTGGACGACATAGGTCCGTCCAGAGACAAAGATCGTCTGAAATCTTTGCAGAGATGGTTGGCATGTGAACACCCCCTCGGCTACAAAGACAAAGCATATGAACACCTCCTGCGATGCGTTGTCGTCAATCCCAACAATTATTCGGATGGTCTTCCCAACACCTCGAAGGATAAGTTGAGCGTGCAGGACTTTGCTGTGCGTATCAGCCAGATGACCCGCATGAACAATCCCATCTCTGTCGCTGCTCCGCTCATCTTTACGGCTCCCTCGACCGCTGTGTTTCGTACCGCTTATTCTCGCATGCTCAAATATGCTCCTGCCAATTCCCCTGCAGCTGCAGACAAATGCATCCAGCGGGCATATATCATTGCTGCGAACCATCTCCAGATCCAGCACGTACCATGGCATGCATCTCATACAGGCACACGAGGTCGTCAGTCGAGAAAGGCCGTGCATAACTCTTGGGTAAACTTAGGAAAATCATCAATGGGCGACCAGTCAGCTGCTGCAGGTCACTCAAATCCTCGACCCGTCGACATGGCTGCTGAGGCAGCCAAGATTGCGCAAGCTTCAGATGCCCGAGCTCCTTGGGCCATCGAATCCATCACGCTGCAGTCCCTTCCTGATTTCTTCACTCGCGATAGTCTTCCTGATGAATTCAGTCTTGAGAACATAGATTGCGCAGGAGACGCACTGATCCTCGAGATATATGAATGGGTGTTTGCGAACTTCAATCGAGAGAAGCCCATCCATAGGATCGCATTGCTCGCCGGCATCTACTTCAGTCATATCTTGCCCGACATCTCATGGGACCAAAAGGACAAGCCTTCGTACAACACGATGGTGAGCGAACGGACGTGCACCAATGCTATCAGAGCAATTCCCTGGAATGCCAACAGAGGCTCTCGCAAGGGATGCACATGGAGGCCCCAGTTCATCGCCATGGTTCCGGCCTACATCATATCAGTGTACGAGCGGAAAAGCCCCTTGCGAGAATACCATGTAGTAAACAAGTCGTTTCCGTCGCAGTGGAATGCGAAGAATAGCGCGAAGGGGATTGGATCTCTCAACTTGGTGCGCATGGGCCTCGCAAAGGCCCGCACCACTCGTATTTTCAAGGGTGGAGTTCCTCTTGCTGACTGGGTCCTCCTCACCAATGAGGAGGTGGCAGTGAAGCACAGGGAATTGATGGGTCACTTGCAAGACCGTCAGTACGGACCTTTCAAAATTGCGGTGGCTTTCTTCGGCCTTGAGAAAGCAGTAGAGCTGGGTATCAATACTGGCACATATACCAACCACCCAGCCATGACATCAATCATTCAGAAAAAGATGAAGCGGGCGATGCCTGAACCGGACAGTGATGACGACGAAGTGGAGATAATTGAGCATGGGCCACCACATAAAAGACGACATCATTAAAGGAGAGATGGATCATCCCCAGACGCCAATGCCACTGTGGCCATGGCGGAATGTACTTAGTGAACCTCCTCTCAGCTAGCACATACAACCGTTGCCATGGCGGCATACATACTCGTTAGACTGTGCATAGTTACAAGTTGTAGGTTCGTGTATATAGCTGTCTCACAATACGCCATTGCTGCAACCATTCCATCCATACTTCAGTCACCCCTCTCATGGTACCTCTCAGATACATATATTCTGCCTTATAATCGCACTTAAGGGGTATGTTCTTGGATGGTATTCCAATGTAATATGGGTTGTGGCCCAGGCCATTCCGATACTTTCCCTGGGATACTTGGGCCAACTGGGCCAATGCTTTTAATCATTACCATGACCCATCTGGGGTATTCCAAGTCCCTTATGATTTTAATAACCAGGAGGTGCCAGGGAGCACTTCTTTTCAAAGATTGCTACACATTCAGACCCTCAGAGTACAATGTTTGTCTGCAATCAATACTGTAGTAGAGGCCTGGCATATAGCACATCTGTTGTAAAGAAGGCATCATGTCCTACTTGCTATGCTGACTATATGAGCTACATAGAACTACAGAATACTGTAGATATTCACACTTAGCTTTGTCACAGTGTCTCACATGCAATCGATCAAAGCTATTTCGAGTGACTGTCACATTGCATTGAGGTAAATTGTGATATGCAGTAATGAAAGGAGATCCCCCATTCTGACAAAGCTATTTCTGATGTGCCACTTATAGGTCACACCCATCTTTGAAGCTGAAGTTCAGTTGATCACACCTGGATCAGTGTATGTTTTCACAGTAGTTATATACAGCCATAGCCTTTGTCCTATGCACTGGCACTGAAACTCTGATATACGTGATGTCGGATAGCCCACTGCTAGTCGCTGGGGCAGCCCAGCCCAAATGTTATTACTTGTTTTTCTCTGTTTTTCTCTGTTTTTTTCTCCACATTCTATAACAATCTGCACAGCTTTTTCTTCTTTCTTTCTTTCTCCTACATTCCATTGTGCACCATCCTCTCTCAGCATTAATCCTGCAATGTTCTCTCTCCTTTCTTTACTACTTCACTCTGACACTAGCCAAGCAGTACATTCTGTGGCTCACCAACGATCTCTCACTTTCATAACCTATGACTTTCTCAATATCTGGTTAATAACTTTCCCCATCATTGTTCTTATCCTTTTCATTCTCTATAAACTCTACATTCAGTATCTTGAACGCACAACTGCCAATAGGCTAGACGCCATTGGGCTTCAACACATCACCATTCCTCATCTTGCTAGACCTCAACCTATTCTTCAGTCTACAACCACTAGTATGAACCTTCCACAAATCAGATAACCAAGCCCTCCTACGCTTGTCTTCTAACCTCACACAACACCCAAGTCCTGGATGTTCATGTTAGTACTCCACTATTCCTTCTTTCCTAGCTGTCTGATATGTATTATATGGGTTAACTCATTGCTAGTTCAATAGTCAAGGAACAGTCCACTCTACAAAGTGGGATTGCCCATCCCTACTGTCATAACTATGGGCCAGTCCAATATGCATCCCCCAGGCTAGCCCACTACATATTACATAGACACTGGGCTAACCCACAGCATATATATATATATATCCATCCCTTACATACCACTGCAGATAGCCCACCTACCATTAATTATTTCACATGTGCGAGATTCTTCTCATAATGTCCATGAAGATTTCGTCAAGTTCCAACCTTTGGTCATGGAACAATACGTTGTTTTAGCAACGATGCTTCTGGAATGAAACGCCTTGCAGGGAGAGACTTTGAAGACTTATTGCAGGTATGTCTCTTATTCAGTAGTTTACAACACCTATTTACATTATCTTCAGTGTGCTATACCAGTGACAGCAAAGGAGTATGTTACAAAGGATCTTCCAAGTGAAGAAGCTGTGTGAGGTTGTCGTAAAGCCAACAAGGCTGCAAAAGGTACCAGAGGCTCGACTGACCAGGGACATCGAAGGTCTGGTCAGCAGACGAGCGGTCCAAAAGTGCGATACTTTAATTTTCAAACTTATAAGCTCCATGCCCTTGGTGACTATGTGGAAGCAATCTGAAAGTTTGGAACAAGTGATAACTACTCGACACAGCTGGTATGTTTTTGTTTTTTTAACTACACTTACTTACAAATTTGTTACAGGGAGAATGTGAACACCGACGAGTCAAACAGTTCTATCCTCGTGTGAGTAAGGCAAAGTTCACTGCTGGCATAGCTAAGCAGCAACGTCACAAGCATATTCTGTTCAAGATGGCAGAAGGATCTCCCTATGAAATGAAGGGAAAGGGTAAGCGAGACGCAGGCAAGGAGAAGAGCAAAGTACTTCAGTTGTCCTCTCCTGATGCACCTGCGCTGCGCTTTGAGGACTCGAAACCACTACCTTACAGTGATCCAGAATGCCACTATCACATCTCCACCAGCACTCGGTATCACGTCAATATATACAAGTGGCTGGCACAACATGAGAGTGATCCTGCATTGAATGTAAGTTGTCTTGTCTACATGTAATAGAAGTCTACTAACAATGCACACAAGAACTTTCTACCTCAACTAAAAGACCATCTACTCTCCCACCTGCATGGGCTAGAATATGATGGAGACGAGAGAGAATTCACATCTGCTGAGTGCAGCATGTTCATACTCGTCGGTGAAAAAATATTTCGCCACAAGGTTCTCCAGGTCAATTACACAACTTATGACTTGCGCCGTAATCAAGATTCCCTAATCCCCGGACCAATGCTGATATCATGCTCCTTGCACATGAGGATGGTGGTGACAGCCACCCTTACTGGTATGCTTGAATTCTTGGCGTATTCCATGCACTCGTTATTTACACTGGCGAGCACTCAAAATCCCGTGAACCCCAGCAAATGGACTTCCTTTGGGTCCGATGGTTCGGCCGAGATTCTGGAACAGAACGGCACCCCTACACTGCTGGTTGGAAGGCAAAGAGGCTCGAACGGGTAGGTTTATTCCAAGTGATGACCCTGGAGCCTTCGGTTTCCTGGACCCACAGCAAGTCATCCACAGAATTCATCTCGTCCCTGCATTTCACTACGGTCACACTGACACCCTTCTTCCACCCTCAATTGCACGTCCAACTCACAACAACAATGAAGATTGGACCTTTTTTTATGTTAATATGTAAGTTTTCTTGTCTATTAATGCCACCATGTCTTACCTTAGAACCCCATTAGGTTCGTCCATCGAGATATGATGATGCATTTTCATGGAGGCGGAGTTGGACACAAATCCACCCGGCAAGCTACTGACTGGTTCTTATCTGACTGTGACAAGTTGGACAAGGGAGGGCATCAGGAAAACCCTCCTGGGCTAAAAACATCAAATTATCGAAAATTATTGACTGATTTCTCTAAAAATGACTGATTAGAACGATCTCATGGATTATGTTACCTACTAATAATTTAGACAGAATTGTTGATAATCCTTCATTATTTGACTAATTTGTCATGCATTTGAGGGATCATCCATTCAAATTTAGACATTGTAGTGGTATTCACATCAGACAGCATTACACGAAACAATTTAGGCTTTGATTAGAAATGGGTATGTAAAGTAACAGTATAGCTAGTAATGACCGACATATCAATCAGCGCTCTCAACAAATCGCATATGTACACCAAATCAAAGGAGTAGATTACTAGTCCTCTTCCATACTGTCAAGGTCAAGCAGTTCAAAGGCATTCAACTCAATGTGATCCCCAGTAGCAGCAATCCATTTCAACTTACTGCAAGCCAAGTGATGAGTCAGTAATGAGCTTTGAGGATGAGGGAACACCAGAAAACTCACTGTGCAGCTTCATAAATATCTGCCATCATGAAATGGAACTTTCCAGGTGCATCCTGCTTCAGCTGTTCCAGGGACTTGACGTGGTAGCTGTAAACTTCGCTGAATTGGTTTCCTGAGAAGTTGAACTTCCCTGGTGAACCGAGTGATTTCCACAAAAGAGCGGAATAAACCTTCAAAAAATTGAGCCACATATTCATAGTAGAGTCAAGACAAGCACGCTACCGCCGTTGCAACCAGCGCCAGGAAGGGTATAGGAATTTCAGGACGCTTCAACTTGTTCTTGGCAATTTCGATAAAGCGTGACGCAAATTTCACGCCAACAGCCTTCGAGCTATGAAAGAGCTGGTTAGATAATAACAATATGAGGAGTTCACCCTGGTAGGGCCTATTCCTGATAGGCGTAGCATCATTGTTGTCCTGAAAAAGAGTTGCGAGCATCAGCAACAGCCAGAGAAAGTGTAATGGACTCACATCGAACTTCAAAGCATAGGTATAAGTAAGCTTCTCTGTCATTTTTTTTGCCTTCGCAAAGTCCTTGTGCCCCAAGCGGAAGTAACCATCAACGTTTGCACAAGCGTCGTCTTTCAGCTCACGCTACATTATTGGGACGCGGGCATCCACCTCATATAAATCAAAGATCATTAGAAATATTCATAAGTGCTGTGACTAAATCTACTCACCAAGGCACTGAGCTGTAAAGCATACTGCTCGTCTACCTGAAGACGTTCTTTGATTGCGTGCACACCATGTTTCTCAGCCATGGTTACTAAACTATGCATCGAGAACTGGTTCTTTTGGACTAATTCAGGGTACCCATGGACAAACATCACATGGCACTTGACTTCAGAGATTGCGGCTTGAATGACTTGGCGAGTGTGTAGATTCTGATCGAGAAGTTTGACTTTGCCTGTTTCAGTTCGAATAAGCAAGGCAACACTCTTTGAGGTTCGGACAAGTTTCGGGTTGACAGCATCTTCATTGTCAGAGGAAATTGACAATTCGCCACCAGTAGTGGTACTTTCGATGGACTCTGAAATGGCATCGTCGACATTGCCCCAGGTTGGAATCTAAATAGAGTCATCGATAATGGTGGGAATAGTTAAATTCAATAGTTCTCACCTCTGTTGCTTGTTTAAGATCACGGGCAGATATGCATGGTCCTGCACCACAGCCTGCCAATCCCTCTGACTTCTGAGATTTCCGGTCATTGGTAACAAGTGAAGCAACCTTTGA
>Ga0310811_10005179_pt1 | contig 16469 bp, 28 predicted proteins | sample YCmetagenome_FD_207642 | JGI IMG/M metagenome (GOLD analysis project Ga0310811, IMG submission 207642) | Soil microbial communities from experimental microcosm in Duke University, North Carolina, United States - YC | ecosystem: Engineered > Artificial ecosystem > Soil microcosm > Unclassified ...
GCGAAGACTTTCAGGCCGGGTGTGCCGAGATACGAGCGCTGCGTCTGCGCGCCGGGAGTCTCAAGCGTCTCCGCGAAAAGGTTGATGCACTCCTCGTCCGCAATGACGTTCGATTTGGCTGTGTATGGCGGGCCGACAAAGGAGAATTTCATTACCAGGGGATCCCGAACATCTCTGCGCGCCAGGTTTCTGCCGTGAAAGTCGGCACAAGGTCGGACTGCAGCTCCAAACCGGGCGCATTCATTGTCTTGATGGTTCCTAAACTCTTCACGGCGAGCGTGGACACAGTTGCTGCGGCGTATTTCGATGGATCGACCCCGAACTCTGCCGCAAGACGTACCGCAAGGTTGTAACGGATCGCCTCTGCATAGCCGGGAGGAAACGTTACTTGGGACTGCAGCGTCTGCGCGGGCAATGCCTGCCAGCTGTAGATGCGAACAGAGTTCGACGGCTGCGTTGGGATAGGCCAGAAGCTGAGCTTCCTCAGCGGAAAATCGCCGGTATCGTAGCAGATAAGCGGAAATGAGCCGTCTACCTGCTTGACCGGTATTTTGGTCTGCCAATCCTCAACCGCGAACATCGAAATTGGAACTTCGATCGGATTGGCCGGGTTTTGCTGAAGAATCGCGCTCATTGCGTCGATGCGTGCAGGACGCGGAATGTTGAAATCTCCGCCGGTACCGAGCGTGTAAGTCTGCTGGCTGAGCACAAAAGGAAAATCATCAGACCGCGTGGTGTAGATCGCGAGCCTGTCGGCGTTCCATGCGTCGATCATGTCGTTCAACACGCTCAGGCCCTGGTTAGCCGTGCTGATGTCGGGGGTTTCCCCGTCAGCGAGGACGGCAACCAGCTTGAGAGCGCTTGTGATGATGTCGAACGCTTTGGCCATTTAGGTCCTCGTGGGTTGCACGCGCTTCTCACGCGGCTCTTTTTCTTTCAGCAGCGCCAACTGAAGGGCGATTTCTATCAGCCAGCCATTGGCGCTGAGGTCTGCAGCGGGTTTTTGCTTGATTTCTTCGTGGGTCATAGGGGAAACGGGATTAAACTTGTGACATGGAAAAACTTCGCTGGTACGAATATCAGGAGTGGCAGGATAGGCTCGTATGGTTTTCCCTTGGCCTTAGCGTGTTCGCCTTCGTCTTATCCCTGTGGGGGATGTGAGGGGCCGGCCCGGTTAGCCAGCCCCTCTTTGCTGTTACTGCGCGATAACCCTGCAGGCCAATTGCGGCCGGATCGTTTTGTATCCGTACAGCACGTCGATGCGGGCCGGAATAGCCGCATCCGCGATGCTGTACTGCTGTGCAAAGCTCATTGAGATGCCGTCCATGACCTGACGGCCGCCGAAAGCTCCGTACTTCGAGGGGTCCACCAGATCGGCAGTCACGAAGGTGAACGCATCCGGGTGGAACATCAGGGACTGCTCGTATACCGCCGAAGCGCCTCCGCCGACCTTGACAACAGCCAGACCCGCGCCCACGTTAGTTACGTTCTGGGCTGCGCCGGAAGTAACAGGGGTGGGAGAGACCGACAGATTGCCAGCTCCGCCAGCGTAGTCTGCAGTGACTACGAACTGCTGGAGCACGTTCTTGGTGGCCTTCGTTTCAGGATCGACCGCATTCACCGTGGCAAAGGTGATGATGTCGCCCTTCTTGAAGGTGGTGGATCCTGCCGCCAGAACAGCCGTACCACTTCCGCTGGTCAGGGTTGCTGTGTAGCCGGTTGTGGCCGCAGCGGTGCCGGACTGGAAGGGGTTAATCAGCGTGTTCTCGTAGGTTTCAAAGCCGCTAACCTGGCCAATCTTACCCTTGAGATACGCCTTGGAGACGGACTCCTGCGGGTTGAAGTTACCCTTGATGTCCTTCAGGAAGTTGGCCGCGTGGGTCGAGGTCAGCGTAGCTACACGATCCGTGTCCGGCGTAAGGTTGCGGTTGAGAATTTTGCGTGCGTTGGGGTATTCGTTGTAGCCGAAGGTAGCGCCGCTGTCGTCTACGGCGTTGTAAACATCCAACATCATCGAGAGCGCATCGGCTTCGATGTTGGAAGCGAGGGTTGCCATTGCCGGCTTCAGGTACCGCTGGCCAAAGTCATCGATGGTCAGGGTAAGGTCAGCCTGCGAGAAGGTGAAGTCAATGCCCTTCACCGTGGATACAGTCAGGACCTGGCTGGTTTCTGCGATGTCCTGATTGCTGCGGCTCCATCCACTGCGAACCGTAAACTGGTTCGGCATACGAATGGTCAGCGAGGGCCCGATCTTGCCCGAAGGCGACGCACCGGAGTTCGCAAACTGACTGTCGTACTGTTTGTTGATGTTGCCGATGAAGTTGAGGTTCGCGTGAAGAATCCGCAATGCCTCGCGGGTAATGATGGTGGGGGAAAGAAGGCTGTTCGGCAATTTGGGCTCCTAAGAGCGCCGTTATCCTTTCCTGCTCAGTTGAGCGTTGCGTTTCCGCATCCACTCTTCCGGGGAAAGGCTCTCGTCGCTCACGTCGAAGGCCCGCGAACTCGCTCCACTCACAGGGGAGGGAGGTTTCGGGGCGCTGGTTCTCTTCGGTTCAGGAGCCTGCTTTTCGCCTTTGGGCGCGAGTTCTTCGCGGATGCCGCGCTCGTACTCAAAGACCTTCGCAATCGCCGCTCGCGGGTTGCTGTTCGCGAGAGAAAGGAACTTATTCAGCTCGTCCGGGTCGCTGCCAACCACATAGCAGAGATCCGTAAACAGATCGGAACCAGCAAATACCTCTTTGACCACTTGAGGGATCTTCGCTTCGTTGATCTGCTGGGCGGCTGGAAAGATCACCTCATCCGCATCTTCATAGCGGGCGCGTGATTCATTCAGCTTCGCTTCCAGAGCTTCCTGTGCCTTCCGTTGGGCCTGCTGCGCTTCCCACTTTGCCTGGCGCTGTTCTGCCTTCCAGTCGGCCAAGTCTTCGACGAAATCCTCATACGTGGTGTACTTGGGATTGCCGTCCTTGTCCTTGTCCTCTGCGGTGGGCTTGGCGCGCGTTACCGGCTCTTCTGCGTTCTGCGCTGGGGTGACGGACGCGACTTCCGTCTTTCGCTTTATTCCCGCCCGGCGCTCGATCTTCTCTTTCGTGGCCTCAAGCTGAGCGATCTTGATAGTGTCCGGCTCATCCTGATTCCAGAGTTCTTCGATCTTCGCATCGAGTTGCGCAACACGCTCTTTTGCCGTCTGCGGCTTCTTCGGCTTTTGCTCCTGAGATTCTTCCGGCGTCTCCGATTCGCCTGCGCTTTCGGCCTCTTCAGCCTCGGATTCCTCAGTCTCTTCCTGAGCGTCTGCGGTTGCCGACTCCGCTTTTTCGGCAGGCTTGAATCTTTCGGGAAGCTCTCCACTCTGGCGATAGCTGTTGTACTCATCCAAAGTAGGTTGCTGACCACCAAACACATCGTCAGCGGCAGACGACTCCGCTACTACCGTCTCTTCGTTCATTGGTTTTCCTTATGCCCATGCGCAGGGCTGGCGAGGTGTTTCTAAACTTGTGCGCCTTACCGGTATTCGGGTGGCACATAGAATGCACCGCAGGCATTAGCGCTTGGCTGTGGTGCTTGATGCGGTTTGTACCTAAGTACGCGGGCGATTCTCCGACCCTCTCCGTCGCAAAACCATATACCTCGCTTATCGTGCTCTACATAACCCACGCGACGCGATGCCTGTTCTGCAAATATGGGCTGGCGATGAATACGCTTTACCCCGTAGGCGAAGCCGATCACTCTTCACCCTGTTGTTGCGCTGTGGCTTCCTACTGCTGCGCGGCTTCTTGTGCGCTCTGCTGCGCCTGTAGTTCTGCTTGTGACTGCTGAGCATCCTGAGCGTGGGCCGCCTGTTGTGCGGCCATGGCCCGCTCATGTGACATATCCATAACCTTGAGGGCTACGTCATTCACAAAGGCTTCGCGCTCGCTAGCGTTCTGCGCCTTGGTCGTAATCTCAGCCTTCGCAATGTCAGCCTCAACCTCCATCTTGCGGATGGCATAGTCAGACTGCGACTTTACGATCTGAGCCTTCTTCTCAAACTCAAGCTGCTGGATCTGCTTCTCATACTCCTGAGCAGCAGCGTTGAGCGCCTGGTTGTGCTGCTGCAACTGCTGAAGCACAGCCTGAACCTGCGGAGGAATCTGCTGCTCCTGATCGCCATCCTGAAGGTTGGGAGGCAGCATCTTCTTGAACCGCTCGGAAACGATGTCGGCGCCGGCCACGTCAGAGTTCTGGAACAGCACATCGCCAAACATCGGCAGAAGATTCGGAGCTGACTGCACCAATTGCTGCATCGTGTCGAAGGATTCCATACGTTTGGAATCAAACGCCTGCCCCATCGTCACCACGTAGCTCATCTTGATGCCTTTGATCTTGTAATTGCGCTGCTTGCCGTTCTCATCCGTGTACTCGCGGTTGATCGTGACGACCTTTTGCGCCTCGTCCTCGCCAAGAATCTCAATCTCGCGCTCTGTGTCGTAAATCTTCGGCACGATCTCGGCAATAATGTCGCCACCCTGCTTGAAAGAACGTGCAAGGTTGTCGATGTAGTGCATCGTGGTGAGATTTGCCTGAGCTTTACGGGCCAGAATCGCTTTACCGCTCGTCTCGTTCGCTTGATTGCCGAGAGACGCATCGAAAATTCCGCTGGTGGCCTTAAGGTCGTCTACTTCCTGCGCCACAAACGCCGATAGAGCCTGAATCGGAGGCTCAAACGTCTGCCGCTGTGGAGGGGAAACTTGTCGTCCCTCAATGTCGTAGCCTTTGTACGTCAAAAATGGCGTCGGCGCGGTGTTGAGTGTTGACCACTGCTTCTCAAAACCGCTGATCTGACCCTCGGCCACCATGAACGGCGAGATGGGAGAGGTGGAAAGCGTCTCCGCAATGCGTGACTTCGAGTAGTTGATGAGCTGCTGAGCGCCCTTCTGCGGCCTGACCACCGAGAACAGCTTTGGCTTGCCCTCAACGATCATTTGCTTACCTAAAACCGGGATGATCGGAATGCAAGAGCCGGGCCACTCCGTCTCTGAATCCTTCAGAACCTCAAAGCCGTTCGTCTTGCAGAACTTTACGATTGATTGCGGTCTGCGCCTGCCCTCTACCTTCTTTTCCTCGACGTACCAATACTCCGCGATGCGAACAGAGTTCTCACTCACCCATCCGTCTGCCTGCTGCTCAGCCTCAGACCACGACAAGGAGGCCATCTCCGAATCGCCGTAGAGGGCCTTGTACTCTTCCTTCGGGATGTCCTCGACCACAAAAGCGTACTTGGGAGCGCGACCAAAGCACGCAGGCACCAGAATCCCGTAAATCGTCAGCGGATCCAGCACCGGCTTGATCTTGAGTTCAAGATCGTCCGACTCGTCATCGCAGTACTCGGTCAGGAAGCGGTAGTAACCGAACGAACCGCCGGCGCTATACTCGATAGCCGTCTCGTAGGCTACCTGGGCTTGAGAGTCGTACTGAATATAGCGCGCCAACCCCTCGAGGATGGAGGCTGTGTCCTTGTCCTGGTCGAGACGCGGCGAGAACTTGATCTGCGGCTTCTTCTGGCGGGCCTCGTTCGAGACCTGCTGCACGAACGTGTGGCAGCGGGGGAATGACATTGCGGGACGTCCTGCCTGCTGGCGCTGCAGTTTCACCTGCGGGTCCCACTGGTCATCACCATCTGGAGAGGCAAACTTCAGATCCGAGATGAACTTGTCGCGCAGATGCTTCTCTTCCTCGGCTGCGATAGAAAAGCGCTTGCGAGCGAGGGCGAGAAATTCGTCTGTCTTGGTCGCTTCTTTATCGGCCACTCAGCACCTTGTTAGCCTTCGCTCTGATCTTCGCGGCCATCTCAGGGCTCAGCTTGCCCTTCTCTACCATCTGCGTAGCGCGCCCAAGGGCTACCCTTGCGTGAGCTTTGTCCTCCACGGGATAAGAGCGGTCAGGGCCAGCAAACTTGCTCGTCGGTATCTTCTTGCGTGCTTCTGCGCTAAGCTTCATTTAGAACTCCTGAAAAAGTCGCGCAACCAAGATGATTTCGATTGTCCTGGTTTTACGTAATTACCAAGACCGCCAAGGATTTCTGATTGCATGGCCGCTTGCTGTTGAGCCATCATTTGCTGCGTAATAGCGCTGGCATACTGGCCCATAACCGCATAGCTGGGTGAATAGGCTTTCTTCTGCGCCTCTTCTCTTATGCGGGCTATTTCCCTCTCTCGCTCTTTAGCGATCCACGCTAAGGCGAGATGCTTGGCCAAATTGACCTGCGTCATATCTTCGTTGCTACCGCCAAGATCTGGGTGAGCCTTCTTCGCTGCGATCTTGTAACGCTTCTCCACTTCGGCCTCTGTGATGGTGTCACCGGCATTGAAGTGAAGTATCTGTGGCCAGTCACGCGACGCCTGCAGGCTCATTTGCCGTCCTCATTTCGTTCGCTAAAGCCTCATCAACAATCGAGCGCGCAATGGCCCGTCTCTGCGCTGCGTCTGGATGCGATTCCTCAAGGGCAGAGCTCGTCAGCTCGAGCATCGTTTTGCGAATCCTTTTGCGCTCTGCCTTGCTCGCCTCTGCATAAACGCTCATGCCATCCACGAATCCGATCCGCCAAAATATGGCATCGTTGCCTGCTCCTCCGCTGGCTTGCGTCCACCATCCACAGCCTGAACACCCATCGCTGCCGTCCTGAATGCATCCGCAGGGTGCGAAGCCCAATCGTGCAGAGGCTCGCGTGTCGGAGTCTTGCGATCGGGCGTACTCAGCACCTTGATCTCGCCGTAGCGGTAGTGCCTGAGAGCCTGAATGCCGTCTGCGCACTTCTCAATGTCAAACCAGCTCATCGGCATCATGCGGCGCACAGCTTCGATGCCTACATGCACCAGACTCTGCGGGACCACGCGCACATTGCGCCCCAAGCTACGCATGACCGACTCAACACTCTTGCCTGTTGCGAGCTTGCCACTGCTAGCTGCGTCCCACGGGAGGTAATCAGTACCCCAAACATACGGGCGCTGCTGCAACTCACGCACAAACGAGCCTACATCGCGGTTATTACCCTCTACGTAGTCGATAAAGCGCCACTCAAACGGTGCCGACTGAAACATCCAGATCGAGACCAGATCGCCCCAGCCCAAATCCCATGCAGTGTGCACAGGCCGCGCTGGGTCGTAAGGCACGCGAGTAATGCGCCCTTCCGTATCGGCGTTGCGCAACTCGTTCGAGTAGATGCCACCAACAACAGCACGCCGCGGAAGCCCTAGCCAGATGTGCACGTACTCGTCTGGATTCTCCGCTTCTAACTTCTCGCGCTCAGCCCTCAGAACCTCAGACGACCAAGGATTGTCTGAGAAGTTCATCGTTATGTCTAAGCAATCAGGAGGAGGATTCACCACGAACCGTCGCCAGGTGTCGTCTGTCTCTAGCTGTGGGTTCCACGTAAGCCAAATCTCTGACCCAGGCCGGCGAACTGTAGGAATCGACTTGTCCCACGAGTCCTTGGATACTGACTGCGCCTCCTCAACCCAGAGCTTCGTTGCGCCTTCGAGCGACTTGATGGCGTCCGGGTTGTGTCTCAGGCCTTTGAAGACAAACTCGGTCTTCGTCCACTTGTGCCGAATAACCGCTTTCTCGATCTCCCATTGATCCTGCATACCGAGATCGTTGATGCGATTGCGCAGCAGCCTATGGCACGAGTCGGCAATCGAGTTCATGTTCTCGCGGGCACAGACAATAAACTCGTTCTGCTGGGCGCCAATCTCAAGCAGCGCAGTAGCCACAGACCAGCTCTTTGCCCCATCGCGACCGCCGCGTATGCTTTTGAATCGGTGAGGCTCAAACAGCGGCTTTAGTTTCGACGGAAACTGGACATTCATTTATCGGGGTCAACGAACACGATGCGGTGCTCGGACTGGATCGGGACCCCATTTGGATCACCGCCAAGCTTGATCAGCGAAGCATCCCCGTACTTCTTGGGGGCGAGCTTTGCCAGTAACCATTTCCGCGCATCTATCTGGAGCTTGCGATGTTCGATCATGTCGCCCGTTACAGTCTCGAACCCATCCTCAGTCTCTTTGGTCTTAACGCCCATCTGAGGAGTGTCTGCAATTGGGATGATTTGATCGGCTAGCAGTTGAGTTTGAAGCTCTCTCGCGCGCGCGTATCTCTGACTGAATTCCTGGTTAGCCAGTATCCAGCGGTAAACCGTTCTAGATTCAGGGAAAGAGTCCGATTCGCAGATCTTGTCTAAACCCTTATCGGTCGTAGCTATCTCTAGGAGGATTTCTTCCGCTACCTCTTCGCTATAGCTACTTGGCCGTCCCATATCACGCTCTTCCTGTCTCCTGAAGTCCCAATCTGTTCATCACGCATGAATCATGTAAAGCCTGCGCGATCATAGACACACGAACCGAATCCAGAAGTCCAATGCACTCCTGAAAGCTTCCCACGTAATAAGTCACTCGCGGAGTCTCTAGTGCCCAGCCGTGACCGAAACAGGAGATGCGCGGCTTCATCGCTTCACAAACCTTCCGTGCTCATCTCTCGGCTGTTTCAGGTCATGCTCGGCCCAGAAGTATCCGTTCTCAAAGCCTGTAGACTCTCCGCTCTCTTTACCTAGCGTGTATGCGAGCCAAGCAAATCCGCCGATAATACCTGCGCAGATCAGGAGAGCGAGGACAGATGCAGCCTGATTCATCGCGTAAACTCCTCCCAAAACTTTTTTGCAAAATCTCTCACTTTTCGCTTGACACAAAACACAGCGTATCCTAATATCAATACATCAGAGGAGCAGCAAATGACCTACGCAGAGATCAACGACGCGATCGCCGCCTGGACCAAAGCCAAGAATATTGAGAAATTCGGACCGACCGGACTCAGCCCTCGCGGTAAGGCTTTCTGGAAAAACAACGACTGCCCCGGATTTGGGCAGCGCGGAGCCCAGATTGAGATGCCAGAGCTGACTGGCGTATCTGAGGCACAGATTGCTTATGGCTGCAGCAAACGCGCCGAAGCCCTCAAAGACATCTTTATCCTTGACGACTACCGTGGCTACCTGGACTCGAGTAAAGAGTTTGCGGACAAAGTTGCCAACCTTATCAGCGTGCACACAGATGCAAAGTTTTGGATCGAAAACAGCGCTTTTGCGATCGTAAAGCTAGCAGCAGAGGCTAAATAGTCGCACATAAGGCCCAATCTTTTTAGGATTGAGCCTTATATTATCTCCACATTGCATCTATTAGATGTTTCAACCCGCGTCCCGAGGGACGATACTACTGGAGACAAGATACCATGCCTAATCACTCGATAAAAATAAACCGCAGCCAGAATCTAGCCGATCACCTCCCTGCCGCTCAGAGAGAGATTGACGACTCTATCAGCCCCATGCTGGTAGAGCAACTTACAGCGGCACAACTCGCCGAGGTTCGGCGCTGTCTTGACCGACACTGGCACAAAGCTCGTGCATTTGAGGAGCAGCAGGCCATAATCGAGGGCGGCGTCTGGGACAACAAAAACAAATATTTCCGCGAATTTGCAGGGGCCGGTAGGTAACCCGGCAAGGATCCACATGCCAACTAAAAAAGGTCACATCACGTCAGACCGAGCCAGAGAGCTACAGTCGATGCGCAAAACTCGCAAGGGTGGAGGAGTTGCCGGACCCGGTAGGCCGAAACTGCTCTCGCCTTGCGACCGTTGCGGAGCCATGATGGGTGCACGCGAGAGACGCTCTCATAAGTGCTAGGCGTGCTCCTTGCCACCGCTTACTCTAGCAGCCGCGTTAAATCCCTCTTTCCACTCATTCAAGCGCCCGATTGCAACATCGTGCCCCGCCAGCTTTTCGCCGTGATCTCTTTGGACGTCCAGCAGGCTATCGATATCCTCGCCGTTCTGGTCCACTCGCTGCGTGAGCTTGCCATGCGTGTAAGAGGCACCGACGATTGTGGCGATAAAGGTGAGGGCAGAGATTGCAACCGCTATGGCACCCCAATCCACTTACGCAGCGTCCGGGGGAGTAAGTGGAGTCTGGTTCGGCAGCAGTGCTTGGATAGTTTCAGGGGTGATCGGCTGGCCGTTTGCTTTCGACCATGAATTCAGAGCCACGGCGATGATTTCTGACACGAATGGGAATACCACCTGTACTGCGGTGATTGGCGAAGCAAGCTCAGGGTTGAGGGCCTTAGCCGTAGAAAGTCCAGACTGCGCCAAGACTTCAATCTTTTGGAGGTCATCGAGAAATTCCTGTACTGTCATTTACTTGCCTCCGCACGCAGCAGTGGGATTGGACACCAGCGACTTGACCTGCACGACCAGCGGAGCGAGAGCAGCTAGATCCTGACTCACGACCTGCGTCTGAGACGTCAGGTCCTTACCCGCCGTCTTGATGTTCTCGTAGTCCATAAACGCATTCACGGCCACCGTCTGGGCGGCCTTGGCATTGTTGATCAGCGCATAGGCGCACTGCGTATGCGGGATGGTTCGAGCCTCATAGTCGGCCTGCGTCTGGTCGATAACAGCCTTGGAACTGGAGAGCGTGTTGAATGTTGTGCGCTCGAAATCGGTGCAGCCGACGCAGGCAAAGGCGAGCGCGGCGAGTACGAGAATCTTTTTCACTGGGCAGATCCTTTCTGGGACTTCCAAAAGATGAGGGCCGGAACAATCACGCCAGCGATGAACGCATGAATACCTTTGGGGATGTGGCTATAGGCATTCATCACGTAATTATGGAAAGCTGGCTGGCTGTAATAGAGCGCGGTCACAAACGCCCAGGACGCCGCTACTGTCTTCGCGCTGATCTTGTGTGAGGCGAGCCATGCCTTGAACTTGTCCATTCCTAACTCCCTGTTATCGCTGCAAACTCCTGAAGAATTGAGCCAGCGTGTCCGTTACATGCTTTCCGCATCTTCCGCATACCAATACGTCAGAGAATGGGTCATTTTGCCTTATCAGCCGGAACCAGTCTCCATGATGGCAAGGAGGAGCGACTACCGGATTACCTACCTGCTCCATCACGGCGTGCTGAATCATCGCCCAACTCCCTAGACTTTAGATCACCCCACATTCCGCGAAGTGTCGCTAGACTTCCTCTCCCCCATAAAGCCAGTAGAGGAACCGAAACTTTAAAGTTCCGCGTGCTGCACAAATTTCTGCAGGCAAGAACGGAAATAATATCTGGCGTATGGCCTCTTTCACTTCACGTCCACCCTGAATGACCCTCCACACAGACAATGAGTTGGATATACACTCCAATTGGGCGTGCTCTTATCGGCGTCAGGCTTCGCCTCTTCGCCGCATTCCTTGCAGACGAATTTCATCTTTATGCCTTTTGCCATAAAACCTCTGTTGCCGCGTTCGAGCAGGGCGGCTCCCCGCATTATTTGCTTGGAGGAATGGATGGCGCTGGAACGTGCTTAGATCTACTCGGGTCGCAAACGTGCGGATACCACTCAGTATTCGGATAAATCGGTCCTTCAGGATAGGTAAAGGCGTTCCCGCCCCATTCGTTCCCCATCTTTGCGACCATCAATCCGCAATTACTGCACTCATGCGGACCGTAGTAGACGATTTTCGAGTTCCGAAAGCTAATAGGTGCCATGTTTCCTCCTGCGTAAGTAAATATGTGCCTCGTGTTTGAGCAGGACGAGGCGGCCCGCTAAGCAGGGCCAACAGAGTCCCCCACGACAGGGACAAGCCAGTCCTGCAAGCCCGCATGAACTAGATCAGTCCAGAGCGAATAAGCCAGATCAGATCTTCAAATTCAGGATGAGTGCGCATGATATGGGCAGCGCGAGAATAGTCGCTCGCTGTCCGATAGCTACCATCAGCGTTCTTTTCCAACTGATCGGCGATAGTAGTTGGGCGCATACCCACCGAACCAACCGCCTTTTCGCAGCAGGCGTCTGCTGCATAGTTGGCTTTGTTTTCGTTGAGCGCGTTCCCCAGAACTCCAGATTGATGCATGCTTCCCCCTAGATAAGTAACGTTGGTTTATCCCCGCCAATAAGCAAAGGGATCAGGATGCGTAACCCCTGAAGTCGTTGAAATTAAGCGGCGTATTGATGCCGGTATGCTTCGATGATCGCTACTGCGTGAGGTTTGCCTTCGCAATACGCATCCATCGTGCGCACCGTTGGGCTCAGGCTTGGAGCGGGTTTCGGCATCTCCGCTTCCGTCTTTGTGAGGTTCAGGTACTTCGCGCCTTTGCTCCACACGGCCATACGGGCGTCAACCAAGTCTCGCGCCGCTTCATATGTCAAAAAAAATGCAGCTTTTCCTCGCCCACTACGATTGGCGTAATGGACGGCGAACATCCTCACCGTTTGAGACATGGATTTTCCTCGGAGTAAGGCTCGCTTCTTTGGTTGGGAAGCTTAGACCCGGAGAGAGCTATGCAAAAATCGAGGGGAACCGGCCCTTTGCTGATTACCCCTCAACCTGCTAGGACGAATCGCTAAAACTATCTCATGGGTACATCATGGCACGATTTTTAATTCGCCGTACAATACGGCACAACATGGCGGGACAAAAATAATTTGGTAATTTTTCATCTCCCCTCTTGACAGATAATCGCCGCTCAAGTACATTAGAAACATCAGAGGCAATCAGCCTCCCGGAGACGGTAAAATGCAACAGATGTTCATGCAGTTCGCGGAAACCAGCCAGTTCCTTCCCTCCACCATTGAAAAAGCAGAGCGCCTCGGCGTAGTGCTCGGTTTCATCCCTTCGGGACGCAAGGGAGATTGGGACAGTGAGGATTGCGCTGTCGCTGGGAAAACCTTCGCCATCAAGGACACTCTCAAGGCCAACGGCGCTCGCTGGAACGGCGCGGCGAAGGTGTGGATGTTCAACAGCTATGCAGCGCTGGATACGGCGCTTGCCGCAGTGGAGGTGGCATAATGAAAAAGTATTACTGGAACCCCGAAAAGGGAAGCTACGAGAGCGGACCTAAGCACCTTAGCCCATCAGACATTCGCCGTCGTGAAAAGCGTAAAGCCGAACGCGCAGCGCTTTCTGAACAGGGACTGCTTCCGCGCCAACGGCCTTCGTTCCGGTGCTTCATCTACCGTGGTGAAATAGTCGAATTCGGAGAAAAAGCCATCGGTTCAACCCACACACACGCCATCTTCGAGTCTCCCAATAGTCAGCAGGACTTGAACGATTTCATGCTTTCGCATTGGATCGAAACTCCAGTAGAGCACTCGCGCAACAGGCTCGCCGTTTCGGCGAAAAACATGGAATTGTGGGCTGCAGAGTTAGTTTCTAAGGGATGGGTACGACTATGAAACCGTGGAAGCCATCGGATTTGGATAAACTTCGCCGATACTTCCCAAAAATGACGACTGCAGATCTAGCTGAGAAACTTGGCCGATCTGCCGAATCCGTAAATTACAAGGCCGCAGACCTAGGACTGAGAAAAGACCCTGAGCACAAAGCCAAACAGTCTAGACTCTCAGCTCTATCTGCTGAAAAAACTCCAGAAGAAATGCGCGCTTTAGGCTCTCGCGGAGGCAAGGTGGGAGGACCGGCCAGAGCTGCATCCCTCACCCCAGCCAAGCGTAAGAGGATCGCAAAAAAGGCTATCGCTGCGCGTTGGGCGCGCCAGTCTGCTCCATAGCTTTGACGCGCCTATGATATTCACGCTCTATGACGCGCTCCAGGTAAGCGGCCAGTGATTCATCAGGGCCGGCCAACCGGCATAACTTGTCGAAAGAAGTAACATTCATAAACATCGCAAATCTATGCTTCGGCCCGTAAAAAACTCTCTTTGCCACTTCCCAACCTCCCAAGGCACTACTTCACAAACTCAATTACCTTCATCCAGCGTGGTCGCGTGGATAATCACGCCCTCAAAATCGGCGTATAGCTTGCGCGGATCTCCGCCAACCACCTGGGCATCGTCGTGGTAAAGAATCCCAGATAGCGCGTCTTGGGCAGCGCGGAGCAGCTTATCTCTGTCAGGTTTCACCACCGGAAACTGTCTACTCTTTGGGCAACTCTTCGGACGCTTGAAGCAGAAGGTAGCCTCCAGAACAACTGGGACATGCTTTCCGAAGTAAGGCATTCCCTTGCCGCTGGATTCGATGACGCGCTTCGCTTCTGCGGCGAGAGCATTGCGGAATACTCGAGTCTTCTTCTTTCCCACGTCGCTGCTGCCATCAACCAACTGCGCGAATCCCCTAACGTTTATCGCTCTTTTTGATCCCTGTGGCGCTGGTGTTATGCCCTTAAGAATGATCTCGATCACGCGACCTCCCGATTCAGCACCCGCGCATCCACGTAACTGAGCGCGCTTTGAGCTACCGTTCTTGCTACGGGGAGAGGGATCATGGCAGCCAGGGCGGTATCTCTCTGCCTCTTCTTAGAAGAAGACCATGCTTGATTCCATACGAACTGCGCTCGATATACCCGCTTCTCTTCCTTTGTCATCTCCTTGATAAGGGATGACGATCCTACGTCTATTCCCTTTGTCACTGAATACGCTTCCTTAGGGAAAATAGCTGGCACGCCCGTTCCCCAGAGATAAAAAGGACCACAATGATTTACCGCTCTACCTACGAACTTCTGGGCTGGCCTGACATTCTCCATCAAATACGGAACCCCCAACTCCTCCAAAACATCGCGAGAATGGTTGAATAGCTTGATACCCATCTCTGGTTGCTTTGGGTTCGGGTGGAAGTGCTTCATCCCGTGAACTGAGAACTCTTCGCAGGGGCTGGAGCAGCAGGCGAACACAGGCCGCAGGCCACGCAGAAACTTGGCCGTGAGGTCGAGCACATCGCAGCGAAGGAAAATTCCGCGATAGTCGGGCTGCGGTTCCAGATCGAATCCGTACACCTCAAACCCCGCCTCGAGCAGGCCATTCGTCCAGCCACCTTTGCCGCAAAACAGATCGATCGCAACTGGCTTCATGCCACGCTCCGATTCAGCACCCGCGCCAGGCTCAGCAGAGAATGCGACTGGCACACAGGGCAGGTATCCAGGCGGTCTACGATCTGATTGCAGTTCGTGCAGAAGGCAGCGACCATGAGGCTGATGCTCACCGCTGGCTTGTACTCTTCCTGATCCATCTCTCTATCCCTCCGAATTCCTGAGCAGTGCAGGCAGGTGCAGTCGTCTGAGTAGCCTCGGGTCATGCCGCCCTCCTTGCCTTCAACCCCTTCGGCCGGCAGGTGCTGCTTACGCCAAGCAATAGGCGTCGTGCTGCGTGATCGCTGCACTTCTCCAACTGCCGGATGCGTTTCTTGTCAAGGCGCCTTGCACAGCCACGAGTAAGCGCGAATCGCTCCTGATATGCCTTGCGGTCGAGGTGGGCTCTCATGCGGCTGGCCTCACAGTCTCAGGCGATTCGTATGCTGTCACGGCTGTCATGAACTTCATGCACTCTGGCCGGTAGTGCTTCCAGCATTCAGAGCAGAACTGGAACACAACCTTCCTGCAGACCTGCGTTGTTCCGTGCACAGTCGAGTGAGCACAGAGAGAACACGTTACCTTTCGGCCTACCAGTGGGCGCCTCATGCGGCATTCCTTGCCAACGAAAGTTCGGCAAGCGCCCGCGTCCAGCATTCGCAGTTTGGCGACTTGTCAGCATGTCGCATGCGAATCTTGTCGATTGCCTTTACAAGATCCATCTGGGTTTCTCCAGACAGGTCCGCGTTCACCGCAATCCTGCGGCGAAGAAGAATCATTGGTTTTGCGTCAGTGCACTTCATGCTGCCCTTCCTCCATAGGTGAGTGATTTGTCGTTGTAGCGAACCGGAACAATGCCCGTCATGCCCTCGCGGGCTTTCTCGATAATGATTTCGTCGGCTCCAGACCAGTCGCCAGTGGACTTGTCCTTTGGCCTGAAAAGCATCAGAACGTTGTGCGCATCCTGCTCCAGGTTTCCGCTCTCGCGCAGGTCCTGGAGGGTCGGCCTGCGGTTAGGGTCTGCGTCCCGTCGCGTGAGCTGTGAGGCCACGACAAACGGGATATTCAATGCCTTGCAGGTATCGCGCAGCGATGCGGAAACCCGGTCGATGACTTCCTTCCGGTTCTTCTCCTCCGAGGCGATGATTTGCACGAAATCCACAAAGATCACCTCCGCGCCGCGGGCATGCATCTGCCGTGCGAGAGAGGAAATCTGCATCGGGTTCAAGCCGCTCTGGTCGCACATCGTTATCGGAAGGTTGCCGAGATTGTTGAACATCGAATGCCGTGCGTGCTCCCACTCCGAAGCGTTCATTGTGCGAACGTCGCGGTACTTGAAGGCGTGCAGGCCAGAGTCCATAATGGCCAACCGCTTCAGCAGTTGGCTCGAGCGCATCTCGAGCGAAATGCACCCAACGCCGTGACCGGATACAGCTGCGGCATACATCGCCTGAAGCATGAAACTGGTCTTGCCGCGTCCCGGGAGGGCTCCGACATAGGTCAGCTCCCCTGAGCGCCAACCGGTCGTGTATCGGTCCAATTCGGGGATGCCGGTGGTAATGCCGATTAATTCCCCCTTGAACTCGCGCTGGTGCTTC
>Ga0310811_10005180_pt1 | contig 16467 bp, 14 predicted proteins | sample YCmetagenome_FD_207642 | JGI IMG/M metagenome (GOLD analysis project Ga0310811, IMG submission 207642) | Soil microbial communities from experimental microcosm in Duke University, North Carolina, United States - YC | ecosystem: Engineered > Artificial ecosystem > Soil microcosm > Unclassified ...
ACCACCGCCGCCAATCGTCGAAATCTCATTTTTTCTCCTTGCGCATGGGGGTGGCCTGATGCGGCACGAGGAGACGGCCGGGCCCGGTAGGAGGTCGCGAAGGCAGAGCTCCGCCCCGGTCAGTCGTCTGACCCTGAGTTCGGTAGTGTTATCGCTAACATTCTCACTGTCAATAGACGCCGATAACGTCGCCGTAACAAGGGGGTAATCACCCGTGTACGGGGTGCCGTTACTGGAACGTTATAAAAAGTCTTCTTGACGCTGGTGGTTGTTAACGCTCACAGTCGTTCTCTGGGAAGAAGGAGAGGAGTGCGCGTGGGATCGAGCACGGGGGGCCGCCCGCCGGTGATGGCCGATGTGGCCAAGGCGGCGGGTGTGTCGCACCAGACCGTCTCTCGGGTGCTGAACGACCACCCGAACGTTCGGGCGGAGACCCGCACCCGTGTTCTGGAGGCGATCGACCGGCTCGGCTACCGCCGCAACATGGTCGCCCGGGCCCTGGTGACCCGGCACTCCCGCACCCTGGGCGTGGTGAGCTTCGACACCATCCTGTACGGCCCGGCCAGCACCGTCTACGGCATCGAGCAGGCCGCGAGGGACGCGGGATACTTCGTCAGCATCGTCAGCCTGCGCACGATCGACCGGGCCGGGATGCGCGACGCCGTCAACTATCTGATCGAGCAGGGCGTCGACGGCATCGTCGTGGTCGCGCCGCAGAGGTCGGCGGCCAGCGCGCTCGAGGACCTGTCGCCCGGCATCCCGATCGTGGCGGTGGAGGGCGGGCATACCGGCCGGGTGCCGGTCGTCTGCGTCGACCAGGCGGAAGGCGCCAGGCTCGCCACGGCCCACCTGCTCGAACTCGGGCACGAGACCGTCTGGCACATCGGAGGCCCGCAGGACTGGCTGGAGGCCGAGGGACGGATCGAGGGCTGGCGAGACGTCCTGACCGCCGCCGGCAGGAAGATCCCCGACGTCCTCCCCGGCGACTGGAGCCCGCGCTCGGGTTACACGGCGGGCAAGCACCTGGCCGGGATGGCCGATCAGATCAGCGCCGTGTTCGTCGCCAACGACCAGATGGCGCTCGGCGTCCTTCGCGCCTTCACCGAGGAAGGCGTGCGGGTGCCCGACCAGATCAGCATCGTGGGCTTCGACGACATCCCGGAGTCGGAGTTCTTCTCACCGCCGCTCACCACCGTCAGGCAGGACTTCGGGGCCGTGGGCCGGCACAGCATCGACGTGCTCCTCGGGCAGATCGAGGAGGGCGCGGCGGAGGTGCTGGAACGTTTCGTCGTGCCGCCCGACCTCGTCGTCCGGGGGAGCAGCGCTCCGCCGGGCGCATGACCCCCCGTCCGGCTACCTGGCGCCGCTCCCGGAGCGGCGCCGGCCGTACCCCCGTCCCCCGTTGGAGTTGAAGTGAGCGATAACAACGACCGCTACGTGATCGGTGTCGACTTCGGCACCTTGTCCGGACGTGCCGTCGTCGTTCGGGTGAGCGACGGCGCCGAACTGGGCAGCGCCGTCCACGAATACACGCATGGAGTGATCGAGGACAGACTGCCGGGGACCGCGATCCGGCTCGGACCCGACTGGGCGCTCCAGTCGCCCGAGGACTGGCGCGACGTCCTTCGTGTGGCGGTGCCGAAGGCGCTGGCAGTCGCGGGGGTCCCCGCCTCCGACGTGATCGGCATCGGCACCGACTTCACCGCCTGCACGATGTTGCCGACCACCGCCGACGGCGTCCCTCTCAGTGAGCTGCACCCCGGCCGCCCCCACGCGTGGCCGAAGCTCTGGAAGCACCACGCCGCCCAGCCGCAGGCCGACCGCATCAACGCCGTCGCCGCCGAGCGGGGCGAGACGTGGTTGCCGCGTTACGGCGGGAAGATCTCGTCGGAGTGGGAGTTCGCCAAGGCGCTGCAGGTGCTCGAGGAGGACCCGGAGACCTACCGCGCCGCGGCCCGCTGGATCGAGGCCGCCGACTGGATCGTCTGGCAGCTCACCGGAGTGGAGTCCCGCAACGTCTGCACCGCCGGATACAAGGGCATTCACCAGGACGGCCGCTACCCCAGTGACGACTTCCTGAGCGCGCTGAACCCCGACTTCGCCGGCTTCCCCGCCACGCTCGGACAGGACCTCGCCCCGCTCGGCGGACTCGCCGGCCGGCTGAGCGCGGAGGCGGCCCTGTGGACCAAGCTGCCCGAGGGCATCGCGGTCTCCGTCGGCAACGTCGACGCGCACGTCACCGCCGCGGCCGCGGACGCCGTGCGGCCCGGCCAGATGGTCGCGATCATGGGCACCTCGACGTGTCACATCATGCCCTCGGACGAACTCGCCGAGGTGCCGGGCATGTGCGGCGTGGTGCGCGACGGGATCGTGCCCGGCCTGTGGGGATACGAGGCCGGCCAGTCGGCCGTCGGCGACATCTTCGCCTGGTTCGTCGAGACGTCGGTGCCCGGCTTCTACGCCGAGCGCGCCGCCGAGGCGGGGATGACCGTCCACGAATACCTGACCTCGCTCGCCGAGCGGCAGGCGGTCGGCGCGCACGGGCTCGTCGCGCTCGACTGGCAGGGCGGGAACCGCTCGGTGCTCGTGGACCACAACCTGTCCGGCGTCATCGTCGGCCAGACCCTCGCCACCAGGCCGGAGGACGTCTACCGCGCGCTGATCGAGTCGACCGCGTTCGGCGCCCGTGTGATCGTGGAGACCTTCGAGGCGGCAGGAGTGCCGGTCGGGGAGTTCGTCGTCGCGGGCGGGCTGCTGAAGAACTCCTTCCTCATGCAGGTCTACAGCGACGTGCTCCGCCGTCCGCTGTCGGCCATCGGGTCGGAGCAGGGGCCCGCCCTGGGCTCGGCCATCCACGCGGCGGTGGCGGCGGGCGCGTACGCCGACATCACCGAGGCCGCCGCGGCGATGGGCAAGCGCACGCAGAACGCCTACGTCCCCGACTCCACCCGGGCCGACGCCTACGACCGGCTGTACGCCGAGTACCGCCGGCTGCACGACCACTTCGCGGAGGGCGGGCTGCTGCACCGCCTCCGCGCGATCAGAAACGAGGCCACGGCATGATCGAGCAGCTCCGGGAGGCCGTCTGCGGTCTGCACGCCGAGCTGGTGCGCTACAACCTCGTCGCATGGACGGCGGGCAACGTCTCCGGCCGCGTGCCGGGTGAGGACCTGTTCGTCATCAAGCCGAGCGGCGTCTCCTACGACGACCTCACCCCGGCGTCGATGGTCGTCTGCGACCTGGAGGGCAACGTCGTGGAGGGCGCGCACGCCCCGTCGAGCGACACCGCCGCGCACGCGTACGTGTACCGCCACATGCCGGAGGTCGGTGGAGTGGTGCACACCCACTCCACCTACGCGTCGGCCTGGGCCGCACGGGGAGAGTCGATCCCCTGCGTCCTGACCGCCATGGCCGACGAGTTCGGCGGCGAGATCCCCATCGGGCCGTTCGCGCTCATCGGCGGGGACGACATCGGCAAGGGGATCGTGAAGGTGCTCTCCGGCCACCGCTCGCCCGCCGTGCTCATGCAGAACCACGGGGTCTTCACCATCGGCGCCTCGGCGAAGGCGGCGGTCAAGGCCGCCGTGATGTGCGAGGACGTGGCCAGGACCGTGCACGTGTCCAGGCAGCTCGGTGAGCCTCTGTCGATCAAGCAGGACGACGTCGATCGTCTGTACGACCGCTATCAGAACGTCTACGGGCAGAGGAGCTCGCGTTGAAGATCTGGTTTCTGACCGGCAGCCAGGGCTTGTACGGTGAGGACACCCTTCGCCAGGTCGCCGAGCAGTCCCGGCGGATCGCCGAGGAGCTGAACGACGCGCTGCCCGTCGAGGTGGTCTGGATGCCCGTGCTCACCAGCGCGGGCGCGATCCGCAGGCTCTGCCTCGAGGCCAACTCCGACGACGAGGTCATCGGCCTGGTCGCCTGGATGCACACGTTCTCGCCCGCCAAGATGTGGATCGCCGGGCTCGACGCGCTGCGCAAGCCTCTGGTGCACCTGCACACCCAGGCCAACCGCGAGCTGCCGTGGAGCTCCATCGACATGGACTTCATGAACCTGAACCAGGCCGCGCACGGCGACCGGGAGTTCGGCTACATGCAGACCAGGCTGGGCGTGGCACGCAAGACCATCGCCGGCCACGTCAGCGACCCGTCGGTGGCGGCGCGGATCGGCACCTGGGCGCGGGCGGCGGCGGGCCGGGCCGAGGTGGCCTCCCTGAAGCTGGCCAGGTTCGGCGACAACATGCGCGACGTCGCCGTCACCGAAGGCGACAAGGTCGAAGCCCAGATCACGTTCGGCGTCTCGGTCAACACCTACGGCGTCAACGAGCTCGTCGAGGCCGTCGACGCCACGGCGGACGCGGACGTGACGGCGCTGGTCAAGGAGTACGAGGAGCTCTACAAGGTCGCGCCGGAGCTGCGCGCCGGGGGAGACAGGCACGACTCCCTGCGCTACGCCGCCCGCATCGAGCTGGGCCTGCGCGGCTTCCTGGACGCCGGCGGATTCAAGGCGTTCACCACGAACTTCGAGGACCTGGGCGGGTTGCGGCAGCTTCCGGGCCTGGCCGTACAGCGCCTGATGGCCGACGGCTACGGCTTCGGCGGCGAGGGCGACTGGAAGACCTCGGTGCTGCTGCGCACGCTGAAGAAGATGGCGGAGGGGCTGCCCGGCGGCACGTCCTTCATGGAGGACTACACCTACCACCTGACGCCGGGGGAGGAGCTCATCCTCGGGGCGCACATGCTGGAGGTCTGCCCGTCCATCGCCGGCGGCACGGCGTCCTGCGAGATCCATCCGCTGGGCATCGGCGGCAGGGAGGACCCGGTCCGGCTCGTCTTCGACGCCGCGCCCGGCCCCGCCGTGGTCGTGGGCCTGGCCGACATGGGTGAGCGGTTCCGCCTGGTGGCCAACGAGATCGACGTCGTCGCGCCGCTGGAGCCGCTGCCGCGGCTGCCCGTCGCCCGTGCGGTCTGGCGTCCCCAGCCCGACCTGCGCACCTCGACCGAGTCCTGGCTGACCGCGGGCGGCCCGCACCACACCGTGCTGTCCGCGGCAGTCGGCGCCGAGGAGCTCACCGATCTGTCCGACATGCTCGGCGTGGAACTGGTCCTCATCGACGCCGACACCACCTCGCGCTCGCTCGCCAAGGAGCTGCGCTGGAACCAGGCCTACTACCGCCTCGCCCGAGGCTTCTGACCGGCGGATATCCGCCTTCTCCCGGGGCGCCGGCCAAAGCCGGCGACGGCGCCCCAGCCGGGCAGGGACGCCGTTGTGGACACGGCGCCCCTGCCCGTCCCCCGTTCATGGGAGAACACGGAGCTGGGAGAATGGTGTCCCATCTTGAGCACCGTGTCCGGAACGGGGAGCACGCACGTTGTCAGACAAGCCCGAAGCCTCGGTGCGCCGTGACCTGCAGGCCGACTGCGGAAGCTGTTTCGCCCTGTGCTGCGTCGCGCTGCCGTTCGCGGCGTCGGCCGACTTCGCGATCAGCAAGAGGGCGGGAGACCCCTGCCCCAACCTGCAGGCCGACTTCCGCTGCGGTGTCCACTCCGAGCTGCGGCACAGGGGCTTCTCCGGCTGCACCGTCTTCGACTGCTTCGGCGCCGGGCAGAAGGTCTCCCAGATCACCTTCGAGGGACGGGACTGGCGCGGGGCGCCCGGCACGGCCCACCAGATGTTCGCCGTCTTCCCCGTCATGCGGCAGCTTCATGAGCTCCTCTGGTATCTGGCCGAGGCGCTGACCCTGCCTCCCGCCCGGCCCGTCCGCGACGACCTGCGGAAGGCGTTCGAAGAGACGGAGCGCCTCACTCTCGGCCTACCGGAGGAGCTCACGGAGCTGGACGTGGCCGCGCACCGGGACGGTGTCAACGCCCTGCTGCTGCGCACGAGCGAACTCGTCCGGGCCGGCGTCCCCGGGCGGAAGAAGAACCGCAGGGGAGCGGACCTCATCGGGGCGAACCTCGCAGGCGCCGATCTGCGCGGTGCGAACCTCCGCGGCGCCTATCTCATCGCGGCCGATCTCACGAACGCGGACCTGAGGGCGGCCGACCTGATCGGGGCCGACTTCCGCGACGCGGACCTCGGCGGGGCCGATCTGACGGGCAGCATCTTCCTCACCCAGTCCCAGCTCAACGCGGCCAGGGGCGACTCCGCGACGAAGCTGCCCCAGGCCCTGGCCCGTCCCGCCCACTGGCAGTGACGGCGCACGGGGGATGACGCCGCCGGGTCAGATCTCCTTGAGGAATCCGGCGTCGACGGCGAAGTCCGCGCCGGTCGTGCTCGCCGAACGCGGTGACACGAGCAGGGCGATCACGTCGGCGACCTCCTGCGGCTCGACGAGGCGCCCGGTGGACAGCTTCATCATCTCCGGTGCGACGCTGTCCATCACGTTGTCGCGGTCGGTGCCCGCCTGGGCGGCGATGATGTCGGCCGCGCCTCCCTCCTCGGTCCACCAGGCCGTCCGGACGGGCCCGGGCGAGACGGCGTTCACCCGGACGCCCTGCGGGGCGAACTCCTCCGACAACGCCTTGGTCAGGTTGTTCAGCGCCGCCTTGGCCGCGTTGTAGTCGACGTTCATCGGGGCGGGCAGCCTGGCGCTCCCCGACGAGACGTTGACGATCGAACCCCCGCCGCGGCGGAGCATCGGCGGGATGGCGGCGCGGACGGCACGGACGATCGAGAACAGGTTGAACTCGAACATCACCCGCCAGTCGTCGTCGGTGGGGGCGAGGAACGACATGCGCGGCAGAGCCACGCCGGGGGGCGGACCGCCGGCGTTGTTCACCAGGATGTCGAGTCCGCCCCACTCCTCGACGGCGCGTGCCACGACCTGGCCGGGCGCTTCGGGGTCCATCAGGTCCACCGGCACGTGGATCAGCGCGCCGCCGCCGAGCGCCTCCAGTTCCGGAGCGCTCTTGCGTGAGGCGGCCACGACCCTGACCCCCTCATCGAGCAGCGTGCGGGTGACGGCCAGGCCGATGCCCTTGGAAGCGCCGGTGACGACCGCGACGCGGCCGGAAAGCTGCAGATCCATGGGGGTTCCTCTCCCTCGTCGGACCCCATCCGGTCGGAATGGGGATCTTCATGACGGCAAACCTAGGACGAACCCGCTGTCAGGCCCTGGCGGGCATCGGACCAGCAGTTGCGGCGGGATTCGGACCCGCAATCCGCCCGGCGGGCCAGGCACGCGCGATGCCGGCGGCCGCCGTGGTGAGGCCGGGCGGAATCCGGCGCTTCGGAGGGCTCTGGTAGCGTGGCCGTGATCGCATTGATCACCGTTGATCGCTCCGAGGAGGTGAGACCCATTACCGCTGTATCAGGTCGGGTGCTCCCTCCCACGGACACACGGTCATCCTGGGAAAGGTGACCGAGGGAGCCCCGTCGGCATCCCGAAAGGCTCCCCAATGTCGGTTTCCTCCCTTCCGCTTTCCGTCATCGTCACCAGGCTTCGAGCCGCCGGCTGCGTCTTCGCCGAGGACGAGGCGGAACTGATCGTCTCCACGGCCCGGACACCGGACGACGTCGTCGCCATGGTCGACCGGCGAGTCGCGGGCCTGCCCCTCGAGCACGTCCTCGGATGGGCGGAGTTCTGCGGCCTGCGCGTGGCCGTGGATCCCGGGGTCTTCGTGCCCCGTCCGCGCACCGAGTTCCTCATCCGCCAGGCCGCGGCCCTCGCCCCTGCGGGCGCCGTCGTCGTCGACCTGTGCTGCGGCTCCGGCGCGATGGCCGCCGCACTGGCGGCGACCCTGGACCGGCCGGAGGTGCACGCCGCCGACATCGACTCCGCCGCGGTGCTGTGCGCCCGCCGCAACCTCGCCCGCTACGGCGGCCAGGTGTACGAGGGCGACCTCTACGACCCGCTGCCCGTCTCTCTGCGGGGCCGTGTCGACATCCTGGTCGCCAGCCCGCCTTACGTGCCCACCGAGGCGATCGGGTCGCTGCCGCCCGAGGCCCGCGTCCACGAGCCGCACATGGCCCTCGACGGCGGCGCGGACGGGCTCGACGTCGTACGGCGGGTGATCGCCGCGGCGCAGTTATGGCTGGCGCCAGGCGGGCACCTGCTCGTGGAGACGAGTGAGCGCCAGGCCCAGCGTGCCGCCGAGGCGGTCGCGGGCAGCGGCCTGGTGCCGCGGGTGGCCGCTTCCCGCGAGTTGGACGCCACCGCCGTCATCGGCACCAGACCCGCAATCCGTGACGGCTCGGACGGTCAGACGCCTCAGGTACGGCTCAGCCCGGCGATCGCCGATGACTGACGGGGGCGATCGGGGCGGGCACTACCGTCCATCGCGACCCCAGATCTCGGCCGAGGCTGCCAGGGGATAGGGGACGTCGGAGGGCGGGACGTCCCAGATCCTGGTACGGCGGCGTTCGAGGTCGAAGCGCGGCCACCCCGGGTCGCCGGTGGCGGCGAAGGCCGTCCAGGCCCTCCTGATCTGCTCCGACAGGACGGCGAAGTCGGCGGGCGGCGGCGAGCCCAGGAGCCATGCGGCCAACGGGGTCTCGCCGTCGCCGAAGGTGAACGGCACGTCGAGGGCGTGGCAGGCGCCGAACGCGGGGCTCCGCCAGGCGAAGTCGTACAGCCAGGTGCGGCCGCCCGCCCGGGCGTGCGCCTCGGCCACCCAGGTCGACGGCATCCGGAACAGCGCGTCGGACATCATCACCGAGAACAGCGCGGTTTCGCCGAGGTCGGGGTAGGCCGCGCGGTAGGCCCCGGCCGCGTCCGGCCCGAGCCCCAGCGAGGCGGCCTCAGCCGCGAGATCGACGACGGCCGGGGCGAACAGCTGGAACTCCTCGTGGGTGAACCCGCAGATCAGATCCACGTCGCGGCCGTCGCCGATCGCCTCCCACGGCTGGCCGGCGACCAGTTCGCCGTCGATGACCGGGCCGAAGGGGGGGATGCCCGCGTCGCGTCCGGGCAGCCGCACGTCCTGGACCCGCAGGATCCCCTCCGGCGAGAGCCCGGCGAAGCCCTCCCTCGTGGGCTCGATCCCGGCCTCGGCCGCCATGAGCCCGGTGACCTGCTCGGCCTCATCCGCCGTGAGCGGCCCCGCGGGCACGCTCTGCGCGATCGCCCGCCGGCACAGGCCCCGGGTGGCGTGCGCGGAGACGAGCACGGCCACCGAGCCCGCGCCCGCGGACTCGCCGAAGACGGTGACGTTGCGTGGGTCGCCGCCGAAGACCGCGATCTCCGCCTGCACCCACTTCAGGGCGGCGACCTGGTCGAGCAACCCGCGGTTGGCCGGGGTCCCCGGCAGCAGTCCGAAGCCCTCGAAGCCGACGCGGTAGTTGAAGCTGACCATCACGACCCCGGCACCGGCGAGCAGGGCGCCGTCGTATTCGGGCTGGCTCGCCGAGCCGGAGAACCACGCGCCGCCGTAGATCCAGACCATGACCGGCAGGCCCGCGGCGCCGAGGGCCGGCGTCCAGACGTTCACCGTGAGGCAGTCGAGTCCGTCGCCGGGCCGCCAGATCGCCGGCATCCCCGGCATGGCAGGCGACTGGGGCGGCGCGGCGCCGAAGGTGACGGCGTCCCTGACACCGTCCCATGCCGGCGCGGGAGCGGGCGCCAGGAAGCGCAGCGGCCCTTCCGGCGCGGCCGCGAAGGGGACTCCCCGGAAGGCGGCGACGCCGTCCCGGGTGACGCCGCGCACCCGCCCGGCAGAGGTCCGCACCACCGCGTCCATCCGCTCCTCGATTCCCCGTGCTGACCGGCGCAGGCGGTCGCGCCGGAGCCGAGCGCCTTCTCTCGCGAGGCTACGGCACGGTCGCCGTCTTCTTCCGAGAACCGCGTTCGCTGATGACATGCGCACGAATTCGCTTTACGATCACCATCCGTGACTGAGGCTGATCTTGCGGGGCGTCGGTCGGCCGATGATCCGTTCTTCCTCATCCTTGGCGACATGACGGGACAGGTGCGACTGCATCCCCGGCCGATCGGCCGCGGATCGGTGTGTCGATCTCAATCGCCGTCCTTCCGGCTCCGCTCCAGGAACTGATCACTCAGAAACCGCCGGTGAACCCACCCCCACCCCTCCGGGAGTTCCCTGATGTCCCAAACAGAGCAAAGGCCGGTCGCCGTCTCGGCGGCACTGGCCGGAGACCGCCTCGGCATACCGTCCGTCGTCTTCTTCGTCATCTCCGCGGCGGCCCCGCTGACCGTCGTCGCGGGTGTGGTGACCACCGCGTACGCCGCGACCGGCGTGACCGGCGTCCCGCTGGCCTTCATCCTGCTCGGTGCGATCCTCGCCGTGTTCGCCATCGGGTACGTGACGATGGCCCGTCATGTCGTCAACGCGGGGGCGTTCTACGCCTACACCGCGAAGGGGCTCGGCCGTCCGGTGGGCGTGGCCACCGCCTGGGTCGCGCTCCTGGCCTACAACGCCCTGCAGGTGGGCCTCTACGGTGTGATCGGCTCGGCGACCCAGCCGTTGCTCGCCGACTGGTTCGGGATCTCCCCGGACTGGTGGCTGATCGCGCTGGTCCTGTGGGCGCTGACCGGGATCCTCGGCCTCATGCGGGTCGACGTGAACGGGAAGGTGCTGTCGGTCCTGCTGGTCACCGAGATCGCCGTCATCGTGGTGTTCGACATCGCCGACCTGCTGCACCCGGCCGCCTCCGGCTACAGCCTCGACGTCTTCAGCCCGTCGAGTCTGTTCGTCCCCGGCATCGGCGGCGTGGTCGCGATCTGCGTGGCGGCCTTCTCCGGCTTCGAGTCGTCGGTCGTGTTCTCCGAGGAGACCAAGGACCCCAAGCGTACGGTGCCGATCGCGACCTACGTCGCCCTCGCCATCATCGCCGGGCTGTACGCGCTGTCCTCGTGGGCGATGACCGTTCCCGTCGGCTCGGACAAGGTCGCCGACGCCTCGCGAGAGCAGGGCCCGGGCCTGCTGTTCGGCCTGGCGGGTGAGCACCTGGGCTCGACCGTCGCGACGATCGGCTCCGTCCTGTTCGTCACGAGCGTCATCGCCGCGCTGATCGCCTTCCACAACACGATCGCGCGCTACATCTTCGCCCTCGGCCGGGAGAGGGTGCTGCCCGCGGTCTTCGGCCGCACCTCCCAGCCGACCGGTGCGCCGGCCATCGGCTCGATCACCCAGAGCGTGGTCGGATTGGCCGTCATCGCGATCTACGCCGCCACCGGCGCGGACCCCCTCGTGCAACTCTTCTTCACCGTCGGCTCCTTCGGCGGCCTGGGGATCCTGCTGCTGCTCGCGGCCACCTCCGTCGCCGTGTTCGCGTACTTCGCCAAGAACCCCGGGATCGAGACCGCCTGGCGGACGCGGATCGCGCCGGCCATCTCGGCGGTCCTGCTGGTCGTCGTGCTCGCGCTCGCCCTGGTCAACTTCGACACCGTGCTGGGCGTGTCTCCGGACTCCCTTCTCCGGTGGGTGCTGCCCGGCGTGTACTTCGTCGCCGTCGTCTTCGGCGTCGTGTGGGGGCTGGCTCTGCGCGGCAGGCGTCCCGACGTCTACGCCAACATCGGCATGGGCGCCGAGGCGACCCCTGAGGTGGCGCGATGACCGACATCATCCGGATGACGGACGCCGAGGCGGTGGGCGCCGTCATCGGCACCTCGTTCCACGACCTGGAGGTCTCGGCCTGGCTCGTCCCGCCGGACGACGACCGCCGGCGCGTCCTGCCGCCCTTCTTCACCATGCTCACCGAGCACGCCCTCACCTACGGCGAGGTCTACGCGACGGCCGACATGGCGGCGGTCGCCGTGTGGTTCCACAACGACGTCGCGCCGCCGCCGGACATCCCGGACGAGGCCGAGCGGGTGGCGGCCTTCGCCGGCCGGCACGCGTCGCGCCTCGCGCAACTGGACGAGGAGATGGCCAAGCACCATCCGCACGACCCGCATCACTATCTGTCGTTCCTCGCCGTGCTGCCGGAGAGGCAGGGGCAGGGGCTGGGCAGCCGTCTGCTGGCCGAGCACCACGCCAGGCTCGACGCGGCGGGTGTCGCGGCGTACCTGGAGGCGAGCAACGCCCGCAGCCGTGAGCTCTACCTGCGCCACGGCTACCGCGACCTCGAGACGACGCCGATGATCCTGCCCGACGGCCCGCCGATGTTCCCGATGTGGCGCCCGCCGAACGGCTGATCGGCACCCGCGCTCCCGCAGGCTCGCCCGATGGACGGCCATCAGGCGAGCCTGCCGCATCCTGTCCCTGCGGGTACCGGTGCCGGCGGGGACTTACTCATGGTGACGGTCCGCGGCATCGTCGCCACCATGACTGAAAGCTCGCACACACCCTTCGGATTCGCCTCGACCACGGACGAGGTCCTGGCAGGCGTGGACCTGTCCGGCACCCGCGCCCTGGTCACCGGAGCCTCTTCGGGCGTCGGCATCGAGACCGCTCGCGCCCTGGCCGCCGCCGGAGCCGACGTCGTCCTCGGCGTACGGAACGTCGACGCGGGCAGGCGGACCGCCGCCCGGATCTCGGAGTCGACCGGCAACCCGGCCGTCAGCGTCGGCCACCTCGACCTCGCCGACGTCGGCTCGGTCCGCGCGTTCGCGGGCGCCTGGGACGGGCCGCTGCACATGCTCGTCAACAACGCCGGGATCATGGCACTGCCGGAACTCACCCGTACGCCGCAGGGCCGGGAGATGCAGTTCGCGGTCAACTTCCTCGGACACTTCGCCCTCACCCTCGGGCTGCACGGCGCACTCGCCCGAGCCGAGGGTGCCCGCGTCGTGTCGGTCAGCTCCAACGCCCACCTGTACGCCCCGGTGGTCTTCGACGATCTCGACTACCGCTTCCGGCTCTACCACCCCATCGGGGCGTACGCGGAGTCGAAGACGGCGGTCGTGCTGCTGGCGGTCGAGGCCACCCGGCGATGGTCGGGCGAGGGGATCGTGGCCAATGCCGTACACCCCGGAGCCATCGCCACGAACCTGCAGAAGCACACCGGCGGCCTGCAGACGCCGCCCGAGCGCCGCAAGAGCGTGGAGCAGGGTGCGGCGACATCGGTGCTCGTGGCCGCCTCGCCCCTGCTGGCCGGTGTGGGGGGCCGCTATTTCGAGGACTGCGCCGAGTCGCAGGTCGTGCACGAGCGTCCGCCGTTGTTCGGCGGCGGTGTCGCCCCGTTCGCCCTGGACCCCGCCAACGCCGAGCGGTTGTGGGAGACCGCGCTGACCCTCCTGGCATGACCCGGGGCGTCGACGAGGCCGGCCCCGGAGATCACAGTCCCGCCCGATCACTGGACGCGCGGCAGGGCGTACGGGCACCGTGAACGTGTGATCACCTCCACTGGCGTGCGGCGCGGCCTTCCTTGGTTCGCCCGTCCCGCGGCCCGTCTCTGGACCTGCGCCCCGGCTCCGGCCGATGTGCGTGACTTCCACGCGTCCCTGCCGGGGTATGCGCCCACCCCGCTCACCGAGCTTCCGTCCCTGGCCGCCGAGCTCGGTGTCGGGAGGGTGTTCGTCAAGGACGAGTCGCTGCGGCTGGGCCTGCCCGCGTTCAAGGCGCTGGGCGCCTCGTGGGCGATCCACCGGGTGCTGTCGGAACGGCCGCCCGGCGCCCGGGTCCGGCTGGTCACCGCCACCGACGGCAACCACGGCCGGGCGGTGGCCCGGACGGCCCGGATGCGGGGGCACCGCGCACATGTCTTCGTCCCCGACGGTGTGCACGAGTCGGCCGTGGCCGCCATCGGCGCCGAAGGCGCGCTGATAGAACGGATCCGGGGAAGCTACGACGAGGCCGTACGGCAGGCGGCCCGATCCGCGGACGAGCCGGACGCCGTGCTCGTCCAGGACATGGCCTGGCCCGGCTACGAGGAGATCCCCGGATGGATCGTCGAGGGCTACTCCACCCTCTTCTCCGAGATAGACGTGCAGCTGAGCGGTGCGGGATCGCCGGGCCTGGTGGCCGTCCCCGCCGGAGTGGGGTCACTGGCCCAGGCCGCCGTCACCCACTACCGCAGCCGCCCGGCATCCCTCCCCGCGCCCGCCGTGCTGACGGTGGAACCCGGCACCGCCGCCTGCGTCCTGGCGAGCCTGACCATGCGCGAGCCGGTCAGCGTGGAGACGGGGACGACGACCATGGCGGGCCTGAACTGCGGCACGGTCTCCGGCCTCGCCTGGCCGTACCTCCGTGACGGCCTGGACGCCGCGGTGGCGGTCACCGACGCCGGCAGCGCGGCCGCGGCCCGCGACCTCGGAGCCCTCGGCCTGTCCTGCGGTCCGTGCGGCGCCGCGTCCCTGGCCGGCGTGCGCGCCGCACTCACCGGTGCCGGGAGCGCCGAGCGCCGGGCCGCTCTGGCCGTGGGACCGCACACGATCGTGGTCCTGCTCAGCACCGAAGGCGCAGCCGCCAACCCGCACACCGTCTGAACTGAAGGAGCCCAGGTGACGTCCCTGAACAGCCCGGACCCGGTGCCGCTCCTCGCGCGCCTCATCGGCATCGATTCGGTCAACCCCGATCTGGTGCCCGGAGGCGCGGGCGAGACCCGCATCGCCGACTTCTGCGCCGGATGGCTCGCGCCACGCGGGTTCGACGTGCACCGCCTGGAGAAGCGGCCGGGACGCCCCTCCCTGGTCGCGGTCGCCCGGGGCACGGGGGGAGGCCGTTCGCTCATGCTCAACGGTCATCTCGACACCGTCGGCCTCAGCACCTACGACGGCGATCCGCTCGAGCCGGAGATCCGCGACGGCAGGATGTACGGCAGGGGCGCCTTCGACATGAAGGGCGGGATCGCGGCCATGATGACCGCGGCCGCCCGTGCCGTCGAGCGGGGCCGGCTGCGCGGAGACGTCATCCTCGCGTGCGTCGCCGACGAGGAACACGCCAGTTCCGGCACCGAGGAGGTGCTGGAGGCGTTCACCGCCGACGCGGCCGTCGTCACCGAGCCGAGCCACCTCGAGGTGACCCTCGCGCACAAGGGCTTCGCCTGGTTCGACGTGGAGATCCAGGGCCGCGCCGCCCACGGCTCCCGGCCCGACCTCGGCGTCGACGCCATCGCCAAGGCGGGTCACTTCCTCGTCGCGCTGGAGGAATGGGGCCGTCGTCTCGCGCGGGCGCCGCATCCTCTCCTCGGAGCGGGCACCGTGCACGCCTCCGTCATCCGCGGAGGCGAGGAGGCCTCCACATATCCCGCGTCGTGCCGGATCACCATCGAGCGCCGCACGGTGCCCGGGGAGAGCGCCGACACCGTGCACGCCGAACTCACCGCCATCCTCGACGGCCTGTCCGCCGGTGTCCCCGGCTTCCGTTATCGACTCCACCGTGACCTGCACCGTGAGCCGTTCGAAGCCGATCCCGAGGCGCCCATCGTGCGCACGCTGACCCGTCATGCCGAGGCGGTCCTCGGGCGTCCACCCGTGATCCGCGCCGAACCCTTCTGGACCGACTGCGCTCTCCTGGACCGTGCCGGAATCCCCTGCCTGCTCTTCGGCGTCGACGGCGGGGGAGCGCACTCCGCGACCGAATGGGCCGACATCGCCTCGCTGCATCAGGTCACCGACGTCCTCACCCGCACCATCTCGGACTTCTGCTCCTGATGTTCACGCGTCGCGCCGGCTCAGGAGCAGCCCGCCGCCCAGGAGTGCCGCCGCCGCCCACCCGGCGAGCACGCCGAGACCCGCCCACGGGCTGAGGGGCAGGCTGGAAAGACGGGTGGTGGCCTGGATGGTGAGCCCGGCGTTCGTCGGCGAGATCCGCCAGAGGAGGCGCTGCCAGTCCTGATCGGAGACCACGAGGGTGATGATGATCGGGAAGAGATAGAGCAGGCCGAGCACGACCGCGATGGCCGCCGCGGATTCTCGCACGGCGGTCGCGACGCCGAGGCTGAGCAGGCCGATCAGCGCGAGGTAGAGGACCGACCCGGCGGCGGCCCGAAGCGTGGGGCCGTCGGCCAGGGACATCAGCGGGTGACCGTGCGCGGCGGTGAAGCCGTTGCCGGGCAGGATGAGCCGCCCGGCCAGCACGGACGCGAGCACGGCGAGCGTTCCCGCGGCGAGCGTCAGGCCGGTGAGGACGGCCGCCTTGGCGGCCAGGACGGCGACCCGGCGCGGCATCGCGGTCAGGGTGGTGCGGATCATGCCGGTGCCGTACTCGCCGGTGATCGCCAGCACTGCCAGGACGGCGACGATCGCCTGGCCCACCTGGACTCCGAAGAGGCTGATCCTGGTGGTGTCGTAGGCGCAGCCCGCCTCCGGGCAGGACACGGAGGCGACCGCCGCGGCGCTTACGGCGAAGGTCAGCGCAATGATCCCGAGAAGCAGCCCGCCCGTGCCTCTCGTGGTGCGCAGTTTGGTCCACTCCGCGTGCAGTTCTCGTCTCACGCGTCTCTCCGTCGCAACCGGAGGACGGCCAGGCCGAGGACGAGTGCGGTGTAGCCGGACAGCACGGCGAGGCCGGCCCACGGCGCCAGCGGGTAGTAGCCCGCCTGTGGCACATAGTGGCCGAGCACGTGCGCGTACTCCGGAATGCTCTGCTGGATCGCGAAGCCGGCAGCCGGGGTGAGCC
>Ga0310811_10005181_pt1 | contig 16467 bp, 11 predicted proteins | sample YCmetagenome_FD_207642 | JGI IMG/M metagenome (GOLD analysis project Ga0310811, IMG submission 207642) | Soil microbial communities from experimental microcosm in Duke University, North Carolina, United States - YC | ecosystem: Engineered > Artificial ecosystem > Soil microcosm > Unclassified ...
TCGTGGTCTCGCCCCTGGCGCACAACAGCAGCGGGAAGGCGTAGAGCAGGTTGAACGTGGCGGCCTTGCCCACGTAGAGGACCTTGAACGGGCCGTATCCCCGGCTGCGCAGGATCGGCACGAACACGGCCAGAACCAGGTCCCGGCCGACCAGTACCGCTACCACCCACCAGGGCACGATGTCCCTGATCAGGAAGGCCGCGAGGGTGGCCAGCACGTAGAGCCGGTCGGCCACCGGGTCGAGCATCTCCCCCAGGCGGCTGTACTGGTTGAGCCAGCGGGCCGCCTTGCCGTCCAGCCAGTCGGTGATGCCACCTCCGATCAGCACCCACACCGCGTTGCCGTCCTGGTGCTTGACCAGCACGAACCACAGGAACAGCGGCACCCCGGCCAGTCGGGCGATGCTGATCATGTTGGGCAGTGTGACGATCCGGTCGGAGGTGAGCTCGATCCAGCGCGCCCGCAGACCGGTCTCACCGGCCGCCACCGTAGAGTGTGACGTATGTCTCACTTCCTGGCCGGCGGCCTTCTCCGGGCCTATGCCGGGGCTGGGTTCCGGGGTGGAGATGGCCACGGTGGCAGGGTCCCACATCACGATCCCAGTGTCGCCCGCCGGCGGTGGGCGGGCAGACTCGGGCGAACCACTTCCGCCGCCGTTGGGAGCAGTCGTCGGGGCAGGGTGGCCGAGTGGGTTCGGCGAGAGGGCAGGCCATGACCGTGATCGAGACCGCGCTCATCGAGCGGATGGCGGACGTCGTGGGCGGTGAGAACGTCCTCACCGGCGATCGGGTGCACGCCGACTACGGTCACGACGAGGCCTTGTCGGTGGCCGCGGTGACCCCCGGCGCGGTGGTCCGCCCGGAGACCGCCGCCCAGGTCGCCGACATCCTGCGGATCGCCACCGCGCACGGCATCCCGGTGACCGCGCGGGGCAGCGGAACGGGCTTGTCCGGCGCGGCCGTGCCGCAACCGGGTGGGCTGGTGCTCTCGATGGAGCGGATGAACACCATCCTCGAGATCGACACGGACAACCATGTGGCGGTCGTGCAGCCCGGGGTCACGCTGACCCAGCTCGACGAGGCGGTCGCGGCCCACGGTTTGACCTACCCGGTCTACCCCGGGGAGCTCAGCGGCAGCCTCGGAGGCAACGTGGCCACCAACGCCGGCGGGATGCGGGCGGTCCGCTACGGCGTCACCCGCAGCCAGGTGCTCGGGCTGGAGGCCGTCCTGGCCACCGGAGAGGTGATCCGCACCGGGGGGAAGCTGGTCAAGGCCAGCACCGGTTACGACCTCACCCAGCTGATCATCGGCTCCGAGGGCACACTCGCGGTGGTCACCGAGGCCGTCCTGCGGCTCTACCCCCGCCCGCCGCACCAGGCGACCGTGCTGGCCCCGTTCCCCGATGTCGACGCCGTGGCCGGTGCCGTCCCGAAGGTGGTGGCCAGTGGGGTCGGCCCGCTGATCCTGGAGTACATCGACGCCTTCACGATGGCCGCGATCACCCACGCCCAGGAGCTCGATCTGGGAGTGCCGGCCGATGTCCGCGAGAAGGCCCAGGCCTACCTGCTGGTGATGCTGGAGAGCGGCCACGCCGACCGGTTGGACGCCGACACCGAACGCCTCGGCGAGCTGCTCACCGACCTCGGGGCGACGGATGTGTACGTGCTGCCCGGCCCGTCCGCGCGGCGGCTGGTGGAGGCGCGGGAGAAGACCTTCTGGACCGCCAAGGCGGCCGGGGCGAATGACATCGTCGACGTCGTGGTGCCCCGCGCCTCGATCCCGGAGTTCCTCCGCACCGCGAAGGAGATCGCGGCCCGGCACGGCTCGTACGTCCTGGGGTGCGGGCATGCCGGAGACGGGAACGTGCACCTGGCGGTGTTCCAGGCCGACGACCGGGTGCGCACGGAGCTGCTGCGGGAGCTGTTCGCCGCCGGTATGGAGCTGGGCGGGCTGATCTCCGGTGAGCACGGCGTCGGACGGTGCAAGAAGTCCTACTTCCTCGAGCTCACCGACCCGGTCACCATCGCGTTGATGGGCCGGATCAAGCAGGCCTTCGATCCGGCGGGCATCCTCAACCCGGGTGTGCTGATCGACCAGACCGTGACCGACGACGGGGAGACCTCGAGATGAACGGTGCGCAGGCGCTGATCCGGACCCTGGTGGACGCGGGGGTCGACGTGTGTTTCGCCAACCCCGGGACCTCGGAGATGCATTTTGTGGCCGCGTTGGACTCGGTATCCGAGATGCGCGGTGTGCTCGCGCTCTTCGAGGGGGTGGCCACCGGTGCCGCCGACGGGTACGCGCGGATGACCGGCCGCCCGGCCGCCGTCCTGCTTCACCTCGGCCCCGGCCTGGCGAACGGGCTGGCGAACCTGCACAACGCCCGCCGGGCCGCCATCCCGGTGCTCGCCGTCGTCGGTGACCACGCGACCTATCACAAGCACCTCGACGCACCCCTGGAGTCCGACATCGACGCGCTGGCCGGCACCGTGTCGGGCTGGGTCCGGCGCACCGCCCGCACCGAGGACGTCGCCGGTGACGCCCTCGAGGCCGTAGCGGCCGCCTCAGGCCCCCCGGGGCGGGTCGCCACCCTGATGCTGCCCGCCGACGTCTCGTGGGGCGAGGGAGCGCTTCCAGCCCCGGCAACGGGGGCCGGGCGGCCGTCCGGCCAGTCAGGGGAGGCGGTCTCAGCGGAGGCTGTGGCGGCGGCCGCCAAGGCCCTGACGCGCGGTGAGCGGTCCATCCTGCTGATCGGCGGCGACGCGACCCGCGAGCGCGGCCTGCGCGCGGCCGCCCGGATCGCCGCCGCCACCGGTGCGACGCCGCTGTGCGAGACCTTCCCCGCCCGGCTCGAACGCGGCGCGGGACTGCCGGTGATCGGGCGGCTGGGCTACCTCGCGGAGATGGCCACCTACCAGCTCGGTGAAGCGCGGCACCTGGTGCTCGCCGGGGCCCGCGCCCCCGTCACCTTCTTCGGCTACCCGGGCAAGCCCAGCGAGCTGACTCCGGCTGGCTGCGAGCTGCACGAGCTCGCGGGCGGCTCCGGCGCGGCAGCCGCGCTGGAGGCGCTGGCGGATCTGGTCGCACCGGACACCGAGGCGCCGGTGGCCGAGCTCAACCGCCCGCAAGCTCCGACCGGTGAGCTGACGGCCGAGACCGCCGCGGCCGCGATCGGGGCGCTGATGCCCGAGCACGCCGTCGTGGTCGACGAGTCGAACACCTCGGGAATGTTCCTCAACGCCGCCACCGAGGGCGCTCCCCGGCACGACTGGCTGACCCTCACCGGCGGCGCCATCGGCTACGGGCTGCCCGCAGCCACCGGCGCGGCGGTCGCCGTGCCGGACCGCCCGGTGCTGTGCCTGCAGGCCGACGGCTCCGCGATGTACACGATCTCGGCGCTGTGGACCCACGCCCGGGAGAACCTGGACATCACCACGGTGATCTACAACAACAGCGCGTACGCCATCCTGCGCCTGGAGCTGCAGAAGGTGGGCGTGGAGGCGGCCGCCGGGCCGAAGGCGGCAGCCCTGCTCGACCTGTCCTCGCCCACCATCGACTTCGTGGCCCTGGCGACCGGGATGGGTGTGCCCGCGCGGCGGGCCGAGACCGCCGACGAGCTGGTCGCCGCCCTGGAGTGGGCCCTGTCCGAGCCCGGTCCGCACCTGATCGACACCATCGTCGCGCCACTGTTGTAGCGGTGCCGCGGCGGCTGCGGCACCGCCGCCGCCCGTGCGGATCAGAGCAGGAACGGGCGGGGGTCCGGCTTCAGCGGCGGGCGACCCTGGGGCTGATGGACCGGAGCCGGCGCGGTCAGGGGCGGGATCTCCCTGGTCACGCCCTTGCCGGGCTTCACCGTGACCTTCTGCCCATGGTGTCGCACGGTCAGCGGCTCACCGTCGGCGATCTTGTACGTCACCTCGGTCTGGCTGATCTCCACCCACAGCTGACGGCCCTGGAACCCCATGCCGAAGCGCAGCTTGGTCCACGCCGACGGAAGCCGCGGAGCGAAGATCAGCGCGCCGTCGTGGTCGCGCATCCCGCCGAAGCCCGCGACCAGTACGTGCCAGATGCCGGCCAGGTTGGCCAGGTGCAGGCCCGCGCCGGTGTTCTGGTGCAGGTCGTCGAGGTCGGTGAACGCGCACTCGCGCAGGTAGTCCAGGGCCAGCCGCAGATGCCCGATCTCCGCCGCGAGCACCGCCTGGGTGCAGGCCGACAGCGACGAGTCCCGGACCGTCAGCGCCTCGTAGTAGGCGAAGTTACGGATCTTCTGCTCGCGGGTGAAGGCGTCCCCTCGCAGATGCATGGCCAGGACCAGGTCGGCCTGCTTGATCACCTGGCAGCGGTAGATGTCCCCGTAGGGGTAGTTCAGCAGCAACGGGTAGTGCTCGGGCGGGGTGTTGGCGAAGTCCCACCGCTCGTGGTCGGTGAACCCGGTGGCCTGCGGATGCACCCCCAGCCGCTCGTCGTAGGGCACGAACATGGACTCGCCCGCCGACCGCCACTCGTCGATCTCGTGGTCGGTCACCTCCAGCCCGGCGGCGATGTCGGGATGCGCCTTGACCGCGTTGACCGCCCCACGCAGGTTCCGCTGGGCCATCAGGTTGGTGTAGACGTTGTTGTCGGTGATCGCGCTGTACTCGTCGGGCCCGGTCACGCCGTCGATACGGAACTTCCCGGCCGCGTCGGCATGCCCGAGGGAGATCCACAGGCGGGCGGTCTCCACCAGGATGTCGCAGCCGACCTCGCGCTCGAAGGCCGTGTCGCCGGTGGCGTTGACGTAGCGGATCGCGGCGTCGGCGATGTCGGCGTTGATGTGGAACGCCGCGGTGCCCGCCGGCCAGTAGGCCGAGCACTCCTGGCCCCGGATCGTCCGCCAGGGGAACGCCGCGCCGGTGTGCCCGAGCTGGGTGGCCCGCTCCCGGGCCAGATCGAGAGTGCTGTGCCGCCAGCGCAGGGCGTCGGCGGCGGCCCGGGGCGCGGTGTAGGTGAGGACCGGTAGCAGGAACGTCTCGGTGTCCCAGAAGGTGTGGCCGTCGTAGCCGGAGCCGGTGAGGCCCTTCGCCGGGATGCAGCGACGCTCGCCGCGCGCGCCGGCCTGCAGCACGTGGAACAGAGCGAACCGGGTTGCCTGCTGGAGTCGATCGTCGCCCTCCAGAGAGACGTCCGCGCGGGACCAGAACTCGTCGAGATAGCGACGCTGCTCGGCGGCCAGCCCCTTGAAGCCGGTGTGGCGGGCCGCGGTGACCGCCGCCTCCACCTGGCTGCGGACGGCCGGCCGGGTCCGCTGGCTCGACCAGCCGTAGCCGACCAGCTTGATCAGGGTGAACTTCTCCCCCGGCTTGAGCGTCGTGCTCAGCGTGACGCGCCCGGTGTCGGGGTGGGCGTCCGTGGACACCAGGGAGTCCTCGGGGCCTTCCCAGACGTGGTCCATCATCGCGGCCATCCGCAGTCCGCTACGCCGGGTGCGGTGGACCATGACGACGCCGGTGTGGTTGGCCTCGACCTGCTCGGACTCCAGCGGTGCCTCCAGCATCGCCGCGACCCTCGGGTCCCTGCCGGGCATGGGCAGCTGCTCGTTGGCGATCAGCTCCGACTGCAGGACGACCCGGGCCGGCTGCTCGAGGGCCGTGACCTCGTACCGGATGGCCACGATCGACCGCTGAACGAACGACACCATGCGGGTGGAACGCACCGACACCCGTTGCCCGGCCGGGCTGGTCCATTCCACCTCGCGGCGCAGCACCCCGTCACGGAAGTCCAGCTCGCGCTGATGACGGTGGAGCAGCCCGTAGCGCACGTCGAACGGCTCGTCGTCGACCAGCAGGCGGATGAGCTTGCCGTTGGTCACGTTGATCACGCTCTGGCCGTCTTCGGGGTATCCGTAGCCGGCCTCGGCGTAGGGCAGCGGGCGGGTCTCGTACAGCGAGTTGAGGTAGGTGCCCGGAAGGGCGTGCGGTTCTCCCTCGTCGAGATTGCCGCGCAGCCCGATGTGCCCGTTGGACAGCGCGAAGAGCGATTCGGTCTGTGCCAGCCGGTCCATGTTGAGCTCTGGTTCGACGAGCCGCCAGGAGGAATCCACGCAGGTACGATGCCACGGGCGTTTTACGCGGCCGTTTCGGCCCGCTGTGCCCGCATGGGTGTAATTCGATGGAGTGATTGGGCCGGGCGCTCGATCACGGTTGACCCGTCTGCGTGCCGGACCCGCCCGAACGGGCGTCCCCCGGGCTCCTCCGTCGCGCCCGCGTGCTCGGTGAGCGGGCCCTCCACCGCGCCGGGTAACGTCACCGCGCCGGGCTGGACGAGGTCCAATCACCACCTTGCCGGTCCGCTCACCGCAGCTGACCGGCTTCTGGGCTGCCCCACCTCGAAAAATCCCAGGAGCATTCTAGTCTGAGAGCTCGTCCTCACCTGGCGCCCGACCGTGCACTCGGCCCACCTGGAAAGGGTAGCGGCGTGTCCCTGACCAAGACTGTTGCGGAGATCGCCCCCGGTGATCACGCCTGCGCGGTCGTGGACAGTGACGAGCAGCATTGGGAGGTCGCCGCCGGGTATGTGAGCGCCGGCCTGGTCCGCCGGGAGAAGGTCGTCTACTTCGACGGCGAGGGCAGCGCCGAGCCGCTGCTGCGCCGGCTGCGTGAGGCCGACGTGAACGTCGACGAGGCGGTGGACACCGGACAGCTGGTGGTGCTGCCACCGGAGGCGGCCGACGCCTCCGACGAACGTGCCACCGAGGCGGTCCGCAGCCAGGTCAGGGAGAGCATCGAGGACGCGCTGCGCGAGGGTTACCGCGCGGTGCGGCTCACCGACGAGCCCAGCGCCGTGAGCCGCGCGATCGGCCACAGCGCTGTGCACCGGCTCGGCGAGCTCGACCGCATGATCCATGAGGTGGTCCGCGACCGGCCGGTGACGATGCTGTGCCAGTACGACCGACGGCACTGGTCCTCCAGCGATCTCCACCAGCTGGGCGAACTGCACCCCGTCGAGGTGATCGCACCGGCACTCTACGACGACGGACTGCTGCGGGTCACCCGCCGGGCCCCGTTCAGCACCCGGGTCTGCGGCGAGATCGACTTCAGCAACCGCGACCTGGTCCGGGGCATGATCGAGAACGAGCTGGAGCGCGCGCTGCGGGCCACCAACGAGACCGGTGAGGTGGCAGTCCATCTGGAGTCCCTGCGGTTCGCCGACGTCACCTCGGTCGCCGAGTTCGTCCAGGCCGCCGAGGGGTTCCCCCAGAGCCACCGGCTGGTGCTCTACGGGGTTCAGCCCTCGGTGCGGCGCCTGCTGGACCGGTGCGGGGCCGCCTTCAGCTCCCAGTTGGAGATCCGGGATCGGCTGCCCCGGTGAGGGTCCAGAACACCCGGGTCGCGTTGCCCCGGCGGTTCTCCCACCGCGGCGCCCTCTACAACACCCAGTCCGAGCTGGTGGATCTCGCGGTCCCGCTGATCGAGCAGGCCCGCCGCCGCGGCGCACCGGTGGTCCTGGCGGTGGCCACCTCCACCGAGCGCCTGATCCGTGAGGTCGTCGGCCCGTCGGGACTGGTCCGGCTGTCCGCCCCGGAGCCGGAGCTGCGCCGGTCCGGGCAGACGGTGGCCGTCCGAAGAGCCCGTGAGCTGCGCGAACTGACCGACCGGGACGGCCCCATCGTCGTCATCGCACAGCACGACCCCGACATGGGGCTCCTGGACGTACGTACCTGGGTCGAGACCGACGCGGCGATGAACATCGCCCTCACCACCATGCCGGTGACCATGACCTGCCTCTACCGTGACCCGCTCGACCCGGTGCTGGCCGCCGCGGCCCGCTGGAACCACCCGATGTGGGTGCGCGAGGACGGAAGCGCCCTGGAGAACCCTGATCACCGCGAGCCGGCCGACGTGCTCACCGCGTGCCCCGCGGGCGCTCCGGCGCCGCTCGGGCCGGCCGACCGGGAGCTGACCTTCACCCCGTGGCAGCTGACCGACCTGCGGGAAGTGGTCGGCGGGGCGGCGCGGGCGGCGGGCCTGAGCCCGGAGCGCACCGACGATTTCGTCCTGGCGGTCAACGAGGTGGCGGGTAACGCCGTCGAGCACGGGTACGGCACCGGGCTGCTCCAGCTGTGGTTGCGGGACCGGTTGTTGACCTGTGAAGTTCATGACAGTGGGGTCCTCTGCGATCCGCTGCCCGGCCTGCGGCTGCCGCACCCCGCCGAGCACCGCGGTCGGGGCGTCTGGATCGCCCGGCAGCTCTGTGACCTGCTACATGTCTGGGCGGACCACGACGGAACGCACGTCAGACTGCAGACCGCGCGGGGTTCCCACGTCCCCGATCCGGTCTAGGAACGGCCCATCGACACCCGTTCGGGCACCCCGGGCTCGCCCACTCGCGTGAGTACGCCAGAATATTCCCGAACGGACCTAGGCAACTCGCGCCAGACCGGCGACACTGTGCAGGCCGACCCGCGCCCGAAGGCGACCACGAGCGTCGGCAACACAATTGTCGTCGGGGGCTTCAGCCGTCGGGCGTGTCCTGACGGCCGCAAACGTGGGGAAAACACAGAATGTCTACAGATCAGCGACGTTCCTGCGCGCCGGTGCGCGGGCTGCGGCTGCGGGTACTCGGCTGTATCGAGCTGACCACACCCGAAGGCGCTGACAGAACGCCCGCTGATCTCGACGGTCTCCGGCTCCTGGCCGCGCTGGCGGTGGCCGGCCCGTCACGCAGCCGTTCCGAGCTGGCCACCACGCTGTGGCCGGAGCTCGAAGACGCATCGGCCTCCGCGGCCCTCTCGGACGCCATCTTCACGGTGGCCGATCTGGTCGTCGAGGTCGGAGACGACGGTGCCGGGCTGGCGCTGTCCCCGGAGATCTCCGTCGATCTCACCGATGTCATGGCCCGCCTGCGTGGCTGGGACCAGGACCCCTCGATCGCGCTGACCGCCACCGCCGAGCAGATCTCGGTTCTGGGTGACGACCTGCTGCCCGGATGGACCGAGGGCTGGGTCGACCAGGAGCGCGAGCGGTTCCACAAGCTGCGGTTGCACTCGTTGGAGTCGCTGTGCCAGCTGCTCACCCAGGCCGGTCGCCACGAACCGGCCATCCGCGCCGGTGAGCTGATGGTGGACGCCGAGCCGTTGCGCGAGGCCGCCCGCCGTGCCCTGATCGAGGCGCACCTGGCTGCCGGCAACGTGTCGGAGGCCGTGCACCAGTACGACACCTTCGTCGAGCTGTGCGCGAGCTTCGGGTTCGCGCCGGACTCCGAACTGCGCAACTTCTTCCCGCCCTCCCCGGCGTGGCCCGTCCTGCACGTGCGCCGCTCGATCCACCCCGGGCAGGCGGTCCTGGTCGGCCGGGGCGTGCGTTTCGACGTACCCGCCCGCCGCGCCCAGGTCGGTGCAGGAGCCGCGTTCAGGGGCTGAACCGCCCTGCCCGCGAGGGCTCTGCTCCGTTCGGCGTAGGATCGGTGTGTGGCTTCGCCCCCCCGCGGGCACCTGCCTGCCCGCATCAGTCGCTCGGCGATCGATTGGCCGTCCGGGCTGCTACTGACGGTCGCGCTTGTAGGCATCAACGTCATGGTCGCCGGGCTGGTGACGGCGCTCGCGGTGTGGGTGCTGCCGACCGGGCCGAAGAACGTCGACTCCCAGCAGATCCGGCTGGTCAACTCGACGGCCGAGGTGTGTTACCTGCTGATCGCCGTCCCGGTGGCGGTGTTCTGGGGTGGCATGTCGTTCCGCCACAGCGGCGACGATCCTGAGCGCGAGCGCCGGTTGGTCCTGCTGGGCCCGCTGCGGCTGGCCAAGGTCCAGGCCGTGTTCTGGCTCGTGGCGATCGTGGTGTTCGGTGCCCTCAACGCGAACATCGAGTGGCGGCTCGGGCTGGCCGTCGCCAACGCCGTGCTGATCGGCGGCATCTCCTCCGGTGCACTGACCTACCTGATCGCCGAGCGGATCCTGCGGCCGGCCGCCGCGCGGGTGCTCGCCGGCAGTCCGCCGCGGCGTCAGCTGGGCGGGGTCCTGGTGCGGCTGGTGGTGTTCTGGGCGCTGGGTACCGCGGTACCGGTCACCGGGATGCTGGCGGCGGCCTTCGGTGCGATGGTCTTCGTCGACGTCACCACCACCCAGCTGGCGGTCACGGTCCTCATCGCCGGTCTGGGCTCACTGGCCACCGGCCTTCTCACCACCGTCGGTGCGGCCCGCGCGGTCGCCGACCCGGTGGCGGCGGTGCGCATGGCCATGCGCCGGGTGGAGCAGGGCGAGCTCGACATCGCGGTACCGGTGTACGACGGGACCGGGCTCGGACAGCTGCAGGCCGGCTTCAACAACATGGCGGCCGGCCTGCGCGAACGCGAGCGGATCCGCGAGATGTTCGCCCGGCAGGTCGGGCGGGACGTGGCGCAGGCGAGCGCCGCGCAGGGCGAGATCCGCCTCGGGGGCGAGGTGCGTTCGGTGGGCGTGCTGTTCATCGACCTCGTCGGGTCCACCGAGCTGGCTTCGCAGCGGCCGCCGACCGATGTGGTCGCGCTGCTGAACAAGTTCTTCGCCGTGGTGGTGGAGGTGGTCGACGACACCGGCGGCTGGATCAACAAGTTCGAGGGCGACGCGGCGCTGGCCGTGTTCGGAGCCCCCACCACTCACGACGACCCGGCCGGAGAGGCGCTCGCCGCCGGCCGGCGGCTGGCCTCGCGCCTGGCCAGGGACCTGACCGATGTCAGCGCCGGGATCGGTGTCTCCGCCGGGGAGGCCGTAGCCGGGTATGTGGGGGACGTCCAGCGTTTCGAGTACACCGTGATCGGTGACCCGGTGAACGAGGCGGCCCGGTTGTCCGAGCTCGCCAAGTCGGTACCGGGTGGCTTGTTGGCCTCCGGGGTCGCAGTGGAGCTCGCGGCGGAACCCGAGTCCTCCCGGTGGAAGATCGGCGAGTCGGTGGTGCTGCGCGGCCGCAGCAGGCCGACCCAGCTCGCCACCCCGGTGGCCAGGGAGATCACCAGCCGCGCTCGCGGGCCGCGCCGAGGGGTCACCGAGATCGGCGACCTGACCGAGCACGCGATCGAGCACAGCCCGGAGCACCCCAGCGAGGCCGTCAGCCCCCAGTGACCGGGCCGGTCATGAGGCCGTGTCGGCGTTCCAGTCCACCAGCTGGATGATCACACCGTTGGGGTCGCGGACCTGGAAGGCCCGTTCGCCCCACTCCTCCGAGGTCAGCGGCATCGTGATGGGGACCCCCTCCCCCTCGAGCCGGGCCAGCTCGCCCTCGAGGTTCTCGACCTCGAACGCGATGATCAACCCTTGCGCATGATCGTCGCGCTGGTCGGCGGGCAGCGTCTCCAGGCCCCGCCGCAGGAACACGACGTTCATGCCGGCGTCCTCACGGGTGAGGCTGGCGAAACCGTCGGCCGCCATCTGCTCGGCGAAGCCGAAGTGGTCGACCAGGAAAGCGCTGGACGCGGCCACGTCGTCCACGTTCAGGGATACAGCCGAGGCGGTGATCTTCACGAGCGCTCCCTGGTCCGCGCTGAACCCACGGGCTCCACGCTATCCGAGCCTCCGGTGCATCGCCCGGACATGCTCACCGCATCGTGCTGGAACGGGCTCCGGACGGCCCGGCCGTCCGCATCGAGCGGATCAGAGGTCGACCCCGGGTGCGTAGGACCGACCCGGGTTCGCCTGCGCGCGGCCCAACGGGCACCATCGGCGGTGTCATGACGCTCACCGAACAGCTTCCCGAGACCCCTGACCCCGACGCGTTGTACGACGCGTTCACTCTGTGGACGACCGCGCAGGGCCTAAGCCTGTATCCGGCGCAGGAGGAAGCGCTCATCGAGCTGGTGTCGGGTTCGAACGTCATCCTGAGCACACCCACCGGCTCGGGCAAGAGCCTCGTGGCGCTGGGGGCACATTTCGCCGCCCTCGCCCAGGGCACCCGCAGTTTCTACACCGCACCGATCAAGGCGCTGGTCTCGGAGAAGTTCTTCGCGCTGTGCGACACGTTCGGCGCCGAACACATCGGCATGATGACCGGCGACTCCAGCGTCAACCCGGGCGCGCCGATCATCTGCTGCACCGCGGAGGTCCTGGCGAACCTCGCCTTGCGTTGCGGCGGCAGCACGCCCGGGGAGGAGGCGCCCGGCCAGGTCGTGATGGACGAGTTCCACTTCTACGGCGACCCGGACCGCGGCTGGGCCTGGCAGGTCCCGCTGCTGGAGCTCCCGAACACCCAGTTCCTGCTCATGTCGGCGACCCTGGGCGACGTCAGCCGCTTCGAGGAGGACCTGACCCGGCGCACCGGCCGGCGTACGGCGGTGGTGGCCAGCGGGGACCGGCCGGTACCCCTGCTGTTCGAGTACTCCACCCAGGGCCTGCACGCGCTCACGGAGGAGCTGGTGGAGACCAAGCAGACCCCGGCCTACATCGTGCACTTCACCCAGGTCGCGGCCATCGAGCAGGCGCAGGCGCTGACCAGCATCAACGTCTGCACCCGGGAGGAGAAGGACCAGATCGCCGACCTCATCGGCGGGTTCCGGTTCACCGCCGGGTTCGGCCGCACCCTGTCGCGCCTGGTGCGCCACGGCATCGGCGTCCACCACGCCGGGATGCTGCCCAAGTACCGGCGGCTCATCGAGCGCCTCACCCAGGCCGGCCTGCTCAAAGTCATCTGCGGCACCGACACCCTTGGGGTCGGCATCAACGTGCCGATCCGGACGGTGGTCTTCACCGGGCTGTCGAAGTACGACGGCCAGCGCAACCGGCTGCTCAACTCCCGGGAGTTCCACCAGATCGCGGGGCGCGCCGGACGGGCCGGTTACGACACCGTCGGCACGGTGATCGTGCAGGCCCCCGAGCACGTGATCGAGAACGAGAAGGCGCTGGCCAAGGCGGGTGAAGACCCCCGGAAGCGACGCAAGATCGTCCGCAAGAACCCGCCGGAGGGCTTCGTCTCCTGGGGCGAACCGACGTTCCAGCGGCTCGCGGAGTCGCAGCCGGAGCCGCTCACCTCCAGTTTCAAGGTCACCCACGCCATGATGCTGAATGTGATCAGCAGGCCGGGTGACACGCTGGCCGCGATGCGCCACCTGCTCGAGGACAACCACGAGCCACGCCCGGCGCAGCTCCGCCACATCCGGCGTGCGATCGCCATCTACCGGGCCCTGCTGGCCGGTGGTGTGGTCGAGCAACTGCCGGAACCGGACGCCGACGGACGCCGCGCGAAGGTCACCGTCGACCTCCAGGCGGACTTCGCCCTCAACCAGCCGTTATCGCCGTTCGCGCTGGCCGCCATCGAGCTGCTGGACCGCGACGGCCCGGACTACGCCCTGGACGTGCTCTCGGTCATCGAGGCGACCCTGGACGACCCCCGGCAAGTCCTCGCGGCCCAGCGCAACGTGGCCCGCCGCGATGCGGTGGCCGCGATGAAGTCCGAAGGCATCGAGTACGACGAGCGCATGGAGCTGCTCGAGGACATCACCTACCCGAAGCCGCTCGCCGAGATGCTGAACGCGGCATTCGAGACCTACCGGCGGGGCCATCCGTGGGTGGGAGACTTCGAGCTCTCCCCCAAGTCGGTCACCCGCGACCTCTACGAGCGCTCGATGACCTTCGTCGAGTACGTCGGGCACTACGGGCTCCCCCGCTCGGAGGGGTTGCTCCTGCGCTACCTGACCGACTCCTACAAGGCGATGCGCCAGACCGTGCCGGAGGAGGCCCGCACCGAGGAGCTGGAGGACCTGATCGAGCTGATGGGCGAGCTCATCCGGGAGGTCGACTCGAGCCTGCTCGACGAGTGGGAGAAGCTGGTCAACCCCGACGACCCCGAGGTCCTGGACCCCGATCACCAGCCGAAGGTCACGGCCAACCCCCGCGCGCTGCGGGTGCTGGTGCGCAACGCGATGTTCCGCCGCGTGCTGCTGGCGTCGCGGCGCCGGTGGTACGAGCTCGGGGAGCTGGACCCGACGCGGGTCTGGGACGCGGACGCCTGGCAGCTGGCCCTGGAACCGTACTGGGAGATGCACGACGAGATCCGCACCGACGCGGCGTCACGCGGGCCGGATCTGTTCATCGTCGACGAGGGACCCGGCCGGTGGGACGTCCGTCAGGTCCTGGACGATCCGGCCGGTCACCATGACTGGGCGATCTGCGCGGAGGTCGATCTGGACGCCTCCCACCGCAGCGGCACGGCGGTGCTCAAGGTGACCACCGTCGAGCCGCTCTACCGCTGATCCCGGCCTCGATCACCCGGCCGACCCGGAGGCCGGCCGGGTCCGGTCAGATCGGCTGGAGGCTGGAGATCAACCACTGACCGTCGGGGGTCTTGGTGACCGTGACCTTGACCTGGATCGTGCCCTCCTGCGGCGGCTGGTTGTTGCTGGTCACCACCTGGTGCATCAGCAGGAGGACGTCGGCGCGATCGGGGTGTGACTCCATCATCGCGGAGTGCGTGACGTCCACCTTCGACGCCAGGCCCTGCTGCTTGGTCGCCGGCAGCACCACCGAGTTGACCAGCTGGTCGAACTGGGCCGCGAAGGTGCCGGAGAGCTGTGCACGGGCCTTGTCGATGTCGGCGTCCACGGTGGCCGGGGCGTAGCTCAGCACGAACACCGAACGGGTCCGCGCGGCGTCCAGGGCGGCGTCCGAGTCGGACTTGGCGTGCGCGGCGGCGATGGCCTGCCAGCTCAGCAGGCCGACAACCACCGCGGCGACGACGCAGAGCGCCGCGAGCACGATCGGCAGGACACGGCCCTTCTTACCCGCCGCGGCTGGCGCGGAGCTGGTCGGTGCGTCAGGCACGGTGTTCTCCGGCTCGTTGTCGGTCGGCACTTCGGAAACCTCCGTCGCCTCGCTCACTGCACGAAGTCCACGTTCGAGGCCAGCCACTGGTCGCCGCTGCGCTGCAGCGACACCAGCAACCGGTAGGTCCTGGGCTGGCCCTGCGGCACCTGCCCGCTGGTGATCAGCGCGGAGACGGCCACGATCGCGGACGCGGCATCACCTTCCATCTTCTCGATCCCGGCTGCGGTGATCGTGCCGCGCGACGCGACGTTGCCCTGCTTCAGCACAGCCTGGAACATCGCCGAGTAGCCACCGATCTGCTCCTTGAACGAGCCGGTGGACTGCTTCTGCAGGATGTCCAGCTGACCGGAGGCGTTGTCCGGGGTGATCGTGGTGAGGCTGGTCGCCACCTGACGGGCGGTGTCCAGGGCCGCCGCTCTGCTGGCTTCCGCCGCGCTCACCCGGTGGTTGTGGACGAACAGCGTCACACCGGCCGCGAGAAGGACGACCAGCAGCAGGCTCAGAGCCGCGACCAGCGGCCTGGGACGGCTAATCGGCTTGCGCGCCTTACGGGGCTTGCGGGAGGTCTGGACCGCGGCCGGCGCGCTCTCGTCCGCAACGGAGTCATCCCCGGCGTCATCCGCGTCGTCGTGGTCGACGGCATCGGACTTGTCGGCCTTGTCGGACACCGAGGTCGTGGCGGCGCCTGAGACGATGGAGTCCGGCAGCACCGTGCCCGAGTCCGGCTCGGCGGCCGGCTTGGTTTCGGCGGCCGGCTTGGCCTCGGTCTTCGGCTCGGTGCCGGCCGGCTTGCTCTCGGCGTCCGGCTTGGCCTCGGCGGCGGGCTTGCTCTCGGCGTCCGGCTTGGCCTCGGCGGCGGGCTTGCTCTCGGCGTCCGGCTTGGCCTCGGCGGCCGGCTTGCTCTCGGCGTCGGTCTTCGGCTCGGTCTCCGCTGGCGGTGGGTCGGTCGCCGCAGGCGTGCCGGCCCCGGTTGCTGGCGCCACCGGCTCCGGAGTCGCCGCCGACTCCGGGGTCTCGCCCGCTTCCGGCGCCTTCTCGGCGGGCTCGGTCTTGGCCGAGGGTGCGGCGGGCTCGTCGGCCTTCGCCGCCGGGGCCTTCGCCTCGGTCTCCGAACCCGCGGCGGGCTTGGTGTCCGCGGCAGGCTTGGTGTCCGCGGCAGGCTTGGTGTCCGCGGCGGGCTTGGTGTCCGCAGCCTCCTCCGCCGCCACGGGCTTGCCCGCCGGGTCCTCGGCCTTCGCGGGTTCCACCGCGTCGTTGAGATCAGCCATCGGCCGACTCCTCACTTACTGCGGCACCTCGGCCACACCGGTGCTGGCGCACAGTTCCGGTAGTGACGTCGTCACCGCGGTCTCAGCCGGGAGACGGAAGTATCCGAGAGCAGGTGCCGCCGGTTGTCCGCCAGGCGCAACCGCCTCCGAGCGCTGACAGTTCGTGCGGCGATGGTAGGGGGCGGCCGATTCGCGCTGGAAGCTGGGGTGGCCGTCAGGGCGAACCCGGAAGCTCGATCTGCTGCGCCAGCTGGGGCGTCATCACCTGCGGAGACTCGATAAACCGCAGCTCCGCGTAGGTGACGGTGGTAACCCCCACGGCGCCGATTCCCATGGGTATGGCCATCGCGGCCTGCAGCGCGACCTCCGCTACCGACTGAGGGCTGCTCAGTGCGTTGACGACGAAGGAGCTGATCACCGAGTAGAGCCCGGCCACCG
>Ga0310811_10005182_pt1 | contig 16467 bp, 29 predicted proteins | sample YCmetagenome_FD_207642 | JGI IMG/M metagenome (GOLD analysis project Ga0310811, IMG submission 207642) | Soil microbial communities from experimental microcosm in Duke University, North Carolina, United States - YC | ecosystem: Engineered > Artificial ecosystem > Soil microcosm > Unclassified ...
GCGCCAATCCCAGGCATACACACCCGCGATCGTGAACACTTCGCCAGCCTTGATCGTTTTGGCATTGCCGAAGGTGTCCGCATTGAACGTCTGCGTCATCGTGTCCTTGACGGTACGATAATTGACGTTCTGGTTGGCCCCGTTCACCTGGGCCGTCGCGTCGTTCGGGCGGGTGCCGGTGGTCAGGGTCGGAATGTTCTGGGTCGCATACCAGTCCATTTCGCTGATGAGCGGAATTTTGACCTTCTGCAACGCCGTCGCATTCTGCGCCGGGGTGAAGCTGGACAGCAGGGCGCCGCGGATCAGTTCCGCGTCGGTGAAGCTGAGAGTCGAGGAAATGTCCGAATTGGGCACGCCCTGGCTCATCAGGCGGGTATGGGCCGCCATCGCCTGCGCGGAGCTGGCGACGTTCTTGCTGGGATCTGAGGCATTAACCCCGCCGGTGGTGGCGTTGCCGGCCACCCAGGAGTGGAAGCCAAGGACCTTGTTCTGCAGGAAGCGATCCACGTCATGGGCCAGTGTGGAGGCGGCCGACTTCATGGACTCGTTGCGCATCAACGAGTTGAAGGACTGCACATACTCCAGGTCGCCCACGGAAATATGCACGTTCTTGTACTGGTTGACGGCGACGTTCACGCTGCCAACCACCATGTCCTGCGCCTGGAGAGTGGCGCCGGATTTGGCGATGAAGCGCGGGGGACGCTTGACGGAAATGGACAGGCCGTTCTGGTCAGTCACCTGGTCCTTGAACTGTCCGTCCACCAGCTTGCCGGTAACGAGCTGGTTTTTGAGCAACAGGAGCATGACATTTGCATACTCCTGGGCATTCAGAAATTGATTGGCCACAGCACACTCGCATCAGTTGTGCGTCCCGTTGGCCATTGCTTCGAACGATGCGAAGTCGGTTGTGGCCGAATTGGGCACGCGGTTTCCACCTGCCCCTTTCGATTTTTGAAGCGGAAGGGGCGCCTTGCTCTCACGCGCCTGACTTGTCCGGGGTTGGGGGAGTTGCCGCTTCGTCCTGGCCTCAGCCGGGGGCGTGCCGTCGCCTTCGTCCTGGTCATTGTCGGGGCTGGCAGCCGAGCGGGCTGAAAGTTCGTCTTCTTTTTTGACGAACCAACGCACTTGCGCGGTTTGCGGAAGTGCTGCAATTCTGCGCGCTTCCTTGATATCGGAAGCGAGTTCATAAGCGATCGCGGGACCGTGATCCGAATCCAGGATCATTTGCCCGAGTGACGGTGAGCAAGGCCACCCGTGCGGGTTTTTCTCGCTGACCAAATTCCCCATGACAACATCGTGGAAGTCGTCATAGAGTTCCGCGCCTGCTTCCTCGAAAGCTGCTACGGTTTCCTTGAACGCCTCGGCCGCCTCATTGTCTTGCTGAGACTGCTGTTGCGTTTTGCTGCGTTCCTTGTCCGCGGCAAGCTCTTGCTTGACTTCCCAACGGGTCAGGTCCGCGATGTACTTGGAGTCAAGCTCACCATACGGGTACTTTTCAGTGTCCGACGGGTCCGGCTTGTCACCAGAGGCGTCGTTTTTATCCGCTGGCGTGCCTTTTGTCAACGGCTTCTCGCCGCGCTCCAGCGCTTCGACGCGCCGGCGCAAGTCTTCCTTCTCAGCGCGCTCCTGGTCACGTTCGCGCTCCGCGGCGCGGCGCAGGCGTGTCAGTTCGCCAATACGCGAGTTGGCGTCCTTCTTGTGCGCTTCACGGCGCGCGGCGCGCTCCTTGTCCGCCAGAGCTTTGCCAACCGCGGCGTCCGCTTCCTCATCGGTCAGCTGGGCGCCCTTTTTGTCGGTGGCGGCCTGGATCGCTTCGTTTTCTTCGTCCTCGGTCAGCTCCACCTTGGCGGAGCCCTGAGACGGCGCCGGGTCCTTCTTGTCGTCGTTGTTCTTGAGCTGTTTGGATGGCTCGTTGCGCTCCTGTGCACGCTGCTCGTCGGCCTCCGCTTCCGCGTTCTGGTCAACAGTGGGCTTGCCGTCAAAAGTCTCGCCGTCTTTCACGGCAAAGCTCTTGAACTTGCCCATTTCTTCTTCAACGGTCGGCACCTTGCTTACGGCATCACTGGTCATACTTGTCTCCTGTTATTCGCCGGTCGAAATTCGAACGGCTTCCATTCGGTTGCGCGCTTCGCGGTCCTGGTTCTGCGACTGCACGTTTGCGGCGTTGATGGCTTCCTTGACGGGTGCCAGCTGCGCTTTGGTCGAATAATCATTGGCCCGTGAATAATTGAGCGCAATTTCAGACTGGGTTTTGGCAAAATCTGCCCGCGCCATTTCAAGCTGCATCTGCTGTTGTTGCTGCATGCCCTCTTGTGCCTGTTGCGCCCGCTGCAGTTCTTCTGGCGTCATGTCTTCCGGGCTCACAAGGCCCGGTGGCAGCATCATGCGGATGCGCTTCTTGAAGTCCTCAGCGCCCGGCCAATCCATCATGTCGGCCACTAGGTCCAGCGTGTACGCGGCCACCTGCGGCTGCGCGTTTATGAACGCCATCATGGATTCCACGCTTTCAATGCGCTTGGTGGCGTAGTTGGGCCCGGTTTTCACAGTGACGGCATAGCGCCCGATGGAAATGTCAGTTTCCGGTTTTCCCACCTGGTTGATGGCGGCCATATAATTCTTGGCGTCCTCGCCTATCGCCTTAACCACACGCGCGGTGTCGTAGACCGAGCCCATGAGTTCATTCATGGTGCGGCCGCATTCTTCCTGGGCCATCGTCAGATTATCGTGATAGATGATGGTGCCAATGTCGCTGACGCGCTGGCGGGCATTGATCGCGGCGCCGCTCACTTCATTGGACGGCATGCCAAGATTGGCCTCATGGATGTTGGATACATCCTTGAGGTCCTGGGTGGTCATTTCCGCCATCTGCAGGAATGCCGCCTCAATCTGCGCCGGCGCAACTCTCTCCGGCTTGCCGGATGAGGTTTCGTCCCAAATCAGCAGGGGGTCGTCCGACATATGCGATTCGCGGAATGCTTTTTCGCGGCCCGCCACGGCATCTTTACCTGCCAGCCACACCGCCCGCGGCGACTGCATCAGCCGTTCGGCTATGATGCTGCGCCAGAAATTATGCAGGCGCTGCGGATCCTTCATGAATCGCACCAGGCCAAAGCGGTGCTTCACCTCGCCAACCTGCACCTCCCATCCCGGCACCCGGAATAGCGGCACGCGCGATATTTCCAGGCGATACGGGCCCTCCAGCACGTCCATGCCGGAACACTTGTACATTTCCGCGTAGGGCCGCTTGACTTCTCGCATGATGGGCGAGCCGTCGGCGCGGGTGGCGACATTGGAAAGAATCTCCTGCGCCTTCTGCAGGTCAAAGCTGGGGTGGTCCTGGTCCGTCAAGTCGGTAATATCCACCACGCGGCCGTCGGTCAGCATGGCCAGCGTCCGCAGTCGCGTCCGCATGCGCCAGTATTTCACAATCCGCACGTCATCCAACGACACCCAGCCGTTCATGCGCAGATCGCCACGCAGAGCGTAATCCACGTCCAGATCCGAAGGCGTCGCCCACGGATACTGAGCGTAGAAGTCGTCCTTTTTCATGGTTTCCACGTCAAAGGCGTGGGTAGCGTCGCGGCCGGTTGGGTCGTTAATCATCCGATCCCACACGACGCTGAATGCGTCGTTGCGCGGGCTGATGACCATTTTCTGCTCAAAAACGTCGTCGCACTCGTAATCCAGCTCAAGCGCAAAGTTGCCGATCGCGCACATGGCAGCGTTTTCCAGCGACTTGTCGTAGGCAATGTCCGCGCGACTTTCCTTCTGGATATTGCGGATAATGTCCTCGCGCACCTTGGCCACGTCTTTGGTGCCGCCGGTGTCAGGCAGGATTTTGATATTCGTCTCATTTAGCCGGCGGGCGCCGACTATCTGAGCGACAAAGGCGGGCAGGCGATTGACACTGAGTACCGGCTTGCGGGCCGCCTCGCGGCGCTGCCGCACATAGTCCTCCCACTGGTCGCCTATGACGAACCGCAGGTCTTCAAGCCCGGCCTCGCGGTTCAGGCGGTCGGCGGAAATGTCGTCATAATACTCTTTCCGCATATGCTGGAGGAACGACTGCTCGTCCTCAAAGTCGTCCGGCAGTTCGATATCGGGCTTTTGTGGCGGTCGCGGATCGTCTGGCGCAACGTCATCCGTCGGCGGAGCGCCGAAAAAATCGCGGACAAGGTTTCGCATTTATCCCATCCAGCTTGTGGCGCCAGGTGACACAGGAGGTGGAATGTATCCCGTGGACGGACTGTTTGGCAAGTCCTGGTGTGTCCCGAACACCGCAGGCTGTGAATCCTGCATCTGGGCGTTGGCAAAATACTCGTTGAAAGCGAATGTTAGCGCCACGGCATCCGCCAAGTCCGGCGAGCGCACGCCACGCTTTTTCATCTTCTCCTTGCTCTCCAGCTGGAAGTCGTTGTTCAGCTGCGGCTCCAGCTTCGGCGCGCAAATGTCGGTCTGCAACGCCTCCATGTCGGGCAGCTTCGCGGGCTCTGCGGCTATCAACCAGTCCCGCATGCGTGCCCACATTTCCGCGCGGCGGTTGCGTGGGCCGGGCATCTTGGGCTGTGCCTGCTTCGCTTGTGACGTGCCGCCAAAATTCACAGCGCGCACCACGTCGGCGTGCCGCGGCCCCAGCGACTTCAACCCGGTGATGATGGCCTGGCCGATATTTCCCGCGTCTATGTTCACGCGCGCCGGGTTGAGGGTGTCAATAAGCTGGCGTATCCACGCCGTTCCCTCCAGGTGGTCAATTTTGTTGCGGTATTCGACCTTCTGCACAACCTGACCGCGACGGTGCGCGACAGAGAAGCGATCACCGCCATTGCTGGCCGGATCCACGCCCAGGACGAGCGGACCAACCGCCTCAATGCCTTGCCGCTTGCGGGCGCGCACCACAGCGGTGTTGTTGATGAACGGCTCCATGCCCGGCGGGGCGGTCCAGGCCTCGGCCGGCGCGGCGGGATACTCGCGGCGAAACGCCTCCGGCGATCGCAGCTCCAGGATTTTGTACCGGCGCCAGCACATTTGTGCGACGCTGATGCCGTAAATGTCGGCATATTCCTGTTCCGACATTTCCCCATCATCGCCCTCATTCGAAAGGGAGAATCCCGGCTCCGGTTCGCGGGTATACTCCGCCCCGTCGGACAGGAACCACGGCAGGAAAATCAGCTGATAGTCGCCGCGCCCGGCCTCCGCATCCAGGCAGCGCTCGTAGAACTCCCCGCCGGCGCCATTGCTGGTGCTTTCCAGAATGATTTCCGTGCCAGGCAGCAGCGGAATCTGCTGCACCGACGCCGCGAAGTGGGCCGGCGCATTGGCCCAATAGGCGACTTCCGAGCCGTGGAACAGGTGCACCGTGCCACCGCGGCCGGCACCGCGTGAGCCCGCAGTGGCCACCGCATAGGAGCTTTCCAACTTATCGAAAACCAGCGATTTTGCGTTGGACTCTCCGACGTGCGGCGCGAGCGGATTGTTGCGCTGGAAACGGTCCACCATAGCAAACAGCTTGTCAGTGGAATCCTGCTCATGCGACAAAATGAACGTATTGATGCCGCGCCACAGGCTGGTGCGCCGGTAGTACCGCGCGCCCACATAGGTGCTGATGCCTGGCTGTCGGCCTTTCAGGATCAGCGCGCGAACCCAGCCCTTTTCCTCCCGCTGACGCTCCAGTTTCTCATGGCAAATGCGCTGCACCTTGTTCAGGTTCAGCTGCTCGATCGTGCTGGCTTTTGTCTTGATTTGCAGGCACTCGCGCGCGAACGGGTCCAACCCATCGCCTGCGCGGTACTTCTGCATGAGCGCCAACAACTTGGCGTCGCGTTCGCTCACCGGCTACGCCCCTCCGGGGACACAACGTGGAGAGGTCCTGCGCAAAGGAGCTGCGGGCCGGAGGGGCGTGACGCCGGAGACAGGCGTTGCGTCAGTGTGCGCCTGGCGCGTTACCGAATCCATAACACTCACTTGCGCCGTTTCTCAGTCTGGGCGCGGCGCTGGATGGCGTAGCCAATCGCTACCGCCTGCTTGTTGGGCTTGCCGGCGTGAATCTCCGCCAGAATGTTATGCTTGCGCGCGTCGTCGCTCGCGCTCCTAACCAGGGGCATCCTCAACCTCCACATAGTCCGCGTTGATGGTCTTGGCCTTGTCGGCGCGGTCCAGCCGGTCCAACAGGTCCTCCACGTTGGAACTGGCGTTGTGCTCCACGCTCGCGGCGCGCGGCAGGCCCTTGGCCCAAAGCGCCATGAATTTCCAGAACGACTCGGAATCTCGGTTGGCTTCGTGCTCCAGGCGCGCGGTGCCGCCCAGGTTTTCAAACACAATGTCGCAAATCTCATGGCGTCGCTTGGCGCTGAGATAGGGTACCAAGCCACCAGCGGGGCCGGCCATCGCGGGCAGGTTCTTGCTCATCAGAAAGTCGCCAAATCAAAGCCGTTACGACGGCACACCAACTTGGCCATGCGCTGGTAGCTCTTGCCGTGATGGTCACGCAGTCCCAGTTGATCCTGTCTAATGTGGATCATTTCGTGCGCCATGGTTTCGGTGAGCAGCTGCAGGCTCTGTACCTCGCGCGCCGACACAGAAATTTCGTGCCGAATGCCATCCTTATAGGCGCAGTGGTGGGCACGGCGATCGCGGTGCAGACTGACGATAAACTCCACGTCGTCCGGGTGCGGCATACGCCAGTTTCGGAACGGTAGCGCGGTCAGCAGCAGCCTATAGCTGGCTTCCATGTTTTCCGGCGTGATGTGCATAGCCGGGCACCGCGCTACTTCACCTGGTGCTCTTTGTCCGCAAGGCCGCCGAGGGCACGTTCCATGCCGGAAGTCGTGTATTTGTCGGGGCTCGCCTCACGTCGTTGCAACGGAGCGCGGGTGGGCTTGCTGTGCTCGCCCTGGCCGAACATTTGCTCATGGCGGTCCTGTGCTTCGCTGCGCTGTTTCACGGGTTCAAACTCGCTTTCGGGTCCACCCAAATCTGGCACTGACCCACCACGACACTGCGGGCGCCGGTGGGCAACTCCTTGGCCGCAACTGCGTCCTGCAACTGGGTTCGGATCGCCTCACATGCGCCTTTGCTCTTGAAAATGCCGCCACCAACTTGCGGAGCGCCGTTGAGCAGAAAGGCCACGAATGTGAGGGTCCAAAGCATGGCTAGGCAGGTCCGTGGTTCATGGCACGCTCCAACTTGTGGTCGGGCTGCTTCGTGACCGGAACTTGCGTTGCAGCAAGGCAGAGGACCTATACCGGCCTGGGGTCTAAGCTAGCCCGTTGTCACGCACGTAAACACGTGTCCGCTGACGTGTCAACTCCTGCCAGATTCCTGCACCCCAGGGCGCGCGACGTTCGCCCGGAAACGCGGCAACTTCGCCTAGTCCGCCGTCGCGTCAACGCTGTTGCTTTGTTGCTATGTTATTTGTCATATATAATAGCAGTGGATGGAAAATTTTGGTTGCGTCGTTTCTTGGGCCCTTAGAGGCCGCGCATCACATTCCTATCGAACCTACCCCCGGGGAGGGTCGGGCTCCTTCGTAACCCCGTGACCACGTGACCCCGGAAGCCGGCGACGGCCACGCGGCGACGTTGCTTTGTATAATAAAACCAAATACTTAGCGAAACATAGGCCACCGCGTATACGGCGTGGCGAAGCAACGTAGTTGCCACGTTTGCATAGCAAACATAGAGGTTGGCGGACAATGCTAACACAGTTGCTATGTTACGTTAGCTGTTCGCTGTTGACAAAATTGTCAGTTGCTACGTTGCTCGGGCAGGCGGCCAAATGGAGGTGCTAATACATTTCGCCAAAATCCACACGCACGTTATCATAATGAGATTTTATCAATGCTAATATTATATATATACTATTATAAAAATCTATTTATGATACCGTGCGTGTGAAAATTGTTACCGTGCTTGTCACTATTGACACGGTACGCAGCAACGTGGCAACTGAGCAACCGCAAATCACCGCTCAGGAGACACCAGTGCAAAAGACCTGCGGCTATTGGGCTGCCGGGATGGCCATATACCAAGCCGGCACCGCTCGCATAGCAGACCCAAGCTACTTCAAGCACTTAACAACGTGGCAACCTGGCACCACCAAGAAAATAATGGGGAACGTCGTGGTGGATCAGGTGGCGCACGTCACCTACATGGTCGTGCGTCGCTCCCACCGCGCGCCGCACACGGTAGACCAGATCCAGCGAGTCGGACGGGTGAGCCTGCGCGCACCCCGCCGCGCCTATCATATCGTGAGCAGTGACTATGTAATTGTGCGCCAGGCTTGGGCTGATGGCCTGGCGCGGGAGCTGCAGCAGTTCACCGACGCCAAGGCGGCGCGGGACGCATTCAAGCAGCTCACTGGGCGCAGTATCACGTCCGGGCTCACCACCGTCCAATATTAACACCCCACCGTCCAATATTAACACCCCAACGGCCAAGTACGTCCCGTAGTGCGACAGCCTGCCGCACATTTTGTGCTATCACATCGTTGATTTATGTTGCGTCCCGTCAGGAGACACACTAGCGTACACTTGTGACAACGGGGAACGACGCAATGCAAATCATCGGCTACGAACTGACAGTGAAACGCGGCGAGCGGGCCGGCCTGGTCCGCCGCTATGGCCCGGACCAAGGGACACGGGCACGCCGCTTCGCTGACCGCCTGGACAACGAGTACGGCGCCATCTGCGCCAGCGTGCGGCCGATCTTTGCCGCGGCCACCAAGTGCCCAGGCTGTGACGGCTACCACCTGCCGGCCACGGGGTGCGCGTGATGATGAACCCCGACGGCACAATCCGCGCCATGACAGCGGAAGGCATTACCAGCCTGCGCAACGAAGGAACGACGCGCGAAGCCGGCCCACGCTGCAGCGTCCGCACCTATCGCGATATCAGCGGACTAGATGAGCGGGTTTGGCAGCACCTGTTGGCATGCGCAGACCAAGTGCGCAAAGGCGAGGAAGCCAAGACCTACAACATCGGAACGCAATATCTCAGCGCCGGAAAGCACCCGCGACTCTGCACCGTCACCGATATTCTCAAGACCTACAACGCAGCTGGCGAGCTGGTGCGGGTCCGCTACCAATCCACCCATGAGCTGGTGGGACAGCTGGTCACAGATCATGACGTGTGCGCAACCACCATAGCGCGCGGCAAGCTGCTGATGGAGGCAAGCTAATGCAAAACCTCCACAACATCGAGCCGTCGGGCTTCCACAAGGGCCAATATACCGGCTACGCGCACGGCTCCGTCTATCGGATCAGCCGCACCAATAGCAGCCGCTATAGCGAAACGTGGCGGGCTGAGCGCCGCACGGGTGACGGGCCCTACACGCTCTATGCCGCCACGCTGCAGAGCATGAGCGTGAAGCTGGAGACGATCCCACGCCGCCCCCAACGCGCCACCGATGCGGAGATACGCGAGGAGCTGCGCAACGAAGTAACCAACACAGGGGATTGCTAAATGCTCAACGAAAACAGCATTTATGACCAGCACCAAAAGGCATTTGCTAACGTCGCGGCCTACGTGGTGACCGACGCCGGCGGCGAACGCGTAGCAACGGTTGCATTCAAATATGCCGCGTCCGGCCTGCGCACAACCTGTTATTTCCACATTATCGGGTTGCCCATGGTCAAAGCCTTCGCCAGCGGCGGCGGGTATGACAAATGCAGCGCCGCAGCGCATCGCGCATGCCAGAAAATTGGCAAGCTGCATAACAGCCTACGCGAGCCGCTGCGCGCGGCGATCAAAGACGAAGGCAGCAGCTGGGACCGCGATCTGCGCGACGCCGGTTACAACGTCCTGCAGGCGGTTTAGCCATGTCCCGCATAACCTCATGCCCACATTGCGGCGCGGACTTAGCCGGTCAGCTGGACGGCCGCGCGGAGTCCTGGCGCTATCGCACCCGCCTCTATGACATGGAGGTGAACCCGGATGAGCCGATAGCGGACAGCGACTCAGACCTGCCGGCCGACAAGCCCGGTGCTGGCGTTATCCGTGGGCTGTGGCGGGTGCTGAGCGACGCAGCAACGGCGGCGGCTGACTTCCATGGTGGCCAACTGCTGCGCGGCCTGGAGCCGGTGGAGCAGGAGCGAAAGCTGCGCGGGATCCGGCCAACGCTGAGCCGCAACAAGGGCCGCGCATGCTTCCGCATTGGCTACGACACGCCGGCCAGCTGGCGTGACGATCCCAACCGCGAGCCGCGTTACCTGCTTCGAATTGACGTGCTCAAGGAAACGGAGGCGTGAAATGGAATTTTACGTCCGCCTAGACGAATCTAGCAAGACAGCCGCCCAAATAGCCCAGCGCGACGCAACCTATGCTGCTGCCAAATTCTTGCGAGCTGCCGGCGTGCAGTGCGAGGTGCGCGAGTTCTTCACAGGTGACAGCAAAGGCGCTGACGCCGCCGGAATCTTCATCAAACAGGAGACAGCCCATGCAGGATGAATCCATGATGGCCCGCGAGGTGCACCAGCGCGCAGCACGTGGCTGCTATGACTTCCCGGTGGTGCTGGCGAGGCTGATGGCCAACGCGCCCGCCACCGATCGCCGCTGGCCCATGTGGCGGCGCATGTACGCCCAGATGCGCCCGGTGGACAAGCTGCGTCACAAGGCGGAGGTGCACGCCTGCCAGCTCGCCAAACGCGGCAACGTGGAGGCCCTGCTATGCGCCTCTTAGCGGTCTATCTGTTTGGCATCGCGTTTGCGCTGGTGGTGGCTGTGACAGCCAGCGAATGCGTCGAAGCGATGCTGACCCACGCAACGCAGCAACTGTTCTCAACTCCATAGGTGACGCATGGGCGAATTGCTCTTTTTCTGGTGCATTGCTGCGGTGGTGGTTGGCCTGGGGACGGGCTTTGCGATTCATCGCCTCAACCCGTCGGATTGACAAAAACGCGCGCTGACGCCTATTTTCCGTCCCTTAGCGGGAGCCGGAGACACAAAACGTGACGTGGAGTGACAAGGCTCTGCAACAGTTCGCCGCCTGGGGCGGGCTGACAGGTGATCAAGCGGCCGACGCAGGACTGTTTGAAGTGAGCAGCGCCGCGGACATTTACCGGGACTTCGATGCGGTCCCCGCCATCATCCTTCCATACTACAACCCAGACCGCAGCCTAGCGGCATTCGACAGGGACGGAGAGCCGCACGCCTTCTGCCGTGTGCGATATCTGGAGGACCCGCGGCCACAGGGCTTTGTGAAGCAGAAGCCCAAGCGGTACGCGCAACCTGGCAAGAGCGGCACGCGAGTCTATTTCCCGCGGTGCGTTGACTGGGTGCGCATCATCGCGGACGTGCAGGAGCCCGTCATAATCACAGAGGGCGAGGCCAAGGCGCTGGTGGCTGCTTATGCCGGCCTGCCGTGCATGGCCCTGGGCGGCGTTTTCAATTTCATGGCCGGCGTGGAGGACTTGCTGCCCGAGCTGGAGGCGATCAAGTGGTTCGGGCGTGAGGTCTATATCGTTTTCGACAGTGACGCGGCCAGTAACCCAAATGTGATTGCGGCTGAGGCGCGACTGGTTGACGAACTTATGCGCAAGCGTAGTGCAAAAGTGAGCATCGTGCGCCTGCCGCCATCGGATCAGGGCAAGGAAGCGTTAGACACGTTCTTACAAAAATTTCAGGTTGAAGGCCTGCTTGAGTTAATAAAGCGCACCGCACCGTTGGGGACGCTGGATGCGAAAATCGTGGCCCTCAATAAGTCGCTCGCCTGGATCGAGCACGACGGCATGGTGTGGGACCTTGAAGAAAAGAAATTTATTAAAAAGGACAACCTCATCAGCGGGAGCCGCTGGGGCGCCATAAAACATATCACCGTTGGGGGAAAGCAACGGGCAGAGCCGAAAGAGATAAGCGTTGCGCAACGCTGGCTGACACACCCACACGCGCAACGGTTCGGTGAGATTTTGTTCCGCCCCGGCGATAACGCGGTGGTGGCAGGAGAGAGCGGCCGGCCCGCGCTGAATATCTGGACCGGCTGGGACGCAGGCGAGGGCGACGTGCAGCCGTTCCTGGACCTGACAGAGCACTTGTTCAAGCACATGCCCGCCGACCAGCGGGACATCCCCCTCAAGCTCATTGCCTATAAGGCCCAGCACCCGGAAGAAAAGATTCCCCTGGCCCTTGTGCTGCTGGGCCCGCAGGGCTGCGGCAAGAGCATGTGGGGCGAGATAGTGCGCGACGCCTTCGCGCCCTATGGGTTCAGCGTGGACAGCTCACAGCTGGTGAGCGAGTTCCAGGGGTGGATCGAGCGCAGCTTGGTGGCCGTCATGGACGAAGCCAAGGGCGAGGACATGTTCCGCGGCGCGGACAAGCTAAAAACGCTGATATCGGACCTGCGCCAACCGATGAACGAGAAATTCCGGCCGGTGCGCCAAGTGAACAGCTACACGCTGTATATTCTCACCTCCAACCGCCGCAGCGTGGGCACGTTCAGCGCGGACGATCGCCGCATGATTGTGGTGGACTGCCCCAAGCCGCTGGAGGCGGAGTTCTATCACGCCTACGTCAAGCCGTGGTGGAAGGCCGGCGGCGCCCGCGCGCTGCTTGGCTACCTGCTGAGCCTGGATCTGAAAGGCTGGCGCCCACCGGCCCGCGCGCCCATGACGCCTGAGAAATATCTGGCCTTCACCGAAGGGCTTACGACGGTGCAGGCGCTGGCGGAGGAAATGAAGCAGGCCGACGAGCACACTGTGGTGCGTTGGCTTGACCAGGCCTATGCCTGGGCGGATACCGCCATTAACAGCAGCAACACCGGACTGGTGTCCCAGGCGCGGGCCATCACCCAAGCCATCAATAGCTGGCAGATTCGCCCGTGGTATGAAGCCAAGGAGCTGGCCCTTATGTTCCCGGCGCTCACGGAGTCGCTGGTGGGCGCTAAGTACGATCGCACCACGCCGCCGGGCAAGATCAGCCGCGAGCTGCGCGAGGCCGGCATTCCCTACCTGGTGAACAAGGACGACCCGCGCGGCTTCTACTGGCACGGCATGTTCCGCCAGTACCTTGTCGTGTTCGACATGGAGGGCTGGAGCCAGCCGATAGGTCAGGCGGACTTTGAGCGCTATCTGAAAGAGGCGCCCACCTATGCCGCCATCAAACACGCACGGAGGCGGGCGTGAAGCAGACCCCCCTCATTCTGTGGCTGGTGATCCACGCGGCTGAGGCCGTGGGATGGACGGTGGTGCGCAACGACGGCGGCATGGCCGTGACGGTCACGGAGGACGCGCCCAACCTGACCCGTAAGCCCCGGCGCTGGCTGGTGACGGCAGAGGAACTACATGAAACCCGCTGAGGCCCTGAAAATACTGGGTTTGGGAAGTTCCATGGCGGATCTCACCCCCGAAATTGTGAACACGGCGTTCCGCCAGCGGATCAAGTCGGCCCATCCCGACACAGCTAGTGAGTCAAAACCATCAACCATGTCCGTTCAGGAATTAACCACAGCCAAAAAAATCGCTCTGGAGTCACTTGACGGGTCAGATTTGTGTTGCAAGCTGTGTCAGGGGCGCGGTATGGTCCGCTCCAGCATGGGATTTCGCCAATGTGTGGCGTGCAAAGGGACGGGAGAGCGCAAATGAACGATGAAGCTGAAAAGCCCGCTTTCGAGGTCAAAGGTGGCGCACATGCCTTCAAGGTGTATGCGTCTGGCCGGATCGAAGGCTTTCCCACCGCGGCATCCATCATCATAAACCGTATTCCGCAGATACTGGGAGAGGCGCGTGTCAAAGCCTTCGAGCTTGGCCGCGGAGACGCGCTGTGAGACTCAACAGACAGACAGAACAGCCGCGCAGTGTCCCCCCTTCTGCGCAGCCCGCGGCGGCTACTCCCCCCAGCCAGCCGCAACCGCCAACCTCTGATCCCCTGGAGGTTGGCGGCCCTATTCCCGTCAGCATTGGCCGCACTGCTGATCTGTACAGCGACGTGCGCCAGCTGCGGCTCAGCATGGAGAAGGAAGTTGAGCGCGTGAAGGCGCGCGAGACTGAACTGCGCGAACACATCATCGCCAACCTTTCAAAGAGCGATGATACCGGCGCCGCCGGTCTGCGTTACCGCGCGCAGATCGTAACCAAGGACGTGCCGCGCGCCGTGGATTGGCCGGCAATGCACGCTTATGTGCAGAAGACCGGACGCTTCGACCTGCTGCAGAAGCGGCTGGGTGAAAAGGCTGTCATGGACATGGTGGCCGACGGTCAGCCCATTCCCGGCGTGGAGATCGTCAAGGTCCCGGACGTATCCATTACCAAAATCGGTCGGTGACCATGCACAGCCTGATGAAAATTGAAAAGCCGGATGATGTGCGCGTGTCCCTGACGGTCACGATGACTGCCAAAGAATGGGAAGAATTGCGCGGGCAGCTTTCGGCCAAGTGGCCGTCATCTGAGCTTACGTACCAAATCACCAACCTTTTGGCGCAGACCCGTAAGGTTCTGTGGGTGCAGCGGGAAGACTAGGAGACACACATGGGCAACGCAATTACCAGCTATGACGATATTTACGCCAAGCGCATGCAGCAGGCGACGCAGGGCGAGCAGCTCCGCCAGGGCATGTTCCTGTCCACCCGCGGCGGCATCTTGAAGCTGGGCGATATCGAGCTGCCCGGCAACCAGGCCTGCGTCATCATCCTGGACTGGGTGCGTGAGAACACGCTCTACAGCGATCGCTACAACCCCGACAGCCCACAGCCGCCCATCTGCTACGCCTTCGCCCGCGGACCGGCGGAAGAAGACGAAATGGGGCCGCATCCGTCCATGCAGGCGGATCTGAACTACTTCCAGCCGCAGAATGACATTTGCAAGACATGCCAGCACAACCAGTGGGGCAGCGCCGACAAGGGCCGCGGCAAGGCATGCCAGAACCGCCGGCGCCTCACCATGCTGCCGGCGGGCGTGTTCCAGCCCAAGCGCGGCAGCCGCGACATGGACCTGGATATTTTCAATGACGTGAAGCACTTCGAAACGGCGGATACCGCTTTCATGAAGCTGCCCGTCACCAGTGTGGACAACTGGGGCAAGTATGTGCACCAGGTGGGCGAGGCCACCAACCGCTCGCCCGACGGCGTTATCACGCGCATCTACACCGAGCCGCACCCCAAGTATCAGTATACCATCAACTTTGAGTTCCTGGAGAAGGTGCCGGACGAACTGGTGCAGGCCGTCATGCGCCGCGCGGATATCGCCCAGGCCGCTCAGATTGAGGGCTACATGCCGCCCAAGGAAGACGCAGCCGCGCCGCAGCAGGGTGGCAGCCTGCGCGGCCTTCGCAGGAGTTTCGCCAGGTGAGTGATGAGACAAAAGCGTTTGCGCGGATAGTGCCGGGCGAGCCGGTGCCGGAGTTCGGCGGCATGACGCCGGAGCAGTTCACCGCGTTCAGCGCTGGGCTGGAGAACCTGTTGGTGAGCACGTTCGGCTGCATTGACGGCGCGCTGTCCATGTACGTCCACCTGACTGCGCGCATGGTGCTGAATATCGAGGAAGGCGCCGGCACGGACAAGATGGTGCAGGTGGTAGATACCTTCGTAAGCGCCCTCTATGACGAGATTGAGGGCCAGCGCAAGCAGCGTCACCTGGAGCGCGAGCGCCAGCAGCAGGCGCGCGAACACGACAAGGGCTTGAACTGATGTACCTGGACCGCAACGCTGACTACACGACTAAGGACGGTGCAGACCGCCTTGTGAGCGAGATTCGCGCCTTCTGGCAAGCACGCGGCAAGCAGGTGCGAGTCCGCGCCCACCGCGTTACCGGCATCCCAGGCGAGCGTTGGGACGTGCGCAGTGACATGGTTGGCGGCCGGCCGTGAGTGACCTTCGGGACAGCATCTACAAGCTGGCGCCCGAAGCAACGCCGGAGGCCAAGCTGTTCCTGGAGTACCACCGGCACAGTTCCTGGGCGGTGGCGAAGGTGCAGGCAGGGCTGAGAGTGCCGCCGGAGTCTATCGGCTACATGCAGAGCGAGGTAGACGCCCGAGCCCGCGCCAGGGCAGCGCGGGAAGCGATCGCAAAGGAAATTGAAGATGAGAAGTCCGCACTTGAAACGCCTGCGCCTGGTGCTGCTACATGGAGCGAGCCGGCCCCCGATGGTGTGGGCGGAGTTGCAGGTACTGCAGCAGAAGGCGCGGGAGCTGTATGATGCCCACTTTGGACCCTCTGCTACATCTGGATCCCGTTAGCCTCTGCATAGGTGTTGGCTCCGGCTTCGTCGGGGCCCTGTTTTTTATTTTCTTCATGTATCGCCAATAGCGGAGAAGCTGTCTTGCGAGCCAACGCTACTGACAGGCACACAAAGCGGCCAATCCGTACACTGACAATGTGGCGTGTGACAGGAAAAATATCCGGCCACTCGATAACCCGGCGCGTTTTAGCGCCAAATTACGACGCTGCGATCACCGAAGCGCACGCGTTCAACATGTGCGTTCGCGAATGCATTCAAATCCTAGCAACCAGAAAATAGACGAGCAGTTTTTGCGTGACCGCATACTAC
>Ga0310811_10005183_pt1 | contig 16466 bp, 15 predicted proteins | sample YCmetagenome_FD_207642 | JGI IMG/M metagenome (GOLD analysis project Ga0310811, IMG submission 207642) | Soil microbial communities from experimental microcosm in Duke University, North Carolina, United States - YC | ecosystem: Engineered > Artificial ecosystem > Soil microcosm > Unclassified ...
GATTCACGTAATGAGTCCCGACCCCTTCAGAACCGCGTGATCACTTCAAACGTCGCCGCGCGCGGCGTTTGAGGATTCGTGAACGTCTTGAACGTCTGTGGGTTGTAGATCCGGTTCGGACCCTGCCGACTCCACTCCGTGAAGTTCCCGGCGTTGAGCAGGTTGAATACCTCGAACGCGACCTCGACGTTCTTGTCGGCCGCAAACGGAATTCGCTTCCCGACTTTCACGCCGACGATGTGGACGTCGGGAGCGCGTGGCTGCCCTTCTCCGCGCGTCGGGTAGTAGAACCGAATGCGCGTCGCGAGCGGGTTCGACTGCCGCGCACCCGTGGACGACACCACCGTCGACGGACCAAACACCGAGATCAGCGGGCTGTTCGCCGGCAGCTGATCGATCACCGGGCCGGTCCAGTTGCCGGCGACGATCGTGTAGCTGCCAGAGGTGACCAGGTCCCACGGCGCGTGCCACGTTCCCGCCATGCGAATCGAGTACGGGTTCCACATCGGATTGTTCACCAGCGAGTTGCCGGTGGCGAGGCTGTTCTGATCCTGCACGCCGTCGGTCCGCCAGATGTTCTTGTTGTTCGGGAACGCATCCGGCTGGATGAACTTCGCCGGATCCGTCGGGTTCCAGGTGCCCTCGAGGTGCTGCCACTGCCGCTGCACCGTGAACAGCATCTGGAAACCATGCGTGAGGTTCTTCGTGAGCGTCGCCTGGAGCGCACGGTAATGCGTGGTGCTCCAGGAGTTGTTCGTCAGTCGGTACAGAAGTCCCTGGTTCGGGTCAACCTTGCCGAACCCGCCGAACGGCTGGAACGGGGCGCTCGGATAGATGCCGTTGATGTCGACCTGCGCGTACTGATCGTGGTTCACCTTGACGATGCCCGCGACGTCCATGGCAATCTGCCCTGGGAACTGCCGCCGGTATCCGAGCGACCATTCATCGAAGCTCGGTTGATGAAGCTCCGGATCGAACTGCAGGTTCGAGATCGACGTCGCCACAGGCGGCGTCACGATCACCGTCTCGAACACGCCATCGGCGTTGAGGTCGTAGGTGTTGCGCATCCCCTGCGCGTCGTTGCCGCCGAACGACGGAACCGGATTGCGCGTCCCCATCAACTGCTGGTGGTATTTCCCATACGTGCCGCGGAGGACGTTCTTGGCATCCTGCGTCAGGACATACGAGAAGCCGAGGCGCGGGCCGATCTCGGTGCTCGACTGACGTTGCAGGTTCCGCAGCACGTCGAACCGACGCACCACGTCGACCCGCAGACCAAGGGTCGTGGTCAGGCGTCCCGCCTTCCAGCTATCCTGACCGTAGAAGCCGATGTCCTTGTCGCGCCCCTTCGACTGATCGAGGTTCAGATCCCCGAGGATGTACTGCCGCGCGAAGGGGATGGTGCCTGCCGCCGCATTCGCGGGGTCAACCATTCTCCGCTGCTCGAGAATGAACCCGTCGTTGAGGAAGTGGACGTTCTTCCTGTAAATGCTTCTCGGCATCGCAAGAAATCCGCTCTGGAACTCGTGCGAGCCGAACCATCCTTCCTTGAAATACATGACATCGCCGCGAAGCATCGTGATCGACGAGGTGTCGAGGTCGTAACACGCGCTGCACGCCGTCGATGACCACTGACCACCGCGCAGGATCAATCCCGATCCTTCCAGGACACCCTGGTTGAGGAACGCCTCGCGATGAATGTTCAGGAGCGGCCCCTGTTTCTCGTAGCCATAGCTGTCAGTGCTGTTGCCGCCCTTCGTGTTGTAGCTGACGTAGAACGTCGACGTGAGGTTATTCCCCCACACCGACGTGAGCTTTCCGCCGTACATCGGTCCGCCGGTCGACAGCACCTCCACTTGCTCGTAGTCTTCGGCGCTGATGGCGTTCAGCAGCAACCGGTCCGCCTGGTAGATCAACGCCAGATCGTGTTTCGGACTCAACTTCGTCGACACCTTCACCCATGGCTGATAGCCGGTGATGGTGTTGTTCTCGAGCGGCTTATCGGGAAAGAAGGCGCGGTGCGCGGCCAGCTGCTCGGGCGTGCGGCCCGTTCCGCTCTTGTTCTGCGTATACCGCAGCGCGCCGAAGAACCACGTCTTGTCTTTCTTGATTGGTCCGCCGAACGAGACGTCGTACTGATGCACTTCTCGCGTCGCGGGAGACCCGGAGCCGACGTTGTTCGCATTCCACTTGAACGGCTGATACGACACCACGCCGGTGCCGTGGAAATCGTTGCCGCCGCTCTTGCTGACCATGTTGATGACGAGGCCGTAGCCCATGGGCGAGGCGGCGTCGATACCGCCGGTCTTCACTTCGGTGTCCTGAATGGCCTCGGAGCTCAGGCCCGTGCGATTGATGTTGAAGTCGTTATAGTTGCCCGCGTAGAGACCCTCCATCAATGTCACGGCGTCGCGATGCTCGACGGCATTGCCGAAGTAGTTCTGGCGGCCGCTCGCATCGTTATGCGGGCGCGAGATGACGCCCGGCGTCAGCATCAGAAAGTCGCTCCAGAATTTCCCTTCGACGACCGGCGCCTCCTTCTGGAACTCGGCGTCAATTGTCAGCACGTTGCTCGGCTTGGTGACCTCGAGCATCGGCGCATCGCCTGACACGATGATCGACTCCTCCAGTGCGCCCAGCTCCATCGTCATGTCGACCTGGAAGTTGCTGCCGGCGCGCAGCAGGACGCCTTCGCGGCGCGAAACGGAGAAGCCCGACAGCTGCGCGGTCACGGTGAAAGTGCCCGGCGGCAGGTTGATCAGCCGGTACTCACCGGCGGTATCAGTCACGGTGACGCGAGGACTGAGCAGGACATCGCTCGTTGCGGTGACAGTCACGCCCGGCAGGGCGCCACCCTGACTGTCGCGAACGGTTCCGCGAAGGCTTCCATCTCCACCTTGAGCCCAGACATGGCTCGCGGTCACAAGGATCGTCACGACGGTTAGAGCCCAAACGGTCCTTTTCATGGTGCTGGCTCCTAAGTGTGCGACGAGACGCCGATTGGTGTGGGGTGAGAATGTGCGGGCGGAGTATACTCCGCGGCACTTGGAAGTTTGAGGTTGGAAGTTGGAAGTTCGAAGTTGGAAGGGAGGGGCCGTGAAACGTCTCACCATCGCTCTCGTCGCATTGCTGCTCGTTGTGGCGGCCGCCCAGGCGCCGCAGGGGCAGGGCCAACCGAGTCCTGAACAACAGGCGGCGGTCGCGCGCCAGGAGGCGCTCGAGAAAGCCACGCCGCAGCTGCAGATCACCGAGGAGGTCCTGAGGCTGACGGTGCCCGGTCATACGATTGGTGAAGCGGTTGGCGTCGCCAAGAACTCAAAAGGCAATCTGTTCGTGTTCACCCGCAGCGGCAACCTCGGACCCGCGCGCGGCGCCACGGCGTCGCAGCTGTTCGAGTTCGATCCGAACCTCCGCTTCGTCAAGCAGTGGGGGCAGGACAACTACGCCGCGTCGTTCGCGCACAACGTCCGCGTTGACAAGTACGACAACGTCTGGATGACCGACGAAGGGTCGAACATGATCGTCAAGTTCAACCCGCAGGGAGCGGTGCAGATGGTCCTCGGCCGCAAGCCGGAGGCGATCGACTTTCTCGAGCGCTACCTCGAGCGTGGCGAGCGCGAGCCTGAAAATCAGCGTTTCCCGGTCGGCGGTGTCGGCACCTTCGGCCGTCCGACGGACGTCGCGTTCGACAGCAGCGACAACATCTTCATTTCCGATGGGTACAAGAACTCGCGCATCGTGAAAGTGAACAAGGACGGCTCCTGGAACAAGGCGGTCGGCACGCGCGGCGCCGGCATGAACCAGTTCAATACGGTCCACGCCGTTACGACTGACGCGAAGAACAACGTGTATGTCGCCGACCGCGGCAACCGCCGCATCCAGGTCTACGACGACAACCTGAATTTCTTGAAGTCGATCACCAACGTCGGCGCGCCGTGGAGCGTCTGCACATCACCGATGCCGAACCAGTTTCTGTTCAGCGGCGATGGCAACGGGAAGATATACAAGCTGGATATGAACGGGAACCTCGTCGGCTGGGCACAGACGAGCCAGGGCCACGGGCAGACAGGATGTCTGATCCACGAGATGCACTGCGAGTCCGACACCGTCGTTTACAAGGGGGATTGTTCGACGTGGACCGTGGAGAAGATCACGATCAAGGGCGGCGGCCGCTCGACCCAGACCCAGTAGAGCGCCAGACCAGAAACGCCGCGACCACCCCGAGTGCCACGAGCAGTTGGCGTTCGGTCGCGGCGTTGAATGGATCGGTCACGACCTTCAGCTGCAGACGCGTCCGCGTCCAGCCGCCCTTTTCGTACAGCTCGTCATACATTCGCGTCTGCAAATCGTGCGCGTTGACCGCCTCGAGGTCGTCGCCTTCCCCAGGCCCATAGGGTGGCGGCAGCACGGGCAGACGGTCGGCGGGATCCACGACCCAGTTCACGAACTTCACAGCCAGGCTGCGATCCTCGGCTGGCGGCCACGCCGCAACGATTAGTAGCGCAACGATTAGAAGCGTCCACCACTGGCCGTTGGTCGGCTGCCACACGCGCCCGAGCATACTCGAAAGCTGGAATTTGGAACTTCGATCTTGGAACTTGGATCTTGGAACTTGGATCTTGGAACTTGGATTGCTTTAGCTAACCCCATGACGCCTCCACTCGCCCCTTCCGCCGACCTGGCCCTGGACGCCGAGGACGTAACGTCGCGGTCGGAATCGATGACAGCGCTCGCGGCGCTGCTGCTCGACTGGCGGGTGGACTGCGAACGGCACCTGCGCGGCCTGACGAACCTGCAACGCTGGCTCGAGCGGGTCCGCTGCGGCGCCGCCGCCGACGGCGAGCGCGAGCTGCTGCTCCAGGAGATGGGGCGCGTGCTGCGCGAAGCGCCGCCGAAACACGACGACTGGATGCGTGAGGCCGAAACACAGTTGAAAAAACTCACACGGTGAGCACATGCCACGAAAAGCAGGCACGAAACGCCAATTGATCAATACGGGGACCGACAAGCGCTACGTCCGCCGCGGCAAGAGCGGACGATTCAAGGAAAGTGATGATGTGGGGCGCGCGACCGCGCAGGATAGCAAGCGGCCCGCGAAGACCCGTTCGAAGCGCGGTCAGGGCGACCGCGGCGACCGCTAGTCCGCGTCGGCCTGTGGGACGGGATCGGTCGTCAGCCGTCGCAGTTTGTTGACGTCGCCGACGATTTCCACCGCGCCGCAATTGCGGCACATGCTCGCCTTCGTCATCACGTCACCCGTCTCGAGCGTCAGGAACTTCGATTCCTGCGGACGGAACGCGGTGCGCATGCCCGAGTAGAGCGCGCCGACGACCATCGTGTCGCCCTTACATCGATAACACGTCGCCATTTCAGCCTCACCAAAAAGGAACACGCAGGCCACGAAATCGAAATCGCCTGCGGTGTTCCGCTTCACGTCCCTACCCAGGGCAGCACACCCGGCCGACCCGGTGCCGCGAATCCTTCACAAAGCGCGCCGAGGCTCTACAATTCCGGTCCATGACCCACCGCCCGGCTCGCTGCGCCGACACTGAACACGCCCCCATCAGCCGCCGTGACGCGCTCGGCCGCGTCGCCGCAGGGTTCGGAATCGCGACCATCTTCGCCCGCAATGCGGCTGCCCAACGCCCTGCACCCGCACGATCCCGTAGGGCTACCGTCAACACCGTGCTCGGGCCGATCGAGGCGTCGAAGCTTGGATTCACGCTCTCACACGAACACATCATCGCCAGCTCCGCCGGCATCTGGCAGGCCTGGCCGGAACTGTTCGGGGGACGGGCGAAGTTCATCGCCACCGCGTCGGATTCGTTGAAGCGCGCCAAAGACGAAGGCGTCACCACGATCATCGACTGCACGACGATCGATCTCGGCCGGGACATCCGCATGATGGAGGAAGTCTCGCGGCGGTCGGGCATGCAGGTAATCGCGTCGACCGGCGTCTGGCTCGATCCATCGAACACGCTTCGGCAGCGGACCATCGAGGAGCTGGCGGACTTCTTCATGCGCGAGATTACCGTCGGCATCGACGGCACCGACATCAAGGCGGGCATCATCAAGGTTGCGAACGGCAACATGATCGACATGTTTGGTGACAAGCTGCTGCGCGCCGCCGTACGCGCCAGCAAGATGACGGGCGTTCCGATCACGACGCACACTCCGGGACCGCAGCGTATGGGCGAGAAGCAGGCGGCGATCTTCGAGGAAGAAGGGCTGTCGCCTGCGCGCGTGTGCATCGGCCACTCGGACAACAGCCCTGCTGATTACCAGCTGGGACTGGTGCGTCGCGGTTATTACGTCGGCATGGATCAACTGCCGCGGGGCGGGCCCGTCGCTCCCGGGACACCGCTCGTCGGCGCCGGCGCGCTGACCTGGCAACAGCGCTACTCGCAGATCAAAGCGCTGGTCGATGCGGGGTTCGCCAATCGTCTGATGCTCGGCAATGACGACTCGGTGGCGATGACGATTCAGCCGACGGCGTCCAATCCCGCGCGCATTGCCATGAATCCGGACGGCATGCTGTTCGTCGTGCGCAAGGCGATCCCGGCGCTGAAGCAGATCGGCATCTCCAACGAGGCGATCAGGACGATGACGAACGACGTTCCGAAGATGTTGTTCGAGGGGGCGTAGAGGCCGACCTTACTCGTGGAGGGGCGACCTCCACGTCGGCCCCTACCCCACTGATTCATACTCACACAACGGATCTTCTGCCAGAGCATCTCCTCCAGACGCACAGTAGGCGCGCGCCCGCGAACCGCCGCACGCCCACCGGTACTCGCAGCGGCCGCAGCGGCCATGAAAGCTGTCAGGGTCGCGCAGCTGCACAAACAGCGGCGCATCGCGGTAGACGTCGACGACGGTCCGTGCCCTGATGTTCCCCGCGGCGACCTCCAGAAATCCTGACGGGCAGATATCGCCTGTGTGCGAGATGAAGATGATGCCGTTGCCATCGCGGATGCCGGCGGCATGATGCGCGCCGCTCCCGCCCGATTGCTGCATAGCGACGCGGCGAAGCTGCGGCGCTTCAGTGCTCGTGATGATCGGCGCTGGCGTGCCCGGCCGGCGTACTAGGCCGGCCGCCCACTGCAGAACCTGCTCCGCGCGTGCCGCCGAGATCGGCTGCAGCAGTTGCCCACGTCCGACGGTCACGAGAAAGAACAGACTCCACCGCGCCGCACCAAGCGCGCACACCTGCTGGTAGATCGACGGAAGGTCATCCACCGTGTCCGCACAAACCAGCGTGTTGATCTGAAAGGGCAGATGGATGACGCGTGCCACATGTGCGGCCTCGAGCGTGCGTCCGTAGGTTCCCGCTATGCCGCGAATAGCATCGTGGCGTTCGGCGGTCGAGCCATCCAGGCTGAGTGAAATGGCATCGATACCCGCCGACGCCAGCTTCAGCAGCGCCTTCTCCGTCAGCAGCGGCGTTGCGCTCGGCGCGACCGACACGCGCAACCCAAGGCCGCGGGCGGCGTCGATCAACTTGAACAGATCGCGTCGCTTGAGCGGATCGCCGCCGGTGAGCACGACGTGTGGATAGGGCTCGCCAAACGACGCGAGCTGCTCCAGCAAACGAAATCCTTCGGCCGTCGACAGCTCATCGGGATCGGCATTCGGATTCGCGGTCGCGCGGCAATGACGGCACGCCAGATCGCAGGCGCGGGTGATCTCCCAGTAGACGCGCAACGGCCGCTCGTGGACAAACTTCGCTGTGGCAACGGAGGCGGAAACCATGGATGCCTTGGACGTCGCAAAGCAGGTGCCGCCCTTTCTGGCGCCGGATTCGTGCAGTTCCAGAGATGACGATGGTGCGCGGCGGGGAATTTATCGCGGCGCCGGAAATTTCCCCGAAACGTCACGCCGCCGCGTCAAACGGCGGCCACTTCGTGTCGCGCTCGGCCACGAGCGGCGACGACACCGGCCAGTCGATAGCCAGCGCCGGATCGTTCCACATGAAACCTGACTCGTGCGCCGGCGCGTATTCCGTCGTCGTTTTGTAAAGGACCTCGGCGCTCTCACTCAGCACGCAGAAGCCGTGCGCGCACCAGGGCGGCACGTACACCATGCGGCGGTTCTGACCTGAGAGCACGGTACTCACCCATTTGCCGCGGGTCCGCGAATCTGGCCGCATGTCTACGGCGACGTCGAAGATTTCGCCGGCAATGACGCGCACCAGCTTGCCCTGCGCGTACGGCCCCACCTGAAAGTGCAGACCGCGCAGTGTGCCGCGCTGTGATTTCGATTGGTTTTCCTGCACGAACGGACCGTCGACGAACGCGGCGAAGTCCGACTGTTTGTACGTCTCCATGAAAAAGCCGCGCGCGTCGTCGAACACCATGGGCTCGATGACGATCACTTCAGGGATCGCCAGCCTGTTGAACGTAAAGGGCATCGTTTGGGCTTACGTCGTCAGCCGCAGCAGCTTGACCAGATTGCCACCCAGGATAGCTTCCTTGTCGGCGTTGTTGAGCGCTGCGTTGTTCACGATTGGATCGACCGTTACCGGCCAGCCGAATGGCGTGTCCGTACCGAAGACCACCTGGCCCGGTCCCATCTCGGCCACCAGATGCCGGACGCCCTCGGCCGAAAACACCATCGAATCGGCCAGGATGTTGGTGCGAAGGTAATCGCTTGGCTTGCGCTTGATGATGCAGTTCTGATTCGCCCGCTGACAGGCAACTTCTGTCCGTCCCAGGTACGACGGCAGATACCCACCCGCGTGCGCGCCGCACACCTTCAGATTCGGGAACTTGTCGAAGGTGCCGTCGAAGATCAGCCGCGACAGAAAAACTGTCGTCTCGAGCGGGTTGCCGACGATGTTGCCGAGACCGCCCCGGCCGGCGAGGGCACCCTGCTGAATGATGTTGGCGGAGCCGTTGGGATGCATGAACGCCAGTTGCCCCAGCTCCTGCACCTTCGCCCAGAACACGTCGAACTTCGGCGACGAGAGGCTCTCGCCGTTGACGTGACCGCCGACCGCCACACCGCGCGCGCCGAGTCGCTTCACGGCATCGTTCAGGATGTCCGCCGCAACCTGCGGAAACTGCAGCGGAATCGAGGCCATGCCGACGATGCGATCGGGATATCGCTTGTTCCAGGACGCGAGCGTCTCGTTGTGTTTCGCGCAGATCGCCTTGGCGAGGCCTTCGTCTTTAATCTCCCACCACCAGAAGTCGTTCACGCTGATGGCTTCCGTATCGACGCCGATCTTGTCCATCATCGGCAGCCGATCGTCGAGCCCTGCCCCGGTCGCGCGATCCTTCTCGTAGGGCGTGCCTTTCACCACGTCGCCCAACGGCATGTCCCAATGCGAATGCACGTCAACGACGCGCACGCGCTTGCCACCTACTGTGACCTGCAGACGCGACGCCGCCTGCCCGCCCGCTGCCAAAGCTCGCTGAGCGAAGGCGGGAGAACCGAGGACCCGACCGCCCACGTACAAACCGGCTGCGGCTCCTGCGACGGTCTTGAAGAACTGTCTGCGATTGGTCACTGCGATCTCCTATTCGTGCGTCGGATAATCGGCGGGCGCCGGAATTCTGTCAAGCCGCGGTTAACTCGTCTCGAGCGCCACGCCGGATCGGCGACGCTCAAAAATCCGGGCAACGGTCCGCGCGATCTCGGCCGCTGCTTCATGCGGAGGCTTTCCTTTCGGATGAATGCCGCAGATGGCGGTCGTAGCGGCGTGATCGAGGTCGCGACGCCATCGCATCTGTCCCGCCGTGTCACGGCCGTAGGTCAAGTACGCAGACATCGTGTTCAGACCGGTGCCCGGCCGCTCACCAATGAGATGCACGACAACGTCTGCGGAGACCAGCAGGCCGACCTCATATCCCGTGCGTACCCGGCTGTTCTGAAGAATGACGTCGGTGTCGGAGACGTGATGTCCTTGCGTTGACAGCAGTTGCCGCAGCAACGGCATTACGGCACGGAGCTGCTCATTGATCGCGTCGGCATTGAGACCGTCCGATACCACGATCTGCACCTGCGGATGCCGCGTTCGCCCGATAGCCTCGATGTCGCGGACGTCATCGTCGCGCAGACACTCGCCGGCGTGGGGACGCGCGAGATAGTCCTCTCGAGTCGCCGCTGTCGTCCTGGCGCGCACGTGGCGCGGGCTCGCCTCGCGGATCACGCCGTCCTCGATCGTCGCGTAGAGCGCGCGGCGGGCGTGCGCATAGATGGCGTCGAGCCTCGTGTCCGCCGCGTCTGCATCGAGGTTGAGGTCGAGTCCACGTTCTTCCAGCTCCATCAGTTGACGCATGCCATCCAGGCCGAACAGCGTTGCCAGCCGCAGGATCGACGCTGGGCCTGGCCTCGACGCACCGTCAGCAGTAACGGCGCCGAGCGCGACGAGCCGCTGCTCCATTGCGGACGTCATGCGCCGCCCAACACGCGCTCGCAGGAACGGATGCTCGCGAAACGACGTCGTCAGGTAACCGAGCATCGGATCCGCGTTGCCAGCCACCGCCATCAAATACGCGGGCGCCGCGCGCATCACGATTCGCTCCGTCAGCTCGCGCAGCTCCCGCGGCGCGATGCCCATATGAAAAGTGGCGCACACGTCGAGTCCCATCGTCAGCCCGTGCAGTTTCGCCATGACGACGTCTTCGAGGCATGCGCGCTCCAGTTGAGCGGCGGTCTTGAACACTTCGGGCCCGATGAATCCGGCGACATCGTTGACGATCGTCCACCGGCATCCGGTCGTGCGTTTCAGGTACCTCGCGACGCCGTAGGTGCGCGCTTCGAGCGTCACCATGTCAACACCATCGGCCGCGCCGTTGGTCACCTCGGAACCCTGGCCGGTCTCGAAGTACAGCGCGTCGAAGGCGCGCGCGAGATCGAGGATACCGTCAACATCGAGGCCGACCATTCCGATCAGTCCACGCGACGTCCCGGCAAGACTCTGAAACGCCACGTCGATGCGTGCGCGTGTCCGCGCGCGATGCTGTTTGACGATGTCGGAGAGCACGCAGTAGCGGGTTGGCAGATCGAGTGTGCGGACGACGCGTTCGAGCAGTTGCTCCAGGCGGATGATCGTGTCGATCTCGTCCGCGGCCGGATTCAGTCCGATGATGACGTCCCCACAGCCGTAGGACAGACCATCGAGAATCGAGAACAGAATCTCCGTTTCATCGTCTCCCGCACTGTTTGGCTGAATGCGCGAGCCGAAATGCCGTGGCGAGCCGATGGCGATGCCGGAGCCGTCGAGAGGATTGAAGAGGCTGGAGGAGACTGACGAGAGCTCGTCGTCCGTCATCACCTTCACGACCGCGGCGATGACCTCGCTTGACAGGCTGTCGCGATAGGTGCTGGCCCAGGCAGCGACACCGGGGCCGAGCAGGATCGTCTTCAGCCGTTCGATGGTGAGCGGATCGAGTTCGGCGTCGAAACTGCGATTGCGCGACCGGTCGAGGCTGGCGCTCACACCGTCGTCGACGAAGCTCGCGCGACGGATATCGCCGACCGTCGCAGCGCTCAGCGCCTGCCGCGCGTCGTCTCGCACTCGCTCGTCGGCTGTGCCGCCGACGAGCAGATCGCCTTCCTTGAATGCGTTGGCGAAGGTGAAGAGCTCTTTTATACCGCTACCGCTCCCCAGACCTGGTTCGTGACCGCCACGATGCGTTCCAGCTTCGCCCACTGGTCGGCTTCGGTAATCTGATTACCCTGCGCCGTGCTCGCGAATCCGCACTGCGGGCTCAGGCAGAGCCGTTCGATCGGCACGTAACGAGACGCCTGATCGAGGCGCCGCATGATGTCCGTCGGATGTTCGAGCGCCGCCGACTTGCTGGTCAGCAGCCCGAGCACGATCACCTTATTGTCCGGGACGAAACGGAGCGGCTCGAACGATCCGGATCGCGCGTCGTCGTATTCGAGGAAGTACGCGTCTACGTGCAGCTCGTTGAACAGCGCGTCAGCAACGGGTTCGTACCCGCCCTCCGCGACCCAGGCGCTCTGCATGTTGCCGCGACACAGATGGATCGCAACGGTCAGGTCCGACGGCCGATCGTCGATGACGGCGTTGATCAGTTCCGCGTAGGCGTGCGGCAGTTCATTCGGATCGTCACCCCGCTCCTTGGCCTGCGCACGCAGCTCGGGATCGCACAGGTAGGCGAGGTTCGTGTCGTCGAGCTGAATGTATCGGCAGCCCGCGTCGTAGAGAGACTGAATTTCGTCGCGATAGACCTGCGCCAGATCTGCGAAGAACTCCTCGAGGTCCGGGTAGGCGGTGATATCGATGCCTTTCCTTCCACCGCGGAAGTGCACCATCGTCGGCGACGGAATGGTGACCTTCGGCGTTTTCGTTGCGACGGACTTCAGGAATTTGAAATCGTTGGCCTGAATGTCCTGGATATGGCGCAGCTTCCCCGTGACCGTGACGCGCGGCGGAGCGAAGTCGATCTCGCCGGTGCGCGTGTGGAACTTCGTCGCGATGCCTCCGGACACCGCCACACCCTCGAGCTTCTGCAGGAAGTCGATATGAAAGAACGTCCGGCGGAATTCGCCGTCGGTAATGCTCTGCAGACCGACCCCTTCCTGCTTCTTCACGACATCACGGATGGCGTCGTCCTCGATGTCGCGAAGCTGCTCTTTGGTGATCTCGTTGCGCTGAAATCGCGCGCGCGCTTCCTGCAAATGCTGGGGTCGAAGAAGACTGCCGACGTGATCGGCGCGAAAAGGCGGGTTCAAGCGTGGCATGGGACCTCCCGGGGCGATGCATCTTACATATTTTTGTATAGAATCCGCTGCCATGTCTCCCACAGTCGACGTTGGCAAGGTATTGGACGAAGGACGCTGGAGCCCCTACCAGAAGCTGCTCGTCGGCAGCGCAGCGCTGGCCATCATCTTCGATGGGCTCGACAATCAGCTCCTCGGCGCCGCCATTCCCGCGATGATGCGTGAGTGGGCGCTGCCTCGGCCGGCGTTTGCGTCGGTCCTCGCGGCCGCGCTGCTCGGCATGGTCTTCGGCGGATTTGTCGGCGGCTACCTCGGCGATCGGATCGGCCGCCGGCGCGCGCTGCTGACGAGCGTAGTGACGTTCGGCATCCTCACGATCCTGGTGTCGTTTGCCAGCAACGTCACCATGTTGACCGTGCTGCGCTTCTTTGCCGGCCTTGGCCTTGGCGGCGCGATGCCGAATGCGGCGGCGCTCGCGTCGGAGTACGTGCCGCTGCGACGAAGGCCATTTGCCGTTACGTTGACGATCGTCTGCATTCCGCTCGGCGGTACGCTCGCCGGTTTCACCGGCGCGATCGTCCTCCCCGCTTATGGGTGGCGCGCGCTGTTCTTAATCGGCGGCGCGCTGCCGCTGGTCCTGGCGGCGGTGCTCTGGAAAACGCTGCCGGAATCGCCGCGCTATCTGGCGAGGCAGCGAGAGCGATGGCCGGAGCTGGCGGCGTTGCTCAAGCGGCTCGGACACGAGATGGCGCCGGATGCCTCCTTCGTCGATTCGCACGAACGAGCGGTCGCGCGCGCGTCGGTCCGCGCCCTGCTTGTGCCCGAGTTCCGCCGCGACACGCTCGCGCTCTGCGCGGCGTTTTTCTTCTGCTTGCTGTCCGTCTACACGGGCACGAACTGGGTGCCGTCGCTGCTGACGAGCGCAGGGTTTGACGTGGCGACTGCCAACTACGGCCTGACGGCGTTCAATCTCGGCGGCGTGATCGGCGCCATCCTCGGCGCCGTGATCTTCTCGCGCCTCGGTTCGCGTATGACGATGCTCGCGATGACGGCGGGCGCCATTGCCGGATGCGTGGTGCTCGGAAGCGCACCGGTCGCCGACCGATCGACGCTGACGGTCCTCGCTCTCCTCGGCTGGACGGGCGGACTGATCAACGCGGTGCAGACGACGATGTACGCGTTGGCCGCGCATGTGTATCCCGCGGGCATCCGCGCCACCGGTGTCGGGACTGCGGTAGCGGTCGGGCGCATCGGAGGATTCGTCTCGCCGTACGCCGGCGCGCTGGCGCTCGAGGCGGGACCGTCGCAGATGTTTCTGTTGATCGCCGCGACACTATCGGCGGTCTTCGTGGCGCTGGCCGCCGTGCGCCAGCATATTCAGCGTCAGGAACCGGCCGACCGGCGCACGACGCGGTCGACCAGCGCACGCACGGCACCGACATAGCGCTCGGGCGCGAGGTGGCGATCGATGTCCGCGGGTGAGAGGTAGCGCGTCACGCCGGCATCCGCCGCAAGCGCATCGCGAAACGTGCCACCGCCCGCGCGCATGCGACCCGCGGCTTCTTCCACCAGTCGATGCGCCTCGCCGCGGCCGACATGCGCGGCGAGCGCCATCACGATCGCCTCGGACGCAATCAGGCCCTGAGAGGCCTGCAGGTTCTCGCGCATCCGCACCTCGTCGATGACGAGACCTTCGACCATCGCGGCAGCGGCGTGCGCTGCATCACGGGTCAACGACACGAGCTCCGACAGGGTCGGCCACTCGGCCTGCCATCCGCCAATCGCGCGCTCGTGCTCCTGCGGCATCGCGGCAAGCATCGTCGCCACGAAGCCTGGCGCCCGCACCGAGGCCGCAAGCACCGCCGCAGCCTTCACAGGATTCTGCTTGTGCGGCATCGCAGACGAGCGACCGCCCTTCCCTTCCGACGCTTCACCGACCTCGGTCTGCGCCAGCAGGGATACGTCGCGCGCGATCTTGCCGAGCGTGCCGCACGTCACGCCGAGCGCACACGCCAGTCGCGCGAACCGATCGCGATGCGTGTGCCACGGGATGTCTGGAGCGGCAAGTCCCAGCCGCGATGCGAGGCCTTCGGCGATGTCGAGACCGCGATCGCCGAGCGCGGCGAGCGTGCCGGATGCGCCGCCGAACTGCACGACGCGGGCGTCTTCGAGCGCAGCGGCGAGCGCGGCTCGCTGCCGAGCCACCGCGTCGAGCCATCCCGCGGCTTTCACGCCAAAGGTAATCGGCGTTGACTGCTGAAGGAGTGTGCGTCCCGCCATTGGTGTATCCACATGTCGGCGCGCGTGCTCCGCAGCCGCCGTGGTAACGCGGTCGAGGTCGGCCAGAATTGCTGGCACTGTGCGCTGCAGCTGCAGGACGCGGCCGGTGTCGAGGATGTCCTGACTCGTCGCGCCCCAGTGCACGTAGCGAGCGGCGTCGCGGTCGATCGTCTCGACCTGCTTCGTCAGGTGGCGAACGAGCGCGATGGTCAGGACGCCGTCGGCTTCCGCTTCGGCGGCGATCGTCGCGTAGTCGTATCGCTCGGCGTGCGCGGCGGAACGAATCGGCTGAACCGCTTCGCGCGGAATGACGCCAAGCTCCGCTTCGACTTCGGCAAGCGCGGCTTCCGCGTCGAGCATCGCTTGCAGCAGATCGACCTGATCAGACATCGAAGAAGACGGTCTCGCCGGCGCCCTGCATCACCAGGTTGAACCGGTATTGGCCCTCACCGATCCGTCGTGCAATCAACGTATCGCGTCGCTCGCGCGGGACCATCGCGAGCACTGGATCGTCCGCGTTGCTCGCTTCATCCTCGAAGTAAATGCGCGTGATAAACCGCGTGAGGATTCCGCGTGCCATGACGCTGACGGCGATGTGCGGCGCCTGCGCGCCGCCGTCAGGCGCCGGGATGCGGCCAGGCTTGATCGTTTCGAAGCGAAAGCCGCCATCGTCTCGCGTGTGCGCCCAGCCGTAGCCGTTGAACGTCGGATCCGAGGGTGGATCGGCCTGCCACGTTTCGACGAGCGCATCCGGAATGACGTTGCCGGCCCCATCGAAGACCTGTCCTTCGATGACGATCGGGGTGCCGCCAGCCGCGCCGGTCACCTGGCGGCACTCGCGGCGGCCCCGAACCATGATGTCGAAGTAGGGACCGACGGTCTGTGAGGGTGTGAGGCCGGACATCACGGCAGCATGGGCGTCGCTTCGCGCCCGCGCAGTACGATGTCCCACCGGAAGCCGAGCGCCCAGTCAGGCACCGTGAGGTTGATGTCGAACGCCGAGATCATCCGCTCGCGCACCGCTGGATCACGCACCGAGTTGAAGATCGGATCGAGTGGAAACAGGGGGTCACCGGGGAAGTACATCTGCGTGACGAGACGTGTCAGAAAGCCGGGGCCCAGCACGGAGAAGTGAATGTGCGCCGGGCGCCACGCATTGTAGTGGTTGCCCCACGGATAGTGACCCGGCTTGATCGTCACGAAGCGATAGCGGCCCTCTTCGTCGGTAATGGCGCGGCCCGTTCCCGTGAAATTCGGATCGAGCGGCACGTCGTGCTGATCCACCTTGTGCGCGTAGCGCCCGCACGCGTTCGCCTGCCAGATCTCGACGAGCGTGCGCGGAATCGGACGTCCGTTCTCATCGAGTACGCGTCCTTCGACAATGATCCGCTCGCCGATCGGCGCGCCGGTGTGCTGCCGCGTGAGGTCGTTGTTGACCGGACCAATTGCATCATACGGATACGAAGGACCGGTCACTTCGGAAATCGTCTGCG
>Ga0310811_10005184_pt1 | contig 16464 bp, 15 predicted proteins | sample YCmetagenome_FD_207642 | JGI IMG/M metagenome (GOLD analysis project Ga0310811, IMG submission 207642) | Soil microbial communities from experimental microcosm in Duke University, North Carolina, United States - YC | ecosystem: Engineered > Artificial ecosystem > Soil microcosm > Unclassified ...
TTCCGGGCATGTTGCCTTGCATAGCCCGCATTGCACGCAGGCATCTTCGGTGAAACGCAGCGTCGGCCGTTCCGGATCATCCAACAGTGCACCCGTCGGACAGGCCGAAACGCAAGACAGACACAGCGTACAGCCTTCGATATCGACCTCAATGGTGCCGAACGGCGCATCTTCCGGTAGTGCGACGATGTCCACTGGTGTCAGCGCTGCAGCGTGCAACCCGCGCAGTGCAAGCCGCATGACGTCGCGCTTTTCGCCAACGGCTGAAAAAGCCGCTGGCCACGGGGCACCGTCCATCGGCTCCATGGCGCGCAGGGCTTCACCGAGCGCATCAGGATCGTCGGTTTCAATCGTTTTGACGCGGGCGCCCGCAAAGCCGAGCCCGGCAAGAATAGGCTCGGCCAGCGCGATGGTCTTGATCAGTCCGGCCACATCATGGCGCGGCTTTGCCCGCAACAGCAAACGGACCGCTGACGCGCCATAGGCGAACGACGCGGCGATCGATTCCAAGCCGACCTGCGTAACCTCGTTCACGGCGACCGGCAGCACATTTGCCGGCAATCCGTCGCCATAGCGCGCGAGCGCGTCGATCATCTCGCCGCCGTGGGCTTCGTCGTGGAACAGGATCACCGGGTACTTGCCGCCGGCGGCGCGATAAGCGTCGAGCAGTGTTCGCAGCTTTCGCATCATTGCGTCCGATGGCGGCAGGGCGTAGGCCGCAGCCCCGGTCGGACAGACAGCGGCGCACTGGCCGCAACCGGCGCAAATTCCAGCGTCTATCAGGACGTGGTCGCCGTCGGGCGCGATGGCGCCGGTCGGACAAAGGTCGAGGCAGCGATGACAGCCGACAATCTTCGATCGCGAATGAGCGCAAAGATCGGCAGTAAATTTGACGTAGCGCGGCTTGTCGAAAGTGCCCGTAAGGTCGCGTGCCTTGAGCACGGCCCGCAGCACCGCGGCGGGATCGCCGGGGTCGGCGCGCAGGTAGCCGTCGCGCAGATCGGCGGCCGGAAACAGCGGCGTTCCGCCAGACAAGTCGAGCAGGATATCGCAACGCGACAGCGCGCCATTGCGCGGCTCATTGAAGACGAGCCTGTCGCGCGAGGACGGGCGCGGTGCGGCGTAGTCATCCACCGTCACCTCGAACGTGCCGAGATAACCCCTGGCTGAACGGATCGTGCCCTTGACGACGGGGAATTCGTTGACACGCGGTGGTCTGATGTCGGTCGCGCCGCTGATGAGAACGGTAACGTCGAGATGATCTTTCAGGAGAATGGCGGCGTCGATAGCGCGCTCATCCTTGCCGTAAACAAGAACGACGCCTTGGCTGGCAAGGTTGAAAAATTCCGGCTCCGGTGCGGGCTCGGCTGCCGCCGCGATCAGCGCCGCCATTTTTGGTCCGGCGCTCTTTGCGTCCTTCGACCAGCCCGCCGCTTCGCGGATGTTGACGAATGTGAGTTCATCGCCGCCAGCGTTCTCGTCGGCGATTTCCCGAAACAGCGGGGCTTCCTGCGTGCAGGCAACGACGAGAGGCCCGCCACCCGCGGCGACGGCGCGAAACCGGTCAAGCTCCGCCCGGCACAGTTGCCGCCCTGTCGTGACGGCGGCTCCGCCGCAGGCGCGGCGCACAGCGCCGGCGTCGAGGGGCATCGTGTCCTCGCAGGAACACATCACAATATCGCGCGGCCGATCCGCCATGCGGTTCGCTACCTGGTTCGCCAGCCCCATTTGCGAAATCGGGACGCTTGGCGCCACCGTCGCATTGTCCTGGATCAGGCGCGGGACTGGCCCTTAGACCCCTCAAGCTATACTTATAAATACAAACAAGAAGTACGAGGGGAGAAAATATGCGACCGGGATCGCGGATCCGCGCGCGGATGCCGTTTTCATCCGAACTTGTGCTGCCGCCGCCGTTCACGCTGGTGACGCTACGCGAAGTTGGCGACGCGTTTCAGCACGCCATATCGATTGCGGCGGAAAGCGGCGCGGGGACGCTGGTCTATGTCGGCCGTTTCGATCTTGCGGAGTTCGCCGTGGTGTTGGAACCGGATGAGCCGCTGCGCCAGGCGCGGCGCAGCTTTTACGCCGGAATGTCCGCACTCGCCGATGCCCTGATCGCGCAGGCGCCACCAGAAACGCCGCTCGATATCGCCTGGCCCGACACGATAATGATCAATCATGGCGCGGTTGGGGGTGGCCGGCTTGCCTGGCCGCTTGACGCTGACGAAGACAAGCCCCCGGCGTGGATGGTGTTTGGCGCGATGATCCGCACGGTCTCCATGACCGATGAGCCGGGACTCAATCCGCTGACCACCGCCCTGGAAGAAGAAGGCTTCACCGATTTCGCGTCGGCACGGTTGGTCGAGAGTTTTGCGCGTCATCTGATGCTGGCCGTCGACCGGTGGCAGGAACGCGGCTTTGCTGCTGTGGCGCACGACTATCTGGAAAGGCTTCCCAAAGGAAAGGGCATACGGCACGCCATCGATGATACCGGCGATCTGCTGATCCGGGGAACGGAAAGGGTCGACGCCGAGCGGAAGGAGCTGCTGCCGGCGCTGGCGGCGCTCGCGTGGTTCGATCCTAAAGCCGGAGGCCCGCGCCTATGAAGCTGCTGCGCACCATCCGGCTCGATGCATCGGATACCTTCGTGTTCGAGAAGCCGGCTGAGCCCGGAGAATGGGCCGTGTCCGGCGCATTTGTCTTCTGGAGCCAGGATCCGGCCAGGCTCGAAGGCAAATCGCGCGCGGCGTTTCGCGGCGGCTTCCTCGGCGTGGCTTCGCTTGGCTGGTCCACGCTGGTGCAGATCGTTGCTGCGAATGAAGCGGACCGGGAAAGCCTTGTCGCAACATTGGCGCTGCGGCTTGTCGAGAGTTTTGGAGCGCCCGACATGGATGTCGCCCGGAAGGCAGCGGAAGAGGAGGTCGCTTTCGCCGAGTCACTGTGCAGCCAGCCGCAGGACACGCTGATTGCGGTCCATCGCAGCTACGAGGACGGCGCGGTGCGCGAGTCGTTCCGCACATTGCATCCACGCAACGGCCCGAAGCCGATGCGGGCGTTTTCATTTCTCGAAACCGAAGGCGAGGATACGCCGCAGGTCGGTGACGACATCGACCTGGTGGCGATCGCCGGGAAAGACCGCAAATGAAGGACTTTTGGATTTCCAGCGGCCATCATCTGCTGGACCGCGACGAGGGCGGCGGCCTTCTCGTGACCGACGAATTTCTCAAGGTCTATCTGGCGCGCCCCGAATTGATGCCGCCGTCCGACGCCTGCGCGGCCGAGCGCGCGCTCTACGACGCGCTGCTTGGCGCGCCGCGCCGCCCGGTTTCCGCTTCTGATATCGCCGCGATCGCCGATCCCGACGCGCGCGAGAACTGGCAACAGATGGTTGCATTCCGCAACCATCTGCTGCGTCACAAGACGCTGGAGGCCGCATATGCGGCGCTGATGCGCCAAAGGCATGGGACGACGCCGCCGTTGTTCATCAATCAGCTTGTGCATGTTATCATGCGCAACGCGCTCGACGGTTGCGACGATGCACGGATCATACGCGCGGCCGAAATGTTCTTCCGGACGCAACGCGTGGCGCAGCATGAGGGTTCGCTGATCGCGGCCGATGAGGAAACGATCGGCGGCACCGCCCTATCGCCGGTGTCGCCCCTGGTCTCGATGCTCGGCATCCCCGTCGATGCCAATATCGACGTGCTGACCGAAGCGAACGCGGCAAGCTACTGGGATCGCAGCGACCGGTTTGACATGGCGATCGATCTCACCGGCGGGCGCGACGGCCTTGCCGCGCTTGCACAGGCGATGACGCTGTGGGTGTCGCACATCCTCGGTGTCGAAGTGACGATCGAACCACTCACCGAACTCCGCGATGTTAATCTCGTCTGGTATGTCGGGCTTGATGCCGACGCGACCAGGATCGGCGACCGGCTGTGGAACGGCGATGACATCGATGAGGCTGCACTATCATGCGTGATGGGATTTTTCCGCCTGACCTTCGCCGATCCGGCGGTGGTGCTCGACAAGGCCAGAGGTGAGCCTGTTTATCTGATCCTGGCGATGACGCCGGAAAAGCTTATTCGGATGAAGCCGCAAAACCTGGTGACCGGGCTGCCGATCAGCCATTTGGAGGCTGTCAGTTGAGAGTCGCTCCTCCTCTTCAAACCATTGCGGTCGGCGTCATTGTCGAACGCAGCAAGGGTGTCAGTCAGTGGAGCGATTTCATCTGGCGGCCGATCAGCGTTCTGGTCGGGGAGCCACAGGCGCAGCCGTGGAGCAAGCTGAGCGACGACGGCAAGCGAGCGACTTTTTATGCTGGCGCGGCCGAAATCGAGTTGCACCGAACCGAGACTGACAACTACCGCAACAACCTGATGACCGAGGCGCCCTTGCTTTGGGTCGCATTGCGGCCGGCGGATTCCGATCCGCCCTACAGGCTGTTCGCCGTGACAGCCGACCCGGCGGAAGGCGAAGCCTTGACCGAGGCCGGCAATGACCTGATCGAGACCGTGCCGATGCCTCCTGCCGTCCGAGATTCAGTTGCAGCCTTCGTGTCGGAACACCATGTCGAACATCAGTTCCTGAAACGTCAGCGTGACAGCGCCGATCCGCAAGCGCTGGCGCGCGGCGCTCGAATGCGGGACGATGGCAAGCGATGAGCAAAGCTGAGAAATTTCTCGAGCGGTGGTCGCGACGCAAACACGAAGCAGACGACGAGTCTTCCGCGCCGGAAAAGGCTCTGGACGCGGAAACCCCTGCGCAGCCCGTTGCGGACGAGAAAGAGACGTCGGTGCAGGCGTCCGAGAGTGGCGAGCCGCCGTTTGATTTATCAACACTGCCGTCCCTGGAGTCGATTGGCGCAAAATCCGACGTTCGCGCGTTCATGCAGGCAGGCGTCCCGCCGGAGGTGAAGCATGCAGCGCTTCGCCGCGCATGGTCGGCCGATCCGGACGTCCGCGACTTTATCGGGCTGGTGGAAAACGGGTGGGACTTCAACGATCCTCACGGCGTGCCGGGTTTTGGGCCGATGCCGGAGGGGGTCGACATCAACCTGCTGCTTGCACAAGCGATTGGCGCGTCGGTGCCGAAAGCAGCCACCACCGAGGCGGATGAATTGTCGCCGCCAGCCGAACCGCCCCATGGCCCAGAGCAAATTCCCGCGGCTCCGGAGACTGCCAAGCCAGTGGGCAAGCCGGAAGACGACCCTCCTCTTGCTGCGGGAGAGGTCGCCGAAACTGAAATATTGCATCGCGGCGCAAATCATATTGCGCTGCAGGAAAGTTTTGGTTCTCGGCCACCGACACGCGGCAGCCGCCACGGCGGAGCCCTCCCGAAATAGTTATTGCGGCTTATAGCTTTAGGCTATTGCTCCCGAAACGGTGCGGCGATAGCTTTTAATTATTCTGATCTGAGTTGGTACTGGAAGGATGGTTTTGTGAGAAACCCCAGTGACCAAAGCGAGCCGCAAGAAAACAAATAAAAAAACAAATCTAAAACACGGGGCGATAACGCAGACAAAAGCGTAAATGAAATGACCGATCAGGGACTTCAGCAAGCTATTCGCGCCGCGGGCGGCGTTACGGAGCTTGCGCGCCGCATCGGTATTTCACAGCCGTCGGTTTCCAATTGGGGAAGCGTCCCCCCGGAGCGGGTGCTCGCGGTTGAGGCTGTCACCGGCGTTGCCCGTGCGATCCTTCGTCCCGACCTGTACGGTGAGAACAACAGCGACTTGGACGAAGTCCATCACGCCCGGGCGCAGGAATACGCCCTTCTCGCAACCCTGCTGGCGCGCGCGCCGAATGCCGCACTGCTCAAGCGACTCGCCACGTTGCGCGGCGACCCGACTCCGCTCGGCGTCGCTCACGTCGCGCTTGCGGACGCCGCGGGTAAAGCCGACGCGACGAAGGTCTCGCGCGAGTATTTTGACCTCTTCATTGGAATCGGGCGCGGCGAACTGGTGCCCTACGGCTCCTACTATCTCACCGGCTTCTTGCACGAGCGGCCGTTGGCGCGGCTGCGCGACGATCTGGCGACGTTCGGAATCGCACGCGCCGAAGACCAATACGAGCCTGAAGATCAGGTCGCAATTCTTTGCGAAATCATGGCCGGAATTGTCAGCGGGAAATTTGACGTCCCACCGGGCGCCGATCAGCAACTGTTCGAAAAACACCTCAAGCCGTGGATCGGCCGCTTTTTCAGCGATCTCGAACGCGCCGACGCCGCAGATTTCTACCGCTCCGTCGGCACGGTCGGGCGTGTATTCATGGACATCGAATCGGAGGCATTCGCGCTGCCGGAATGAGACGCGCGAACAATGCGACATACGCATTCCAGGAGGATTGGCGATGAAAACTGAGAAAAAAGGCGACCTTGCGCGACGCGACTTCCTTCGCGCGCTCGGTGCCGGGGCCGGTGTCGTCGTAACTCCTGCCGTTCTCGTCACTGAGGCGAAAGCCGACACCGAGAGCGCCAATGAAAAGACCAAGGCCCGATACAAGGCGGATTCCGACGACGTGAAGAATTATTACCGCGTCAACCGCTATCCGAGTTAAGGGAGGCATCCGTGCTGATCAAAAGAACCGAACGTCAGGCGCACCGCGGATCACTCGCCGCCCTCGCAACTCAAAGCACCAGCGCCGTCGATCGCCGTACTTTCCTGCGCCGATCCGGCCTTGTTGCAGGCGGCCTCGCCACGCTTGGCGCATTGCCGCTCGCAAGCGTGCGCAAGGCGGAAGCGGGCCCGCCGCCCGCCAAGGGCGCGACCGTCACCATCCGAAAGAACGTTTGCACGCATTGCTCCGTCGGCTGCACCGTGACCGCCGAAGTTTCGAACGGGGTCTGGATCGGTCAGGAGCCGAGTTGGGATAGTCCATTCAATCGCGGTTCGCACTGCGCCAAAGGCGCATCCGTGCGCGAACTGGTGATGGGCGAACGTCGCCTGAAATATCCGATGAAGCTGGTCAACGGCCAATGGACCCGCATCAAGTGGGATCAGGCCATCGACGAGATCGGCGACAAGCTCAATGAAATACGCCAGAAGTCGGGGCCGGACTCGGTCTACTGGCTCGGCTCGGCGAAGTTCTCCAACGAAAGCACCTATCTGTTCCGCAAGCTGGCGGCGTACTGGGGCACGAACAACCAGGACCATCAGGCGCGCATCTGCCATTCAACGACGGTGACCGGCGTAGCCAACACCTGGGGCTACGGTGCGATGACCAACAGCTACAACGACATCCGCAATTCCAAAACCATGATCATCATGGGCGGCAATCCGGCGGAAGCCCATCCGGTATCGTTGCAGCATTTGCTGGAAGGCAAGGAACTCAACAAGGCGAATTTCATCGTCATCGATCCGCGCATGACGCGCACGGCGGCCCATGCCACCGAATATGTCCGTATCCGTCCCGGCACCGATATTCCGGTGCTGTGGGGCATGCTCTGGCATGTGTTCAAGAACGGCTGGGAAGACAAGGAATTCATCAAGCAGCGCGTCTATGGGATGGATGAAGCGCGCAAGGAGATCGAGAAATATACGCCGGAGGTGGTCGAGAACATTTCCGGTGTTCCCGGAGCGCAGCTTGAGCGCGTCGCCAAGATATTTGCGACGGAAAAGCCTGCGACATTGATTTGGTGCATGGGCCAGACCCAGCACACGGTCGGCACCGCCAACGTGCGGGCGAGCTGCATCGCGCTGCTCGCGACCGGCAATGTCGGCAAGCCCGGAACCGGTGCCAACATCTTCCGTGGGCACGACAACGTACAAGGTGCGACTGACATCGGCCTCGATGTGGTGACGCTGCCCTTCTACTACGGTCTGTCTGAAGACGCGTGGAAGCATTGGGGCCGTGTCTGGGAGACCGATTACGACTGGCTTCAGAAGCAGTTCGACAACAAGAAAATCATGGAGTCGCCCGGCATCCCGCTGACGCGCTGGTTCGACGCCGTCCTGCTGCCGAAGGAGCAAATCGGTCAAAAGGACAGCGTGCGGGCGATGTTCGTACAGGGGCACGCCAGCAACTCGATCACGCGTATTCCTGAATCTATGAAGGCGCTGACAAAGCTGGATTTGCTCGTCGTTGCCGATCCGCATCCGACGACCTGGGCGTCGCTTGCGGTCAATGCCGGCCGCAAGGACAATGCTTACCTGCTGCCCATTTGTACCCAGTTCGAGACCTCCGGTTCGCGCGTCGCCTCCAACCGCTCGCTGCAATGGGGCGAGCAGATTGTGCAACCGATCTTTGAATCGAAAGACGACAATGAACTGGTCTATCTCATGGCCAGGAAATTCGGTTTCGCAGACAAGATGTTCAAAAACATCAAGGTCAACGGGACCAAGGTCGTGGCCGAGGACGTTTTGCGCGAGATGAATCGCGGAAGCTGGTCGACCGGCTACTGCGGCCAGTCGCCCGAGCGTCTAAAGCTGCATATGGCCAACCAGAAAGACTTCGATCTGGTAACCCTGCGGGCGACCAAGGGACCGGCCAAGGGCGACTATTACGGCCTGCCGTGGCCGTGCTGGGGCTCACCGGAGGTCAAGCATCCCGGAACGCCTCTGCTCTACGATACGACGAAGAGCGTCCAGGACGGCGGCGGTACGTTCCGCCCCCGCTTTGGTGTCGAGCGTAACGGCGTGTCGCTGTTGTCCGAGACCTATTCCAAGGACTCCGGAATCCAGGACGGCTACCCGCAATTCACCTATGGCGTGCTCAAGAAACTCGGATGGGATAGCGAACTCACTCCAGAGGAGCTTGCCACTATCCAGAAGATCGGCGGCGCTCCCGACAAGGTCGACACCGTATCGTGGTCGACCGACCTTTCGGGTGGCATTCAGCGCATCTGCATCAAGCACAACGTCACTCCGTACGGTAACGGCAAGGCGCGCGCGGTGGCTTGGGATCTGCCAGATCCTGTGCCGACACACCGCGAACCGATCTACACGCCGCGCGCCGAACTGGTGGCGAAATATCCGACTTATCCGGATGCCGTGAAATTCCGGCTGCCGAATATCGGATTCACGGTCCAGAAGGATGCGGTCGATAAGGGCGTCGCCAAGCAGTTCCCGCTCATCCTGTCTTCGGGCCGTCTGGTTGAATACGAAGGGGGCGGCGAAGAAACCCGCTCCAACAAGTGGCTCGCCGAATTGCAGCAGGAGATGTTCATCGAAATCAATCCGGCTGATGCGACCAACCGTGGCATCAAGGATGGCGGCTGGGTTTGGGTCACCGGCGCGGAGAACAGCTCGAAGGCCAAGATGAAGGCGCTTGTCACCGAGCGCGTCGGCAAGGGCGTCGCCTGGATGCCTTTCCATTTCGGCGGCTGGTTCGAAGGCAAGGATCTGCGCAGTGCATATCCGCAGGGTGCCGATCCGTACGTGCTCGGCGAAAGCGCGAATACGATCATGACCTACGGCTATGACCCGGCGACCGGAATGCAGGAACCGAAAGTCAGCCTCTGTCAGATCAGGGCGGCATAAGGAGGCGGGACCATGGCTCGAATGAAATTCCTCTGCGACGCCGACCGTTGCATCGAGTGCAACGCCTGCGTCACCGCCTGCAAGAACGAGAATGAGGTGCCGTGGGGCATCAACCGTCGGCGCGTCGTCACCCTGAACGACGGCAAGCCAGGTGAGCGGTCGGTGTCGATGGCCTGCATGCACTGTACCGATGCGCCCTGCGCGGCGGTGTGCCCCGTCAACTGCTTCTACACCACCGCGGATGCAGTGGTTCTGCACTCCAAGGATCTGTGTATCGGCTGCGGATATTGCTTCTATGCGTGCCCGTTCGGCGCGCCGCAATATCCCAAGGTCGGAAATTTCGGATCGCGTGGCAAGATGGACAAATGCACGTTCTGCGCCGGCGGCCCGGAGGCGGACAACAGCAAAGAAGAGTACGCGAAATACGGCGCCAACCGGCTGGCTGAAGGCAAGCTGCCGCTTTGCGCCGAGATGTGTTCCACCAAATCGCTGTTGGCTGGTGACAGCGATGTGATCGCTCAAATCTATAAGGAACGCGTGTCGAAACGCGGTTACGGCTCGGGTGCCTGGGGATGGCAGACCGCTTACCGCGAAACGATCGCGACGTGATGGTGTCCGGCGGCGCGATAGACATCGGCGCCGCCGCTTTTGATTTTGATTATGGAGTTCACTGGAAGCAGGAGGGGATCGCGTGACAGATACTTTTGCGCATATCCGCTTGATCGTCGGTGCGCTGGCGCTCGCATTTTTCGTCGGCCTGGCAGTCCCCGTATCGGCACAGCAGCCGAACACCGTTAATCCCGCCGCCGACGCGGTCAAAGAGCAGCAACTCTTGCAGCAATTCAAGCAAATCCAGGGACGAGGCACCATCCCGGACATCAAGTCCTATGTGATCGAACATCCCGCCGGACGCGACTGGCGCGAATTTCACACCGTCACGCTGAAATGGATCGGCGCTATCGCAATCCTCGGCGCTATCGCAGTGTTGGTGATTTTCTATCTGATCCGCGGAATGGTCAAAATTGAAAGCGGTCGATCGGGGCGAAAGCTGGTGCGCTTCAACATGTTCGAGCGCTTCGTCCATTGGATGACAGCGACGTGCTTCATCATTCTTGCGATATCGGGACTCAATATCACGTTCGGCCGGTCGCTCCTGCTCCCGCTCATCGGTCCGCAGGCGTTCACGACCTGGTCGGAAGCAGCCAAATACGCTCACAACTATCTGAGCTTCCCGTTCACCCTCGGGGTGATTCTGATCTTTCTGATCTGGATCGCGGGAAATATCCCGAACGCCGTCGACGTTGAATGGCTCAAGCGCGGCGGCGGCATAATCGGTCACGATCACCCGCCGGCTTACCGTTTCAACGCCGGTCAGAAGGCGATCTACTGGATCGTCGTGCTCGGCGGTGGTGCGGTCGCCGTGAGCGGCTATATCCTGATGTTTCCGTTTTACGGCACTGACATCAACACCATGCAGAACGCCGAGATCGTCCACGCCGTCGTGGCGATGCTGTTCATCGCCGCCATGCTGGGCCACATCTATATCGGCACCATCGGCATGGAGGGCGCCTTCGAAGCCATGGGAGAAGGGACAGTCGACCTGAACTGGGCGAAGGAGCATCACATTTTGTGGCTCGAGGACGAGGCGGCCCGGACCGGCCCGGACCAGTCGCAACGTCAACCGCTGAGAACTCCCGCCGAATAGTTGAAGCGCTGAATTGCGGCGCGAGGCCTATGCGTTCTCCGCCGCTGAGCTGGCCGAAGGCGGGCCACCCTTACGACGTAAACCACGCCCGATCGGTGGACGCCGAATCCGACGACGCAGAGGCGAACCTTCAGGTGTCGAGCCGGACGGCAGGGGTCGAGAAAGCCTCATTCGCCGGTTCTTGCACGCCGCTGAGGACTGCAGCGCCGACTATGGCGATGACGACGGCCGCGACGCATGCAACGAGAAATGCTTTCATCCGAGTCGTTCCTCTGCCAGAAACAGGAGCATAGGTTAGGTACCCCAATAGCATATGGATTTTCCCGGCTGCGGAACAAGGACGAAAGAGACTCCCAGGTGTTTAAAACCGGCAACGACGTGCTCAAATGGGGATGGCGATGCCTGAGACCGGGCAGTACGACGTCGCCGTCGGCAGCCGGTCAGAAAGCAGCCGCCCTCTTCCATCTTCAATGGATGGGCCCAATTTATCAGTGGCAGCAATTTCGAGGGGCACGTCACCGTTAGTCAAAAAATCTGGGAATTGGTCCGTCTTGTCGCGTTTTTTCTTCTGAGAAGTCCAACATCACCTCGTCCACAAAGCACCATCCCCATCCTTCGGGTGGATCGTAAGCCTCGATGATCGGATGCTTTGTACGGTGATAATGCTTTGTGGCGTGTTTGTTCTTGGACTGATCACAGCAGCCGACGTGCCCGCAGGTGCGGCAGATTCGCAGATGAAACCATTCATCACCCTGTCTAAGACATTCCTCGCAGCCGAGCGCGCTGGGCTTAACGCGGCGAATAGTATCCAGATGAGTGCAATCGTCTCCCATGGCCATCTCTATTCTGCGGCCGCGGCGGTCGATACCTGAGAATTCGCCAGAAACGCATGCAGCGCCGCCACGACCTGCGCGCCTTCGCCAACGGCAGCAGCAACGCGTTTGACCGATCCTGCCCGCACGTCCCCAATGGCAAAAACGCCCTCACGACTCGTGGCAAGCGGATGGCTTTGATTGTCCTGTCCCGTAACAATGAAGCCGTTCCCGTCTAATTTAATGCCCGAATCCACAAGCCAGTCGGTGTTCGGCTCGGCACCGATGAAAAGAAACAAGTGGCTCAAGGCATGCGATGATTCTTCCTTGGTTTCCCGGTTGCGCCATTTCACGTTATCGAGCGTTCCGCCAGTTCCTTCCAACCCGCATATTTCCGTGCGGGTGAGAATTTCGACGTTTCTGAGCGCCCTGATGCGATCGACAAGGTAACGTGACATCGTCGCTTCCAAACTTCCGCCGCGTACGAGCAGCCATACTTTCTTGACTTGGCTCGCCAGATAGACAACGGCCTGACCCGCTGAATTGCCGGCGCCTACAAGCGCAACCTCCTGCCCGGCACATAAACGGCCTTCGATGGGCGAGGCCCAGTAATGCACGCACGACCCCTCGAAGTCGGAGAGGTTCTCGATATCCAGCCGGCGATAGCGCGCCCCGCTCGCAATGATCACACTCCTCGCACGAACCTGTTCATCCTTTCCCAGGCTGATGAGGAACCGCGGACCATCCGCTTGATCAATATGAAGTCGCGTGGCCTCGTCCGGTATCATCACCTCCGCGCCGAATTTCTGTGCCTGATTATAGGCACGCGCCATCAGCGCCATGCCTGATATCCCTGTTGGAAAGCCAAGATAATTCTCGATGCGCGACGACGCCCCTGCCTGGCCGCCGAAACTCCGGCAATCGAGAACAAGGGTGGAAAGACCTTCCGACGCGGCATAGACCGCAGCCGCAAGGCCGGCAGGCCCTGCGCCAACGATCACGGTATCGTATATTGCATCAGGATCGACGGCGCGCACGAGTCCAATACAGCGCGCGAGATCGCGCTCGGTTGGATTGCGCAAAATCTGTCCTCCCGGACAGAGGACGATCGGCATCCGCTCCGATGCGATTTGAAAGCGATGAATCAGGGTTTGCGCGCAGGAGTCCGATGCAGAATCCAAGCTCTTATGCGGATGTCCGTTCCGTGTGAGGAAGTTCTCAAGCCGCAGGACGTCGCTGCTTCCCGCCGTGCCGATAATGACCGGCCCTGTTCCGCCAGCTTCCAGAAGGCCGACACGGCGCAGGATGAGCGCGCGCATGATGCGCTCGCCCAAGGCCGCTTCCTGCACCAGCACGTCACGCAGCCGGCGGGGCGATAGGACGATGGCGTCCACCGGCTCGATCACGGTCGAGTCCACAAGCGAAGGCCGGTCGGACAATTGAGCGAGTTCGCCCAGAAAATTGCCGGTGCCGTGCACAACCACATCTTCCAAAGCAGAAACTTTTCCGCCTTGGGTCACCCTCACTTTTCCGGCAAGAACGAACACAAGCCCTGGGCCGACCTTGCCCGCCTCCATGATCCGCGCACCGGGCTCGTAATGTCGCAACTCACCGAAGCGCCGAATTCGCGCGATGTCTTCAGAGGTCAGCAGCGGGAACATCTGGTCGCGGCGTGTTGCCAATGAGGAAGATGAAGCCATCACCACCTATCCCGTTTATGGCCGGGGCGCTGCGTTACAACTGTATGCCGCCTCGCCGTACGAACGTAATCGAGACTCTGCACGCAAGTTAGAGGCTATGGCTGCGGACTGCCGTAGCTGACGAACCCACCGGCCGCCATTGGATGGAATTTTTTCACGGCCATCCAGCCTAGCAAAATGAACATCGCCAGAACCGGTAACTGCACCACGAGAAACGGCAGCTCGGACTGCGTCGGCGCCAAGCGTGCGATGAATGGAATCTTCTGAAATGCCTGTACCACCCCGACGAAAACATTCAGATAGAGCGCCGTCGTTGCGGTCACGACATAAATCCATCGCCAGGCCCCGAAAAGGTGAGAGCCGTAAAGCGCAAAGAGCGCGACCGCCAGGACGATGAGCGAGATGACGCCGACAATATGTGGCGGACCGAAGCTGGTCGAATGAAACATGAAACCGGTAACACTGGTCAGCACCGTCGTGGCGAGAAAAAAAGCGGTCCACCCCGGCGCTCGGTGCGAACCGAGCATGGCGGAGAGAACTACTAGACCCGCGACGATACCCATCAGACTGATGATCACATGCAGCAACGTAAACGTCTGCGTCGACATTCCCAGGATCATGACACGCCTCCAATTCTGCTACCGGAGCATGAAGACAAGCGATGGACTCTTTGCGATATTTGACTTCAGCATGGCTTTGTTCAGCTTATGCAAAAGCCGCGTTTCAACTCGGATGACCGCAAAGACGACACGCTTGGAATACGCGTGGAAATGCACTGTCCATAGAAAGAAATTTGCGCCAGCCCGCATCCTAAAATGGAAACGACAGCGCTACAGCAAGACTTTAGTTCAAGCACGCAACGGATGAACTTCGCTTTTCCTCGCTTTACTTTTGGTCGATGAAAGCGCGGATGGCCGAGATCGTGGCGGTCGGTTGTTCTTCCATGAGCCAGTGTCCCGAGTTCGGAATGACGACGGGTGCCACATCGGTGGCGACAAAGCGCAGTTCGTCCGCCATCGCGGGTCCGAAAGATTTTTCGGCGCCGATCGCCAGCACCGGAAAACCCAGTTTGCCCGCCGCCACAAAATCCTGGTTGTCGATCGCATCCTGCGTAAACGCCGCGAATTGACTGAACGCCGAATGCATCGCACCTGGCCGCGCGTAAAGCTTGGCATAGTGCCGTCGCGTCGTCTCATTGATGGATTTCGGATCGGCTGACAGCTCGTTCCAGAAGCGGTCGAGATAGATGCGCTCCCCCCTGCCCCCAGTCCGAACATTGATGGCCGCGCCATTAGTCTTGATTTTAGTGGTTCGAAAAGCGGATGGAAATTTTAACATAGCCAAGCCCTCCACTAGGAAACTTGCTACGACCTAGCGTGCGTCCCCAGCGCGCCTAGCTGCACGCCATATTGCAAAATATTAATGCCGCATCGACGCGATGGCACGTGGAGTTAGTGCCAGTAAGGATCGATTTTTTCCAAGCGGTCAAAAGCCTTCTGGCCGGCCTTCATGGCAAAGCCGACGCGCGCATTCTCAAGCCCGCTCAACAATCCGGCGGCAAAGGCTCGCTTTGAAGATGCCCGCCTGTTTAAGCCCATTGCGCTCATGATCTCCTGATGAACAGCAATATCGTTGAGATCCCCAAGTGCATCCTGAAGCCGCTCCAACGTGGCGAGCATCTTCTTACGCCGCTTCACCTGCTGCTTTTCCGTGAAGAGTTCGCCGAAGAATTCCGACGCGTACCGCACCTTCTTGGCTTGGATGCGCAGCCTATGGCGGGGCTTCGCGTCAAGCCGATCAAGTTTCTTCTTCTTGATAATCTTATGCCACCGTCGTTCCAGTTCCTCGGAGGCGAATATTTCAATCGGAAGCTGGCCACGGACGCATCGTAAATCGTCCGAAGGACTATTCCATTGCCCTACTTCAAGCCATGCTAAGACATTCAAACCGATCGCCCTGAAACGTTCGGATTCAATCATATCCCGCGCATGTGTGAGCGCCGCCGCTCGTTTCTCAACCAACTCCTGAGATAGAGAGGGAAAGCCGTCGAGATGCCTTCGACGCCTTTTCGTGGGATCCAAAACGCGCTCGTGAAGTACGTCCAATTCACGCGCTGGCGTAAGTTGACCGTTCGCCCATTTGAGTTCGCCTTTGATAGCTTTACTTTCTGCATCTGTCAGAAGCTCGCCGAACAAGGACATTGCCGAGCGGAGCCGACGTAGTCCGACGCGCATCTGATGCACGCCATCCGGATCTCTCTTGATAACCGCCGCCTCATTACCCAAGATCTGTCGCAGGCAGCTAACACTAATGGCTCTGAACGCTGCGATTGCCGTCGCCCTGGCAGGCAACTTGATGGAATCGGCTTTAAGCGCGGCATGCATTTCACCATCGACGAAATGGTATCCTTGCTCCGATTTGGTCTCAAGCGACACCCGCGCTGGAATCGACTTCGCTATTTCGCGAGCCAACTCAAAAACTTTAGCCATCGATCCGCGCTTAAGTTCAAGCTCGATTTCGCAAATCGGCATCGAATGCGTTGCGGTCTCGACGGTGCCTCGATCAATTGTCAACGCGACTTCACTTGATTCATCAGCGAACGAATAGAGCGTCCGCGAAATCCGTGTCTCGAACACTGGCGCAAGCTGCTTCTGAAATTTCTTGCTGACAACCGGCTCGAGCAGCGTGCCACTCGCATAGGTCAAATCTGGAGTGCCTGCCGCAATCTCATTTTCCCATTCGTCACGCTCAATCGGATCAGAATTCCTG
>Ga0310811_10005185_pt1 | contig 16463 bp, 13 predicted proteins | sample YCmetagenome_FD_207642 | JGI IMG/M metagenome (GOLD analysis project Ga0310811, IMG submission 207642) | Soil microbial communities from experimental microcosm in Duke University, North Carolina, United States - YC | ecosystem: Engineered > Artificial ecosystem > Soil microcosm > Unclassified ...
CGGTACACGGCATACTGCGGATCGCCCTCTCGCAAATGCCCGAGATAGTAGACCCGCTCGATCTTCGGGTGTCCCGCCAGGAAGTCGGCGACGTAGCGGGCATTCTTCATCGCTGACGTCATACGCAGCTTGAGCGTCTCGAGGCTGCGCATCAGGAGCCAGCCGGTCCAGGGGTCGGCGAGAGTGCCGAAGAAGGTGCGCAGCGCCCGCACCGGCCCGAGCACGGCGCGGGACGCGAGCGCGGCGCCGGCCAGGAGATCGGAATGGCCGCCGATGTACTTGGTGGCCGAGTAGAGCACGATGTCAGCGCCATGGCGCAACGGTTGTTGCCACAGGGGGCCGAGGAAGGTGTTGTCGACGAGCACGAGGGGCCGGCGTCCCGCCGCGCCGCGGCGCCGCGCAAACTCGGCGCACGCCGCGAGATCGACGAGCGCATTCGTGGGATTCGCGGGCGTCTCGACCAGCAGAACCGAAACGGGATCGGTCTCGGGGATGCCCGCCGCCGCAATCGCGGCTGCGAGATCGTCGGCGCCGGAGCACGCATCGGCTCGAAACGGCACCGGGCGGACGCCGAAGACGGGCAACACGTACTTCAGCAGGTGATCGGTTCCCCCGTAGAGGGGCGTGCTGTACAGCACCACGTCGCCGGGGTGGACCAGCGCCATGAGGGTCGTGGCGATCGCCGCCATCCCCGTATTGAATACGGCACACGCCTCGGCGCCGTCCCACAGCGCCAGCCGCTCCTCCAGGATCTCGAGATCGGGATTGTTGATGCGGCTGTAGATCAACCCCGCGGTTTCGGTCTCGCCCTTCTGCCGCAGCCCGTAGGCGATCTCGAAGAACGCTTTGCCCTCCTCCGCTGTCTTGAAGACGAAGGTCGAGGTCTGGAAGATCGGAGCCTTGAGCGCGCCCTCCGACAGCTCCGGCTTGTAGGCGTACGTCATCATCAGGCTTTCCGGATGGAACGCCTGTTTCAGACGCAGCGACGCTTCGGAGAGACGCTTTCTTCGCATGGCGCGCAGCTAAGCTAGCGGTGGGGGGATGCCCGCGCCATTTTGCGCGCCGTGCAACACTCCACACCACGCCGGATCGCGACGACCGCGCTCGTATTGCTGACGATCGTCAATCTGCTGAATTACATCGACCGCTACGTCGTGCCGGCGGTGTTCGAGAGCCTCAAGCGGTCCGACCTGCATCCGACGGACGCACAACTCGGCTGGCTGATGAGCGGCTTCCTGCTCGTGTACACGCTCGCCGCACCCGTCTTCGGCCGGCTCGGCGACACCGGGCGGCGCCCGCGCGCGCTCGCGGCGGGCGTCGCACTGTGGAGCGCCGCGACCGCGCTCGGCGGAGTGGCCTGGAGCTATCTGTCGCTGCTCGCCGCCCGCGCGATGGTCGGTGTCGGTGAAGCGGCGTATGGAACGATCGGACCGAGCCTGCTGGCCGATCACTTCCCGCCCAAGAGCAGGGGCCGGGCGCTCGCGGTGTTCTTTACCGCGATCCCCGTGGGCGCCGCACTCGGATTCATGATCGGCGGTTTCGTCGATCATCATTGGGGATGGCGGCGTGCGTTCTTCGTCGCCGGCATCCCGGGCCTGCTCCTCGCCGCGCTCGTCGCCCGGCTGCACGAGCCGCCGCGCGGGGCGAGTGACGCCGGCGCCGGGGAGGCATCGCGGACGCCGCCGCCCTGGGCAGCACGCCCGGCCCTCGAGGCATTGTGGGCGAACCGTGCCTACCGCCTCACCGTCCTGGGATACGCGGCGTATACCTTCGCGCTCGGTGGAATCGCGACGTGGATGGCGCCGTTCCTCGAGCGGGTGCGCGGGCTGCCGGGGAACGTCGCCACAGTGCGGTTCGGGGGCATCGTCGTCCTGACGGGGCTCGTCGGCACCTTCGCCGGCGGCTGGTTGGGAGACGCGTTGCTGACCCGCACGCGCCAGGCCTACCTCTGGCTCAGCGGCATCGCCACGCTCCTGGCGGCGCCGTTGTTCTATCTCGCGCTCGCATCGACCGCCCCGGCCGTCTACTGGAGCGCGATGGTCGGAGCGGAGCTCCTGATGTTCTGCTCGACCGGACCGATCAACACGGTGATCGTCAACGTCGTCCCGGCCGGCATTCGGGCCAGCGCCATGGCGCTCAGCATGTTCGCGATCCACGCCTTCGGGGACGTTCCGTCACCGGCCCTGGTCGGCGCCATCTCCGATCGTTCGTCGCTCGGGCTCGCGGTGCTGATCCTGCCGGCGGCCGCCCTCGTCGGCGGCACGCTCTGGACCTACGCCGCCGCGACTACTCGAGCGTCGCCTGCAGCGTGATCTCGACGTTGCCCCGCAACGCCTTCGAGACCGGACATCCTACCGCGGCATCGTTCGCCGCCTTCTGAAACGCGGCGTTGTCGATCCCCGGTACCGCCCCCGACACGGTCAGCACCATGGTCGTGATCTTCGGCGCGCCATCCACGGTCTCGATCGTGCACGCGGCGTCGGTGCTGATTCGTGTCGCGGGCGTCCGTGCCTTCTCCAGCCCAGCCGACAGCGCCATGGAGTAGCACGCCGCATGGGCGGCCGCGAGCAGCTCCTCCGGTGTCGCCCCTTTCGCGCCCTCGAATCGCGTCTGAAACGAATAGGCGGCCTGAAACGTCCCGCTCCCCGCCTTGAAATTCCCGCGGCCTTCCTTGAGCTTGCCTTCCCAGACCGCTGATGCGCGGCTTTTCGTCATTACCACCCTCCATCCGTGTCAGGTGTCCGGAATCTGGCGGGGTGGGAGCGACGGCGCTACGCTTTCAGCATCACCGTGCTTCGAGGAGACCACGATGGCCACCAAGAGAGGAGCGGAACAAGCCGCTCCCCGGGCGACGCGCCGGCCCAAGCGCAAGGCCCCTGAAACCTTTCGCGCGCGCGCGCTGACGCCTTCGCTGACCGTCAACGATCTGAAGCAGAGTCTCGCCTGGTACGAGACGGTGCTCGGCTTCACCGTGGAAGACCGCTGGGAGTCGGACGGCGCGCTGCGCGGCGTCGAGCTGAAAGCCGGCGCGACCCGCCTCATGCTGAACCAGGACGACTGGGCCCGGGGCCGCGAGCGGTTGAAGGGCGAGGGCTTCCGGCTGTTATTCGACACCGCGCAGAACCTCGACGACCTGGCCGCCGAGATCACCGCCCGCGGCGGACGGCTCGACCACGAGCCGCGGACCATGCCGTGGGGCGACCGGGCCTTCGCGCTCACCGATCCGGACGGCTATCGCCTGACGATCGCACAGCTCCAGCGCTAGAGTGGATAACGCGGCCGTCATTCGCGCCCTCGCGGAGACGTTCGTGCCCGAGGGCGAGGCCGTCCGGCTGGCCGACCACCTGACGGAAACGATCGCCTCCCTCCCCCGCCGTGCCGCCCGGGAGGAAATCGCGCACCTGCTCCAGCTGCTCGAGAGCCGGACCTTGAATCTGGTGCTCGCGGGGTCGGCGCTGCCGTTCACGTCGATGTCCCAGGCCCAGCGGGAGCGCTACCTCGGCGCCTGGGCGACGAGCCGCGTTCCGCTGCGCCGCAAGGCATTCCAGGGCTTGAAGCGCATGACGACGGTGCTGTATTACACGGCACGACCGCCATCGGGTGCGAACAACCCGAGCTGGGATCGACTGGCGTATCCCGGACCGCTCGGTCCCCCGCCCGCCACCCCGAAGCGGATCAGACCACATACCGTCTCAGCGGACGAGACCCTGGAGTGCGACGTCGTCGTCGTCGGCTCCGGCGCGGGGGGCGGCGTCGTGGCAGGTGAGCTGGCCGCTCGCGGCTACGACGTCGTGGTGCTCGAGAAGGGAGGGTACTACAACGAGGCGGACTTCTCGCACTACGAAGGCGAGACGCTGTCACGCCTCTACGACGGCGGCGGGCTCCTCAGCTCCGAAGATCTCGGCGTCGTCATCCTCCAGGGCAGTTGTTTGGGTGGCGGCACCGTGGTGAACTACACCACGAGCTTCCGGACGCCCGACGCGATCCGCGAGGAGTGGGCGCGAGACCATGGGCTTCCCCATTTCACCACGTCGGAGTACACGCAATCGCTCGACGCCGTCGCGGCGCGCCTCGGCGTCACCGTCGACCAGGCACTGCCCAGCGGGCGCGACACGGCGATGCTGCGTGGGCTGGACGCCCTCGGCTGGCATCACGCGCCGCTGCCCCGCGACGTCCGCGGATGCTCGCAAGCCGACGATTGCGGCTATTGCGGCTTCGGCTGTCGCCGGGGGGCGAAGCAATCGACGCTCGTCACCTACCTGCAGGACGCACACGACCACGGCGCCCGCGTCATCGTCGATGCCACGGTGCGGCGCGTGACCATCGAGGCGGGACGGGCGGTCGGCGTGCAGGCGATCGTGCGGTACCCCCAGGGTCCGCGCCCGTTCACACTGGGCGTTCGGGCCCGCGCCGTCGTCGTGGCCGGCGGGTCGCTGCATTCTCCGGCGCTCCTCTTCCGCTCGGGGCTCACGCTCCCGGCCCTCGGCCGAAATCTCGCCTTGCATCCCGGCGGGGCCGTGTTCGGGCTGATGCCCGAGGCGGTTCGCCCGTGGACCGGGACGGTACAGGCGCACTACTCCGATCAGTTCGCCGACCTGGACCGGGGATACGGATTCAAGTTCGAGACGATTCCCGTTCATCCGTCGCTGTTCGCTCTCGCCGTGCCGTGGGAATCGCGGCAGCAGCATGCCGACGCGATGGCCGAGCTCGCGCACACCTCGCTCGTCGCGGTGCTGGTGCGCGATCGGGATGGTGGCCGTGTCTCCGTCGACGGCGACGGGCAACCGGTGGTTTCGTATCGATTGTCGCCGTACGACGCCCGGCACCTGCGGCGCGGCCTCTACGAGGCGGCCCGGGTACTCGAAGCGGCCGGCGCACGGGCAATCTGGGCGCCCCATGCCCGAACGATCGGCTATCGCCCCGACGGATCCGCGGCGCCGCGCGATGCCTGGATCGCGGCGCTCGACCGCGCCGGGTTCGGGCCGAACCAGGCGCAGCTCGCCACGTTCCACCAGATGGCATCGTGCCGCATGGGTGCGAGCGCACGCACGTCGGTGGTCGATCAGGACCATCAGGTGTGGGGCATCCCGGGGCTCTACGTCGCCGACGCCAGTACGTTTCCGGCGTCGTCGGGAGTGAACCCGATGCTGACGATCATGGCGATGGCGCATAGAGCCGCAGCAGTGATAGCTGCGCGGCTTTGAAAGCAGACGTCAGAAATCAGACTTCAGACGATCCCTGATATCCTCTGACGTCCGACGTCTGACGTCTCCTCTATTCTAAGGAGAACCGCATGCTCGCCTTTCTGACCGTCGCCTCGCTCGCGCTCCAGTCTCAAGTCGCCGACACGTCTCCCTTTCGCGCGCTGCCGCTCCCCGCCGCGAGCCGGGTGCGCTCGAGCTCCGGAGCACCGGGACCGGACTACTGGCAGCAGGAGGCCAGCTACACAATTCGCGCGACGCTGGATACCGCAGGGAGCGTCCTCACGGGCACCGAGACGGTTCACTATGTGAATCACTCCCCCGACGCCCTGGCGTTCGTCTGGATCCAGATCGAGCAGAACATCTTCACCAAGAACAGCGTCACTTATCAGCTCAACCAGCCGCCGCTGCATTTCGCGGGCGGCGCCGTCTTCGATTTCACCGGTAAGGGTTTCATCGGTGGAATCACGATCGATCACTTCGCCGTCGGCCAGAAGGAGCTGCAGCGCACCGAGTACGGCACGATGATGCGCGTCGATCTCCCGGCGCCGCTGGCCCCCGGTGGGATGGTCGACTTCCAGGTCGCCTGGCACTTCCCCGTGCCGCCGTATGGCGGGGGACGTATGGGCCGCATCGGCAACCGGCTGTACGAGATGGGACAATGGTATCCGCGTCTCGTGGTCTACGACGACGTGAACGGATGGAATCCGCTGCCCTATATCGGCGCCGGGGAATTCTACCTCGAGTACGGCAACTACGACGTCACCCTCACGTTGCCGGCGGGCTTTCTCGTGGCCGCGACGGGGACGGTACAGAATCCCCTCGTCGTCTGGTCGCCCGCGATCCGCCGGCGTCTGCTCCAGACGGCGACCGCCAGCGAGCGCGTGCAGATCGTCACCAAGGATGAAGCGGTAGCGAACGGTGCGCGCGCCGCGGCGGGCACGAAGGTCTGGCACTTCACGGCGACCAACGTGCGCGACTTCGCCTGGGCCGCCTCGCCCGATTTCCGCTGGGACGCGAGCGGCTGGAACGGCATCCAGATCAATACGTTCTACCGGCCGGCGGCGGCGCCGTGGGAGGAAGCGAACCGCATGGCCCGGTTCACGATTCAACATTTCAGCGAGACCTGGGGGAAATACCCCTGGCCCCACGCCACCACCGTGGAAGGCCTGATCGAGGGAATGGAGTATCCGATGCTCACCTTCGTTCCCTCGATCGAGAAGCGGGAAGACCAGTTCTGGGTGCTGATGCACGAGTTCGGGCACGAGTGGTTCCCGATGACCGTCGGCTCCGACGAGCGGCGCTATCCCTGGATGGACGAGGGCTTCAACACGTTCATCGATTACGGGGCCGCGGAGGGCTACTTCAAGGGCACCGCGTACGGCGACACGGTCCGGCGTGAGCTGCTGACCGACTTCCAGGTATCGGCGAAACCAGGTGCGGAGCAACCACTCATCACAAAACCCGTCGAGCAGCGCGACCTCGCCTGGGGTGCCTACCAGAAGCCGGCGCTGATGCTCACCGTGCTGCGCGACCAGGTGCTGGGTCGCGAGACCTTCGAGCGCGCCATGCGCGAGTACGTGCGGCGCTGGCGCTTCAAGCACCCCCAGCCCGCGGATTTCTTCCGCACCATGGCGAATGTGAGCGGTCGCGATCTCGACTGGTTCTGGCGCGAGTGGATCTACACCACGGCCCGGCTCGACCAGGCGATCGATTCGGTCCGCGCGCTGGGGAGCGATTCGACCTACATCTTCCTCGCGAACCGCGGACAAATGGTGCTCCCCGTGACACTCGTGTTGCGCTACGGCGACGGGTCGAGCGAAACCCGGACGCTGCCGATCGAGATGTGGAACCTGGGAGACCGCTTTACGGCACGCTTCGCGACGGCGAAGCCCGTGGTGGGCGTCGTGCTCGATCCCGCGGCGGTGCTGCCGGACGTGAATCGGGGAAATAACAGCTGGAATAAATAGCTGTCAGCTGTCAGTTGTCAGCTTTGAACACCGACGCCCGAATCTGTGCTTCAAGCTGACGGCTGATCGCTGATGGCTGACGGCTTCTTTTCGACCGGCAGTCCCAGCGCTTCCCAAAGCGTCCAGCCTCCCACCAGCGCCCGCGCTTTGGGCCACCCAGCTTGCTGTAACGATCGCGCCACCCGGGCGCTTGTCGCTTCGTCTGTTCACGCGCAGTAGGCCACGAGCCACGCGTTCCGCGGCAGCGCCAGCTCCGCGGCGCGCAGTGCGGCGTCGTCCGGTGGGATGCGAATCGCTCCCGCCGCCATCACCTCGCTCTCAGCCCATGCCCCGTCCTTGCGGACGTCGAGCAACACTACCGGCTCCCCTTTCGCCTGGAGCGCATGGACCTGATCGAGGGTGATCCGCTCCTCGGCACCCGCCGCCGAGCCGCCGTCCACCATCATAGCTTCCCGCTCCTTAAGGCGACTTCGCCCGCGTCGGATACGCCGGGTGCGGCACCGCGTGCGAAGGCGGTGGATTCTTCGCCAACTCGTCGAGCACCACCGCCACGGCGCGCTCGAGCTGCGGATCGTGCCCTCCGATCACGAGCTTCGGCGTCATCTCCACCTCGATGTCCGGCGGCACCCCGACGTTCTCGGCATCCCATTCGCCCGTCGGGCTGAACAGAGCGATGCGCGGTGCGGTGATGAACCCGCCGTCCATCAGCGTCGGGTAGTCATAGATCCCGACCAGGCCGCCCCAGGTGCGTTTGCCGACGAGCTTGCCCAATCCCCGCCGCCGGAAATACAGCGGCATCGCATCGCCTCCCGAGCCCGCGTACTCGTTGGTGATCATGACCTTCGGACCATAGATGGAGCCCGCCGGGGACGAGAACACACGGCCGTTGCGCGTCGCCATGTAGGCGAGCACCGGACGGTTCAGCATGTCCTCGATGTAGTCGGCGATGGACCCGCCGGTGTTGAAGCGCTCATCGAGAACGGTTGCTGAGCGATCGAGCTGGGAGAAATAGTACCGATTGAATTCGGTGAAGCCGCCGCCCCCGGTGTTCGGCATGTGCACGTACGCCACCCGCCCGCCGGAGAGCGAATCCACCAGCCGCACGTTGCCCTCGACCCACGCCCGATGGCGCAGCCCGGTCTCGCCAGCGATCGGCACAACCGTCACCGTGCGGGCACCCTGCAGCGTCGGCTTCGTGTTCACCGTGAGCACGGTCTGCCGGCCGACGGTGTTGGCGAACAGGGAATAGACGTTCGTCGGGGCGCGCAGCGGCCGGCCGTTCACCGCCAACAGGTAGTCCCCGGCGTTGACGTTGACGCCGGGCTCGGTCAGCGGCGCCCGCATGGTGGGATTCCAGTTGAGGCCGGTATAGACGCGGCGGAACCGGTACACCCCGTTTTCGACCTGATAGTCGGCGCCGAGCAGCCCGACGGCGACGGTGTCGATGCGCGGCATGTCGCCGCCACCCACGAAGTTGTGGCCGACGACCATCTCTCCCATCATCTGGGCGATCAGGTAGTTGAGGTCGTCCCGGTGGCCGACGTAATCGAGCCACGGCCGGTAGTGCTCGCGGATCGCCGACCAGTCGGCGCCGTGCATCCCGGGATCGTAGAAGAAGTCGCGCTCGACGCGCCAGAACTCCTCGAACATCTGCTTCCATTCGGCGCGCGGCTCGACGTAGATCTGCATCGTCGAAAGATCGAGCTTTCCATCCCCGACGCTCGCCTTGCCGTCGGTAGCCACGATCCCGTATACGTCGCCCGGCGCCCCGTAGAGCAGTTTCTTGCCGTCATGACTCACCGCGTAGCTGGTCACACCGGTCAGGAAGTCTTCGGTCTTGCGCTCCTTCGGGTCGTAGCGGTGCAGCACGAAGCCCGGCTGGTTCGGCACATGCTCGAGATAGAAGAGCCGGCCGTCGGCGGCCGCCGTCAGCGACGCATAGTCCCGATCGGGAACCGCCAACGCGAGAATACGCTGATCGATCCCCGCGAGATCGACCCGGGTGGCGGGGACGGAATCGGCTTTCTTCGTCGTATCCTTCGGCGGCGTGGTCGCGGCCGGTTGCGCGGGCTCTTCATCGCTCTCCGGCGCCAGGGGGGAAGGCGACGTCCGGTCGAGCACCGTCACGTACAAGCTGCGCCGCACCGGTTGCTCTGATGACGAGAGATCGATCCAGCCGACGTTGAGCGCGAAGTTCGTGCTGGCCGCGAAGTAGAGGTACTTGCCGTCGAGGCTGAACGCCGGCGCGATCGCATCGCTGCGCCCGTCGGTCACCTGATGCGTTGCGCCGCCTGCTACGTCGTAGACCATGATCGCGCGCAGCTGATTGGCCTGGCGCTTCGCGTATGCCAGCCACTTGCTGTCGGGCGACCATACCGGTGACGACAGAGTCCGCTCGGGGTGCTCGTACGTGTCCGAGTCGACCGCGACGGGCCGCTTCGTCTGCAGGTCGACGATCCAGAGCTTGAGGCGCTTGTCGGTGTAGGCGATCCGTTTCCCGTCGGGAGACCACGTGGGCGTGTAATAGAAGCTGGGTCCCGCGAGCGCGATCGCCGTCTCGTCCCCCGCTCCGCTCTGGTCCCGCAGCATCAGCCGGTACTCGCCGCCCGCGTCCGAGAAGTACGCGATCGTCTTTCCGTCCGGCGACCACGCCGGGTCGCGCTCGGCAATCCCTGGTGTGCGGGTGAGGTCCCGGATGTCGCCTTTCTTCGCAGGGACGGTGAAGATGTCGCCACGCGCCTCGAACAGCGCCCGCACCCCGGTGGGAGAGATCTCCACGTGCTGGATGAACGGCACCGCACTCGTGAAGCGGGGACGCGTGTCGGGGAGATCGGGATCGATGTGGATCGCGATCGGCGTCGCCGTCCCCGTGGCCGGGTCGAACAGGTGAACCCGTCCGCCCTGCTCGTACACGATGACGCCAGCTCCCGCGGACGCGGCCTTGATGTCGAAATCGGTGTGATGGGTGAGCTGCCGCACCTGCTTCGACCTGGTGTCGTAGCCGTACAAGTTCATCGTGCCGTCCCGGTCGGATACGAAGTAGACGGCGTCGCCGATCCACATCGGCCAGGTGTCGTTCGTGTTGTCGTGCGGGACCGCTTCGACGTCCTGCGTCTTCAGATCGAAAATCCAGAGGAACGGCTCCTGCCCGCCGCGATAGTGCCGCCAGGTGTCCTCCGTCCAGATGTTGCGAATCGGGTTGTACGCGATCCGCCCGGCGTCCGCGGAATAGGCACCGCGCTCTGCCATCGGCATCGGCAGCGGCTCCTCGAATCCTCCTTCCACCGGCACGGTGAAGAGCCGGTCGTAGAACGAGTGGGAGAGACGCGTCGAGGCGAACAGCACCGCGCGTCCGTCCGGCGTCCATCCTTCCACGACGTCAACTCCGGGATGGAACGTCAGCCGGCGGGGGTCGCCGCCATCCACCGACACGACGTACACGTCGGCGTTGCCGTCGTACTCTCCCGTGAAAGCGATCCATTTGCCGTCGGGGGAGAAGTACGGGTTGGTCTCGCGCCCGGGGTGGACGGTGAGGCGACGCGCTTCGCCTCCGGCTCGCGGTGCCACCCAGAGATCGTTGGCATAGACGAACGCCACATTGGTGGCGCTCACCGTGGGCGAGCGAAGCAGCAGCGTCTCCGCGGGCGGCTCGAGTGCGCGGGGAGCGGGGCCGAGGCAGAGAGCGATGAGCGCGAACGGGGCACGACGCCGCACGAAACCTCCGGGAAAAGGCGAACGGGGCCCAAGCTACGGGGCCCCGTTCGATCACGCGAGCGACGGCGCGCGCTAGTGGAGTCCACCTCCCACGAACTGCTTCACCAGATCGCCGATCACGGTCTTGGCGTCGCCGAACAACATCCAGGTGTTGTCCTGGACGTACAGCTCGTTGTCGATCCCCGCGAACCCGGGGTTCTTGCTGCGCTTGATCGCCAGGACCGTCTTCGCCTTGTCGGCGTCGATGATCGGCATCCCGTAGATCGGTGACCCCTTGGAGTAGCGGGCCGCCGGGTTCACCACGTCGTTCGCGCCGATGACGAGCGCGACGTCGCATTGCGACATCTCCGGGTTGATCTCCTCCATCTCCACCAGTGCCGAATAGGGGATGTTCGCCTCGGCGAGCAGGACGTTCATGTGTCCCGGCATGCGCCCGGCCACCGGGTGGATGGCGAACTTGACGCTGACCCCGCGCTTGGTGAGCTGATCGTAGAGCTCCTGCACCTTGTGCTGCGCCTGGGCGACGGCCATGCCGTACCCCGGAATGACGACGACGAGGTTCGCCTGCTCGAGCAGCTGCGCCGCCCCCTCGACCGATTCCTGCTTCCAGACCTTTTGCTCGCCGCTCGCCTTCACTTTCTGCACGGTGCCGAACGCGCCGAACAGGACGTTCGTGAACGAGCGGTTCATCGCCCGGCACATGATGATCGACAGGATGAGGCCGCTCGACCCGTCGAGTGCCCCGGCAGTGACGAGCAGCGCGCTGTTGAAGACGAATCCCATCGCGACCGCCGAGAGGCCGGCGTACGAGTTCAGGATCGAGATGACGGTCGGCATGTCGGCGCCCCCGATGGGGATGATGAGCAGCACGCCGAACAGCAGCGCCAGCCCCGCCACACCGAGAAACGCCTGGCTCGCCCAGGGCGCCGTGGGGTTGAGGATCACGAGCACGCCCAGCGCCACCGCACCCGCCAACACACCGAGATTCACGACGTTCTGACCTGGATACGTGACCGGCCGCTGCGGGATCCAACGCACTTCCTGCAGCTTGCCCGTCGCCATGAGACTACCGGTGAACGTCAGGAACCCGAGGATCACCTCCACGACGAGGGCACTCATTCGGAACGTGGTGAACTGTTCCGGGCCTTCCTGCAGCCAGAGGAAATACTCCGCCGTGCCGACGAGGCCGGCCGCCAGACCGCCGAACGCGTGGGACAGCGCCGTCCGCTGCGGCACCGCGGTGAGGGGCACGCGCGAGAGCGGCACGCCGACCAGGAAGCCGGCGCCGATCGCCAACAGGATCCATCCGTGATGGACGATCTGCGGCTGGATCCACGTGGCGGCGACGGCGACGGTCATCCCGATCACACCCGCGTACACACCTTTACGCGCGGTTTTCGGGTCGTTCATCCAGTTGAGCGCGAAAATGAACAGCGCCGTCGCGGCGATCGCCGCGAGCTGACTGATCGCCTGGATCATTGCTTCTTGAACATCTTGAGCATGCGGTCAGTGATCAGAAACCCGCTGACGATGTTCGTCATCGAGGCGAACAGGGCGACCGCCCCGAGGATCCGGATCGTGCGCGGATAGTCTCCGCCCGCGACGGTGAGGGAGCCGACCACGGCGATCGCCGAGATCGCGTTCGTCAGCGACATGAGCGGCGTGTAGAGCAGCCGCGACACCCGGCGAATCACGCCCAGCCCGATGAACGTCGCGAGCACGAACACGAACAACATGGACCAGTAACCGGTCATGACACGAGCACCTTTCCATCGTGGGTGACGCAGGTGGCTTTGGTGATTTCGTCCGTGAAGTCGAATTGCAGTTTGCCGTCTTTGATCAGGTTGCCGAGGAACGTGGCGACGTTGCGGGCGTACATCTGGCTGGCGTGGAGCGGAACGGTGGCCGGAAGGTTGACGGGGCCGAGGATCGTCACACCCTGATGCACTACGGGGGTCCCGGCCTGAGTGAGCTCGCAGTTACCTCCCGTTTCGGCCGCCAGATCGACGATCACCGAACCCGCCCGCATTCCCTCGACCGCCGCGCGCGTGACGAGAATCGGCGCGCGCTTCCCGGGGATCGCGGCCGTCGTGATCACGACGTCGGCGTCCTTGACGCTCTTGGCGAGGAAATCCAGCTCCCGTTGATGCTGATCCGCGGACAGCTCCTTCGCGTAGCCCCCCGACCCTTCCCCTTCCACCTTCTCTTCCATCATCAGGAACTTGGCGCCGAGGCTCTCGACCTGCTCCTTCACCGCCGCCCGCACGTCGAAGGCCGACACGATGGCGCCGAGACGGCGCGCCGTGGCGATCGCCTGCAGGCCCGCGACGCCGGCGCCCAAAATCAACACGCGCGCCGGCGACAGCGTACCGGCCGCCGTCACCAGCATCGGGAAGAACTTCGGAACCGTTTCCGCGGCGATCAGCACCGCCTTGTAGCCGGCCGCGGTGGCTTGCGACGACAGCACATCCATCGACTGGGCGCGGGTGATCCGGGGCAGGAGCTCGAGACTGAAGGCGGTGATGCGTCGTTGGGCGAGCTGCCGGAGGAGCTCGGCGCTGGTGGCGGCCTGTAACAGCCCGATGATGGCGGCGCCTTCTCGCAGCTTATCGACTTCGCCGGAGCTTGGCTTTTGCACCTTGCAGACGACCTCCGCCGCCCACGGATCTCCCAGCGTCGCCCCCGCCGCGCGGTACGCCTCATCGGGAAACCCCGCCGACACGCCCGCACCGGCTTCGACCGCGACGGTGTGGCCGTCTTTCGTGAGCTTTGCCACCGCATCAGGCACCAGGGCGACGCGGCGCTCTCCGGCAACGGTCTCTTTCGGGACCCCGAACTTCATCACTGTCCTCGCGAGTGGCGGTGGTCTTAGGCGCTATAACTTATGAACGAATATGAAAGGTTGATGCAAATTGGCTTAAAGGCATCTTTAGTCCGGGGACGGTGGATTCTACGACCCCTTCGATAGCCGGTCGCGTTCCCGCTGCTGCGTGAGCAGCCGCTCCGTGAAATCCATCCGCTCCGCCAGCTCGCCGAGCTGCCGCTCCATGTGCTCCAGCTGCTCCGTCAGCTGCACTACCTGACGGGAGTCCATTCCGGCACGCCCCACGGCCACTTCGGCCGGCCCCCACTCGCGCAGCGGCAACCCCTCGACGTCCCGAAACTCCCCCGCAATCAGCATGACCAGATCGTACAACCACCAGACGCCGAGGCCGCCCAAGGTGACGGCCATCCAGATGCCGCTCTCGATCCGCCCGGTATAGAACCGATGCAAACCGAGGTAGCCCCCCAGCACGCCGAGCACCAGCGCGACACCACGCGAGCGGGGGGACGCCTGCGGCCGCGCCGGTTCTTCCTCGTCCGGCGGATCGTACTGTGCGGGATAGCGACCGGTCATGCGCTCAAGATACCGCGCACGCCGGAGAGCGGTTACTGGGTGGGTGAGGCGATAAACGCGTCGAGCTGCGCGCGCGGAACGGCGCCGGTCTGCCGGGACGCTTCGCGACCGCTGCGGAACAGGACCAACGTGGGGATGCTGCGCACACCGAATGCCTGCTGCGTGACCGGGTTGCGGTCGGTGTCGAGCTTCAACACCAGGAGGTGTCCCATCCGGTCGCGTGCGACGTCGTCGAGGATCGGCGCCATCATCTTGCATGGGCCGCACCAGTCGGCGTAGAAATCCACGAGCACCGGAATCTCCGTATCCTGGATGACCTGCCGGAACGTCTCGTCGGTCACGTGCAATGGACGATCGAGCAGGATCGGTCGCCCGCACGATCCGCACTTGGGACCCTGTGCCACTCGATCGAGCGACACACGGTTCAGCGTCGAACAGAACTGGCAGGCGACGGTCGCGCTCCGGGCTGCCTTGGCGGCGGTCGTCGGATCGGTGGTCATGATGAAATCCTCAGGGTGCTGGTTTCGAGTTCTCCGCTACCGCACAGAACCGCTACGCACCACCAACTGTTCCCGTTCTTCATCGTAGGTGACGAGGACGACGCGGCGCGACGCCACCACCACTGTAGTATCGAGCGTCAGGTGGGCCGGCGTGCTGAGACCGCCCATGGCGATCGCACTGTCGCCGACTGCGCGAGACTCACGCGCGAAGGTCACGACGAGACGGTGGGAGCCCGGCTGAACCGGCAGGTCTCGGGACACATAGAGGGGCCGATCTTCACGCGCACCGGCGCCGTGAATCACCTCCTCCACCGCCGCCACTCCGTCCAGCTCGACGACCAGACGATACGGGAGAATGCGTCCCTCGCAGACCTCCTCCTGTCGCATGTGCGGCGGCAACTTCTCGAGTTCTTCGGGGGTCCGGTGGCGACAGTTGCGAACCCGTTCGCCACGCGCGCGCCAGGCGAGCCGTACGAGGGCGTGCGCATCCGTTTCGGCAGTATATGTCGATAGGGATCCGAGCCGCACGCCGGCGAGGGTCGCGGCTGCCACGAGCACCCCGACCGCCCCACGCAGCAAACGGTTCACCGCGCGTTCCCCGCGCCCGCTTCCGTCACTTCGCAAAGGCGCTCCAGATCGATGTCGGCTTCGGCCGTCGTCGACTCGAGGACCGCGATCTCCCCACGAAACGTCGCCAGCGCCGCCCGCAGCACACCACGCTCTCCCATCCCGGCGTGGACCAGGCGTACCCGCCGGCGATCCACGCGCTCGCGCAGCTCGGCCTCCCGCTCGTGAAACAATCGGGCTTCGAGCCACTTCGGCCCTTCCCGGTTCCAGCAGTCGCGTGGCGGGCAGGACACAATCAGCACGCCACCGGCACCGGCCCGCAAGAGATACTCCACCACGGAGGTGTGCAGGTTGCCGCCGCAGCTCACCGGGTACACCAGCGCGTCGTCGTACGTCGACCGATTCCCCGCTCCGCCCGCTCCGCGTTCACACGCCACCAGCACGACGTTCCCCGCTGGCTTGTGTGCGGCGATGAAATCTCGCACGACCGCCAGCTGCGCCCGTCCGGTGCGGCCGGCCGGTCCCACGCCCATCGGGGCACACGAGCCTGCACATAATCCGCAGCTCACGCACAGCGACGGGTCCACTCGCGCTACCTGCGCCGACTTCCCGGTCGCCGCGGCCTCCACCCGGTCGACCATCGCGATCGCCTCGTACGGGCAGTCGAGGTAGCACTGCTCGCACCCCGTGCACAGCCGCTCGTCCACGATCGACGGCGGCAGGCGTCGCGCCAATCGGGGACGCGAGATCCATGGAATCGAAAGTCCCGCCGCCAGGGCGACGAGCCCCAGCCCCAGCAGTGCTCCCGGCGACACAGCGCGGGCGAGCGGCACCCAGAAAGCGTAGAACCAGTCGTAGGGGGCGGGACCCGGAAGAGCGAACAGGTCAGCCGGTGGTGGCGTGGCTACCGGCCACAGGACCGCGAGTGCGACCAGCGCCCCAACCACCGTCCAGGTGAGCCGGCGTGGCGGGAACACGCCGGGCCGGGCGAGCCGCGAGACGTGCACCCAGACGAGGATGAAGAGTCCGATCGGCAGCGCCACGTGCGCGAACAGGTTGAGGAAGAAGAACGCTCCTGGGAGCTCTCGCTCACCGGTAAACGCCCGGCTGATCG
>Ga0310811_10005188_pt1 | contig 16457 bp, 13 predicted proteins | sample YCmetagenome_FD_207642 | JGI IMG/M metagenome (GOLD analysis project Ga0310811, IMG submission 207642) | Soil microbial communities from experimental microcosm in Duke University, North Carolina, United States - YC | ecosystem: Engineered > Artificial ecosystem > Soil microcosm > Unclassified ...
TGCAGATGGAACTCTCTTTCTTTACTTTTACGATGACCTCGCCTTTGGCGGTGAACTTGATCGCGTTGCCGATGAGGTTAACGAGGATCTGTTGGATACGCAGGCTATCTCCACGGAACAGTTCGGGCAGATGGGGATCGATCTCGCAGATGACTTCGAGGCCTTTTTCAAATCCTTTTATGGCGAGCATGGAGACCGTCTCTTCGACGAGGTGGGCGAGATTGAACTCAGTGTCGTCGAGGAGCAGCTTGCCCGCTTCGATCTTGGAATAGTCGAGGACGGCATTGATGAGACCCAGCAGATTGTAGCCCGCGCGGCTTACGTGCTCGATATAGTCGCGTTGCACCTGCTGGAGGGAGGTGGACAGGACGAGGTCGGTGAATCCAATGATGGCGTTGAGGGGAGTCCTCAGCTCGTGGCTCATGTTGGCGAGGAACTCGCTTTTCGCCTTGTTGGCCAGCTCGGCCTCTTCGCGGGCTTTGCGTTCTTCGGCAATGGAGAGGGTCAGCTGTGCCGTGCGTTCCTGTACCTGGGATTGGAGCTGTCTTCGGTGCAGGCGGATGTTGCGGAGGCGAAGCCCATGTATGAGGAGGGCGAGGGCGACCAGGGCCATCACGACGAGGATGCGAAACCAGGCGGTCATCCAATAAGGCGGGATGATGGTCAGCGTGAGCGTGGTGGGGGTTGCCAGCCAGGTACCGTCCCCTTTCCGGGCGTTGACCATAAAGGTATAGGTGCCGGGGTCGAGGTTGGTATAGGTAACGGTGCGCTTTCTGCTGGCAACGGTCCAGTCCTTGTCGAATCCTTCGAGCCGGTAGCGATACCGGCGGCTACCGGGCGCGGTATAGTTGAGCGATGCGAATTCGAAGGTGATGACCGAATTGTTATAGTCCAGCTTCAGCTCTTTCGTTTCGGTGATGTCGGATGTCAACGGCGAGGGATGTTTTGGGTCGGTGGAAACGAGGACCTCTTTGTTGAATATCTGAAAGCTGGTGATGACGAGGGGTGGGTCGACCTTATTTTCTTTGATGCTGTCGGGGTAGAAGGCATTGAAGCCGTTGACCCCGCCGAAATACATTTTCCCGGTGTGGCTTCTGAAAGCGGAGTGTGCCTTAAAATCGTTTGCCTGCAGGCCGTCGTCGGCGGTATAGGTGGTGACCCTGTGTTGGGCGGGAATGAACTTCGACAATCCTTTGTTCGTGCTGATCCAATAGATGCCTTTCTTTTCTTCCAGCACGCCATAGATGACCGAGCCCGGCAGGCTGTCCTTGACGGAGTAATTGGTGATCTGGCCGGTGGTATGGTCGAGGCGATTGAGGCCCTCGGCGGTGCCGACCCAGATGTCGCCCGTGCTATCCTCGTAGATGCAGTTGATGGAGTTGTTGCTCAGGCTGCCGGCACGGGTCTCGTGGCGGTAGTGGTTGAAACGATCGGTTCGGGGATCGTAGCGATCGAGGCCGCCGTCGAAGGTGCCGACCCAGATGATGCCTTTCGAATCGGCGAGCAGGGCGTGGACCCGGTCGCTGGAGATGCTGTTGTCGTTGGCAGGATCGTGCCGGAGATGAATAAACCGGTGTTTTTCTTCGTCGTAGCGATCGAGGCCCTGGCCGTAGGTGCCGATCCAGACCCGCCCGTCTTTGCCGGTGGCCAGATCGTATACATTATTCGAAGCGAGGCTTGCCGGGTTGCCGGGGATGTTTTTATATTGGGTGAAGTGGGTCTTTGACCGATCGATCACGGTGATGCCTCCGCCCCAGGTGCCGGCCCAGATGTTGCCATGGCGATCTTCCCTCATGGCCAGGACGTAGTTGCCGCTGATGCCGCCGGGTTTTGCCGGATCGTTTGTGAAGTGGCGGAATTTCCCGGTCTTTTTGTCGAGAAGGTCGAGTCCGCCGCCGTCGGTGCCGACCCAGAGGTTGTCCCTGGAATCTTCGAAAATATCGAGGACGTTATTGTTGGCCAGGCTGCCCGGCTCGGTGGAATGGCGGTAGTGCAGGAAATTGTCATTGCCTTTGGCAGCGAGGTTGGCGCCGGCGCCATAGGTCCCCAGCCACATATTCCCCGTCCGGTCTTTGTAAATACAGTCGACGGAGTTGTTGGAGAGGCTACGGTTGTCGATATCATCCTGGTAATAGTTCTGATAGGAATTCCCCGAGGGGTCGATGATGACGACTCCGCCATTGTCCGTGCCCACCCAGAGGTTGCCCTCGTCGTCGCTGGTAAGCGCCTGGACCATATTCTCTTTCAGCCGGCCGGGGCGCTTTCCGCTGAAAAAATGCCGGAAGGCGCCCTTGCGATCGGTCATCAGGTCGAGGCCGCCGCCGAGGGTACCGATCCAGAGGCGATGGCCGGGGTCTTCATAGATCGCCTTCACCGCATTGGAGCAGAGGGAGGAAGTATCCGAATCGTTGTGAGCGTAATTCGTGAATTTATTGGTCTTCCCGTCGAACCGATAAAGACCGCCGTTTGCGGTGCCCACCCAATACTCGTGGCGGCTGTCCTCGAAGATGGTATAGATATCCAGGTCGCCCAGGCCGGCGGGGTTTTTTGTTTCCGCATAGAAGCATTTGTGCTTCCCGGTCGCCGGATCGATCTTGTACAAGCCTTCGCCGTCGGTGCAGATCCAGATATTCCCTTCGGAATCCTGCAGGAGATGGTTCACAAAGGAGTTGGCGAAAGCGCTGTCGACGAGGTTGAATGTTTTTGTCCGCCGGTCGAAGCGGTCGACTCCCCCACCCCAGGTGCCCACCCAGATATCGCCGTTGCGGTCTTCGAGCAGGGCGGTTGCGAAGTTGTTTCCGAGGGAGTGTTTGTCATCCTCCTTATTCCTGTAGACGGTAAAATTATAGCCATCGTATCTGTTGAGCCCGTCGCGGGTGCCGAACCACATGAACCCTTTTTTGTCCTGCAGGATGCAAGTGACGTTGGTTTGGGACAGACCGGCATCGGTGCCGATGTGTTTCAGCTTTAGGCCTTCGATCTGACCAAGGGCACTTAGGGATATGGCCTGCAACAGTAAGAATAATAGACGGTAAGGGGTCATAACATTGCTCCCTACTCCAACACATTAAAACTATTCTTATTGTGGCTGGGTCTACGAATATTTTAGCACAGTTTTTTTATCGAATGTTTTCTAAGGGGAATCATGTATGCAAAAACGCTTCTAATACGGTGCGCGTTAGGGCATTACGGTGATGAGCACATCCTGCGGCGGGTTGAGCCGGCCGAAGGGTTTGCAATTTTGCGGTGGCAGGCCGTGATGGGTCAGCAGTTGTTCCACCCCGGGGGCGCCTTCGGGGGTAACGGCGACGAGCAGGCCGCCGCTGGTCTGCGGGTCGGCGAGCAGGAATTTCTGGTTTTCCGAGGCGAGTTGCACTTTATGGCCATAGCTGGCCCAGTTGCGGCCGGTACCGCCGGGGATGCAGCCTTTGTCGAGGTATTGCTGAATGGAAGGGATCGTGGGGATCTTCGAGGGGTCGATGGTGGCGGAGAGGCCGCTGCCTTCGCACATTTCCGAGAGGTGGCCGAGGAGGCCGAAGCCGGTGACGTCGGTCATGGCTTTTACGGCGTCGAGCTTGCCGAAGGCTTCGCCGAGTTTGTTAAGGGTGACCATGGAGTGCAGGGCGATGGCCGCGTCCGCTTCGGTGAGGAGGCCTTTTTTCTGGGCGGTGGAGAGGATGCCGACGCCGAGGGGCTTGGTGAGATAGAGCAGGCAGCCTTCGGTGGCGGTGGAGTTGCGTTTTATCTGTTTTGTTGCGACCAGGCCATTGACGGCGAGGCCGAAGACGGGTTCGGGGCAATCGATGCTGTGGCCGCCGGCGAGGGGGATACCTGCTTCGGCGCAGATGGTCCGGGCGCCTTCGAGGACTTTTTGGGCGGCTTCGGGGGGCAGCTTGTCGACGGGCCAGCCGAGGATGGCGATGGCCAGCACGGGCCGGCCGCCCATCGCATAGACGTCGCTGATGGCGTTGGCGGAGGCGATGCGGCCGAAGTCGAAGGCATCGTCGACGATCGGCATGAAGAAGTCGGTCGTGGAGATGAGGGCATTGCCGTCGCCGAGGTCCCAGACGGCTGCGTCATCGCGGGTGTCGTTGCCGACCAGGAGCCGGGGATCGGTGGAGAAATTAAGGTTGCTGTGCAGCATCTTATCGAGGATGGCGGGGCTGATCTTGCATCCGCAGCCAGCACCGTGTGAGTATTGGGTCAGTCTTATTTCCATGCTATATCGTTGTAGACATTGTGAGTGATCGTGCCGTTTCGAGCAACCTGGCCGAGTTTTGCAGCGGGTCGCGGGTTTCGACAGGCAGCTCAACCATGCGGGTCGTGTCCCGGAATTTCAGGCCTTTGCGGTAGGCTTTATCATAGTATACGAGGACCTGCCGGATGAAATCCGGGATACGGTCTTCGCGGATGGCGGCGATGGCGTACTTTGTCTGTTCCGGGCCGAGGCGTTTGGTGATCCGCTCGGTGCATTCGACGAGGAAGTCGCGGTCGAGGCTACCATATTCCTGTTCGAGGGCAGCGACGCGCTGGTCGAGCGGGACCTGCAGGTCGAAGATGGGCGCTTCCCGCATGCGGGTATAGAAGGGTTTTGGGAGGATGCATCGCCCGATGCTCTGGCTTTCGTCCTCGATCCAGATGGGGCGGGTGGGGTCCAATGTCGAGAGACGGGTGGCGAGGAGGTTCTCGAATTGCTCTTGCGTCGGTTGCTGCAGCCTGTTGAGCGTACCGTAGGTGGAGCCCTGGTGTTGTGCGAGGTCTTCGAGGTCGACCGTTTGTTCGCCCTGTTTTTCGAGCTGTTTTAAGATCGCCGTTTTACCCGAGCCGGTCATCCCACCGATGACGTAGAATTCCCAGGGCTGTTCTATCCTATTCAGCACCCATCGCCGGTACTGTTTATAGCCGCCCTGGATGAGGGAGACGTCGAAGCCATAGAGATCGAGGGCCCAGGCCATCGCCGCGCTGCGCATTCCGCCGCGCCAGCAGTGGACGGCGACCTTTTTCCCCGGGGCCATTTCCAGCGCCTGGCGGATGAAGCCGGACCATTTGGGCCCGGTGAGATCGAAGCCCAGGAGGATAGCGGCCTCGCGGCCCTGTTGTTTGTAGGTGGTGCCGACGGAGACCCGTTCTTCGTTGGTGAAGAGAGGAATGTTCAGCGCACCGGGGATATGCCCGTGGGCGAACTCAGCCGGGGTGCGGACGTCGACAATGGGAACGGGCAGTCCGGCAAGGAGTTGATCTATCGTGTAGCGGCGCGTCATATTTACCCTCCGGCCGTAACCGGGGGGTAAATATCGGAAATTTAAATGTTCGTTTGGAAAATGCTGTCCCAGCCCGGTTCTGCGTCCTGCAAATAATACAGGAAGACGAGAGCGATGCCGGTGATGCCTTCCATCAGGCCGAAGGAGGGATTGCTGATGAACCGTTGCTCGTCCTCGTCGAAGATGCGATAAGCATAGCCGCCGGGGAATTTGCCGGGCTGATAGTAGTGTTCCATCGTCATTTTAAGCCAGTGAGCCGCCGCCTCTTTGAACTTCGGGTTTTGGGTGGCCTGGTACAAGCGATGATATTGATGGACGAGGCCGACGGTGCCGTGGCAAAAGGGGGCGTCCTCGCAACCGGCGTATTCGAAGGGGATGGCGGTCGTGCGTTGGGCGATGGCGATGGCTTTGTGCCGCCATTCGGAATTACCGAGAGCCCGGCTGCAGTGGAGGAGGGTGTTGGCCATGCCGAGGTCGCCATAGCACCAGCCATGCCGCCAGGACAGCTGCATCTTGTTCTTCCCGGTCTCGGGGTTTGCGGGGCTAACGGATACCGGGAAGGAGTAGAGACGATCCCTGCTGGCGCGCTGGGCCAGCAGAAAGTCGAGGCAGGACGAGATCAGCGAGGCGATGGTGGGCCGGCGGATGCCCAGCTCGTATACCTGTGCCAGGAAAGAGAGCAGGCCGGGCATGCCGTGGGCCATACCAAAATTGAAGGCGGTGGCCTCCTCCTGTTCGGCGCGGCGCGAAGTCCAAACATGGCAGTTCTTTTCGACGACGGCGAGGGACTCGAGATAGTCGACAATCTTTTCCAGGTGGCGTTTCTCCCCTGTCTCCTTGTGTCTTTCGATGAAGTAGATGCCGAGGCCTACGAGACCGTGCAAGGGATCCCAGTTGCCGAGGGTGTGGTCCCGGTCGGCGCCCATGCTGATGACGCGATCGAGGTCGTTCATATCGAGGCCTTCGACGGAGTCGATGAGACCGATGTTGCGCAGGTGCTGGAAGACGAAACCGATGCCGGCCTTGCCGGTGGAAAAGGTGTGGTTCATGTTCTTGCGTGAAATGCTTTCGCGGAGCTCATCCAGGTAGCGATGCATGATCTCTTCATACTCGCCGCCGGGGAAGGCTTTGTCCAGATAGGCAAAGAGGAGGGTGACACCGGCACGGCCGTTGAGAAGGCCGGATGTTCTTACGCGGCCGATGTTGTGATAAAGGGCTCCAGCGATGGAGGTGATCTGTTGGTGCAGGGAATAGTCTGCCAGGGCAGATCTGCTGCTCATTCTGCGTGTGTATGACATAATATTGACTTTAGCAATTTGCAGGATTTGCTTCAGGTGAATTCAGGATGGTAATACAGGAGCTACGTAATACAGGGAAGCGCGAGGGGTAATGCGGGGACAAATTAAGGGAACATCGGCGGATCTTGAAACCCCGTTCTAACGAACGGGGCGTGTGGTTTTGGGAACGGCGCTTTCTTTTCTGTTTGCGGATGAGCGCTTATCTAAGATGGTTTCCAATTTTTTCAATTTCGTCGCCCAGAATTTATCGAAGTAGTCGATGAACTCCTGCAGCTGATCGAAGGCATCGCGTTTCAGGGTACAGTGGCGTTCCCGCCCGATATCGGTGATCGAGATGAAGCCTGCGTTGTACATCACCTTTATGTGCTTGGATACGGCGGGACGGCTCATCTCGAAATTTTCCGCCAGGGCGTTGATCGTCATGCTGTCCTTTGAAAGCAACATCAGCATTTGTCTGCGGCTGGGGTCGGCGATGACCTGGAAGATGTCAAGCGTTTGTGCGGTCATTGCTCGATGGGATTTGAAAGTTGGACGATCCTGTTCCCGCATCTTACCCAGCCTTCGTTGTGCGCCAGCGCATCTTCCAGCTCGGTGAATCCGTCGTGCACCAATTGCAGCTCTGTGCCGTCATTCTTTGGGAGGAGGGTCCAAACGACCTTCGAATGGAAGGGGTTGCCGGTTTTTATCGAGTGGGCCTGCCAGGAGTACGAAAGACGGGTGAAGGGTGTTACCTCCAGCACTTCGCATTCGGTGATGACGCTGCAGACGAATCGGAATTTGTGGCCGACGACGGGTTGAAAATCGGTTTCCATCAGCCATAGCGCCAATAGTTCGGGTTTTGTAAGATAGTCCCAAACTTCTTGCGGGGATTGGTGGAAGAACCAGGTCTGCCTGATCTCTTTTTGCATATTGAGTAACTTTAGAGTTACCCAAATTTAAGGATTTCAGGAATACCGGTTATTTTTGTATCGAAAATTTGTAAAATATGGGTATTGACAATGGGATACGACCGGCGGAAGTCGTGGTTCGATCGAGTCCTTTTTCGGTGAGGGAGTCGATCGACCGGCTGGAGGAATTCTTACAACAGCAGGGGGTAACCATCTATGCACGGATCAACCAGCAGAGCGAGCTGGATAAGGTGGGGCTGAAGCTGGGGCCGTTGGAATACCTGCTATTTGGGAATCCCAGGGCCGGGGGACCGGTGATGCAGGAAAACCCGGTGGCGGCGATAGCGTTGCCGTTGAAGGTCATTGCCTGGGAGGATGTGGACAAGAAGGTTTGGGTGGCCTATTATTCGGGCGATGCGTTGGCGGCGGGATTTGGGTTATCGGCGGCGGTGGCCGGACCCCTGCATTTGGAGGGGTTGTTCGGGAAGGTGCTGAATGCGGGGCCCGCTGTCTAAAGCGGTTTGCCTGGTTTCGGATTTACTCGGTTTCGGTCTCATAGAGGCGGATCAGCTTTTCCTGTTCTATGTCGAGGATCGTATGGTATTTGCGGATGATCTCTTCGTCATTGGCGAGGGATTTATTGAGATCGAGCAGGAGCTGGCGTTGTTGTTTGAGGACTTTGAGATAGATCTTCTTATACTGTTGTTGGATCTCGGGTGTTTGGCGGTGGAGCTGTTCGTCGTCGGTGCAGAAGCGATTGCGGAGCTGGCGGAGGAGGGGGTTGGCGGCCATCTCATCGGCATAATTTGCGTCGAGGAAGGCGAGGCTCTGCTCTGTCAGCTGCAGGCGTACTTGGAGATCCTGCTGTTCGGGAGAGAGCTCATGATCGGGGTCTTTCATATTGAGCTTGCGGACGACGAAGGGAAGGGTGAGTCCCTGCACCAGCAAGGTGAGGATGATGACCATGAAGGTGATAAAGAGGATGAGGTTACGTTGGGGAAAGGCGGCGCCACCCGGGAGGGTCAGGGGGATGGAGAGAGCGGCCGCGAGGGAAACGACGCCCCGCATGCCCGCCCAGCCGAAGAGAATGGGTCCTTTCCATCCGGGGCGGCTTTCGGCCGTTGTGATATAGCGGCTGATGAATACCGTGAACACCGAAGAGCCCAGGGTGCAGAGCAGGCGGCCGACCATCAGCAGGAGGGTAATGCCAACGCCATAGATGATCGCCTGGGTGAGGCTGACACCGCCCAGCTGGCGGATGATCTCCGGCAGCTCGAGGCCGATGAGCATAAAAATAAGTCCATTGAACACGAAGCCGATGGTCGTCCAGACATTGCTGCCCCGCAGGCGGCTGCGGTGGCTGAGGATCTGGTAGCTGCGGGTGGAGAGGAAGAGTGAGCCGCTAACGACCGATAACACACCCGAAAAATGCAGACCTTCCGCAGCAAGGTACATGACATAAGGCGCGGTGAGGGTGAGTACGATATCGATATCGGGTGTTGTGGGCAGCCAGCGATAGATGGCCGTATAGGCAAGGGCAATGACCACGCCGATGGCGACACCCATCGTGATCACGAGCAGGAAGCTTCCCAGGGCTTCATGAAAAACAAAATGGCCGGTGGCCACGGCGGTCAGCGCAAAGCGATAGATGATAAGACTGCTGGCGTCGTTGAGGAGGCTTTCTCCCTCGAGGATATGGGTCAATCTTTTCGGGGCGCGGACCAGCCGCATGACCGAGGTGGCGGAGATCGCATCCGGCGGGGAGACGATGCCGCCGAGGAGGAAGCCCAGGGCGAGCGTAAAGCCGGGTATCCATGCCCAGGAGACGAGGGCGACGACGCCGGAGGTGAGGATGACGATGAGGATGGCAAAGACGCTGATAACGCGGCGCCAGCGCCACATTTCCTTCCAGGAAGTATACCATGCGGCCTCATAGAGCAGCGGAGGAAGGAAGATGAGAAAGATGAGCTCGGGGTCGATCTGGATATGAGACAGGGCGGGTATCCAGCTCAGCAGAAGACCGCCGGCCACGAGCAGGAGGGGTGAAGCGATCCTCAGCTTGCGGGCGGCCATGACCATGAGCAGGATGAGGAAAATCAGCAGGATATAAAGTATAAATGCTTCCTTCATATTGGAGTGTTTTTCGAAACCGGAGCTAGATAAAGATATAGTAACTTTAAAGAAAAAAATGGAAAACAAGGGGCTGTTGTTCATTCCGGATATCAGCGGGTTTACGCGATTTGTCAACGGGACGGATATCGATCACAGCCGGCTGATCATCCAGGAGCTGCTGGAGACGTTGATCAACGCCAACCAGGGCGGTTTCGAGGTGTCGGAGATCGAAGGTGACGCGATCCTTTTTTATAAATTCGGCGATCGCCCGGCTATGAGCGAGCTATACAAGCAGGTGGCGGCCATGTTCTGCGGATTTCACAAGCACCTGATGGCCTATGATCAAAGCCGGTTTTGCCAATGCAGGGCCTGTCAATCGGCGGCGGGGCTGACGCTGAAAATAATCACCCATTACGGCGAATTCACGGGTTATAGTGTGAAGAGTTTTAATAAGCTCATCGGCAGGGATGTGATCGTTGCGCATCAGCTGCTGAAGAACGATATCGACCAGCATGAGTACTGGTTGGTTACCGATACCTGCCTTACGGCGAAGCCGGTGGAGGGGCCGGAGTCCTGGATGGAATGGACTTCGAGTATGAAACAGACGGAATCGGGGGAGATCGGTTTCCAGTATGTGCAGCTGGGCGAGCTGAAGAATGCGCTCCAGCCCGAGCCTTTCCCCGCGTCGGAGTTTGCCCGGCGTACAAAGGTGTTCTCGGTGAGCCGGGAGTATACCACGGATATGGTCAGCCTGCTTCATGCGGCGGGGAACCTGGGATACCGGCATCGCTGGCAGGAGGGCGTCCGTAAAGTGGAGGAGCTGAATCACTGGCTGCCGCGGGTCGGGATGCGGAGCCGATTCCATCGGGCGGAGGGGGAGAGTATTGTCCGGGCGAGCAGCTACCAGTTCGGACCGGCTCATATCGAGTTCAGCGAGCTAGATGAGAGTACGCAGGACCTGGATTATTTTACGATCGAGCTGTTGGCGGAGGAGCGGTGCAGGCTGACGATCGATCACTACCGGGTGCAGGGTTTGGTTGGGGGATTCCTTTTTGATCTGACGCGGAAGAAGAGGTTGGAGGAGGAGTACCGCCACGGGTTGGAGCGGATCGAGGGGGTGTTGCCGGAGATCCCGAGGTATGTGCCGGCGGATTGAGTTTGTGGGGAGCTATTTGTTGGGGGCGCTTTGTGGCGAGCGACTTTGTGGCGGGATTCGTATCTTTCGGTGATGAGAACGGGTTTGCTTGTCATTCTACTTTTTTTTATTGGCGGCGGGGTTGGGGCGGCACCGCAAGTGAAGGGGGATAGTTTTTTTGTAGCTTCGCCTTCGGGGGCGATCGGGGTGAAGGTTTGGATGGAGGGGCAGCTGCGGTATAGCGTTTCTTATGATGGGAAGCTTTTGGCCGGGCCGTGCGGGATCGATCTTTTGTTGGCGGCGGGGAAGGGGTTGAGTGTGGAGGACAATATTACCGGCAAAACGTTGCGGCGAGTGGATGAGCGGATCATTTCGCCGGTGCCGGAGAAGCGAAGGGTCATACCCGACATCTATAACGAATTGACTTTACGGTTTCGGCAGCCTTATACGGTGACGTTCCGGGTTTATGACGACGGAGTCGCCTATCGCATCGGCATCCTTTTCAAAGACAGCGTCGTGGTGCAAAAGGAGACGGCAAATTATGTATTTGTGGGTCACCCGGTGATATATTTCCCGGAGATGAAAAAGCGGAATGATGTCGACGTGTTCCACACCAGCTTTGAGGAGTTGTACCCCTTGCGGCCGATGGACAGTGTCGGGCGCGACGCCATTGCTTATTCGCCTGTGCTCGTCCTGCCGGAGTCAGGGCCTGCGATGGGGATCACCGAGTCAGATCTTGAAGACTACCCGGGGATGCTTTTTCGTTGTGCGCCGGGCGCGAATCTTTGGGGATTGAATGCCCCCTACCCTCTCGAGGAACGGGTGAACCCGGGTGAGTTCCCTCAAAGGGTGGTGACGCAGCGGGCCGACTATATTGCCCGGGTAGCGGGGACGCGACAGCTGCCCTGGCGGGTGATGGTGATCGCGCCACAGGATAAAGATCTGCCGGGTAATGATCTTGTATACCGGCTCGGCGCGCCCTCCCGGGTGGCCGATCCCAGCTGGGTGCACCCGGGCAAGGCCACCGACGAATGGATCATCAACACCAATCTTTTCAACGTACCCTTTGTGTCGGGCATCAATACGAATACCTATAAATATTATATAGATTTTGCAAAAAGGTTCGGCTTTGACCGGATCATGATGGATGCAGGATGGAGCGACAACAGCGATCTGTTCAAGATCAACCCGGCCATCAATATGGACACGTTGGCCGCCTATGCCCGGCTACGGGGCATCAAGCTGAGCATGTGGACGCTGGCCCTGACGCTGGACCGGCAACTGGAGCCGGCGCTGGATCAATTCAACAAATGGGGCGTGGACTTTATCATGACCGATTTTATCGACCGGGACGATCAGAAGACGGTGCAATTCTATCACCGGATCGCCGCGGCCTGTGCCCGGCACAAGATTATGATCATGTATCATGGCGCCTATCCACCAAAGGGATTCAACCGCACCTGGCCCAATGCCATTACCCGGGAGGGAGTGTTGGGATCGGAATACAATATCTGGAGCAACGAGGTCACGCCGGGGCACGACCTGATCCTGCCCTTTACGAGGATGCTGGCGGGGCCGTTTGACTATGAGCCAGGCATCCTCAACAATGCCGCGAAGGGAGCTTTCCGCATGGTAGAGGGAAACCCGATGAGCCAGGGGACGAGATGTCATCAGCTGGCGATGTTTGTTGTCTATGATAATCCTATGCAGATATTTTCGGGCAATCCTTCGCAGGGGATGCAGGAGCCGAGGTTTATGGAATTACTGGGGAGTGTGCCCAGCACCTGGGATACTACCGTGATCGTGGACGCGCGTATTGGTCAATATATTGTTACGGCGAGGAAGAAGGGGAAGGAGTGGTTTATTGCGGGGATGACGGATTGGACTCCGAGGGACATAACTTTGCCGCTGCGGTTTTTGGAGGGTGGGAAATTTGCGTATACGTTCTGCCGGGATGGGGTCAACGCCGATCGATATGGGAGCGACTATGTGCTTGATAACGGGGAGCTGAGCGGGTCGGTGGGTGGCTTGACGGTTCATTTGGCGCCGGGTGGAGGGTTCTTGCTGCGGTTGCGGCCGGAATAAATTATTTGCAGCTATGATAAAGAAATTCCTTTGGGTGGTTTGGCTTTTTGCGGGTGGCCGTGTGGCGGCGCAGCCGATCGAGTGGCCGCATCATAAGAAGGCGGCGATCGTGCTGACGTATGACGACGCGTTGAAGTCGCAGCTGGATACGGCGGTGCCGCAATTGCGGCGGGCGGGTCTGACGGCCACCTTCTTTCTCACCGCGGACCTGGATTATATCACGCTTCCGCGGTGGAGGAAGCTGGCCAAAGAGGGATTCGAGCTGGGCAATCACACCCTGTTCCATCCCTGTATCAATGGGGAGGACAATCCGGTGACTTCGGAGAGGTATACGCCCAATCAAATGATGCGGGAGATCGAGGTGATGAACCGGATGCTGTTCGCGGTGGATGGCAAGACAAACCGGACCTATGCGTATCCCTGTACGGAGACGACGGTGGCCGGGAAGGACTATGTGGACACGCTTCGGCGATACGGGCTGATCAAGTATGCGCGGGTGGGCGGTGATACGGGGGCCGTGATCACCAATCTCGGCGCGCTGGATCCATTGCGGGTGCCGGCGCTGGGGCTGGAGGACCATACACCGGTCGAAGCGGTGATCGGCTTTGTCAAGGCGGTGGAGGACAGTGGGGGAATGGGGGTGATCATGTTCCATGGAATCGGCGGCGATTATATCACGACGGATACGGATGTACATCAGAAACTGGTGGACTATCTCGTGGAACACCGAAGCACGATCTGGGTGGGGACCTTCCAGGAGGTGATGGATTTCGCGATGAAAAAGAAGGGGGGCTAACGGGTGGTGATCCCGGCGGACCGACAGAAGCTGCGCAGCTTTTTTAACCCGGTCGTCGTGAAGGTACCCGATTCGCTGCCGGGAAAGCCCGGCACGGCGATGAGGCGGCCGCTTTCGAAGCTGACCTCGCAATAACTTATAATTTCCTTTTTCTTATTGTAGAAGCAGAAGCAGTTGCGGGGTGACCGGCAGGAGGATTGCAATGGCTTGTAGGTCTTTGGCGAATTGAGGATGGCCAGGAGCTTGCGGGTCTGTCTTTTTGTTAGGACCACTTTGGGATGCGGGTCGTATTTCCAGAGATAGCGGGAGAAACCGGGCATCATCTGGAACATAGGGGCCTTGGTGAGCGTATCTTCCTCATAGTCTTCGATATCCAGGTAGGAATAACATACTACGCGGGCCACCTGAGAGCTGATGTTGCCGGAGGCGATATGGGTGGACTGGGGTTCGACGGCGAGGGTGTCCGGTTTGGGGGTGGGCTTTTTTACGGCGGCGGGTTTTGAGGGAATGGGGGTCTTTTCATGGGAAGCCGCATTGGTGCACCGGGTGAGAAAGGGCGCGAGGGCGAGGATCAGAGCGGGGAACTGGGCGATGGCTTTCATGACAGAGGTATTGGCCTTTGTATAACGGCTGGACGGGTCAGAAATTGTCGGATCAACCCTAACGGGAAGCCGGGTAGTATGATGGGAATCCAGGCCTGGCACGGAATTCTCCTATTCTTTCCTATATTCTTGTACTTTAAATCTATGGGTATGAAAAAAATTTTAATCTATCTCTTGGTGGCCGGGAGCCAGGGGGTGCTGCTATTGGCGGGGAGCCAGCAGGTGCTGGCTCAGCACAGGGGTGACAACCAGGACGTTCCGCGTTCTGTTCAGCAACGTTTTCAAAAGGATTACCCGGATGCCGGGAATGCAAAATGGGGCAGATCGGGTGGCGAATGGCATGCCGACTTTACCGATCATAGCCGCTATGACCGTGGGGAAATGGTTGCGCATTATGATAGGAATGGGCATCATCTTGATTCCCATATTCCTTATGACCGCAACGATGTTCCCACCCCGGTGATCCATCATATGGAAAGGCGATATCCGGGCGCCAGCAATCCCTCCTACACGCGGATAGAGCGGCCGGGAGGCCAGCCGCTGTTCCAGGTGAGCCTTAACCTGAATGGGCATCGCACCAACAGGTATGTGGATGACCAGGGAAGGGAAAGAAGTTACCAGGATCGTCATTGATCTTATCCTTCATTAATGAAAAAGGGATGTTCACACATCCCTTTTTCGATTTGTTGCCTTTACGGGCGACCTAATTGTCGTCCTGGCGCTTGCCGCTGCCCATATTTTCCTGCATATCGGGGTCTGTTTTACCTGGATTCTTATTTCCCTGTTGTTGATCCTTGTTGTGTTGTTGGTTCTTGTTCGGCATGTTCTTGGTCGGATTTACCGGAGCGCCGTCGTTGTTGCCGGTATGTTGCTGGCCGGTGACCTTTTTGTCGGCCTGCTTCTTGTCTTTCGTCTTCTTTTCATTTTGGTCTTGCATGGCTTGAGCGATTTTTGTGAATGAATGTGTTCCAAAGAAAGGGATGCAATTCTACTGCCAGGCCAATTTGATGGTTGCCAATAATTGGCGTAAGTTCATGGAAACTATCTTATCGTGAAGCATTACCTGGTCCTCTTTTTAACATTTACGGTGTTGACGGGAGGTGTCCGCGCGCAGAGCGCATCTCCGGTAATCCCGGGTGCGTTTGCATTGACGGGGGTTACAATCATCGATGCGAATCATTTATCAATCGCCGATCCGCATCATTTACCGGGTTCGGTGGGACAGACAGTGATTGTCACCGCGGGGGTCATTACGGCCGTGTTCCCGGATGGCAGCGAACCGTTGCCCGACTCGGTCCGAAGGATCGCGATGAAGGGTAAGTATTTGCTGCCGGGATTGATCGATACCCATGTGCACATGGCGACAGATCCCTCGGGAACGGACAATCGTGCCGCCACACTTGCCGTTCTGGACCGGATGCTGCGAAGCGGGGTTACTTGTGTCCGGGACATGGCCGGGGATGCCCGGACCCTTGCGGGGCTGTCGAGGGATGCGTTTGTAGGAGATATCGTTTCGCCGGACCTCTATTATTCCGCGTTGATGGCTGGGCCGGCCTTTTTTGACGATCCGCGGTCCATTGCCACGGCCCAGGGTGGGAAGGCAGGGGCCATGCCCTATATGCTGGGGGTGACGGATAGCACCGATCTCGACCAGGCAATGGCGGAGGCGAAGGGGACCGGCGCCACGGGTATCAAGCTGTATGCCGATCTCGACGCCGCTCTTGTCCGAAAGATCGTCGATGCCGCGCACCGGCAGGGACTTCTGGTCTGGGGTCATGCCTGGCTGGACCCTGCCCGGCCTTCCGACCTGGTGAACGCGGGGCTGGGATCGATCTCCCATAGCCCATTGCTGCTGCGGGAGAAGACCACTCGTATCCCTGCCGGCTGGAAGAAGCGGGGGCTGCCCCCTTCCTTCTGGAAGGATTCGCTACCTGATCTTAGCGGGCTTTTTGACGGGATGAAGGCGCATGGCACGATCCTCGACGCGACGATGTCGGCCTATCACCAATGGGCCCAACGCGAGCCGGAAATGGAATATAGCTATGCGATCACAAAATGGTATACCGCCGCGGCGTATCGGGCCGGGGTATTGATCTGTGCGGGAACGGATGATGACCAGGAGGAGTTTGTGCAGAGCGAGATGGCGTTGCTGGTGCATGATGCGGGTCTTAGCCCTGCCGATGCGATCGTCGCGGCAACGAATACGGGCGCGAAGGCCCTGGGGATCGACCGGATGTGCGGGACGGTGGAGAAGGGGAAGTGGGCCAACCTGCTCGTGGTC
>Ga0310811_10005189_pt1 | contig 16455 bp, 19 predicted proteins | sample YCmetagenome_FD_207642 | JGI IMG/M metagenome (GOLD analysis project Ga0310811, IMG submission 207642) | Soil microbial communities from experimental microcosm in Duke University, North Carolina, United States - YC | ecosystem: Engineered > Artificial ecosystem > Soil microcosm > Unclassified ...
GGACGGAATCGTGGTGGCCGACTTCCGCCCGAGCTGGACGAGCACGGTGCGGAGATCAGGGCGTGGCCGGGCCGGAACCAGCCTTCTTCCGCTCGCGGTACGCCCGCATCGCCGCCTTGGAGGCGCACCCCGGCGAGCAGTAGACGGCCGAGCCGTTGCGGGTCTGGTCGACGAACACCCACCGACAGGGGTGCGCCCGGCAGGTCTTGAGCCGCGCCCATTTCCCGGACAGCGACAGCTCGACCACGGCCGCCAGCACCTCGCCGAAGACCCCGGGCTGGGCCGGCCGCAGTTCGACGCCGGAAGCGGTGATCACCGGCGTCAGCGGATGCCGTAAAGCCATGCGCCGCAAGCGTTCCTCGGCCTCGGCCAACCGATCGGGCTCGACGTCGGCGTTGTGCGTGCGGACCACGTCGATCAACGCCTCCCGCAGCTCCCGGGCCGCCGCCGCGTCGGCGTCCGAGGCCTCGGCCGGCAGCCCGCGCTCGGCCAACCACTCACGGTAGTGCGCGCCGTCCATGAAGCGGTCCACCCGGCTGGGATCGACGGCCGAGCCGTCGTGCGAGTTGACGAAGCCGAGCACCAGATCCATGTTATGAGCGTAATCATTTAGCACCTAACTCCACAACCCCCGCCAGTTTGTACGTTAGGTTCAAACGGACTACGGTCACCACTGCACGGCACGAGGAGGCAGTGGTGCGGAAGATTCCGTTGAACCTGTTCGGCACGGCGTTCGGCACCGCGGGGCTGGGCGGCACGTGGCTGACCGCCGCCGCGCAGGGCTACGCGCCGACCGCTGTCGGCCTCGTGCTGCTGGCCGTCGCGACCGTGCTCTGGGCCGTCGTCCTCGGCTTCTACGGCACGTACGCCATCACGCAGCGGGCGCTGGTCAAGGACCTGGTCGACCCGATCGGCGGCCCGTTCGCCGCGCTGGCCCTGATCACGCCGATGCTGATCGCCGGCCAGACGCTCCCCCGCCCGGCCGCGACGGTGATCGTCGACGTGTTCGCGGTGCTGATCGTCCTGCACGGCTCGTGGTTCACCGGCCAGCTGATCTACGCCGGCATGGACTTCGACCAGCTGCACCCCGGTTACTTCCTGCCAAGCGCGGCCGGCGGCTTCGTGGCCGCGGCCAGCGCCGCCACCGTCGGTCAGCACGAATTCGGCGTGCTGCTACTGGGTTTCGGCATCATCTCGTGGCTGATCCTGGGTTCGCTGATCCTGGGCCGGCTGGTGTTCCGGCCGCCGCTGCCCGACCCGCTGACGCCGACCATCGCCATCGAGGTCGCGCCGGCCGCGGTGGCCAGCCTCGCCTACTTCGCCCTGTTCGGCGACCGCGTCGACACCGTGGCCGCCCTGCTCGGCGGCTACGGTCTGCTGATGGTGCTGGCCCAGCTGCGCCTGCTGCCCCGTTACGTCCGACTCCGCTTCGCCCCGAGCTTCTGGGCCTTCACCTTCGCCTGGGCCGGCGTCGCCACCGCCGCGCTGCACTGGCTGGAGTGGGAACGTCCGGCCGGCCAGGGTCTTTGGACCTGTTTCGTGCTCATCGCCATCACCACACTGGTCGCCGCCATCGGCGTCCGCACCGTGCTCGGCCTGTTTCGCGACACGCTGCTGCCCCGGCCGCCGGTGGTGTTGCCGGTCGATACCGTCCGGCCTACGGTGGGCAGCGTCGGTTGAGACCACAGCCGCGTCACTTCGACGCGAGCTAGGGAGCTTCGGCCATGTCGGATACGGCGGTCAGACTGGAACGGGTCGGGCCGGCAGCGTTGATCCACGTCAAGGGCGAGGTCGACATGGCGGCCGAGGCGTCGCTGCGCCGGCACATCGACGAGGCCATGGCCGACGAGCCGACGGCGTTGGTGGTCGACCTGACCGAGGTGACCTTCTTCGCCTCGGCCGGCCTGCACATCCTGGTCGACCTGCACCATGACGCCATCGCCAAGGGCGTGGTGCTGCACGTGGTCGCGGACAGCCGGATCGTGCTGCGGCCGATGGAGATCACCGGTGTCGATCAGCTGGTCACCGTGGTCGGCTCGGTGGATCAGGCCCTGGCGCACAGCTGACGTGCGTATCTTGGCGTGGTGCCCATGTTCCGACGCCGCCGGCGCTACGACGACTACCAGCCCCGCCCGTACCGGGGTGGCGGCGGCTCGTCCTGCCTGCGGGACGCCTGCCTCATCGAAAGCGGTTGCTGCCTGGCGGAAAGCTGTGACGGCAACTGCCTGATCGCCGGCCTGCTCACGCTGCCGCACCTGCTGGTCGCCGCCGGCTCGGCGGTGCCACGCACCCGACGCCAGTCACTCGGGATGACAACGCCGTCCAAGATGATGATCTCGGCAATTCGGGTGTACCAACGGGAGATCAGCGCCAAGCGGCCGGCCGTGTGCCGGTTCGAGCCGAGCTGCTCGGAGTACGCCGCCCAGGCCATCGCCCGGCACGGCGCGCTGCGCGGCGCCCGGCTGATGATCGGCCGGCTGCTGCGCTGCCGGCCGGGCGGCCGGCGCGGCGCGGATCCGGTGCCGGCCTAGGTCCCGAACTTCTCGAAGGCTTCGGCCAGCGCCCGCAGGTCGAAGCCTTCGAGATGGGCGAGGACGTACTTGCGCACGCCCCACAGGTTGGTCGGCCACGCCGCGTCCAGCCGGTCGAAGCCTGGGTCGGTGAGCACGGCGTGCCAGCCGCGGCGGTCGTGCTCGTCGCGAACCCGCTCGACCAGCCCCTGCGCTTCCAGCCGGGTGACCACGTGGGTCATCCCGCTCAGCGACAGGAACGACATCTCGGCCAGCTCGCTCATCCGTAGCCGCCGCTCGGGCGCCTCGGACAGCCGGGACAGCGTCAGGTAGTCGGTCATCGACAGCTGGCGCTCGCGCAGCATGGTGGCGTCCATCACCCGCGGCAGCGCGTTGACCACCCGGTCGAGCGCCCTGATCAGCGCCTCTTCGTCGGCGTCGAGCGGGCGATCCAAGCCGTCTTCGGTGTCCACGGCCGCAGCTTACTTGCTTCGGGCAGGAACCAGTAGATACTTTCTTCCCGAAGGAACTATCTCGGAGGTTCACGTGACCAAGATCGGCATCATCCTGGGCAGCACCCGGCCGGGCCGCAACGGCGAAGCCGTGGCCAGCTGGGTGCACAAGATCGCGTCCGAACGCACCGACGCCGAGTTCGAGCTGGTCGACCTGCTCGACTACCCGCTGCCGCACCTGGACGAGGTGCTGCCGCCGACGATGGGCCAGTACAGCCAGCCGCACACCCTGCGGTGGGCGGCGAAGATCGCCTCCTTCGACGGCTTCGTGTTCGTCACGCCCGAGTACAACCACTCCACCTCCGGCGCGCTCAAGAACGCCATCGACTTCCTGTACGCCGAGTGGAACAACAAGGCCGTCGGCTTCGTCAGCTACGGCTCGGTCGGCGGCGCCCGCGCGGTCGAGCACCTGCGGTTGATCGCCGCCGAGCTACAGCTGGCCGACGTGCGCTCGCAGGTGGCGCTGTCGCTGTTCACCGACTTCGAGAACTTCCGCGACTTCGCGCCGGGCGAGCACCAGTTGCCGGTGCTGCAAACGACACTGGACCAGGTCGTGGCCTGGAGCAACGCACTCGCCCCGCTGCGCGCCGGAGCGGCGGCGTGAGCCTGCGGCGAGAGTGGGTCGACGGCGCGATCCATGTGCCGGCGGGCCAGGGCATCCAGCGTTGGACCGCAGGCGACACCTACTCGATCAAGCTGACGTCCGAGCAGACCGGCGGCGCGCTCAGCTTCATCGAGGCCTCGGTGCCGCCCGGCCGGGGACCGGTCGCGCACGTGCACAACGGCGGCGCGGAGGGCTTCTACCTGCTCGCCGGCGAACTGGAATTCCTCAACGGGGACAAGACGTTCACCGCCCGCGGCGGGGACCTGGTGTACGTGCCGGCCGGCATCCGCCACCGGTTCAAGAACCGGCACGTGCACACGGCCAGGATGCTGTTCTTCTTCACGCCGGCCGGCCCGGAAAGCGCCTTCCTGGTCGGCGGCGACGAGGCCGTGCCGGGCCAGGCGCCGCCCCCGTGGGACCTGGCCCGCTTCGAGGCGATGGCCGAGGCCATCAGCTCGCTCACCATCAACACCGACATCTTCCCCGAGGAGTACGAATGACCTCGCCCGCCGACTTCGAGCACAGGTTCGCCGACGTCAACGGCACCCGGCTGCACCACGTGGTGGCCGGCGCGGGCGAGCCGCTGATCCTGATGGGCGGCTGGCCGCGCACCTGGTGGCAGTTCCACCGGGTGATTCCCTTGCTGGCCAAGCACTATCGGGTGATCGCGGTGGACATCCGCGGCATGGGCGACTCGGCCCGGCCGGCGGACGGCTACGACAAGAAGACCATGGCCCGCGACATCCACGAGCTGATCAACCGGCTCGGTTTCGAGCGGGCGCACGTGTACGGCGACGACATCGGCGGCATGGTGGCGTTCAGCCTGGCCTGGAACCACCCGGAGTCGGTGGACGGCCTGGTGATCGCCGACGGCATCCACCCGACCGAGGCCCTGCACGAGTTCCCGATGGTGCCGCGGCCGGGGCAGCTCGTGTACCCGTGGTGGTGGGTCACCGGTCTGCTCGACGGGCTGGTGGAATCCTGGCAGGCCGACAAGTTCCGGGCGATCATCGACTGGAACATCGAGCACATCGGCGGCGACCCGAGCGTGTTCGACGAGCAGAGCCGCGACATCTACGCCGCCGCGTACAACACGCCCGAGGCCATCCGCGCCACCAACGGCTGGTTTCGGACCTTCGGGCAGGACATCGCCGACTTCGCGGCGTACCCCAAGTTGGAGAAGCCGCTGCTGTACATCGGCGGCTCGCTGCTGGCGGTGTCCAAGCCGGTGGTCGAGGCGTTCAGCACCACCGTCGCGTTCGTCGAGTTCCCGGGAGCCGGCCACTTCCTGGCCGAACAGCACCCGGAGCGGTTCGCCGACGTGCTGACCCGGCATCTCGGTTGACGAGCCGGGTGTCTCCGCCGCCACGGAGACACCCGAGGCGGCTCATTCCTCGACCGCGCCGCCGATCCGGCGGATGTGGTCACGGAAGGACAGCGCCGGGTTCTCCGCCCGGTTGGCCAGGAACGTGGCGAACTGGAGCTGGCCGCGCAGCGTCTCGCCGCCACGGGTCCGCTCGGCCTGCCGGCGCTCCTTGTCACGGATGCCCTCGGCCAACAGGAAAAGGTCCTCGACGTGCTGCGCCGGCACGAAGACCACGCCGTCGTCGTCGCCGAACACCACGTCGCCGGAGTCGACGACCCACTCCCCCATCCGGGCCGAGGTCAGCGCTTCGGCCGACCGTTCCTCCACGGCCAGCGGCCCGGTCGGCAGCGAGCCGAGGCTGAACACCGGCAGGCCGATCGCCCGCACGTCGGCGGTGTCGCGGTGCAGGCCCCAGATCGCCATGCCGGCCAGGCCGGCGGTCTGTGCCTCCTGCACGATCAGGTCGCCGACGCAGGCGTGGTCGAGGCGACCGCCGTTGTCCACCACCAGCACGTCGCCGGCGGCGGCGCCCTCGAACGCCTCCAGGAACACGTCGACGCTGCCGGCGTGCCGGGCCGGCAGCACCCGCCCCGCGATCTTGGCGCCCGGCTGCACGGCGTGAATTCCCAGTGTGCGCACCGGAAGCTGAGCGCGGACGCAGGCGTCGGCCAGATGCGCGGTGGTCAGCGTCTCGAACCGTTGGCGAAGATCCATGCCTCGACAATAGATCCGCCGGCCCGCCGCCCGACAGCTCGATCGGGCGACGGGCCGGCGGTCCCGCTACCTGGTGACGATCCGGGCGCCCGGGAAGATCAGGTCCGGGTTGAGCAGCGCGGCCGGGTTCAGTTCGACCAGCCGCTGCCAGCCGCCGTCGACGTGCAGCCGGTCGGCGATGCCGCTCAGCGTGTCGCCGGGCTGGACCGTGTAGTCACCGGCCGGGTTGTCGACCGAGCCGGGCAGCGCCTTCGCCGCTGGGGCAACGGATGCGCGGTGGGACGGCGAGGAATGCCGTACGCCGCCGCCGATGCAGGTCGGCCAGGCGCCGGTTCCCCGGCCCCGCACCACGTTCTCGGCCACCCGGATCTGCTCTTCGCGGGTGGCGTGGTCGGCCGAGCCGGTGCCGCCGTTGGCCTGCCAGGTGCCCGGCGAGAACTGGAGTCCGCCGAGGTAGCCGTTGCCGGTGTTGGCGCCCCAGTTGCCGCCGCTCTCGCAGCGCGCCACCGCGTCCCAGTTGATGCCGGAATCCGCGGTGGCCGATCCGGCCAGCGGTCCGACGGTCAAAGCCAGTGCCGCGATTCCCACTGCGGAACCCACGGCGATCCGCCGATCAAATCGACGAGGAGACATCATTGCCTCTCCCGCCTCGCCTCGCGCAAGCGCTCTCCGTCCTGCGGTTCCCTTCACGCGGTTACGTGGGCCGATCCGGTTTCCGGACGGAGCGAGGCGCTCACCGGATCGGTACCGCGAGCCGAGACTCCGGCTCGGCGACAACATAAGCACAACCGTGAACGAAAACGGCGGATACCCGATGGCTATCGTGTCGCGATACAAACGTGATCCGGCAGGTCGCGCGATATTTGATCTTCTCAATTCGAGTCCGCGAATCACCCGAAACGGTGGCCGTGTCGTTTCAAGACGTGACGCTGACCACTTCGTAAGACTTCGATCACAACCGAACCGCCCGCCGCAGGCGTAGAAAGGGAGGACGCGGAAGGTGGTGAGCGTGCCGAAGACACGGTGGCGCTGGGCGGTGGTGGCCGCGGTGGCGGCGGTTCTCGTCGCCGCGCCGGTGGCGCTGACCGCCCTGCCGGCCTCCGCGCGCATGGATCCGACCGCCCTGCGCGCCCGGGTGCTGGCCTCGGTGAACCTGCCGTACCAGGGCTACGCCGAGGCCACCGGCTCACTCGGCCTGCCCGACCTGCCCAATCTGTCCTCGGTGACCTCGCTGCTCGGCGGCACCACGCGGCTGCGCGCCTGGTACGTCGCGCCGGAGCATTGGCGCGTCGACGAGATCACCGGTGTCGGCGAGCGCGACACCTATGCCGTGCCGGGCAGCCAATTCGTCTGGGACAACGGGCAGAACCAGTACACCCAGGTCGTCGGCGACGAGCCGATCCGGCTGCCGCGCGGCGCCGACCTGCTGCCGCCCGATCTGGCCCGCCGTGTGCTCACCGACGAGCCCAAGGTCGAAGCCCTGCCGGCCCAACGGGTTGCCGGCATCGACGCCGCCGGCCTGCGCGTGACGCCGTCGGACCCGCGGACGACGATCGGACGGGTCGACATCTGGGCCGATCCGGCCAGCGGGCTGCCGCTGCGGGTCGAGGTGACCGCGAAGGGGCAGCCGGCGCCGTTCGTGGTCAGCGCCTTCCAGTCGGTGAGCACGCAGCGCCCGTCCGACGACGTGATCACACCGAAACCCTCGCCCGACAGCGGTTTCACCGCCACCGACGCGCCAGATGTGCTCGGCGCGTTCGGCGGCTTCCCGCTGCCGGCGCAGGTGGCCGGGCGGCCGTTGCGGACCGACCGGGTCGGCGGCGGGCGCGGACTCGGCTTCTACGGCACCGGTTTGGCGGCTTTCGTGGTGGCGCCGCTGCCTCGCAACGTGGCCGGCGGCGTGGTCGGCGCGATGGGCAAGGTCGGCGCGAAAACCGTGCCGCTGCCCGGCGGGCAGGGCACCCTGCTGACCATCGCGCCGCTGACCGTCATGGTCGAGCGGTCCGGCTTCCGCACCTTCCTGCTCGCCGGCGTGGTCGATCCCGCGCTGCTCACCCAGGCGGCCGCCGAGCTGTCCACGCTGCCAAGGAGGCGCCCATGATCGTCACGCGCGGTCTGACCAAGCGCTACGGCTCCGTGCTGGCCGTCGACGGCGTCGACCTGAACGTGCGCGCCGGCGACCGGTACGGCTTCCTGGGGCCCAACGGTTCCGGCAAGACCACGCTCGTGCGCATGCTGTTGGGGCTGGTCTACGCCACCAGCGGCGAGGTCGAGGTCCTCGGCTCGCCGATGCCGCGGCGGGCGGCCGAGGTGCTGCCCCAGATCGGCGCCATGGTCGAGGGTCCGGCGGCGTATCCGCACCTGTCCGGCCGTCGCAACCTCTCCCTGCTCGACGCCAGCGGACCCGGCGGCGGCCGCCGCACCCGGCGGTCCCGCATCGAGGAAGCCCTTGCGCGGGTGGGACTTTCAGGCATCGATCGGCGTCCCGTGAAGGCATATTCGCTCGGCATGCGGCAACGCCTCGGTCTCGCCGCCGCATTGCTGCGGCAACCCCGACTGCTCATCCTGGACGAGCCGACCAATGGCCTCGACCCCAAGGGAATTCACGAGATCCGCGATCTGCTGATCGAGCTCAACGCCGCCGGCACCACCGTTTTCCTGTCCAGCCATCTGCTTTCCGAGGTGGAGCAGCTCTGCACCCGCGTCGGCATCGTCGATCGCGGGCGGCTGGTGTTGGAAGACGAATTGGCCACCATTCGCGGCGAGACCGGATTGGTGCTGGTGCGGAGCCCCGACGCCGCCGATGTGGTGCCCCTGCTCAACGGCCAGCTCGTCGCCCGTGACGGAGAGAACCTGGTGATACGGCACGAAGATCCCGCCGCGTTGAACGCCACCCTGGTCGCCGCCGGGTTGCGGGTGGCCGCCATCGCCCCGCAGCGCCGGACCCTGGAACAGGTGGTGTTGGACGTGACCGGCGCCGGCTCCGACCGGGTTGACGCCTCGTGATCACCGTCGAGCTGCGCAAACTGGTGCTGCGGCCCCGGATCTGGACCAACATCCTGCTGCTGTGCCTGCTGCCGATCATCGTCGGCGTGTTCCTCAAGACGGCCGACTTCGCGCCGCCGCCGGGGCAGGGCGGGGCGTTCCTGTCGGCGGTGCGGGGCAACGGACTGCTGTTCCCGGCGGCGGCGCTGGCGCTGGTGCTGCCGATCTTCCTGCCGCTGTCGGTCGCGGTGGTGGCCGGCGACTCGATCGCCGGCGAGGCGGTCGGCGGCACGTTGCGCTATCTGCTGATCCGCCCGGTCAGCCGGTCGCGGCTGCTGGTGGCCAAGATCGTCGCGCTGCTGGCCTTCGTGCTGCTGGCCATCGCCTGCGTGGTGATCAGCTCGCTGATCGTCGGCGTGATCCTGTTCGGCACGGGCACCAGCGCGACGGGTGGCGCGGCGGCCGGCGCGGCGACCTCGCTGTCCGGGGTTTCGCTCACCCAGGGCCAACTGGCCGCCCGCCTGCTGTACTCGATCGGCTACATCGTGGTGGCCATGATCGGCTTCGGCGCGATCGGCCTGTTCCTGTCCACGCTGACCAGCTCCTCGCTGGGCGCGGCGCTGGGCGCGCTGTCGATCCTGATCACCAGCGCGGTGCTGCAGACGCTGGACGCGGCGGCCGCGGTGAAGCCGTACCTGCCGACCAACTACTGGCTGTCGTGGATCGACTTCTTCCGCGACCCCGTCTTCTGGGACTCCATCGACAAGGGCCTGCTGCTGCAGGCCGGCTACGTCGTGGTGTTCTTCGGCGCGGCCTGGGCCAATCTCGCCACCAAGGACGTGACGTCCTAGGGCTGGCGCCCACGGGGGTGGGCACCAGCCCCAGGCGTCACTGCGCCAGCTCCCGAACGTACACATTGGACGAATACGGACTCGTCCCTGGCACGAAGTTGCTGGCGTAGGACATGAACGCGACGGTCCGGCCGTCGGCCGACAGCGACGGCTGCTCGGAGTAGTTGTCGCCCTGCACCCCATCACCGGCCCGACTGACCAGCGACGTCGTGCCGGTGACGCGGTCCCACCGGAAGACGTCCCACGCGGCGTTGTAGTCGCCGGTCACGATGTCGTTGGCGCCCGACTCGTAGGCCACGTACCGGCCGTCGGCCGACAACGACGGCCAGATGTCCGGCGTGGTGCCGCCGGCCAGCTGTTGGCCGTTCGGACCGACGTCGATCCTGGTCATCGTGAACCGCTGCCGGTCCCACACGAACATGTCGTAACGGCCGTTCGTGTCGCCGGGCACCAGATTCGTGGCGTAGGAGGTGAACGCCACGAACCGGCCGTCGGCCGAGATCGCCGCGTACCGGCTGGACCGGTCGCCCTGCACCCCGTTGACATCGACGCTGATCCGGTCGGTGCGCCCGGACAGCCGGTCGTGCACGAACACGTCGTCCGAGTTGTTGGTGTCCGGGAACAGCGCGATGTTCGAGGCGCTGGAGCTGAACGCCACGTAGCGGCCGTCGCCGGAGATCGACGGCAACTGGCTGATCCCGTTGCCCTGCCGGCCGTTCGAGTCGATGCTGACCAGGTTGACGCGGTTGTCGTCCCGGTCGAACTCGAACACGTCGTGCACGCCGTTGGTGTCCTGCCAGACCAGGTTGCTGGCGAACGAGTCGTAGGCGACGTGCTGCCCGTCGGCCGAGATGACCGGGTGGAAGCTGTCGCTGTCGGCCTGCTCGCCGAGCCAGGTCACGCTGACCCGGCTGGTGGCGCCGGTGATCAGGTCGTGCAGGAAGATGTCCCGGACCTTGTTGGTGTCGTTGGCGACCAGGTTCGACGCGTACGAGGTGAACACCACGAACCGGCCGTCACCGGAGATCGACGGCGAGGTGCTGTCGTCGTTGCCCTGCACGCCGGCCGAGTCGACGCTGACCCTCGTGACGGCGCCGGTCTGCCGGTCCCGCACGAAGATGTCGGTGGCACGGTTGGTGTCGTCCGGCACGAGGTTGTTCGCCCCCGAGGAGAAGGCCACGTACCGGCCGTCGGCCGAGATCGACGGCGCGCCGCTGATCCCCACCGACGGACCGCCGTCGACGGTCGCGCTCACCAAAGTCGTCGCGGTGTCGGCGTGGGCGATGCCGGCCGGCAGCAACGCGATCACCGCCAGCACGGTCAGGATGCGCCGCATCAGCCAAGGTCCCGGACGTAGGCGTTGGCCGAACCGGCCGGCACGCCCGGCACGAAGGTGCTCGCCTGCGACTTGAACGCCAGGACCCGGCCGTCGCTCGAGATCGACGGCTCGTCGGAGAAGTTGTCGCCCGGCGTGCCGTTGCCGGCCACGCTGGCCACGCTCGTCGTGCCGTTGACGGTGTCGCGCACCAGGACGTCCCACGTGCCGTTGGCGTCGCCGGCAGCCAGGCCGTCCTCGCCGGAGGAGAAGGCGACGTAGCGGCCGTCGGCCGAGATCGACGAGCGCGGGCCGATGTTGCCGCCGGCCACCGCGCCGTTCGGGTCCACGTTCACCCGGCGGATCGTGTCCCAGTACTGGGCCCTCGCGGTGAACAGGTCGGGACGGCCGTTCGTGTCGTCCGGCACCAGGTTCGTGGCATACGACTCGAACACGACGGACTTGCCGTCGGCGGAGATGCTCGGGTTCAGGCTGGTGCCGTTGCCCTGCTTGGCGTCAAAGGCGCGGCTGGCCATGAAGGTGCCCCATGCGCCGTCGTGCACGAAGACGTCGGACGCCTGGTTGGTGTCCGGGCGCAGGTTCAGGTTGTCCGCGTCGGAGGTGAACGCCACCCGCAGGCCGTCGGCCGAGATCGACGGTCCCCAGCTCGGCCCGTCGGCTTCGCGGAAGTTCGAGTCCTCGCTGATCCGGTTGATCCAGCTGTTGCCCCGCTCCAGCTCGAACACGTCCGACACGCCGTTGGTGTCGCCGCTCCAGATGTTGCTGGCCACCGAGTCGAACGCGATGTGCGTGCCGTCGGCCGAGATCACCGGGCTGCCGCTGTCCCCGTTGGCCTGCGTCCACGGCGACGGCGAGTTGACCCGCGTGGTCTGGCCGGTGACCAGGTCGCGCAGGAAGATGTCCTGGAAGCCGTTGGTGTCGCCGGACACCAGGTTCGTCGCCCGGGACTCGAAGACCACGTACCGGCCGTCGCCGGAGAGGGACGGGTTGCCGCTGGGCCCGTTGGCCTCCGCGCCGGCCGAGGTCACGCTCACCCGGGTGGTCGCCCCGGTCTGACGGTCCCGGACGAAGATGTCCGCGACGCCGTTGGTGTCGCCACGCACCAGGTTCGGCGCCGTCGACGCGAAGGCCACGAACCGGCCGTCCGCCGAGATCGACGGCCGTCCGCTCGTGCCCGCCGCCGGCGTGCCGTCCACGGTGACGCTGACCAGTGCCGTCTGCGGGGTCGCCGCGAACGCCACTCCCCCCGGTACCAGCGCCGTCACGGCCAGCACGGTCGCGATGCGTCTCATCATTACCCCTCTGCTTGGATCTGTGCCGCGGCAGCATGCACAACCGGACCCCTGCCCAGCATCGGGACATTCCCTACGAAACACCCTCCCTAGGACATTCGGCCGGAACCCGGCCGGTCAGGCCGGCCAGCACGAGCCCGATCACCCGGGGATCGGTCGGCAGCTGCTCGTGCGACACCCGCGCACCCGGGCAGACCTGCTGCAACGGCACGTTGACCGCCCCCGGCAGGCGGGCCGAGTCGGGCGGCGTCACCGTCTGGTCGTCCTCGGTCCAGATCGACACCCAGGGGATGTCGGCCGCGCCGGCGATCGGCGCCAGCACGGGGCTGCCGGGCGCCAGCTGTTGGCACGCCGTCGGGCACGCCCCCGGCGCCAGCGCGCCGCCTTCGGCGGCCAGCGTCGTGCCGTGCAGCGGGGACCCCATCGTGACGATCCGTTGGGCCCGGCCCTTGTTGCCGGCCACCCAGAGCCGCGCCACCACGCCGCCGGCCGAATAGCCGACGATGTCAACGGACGAAGTGCCGCCCGCAAGGGCAGAGTTGACGGCGTCGTTCAGGACCTTGACCTGCTGCAACAGATCGCCGGTGCCGTCGCCCGGCAACGTCAGGATCACCGCGTTCCTGCCGTCGGCTCGGATTTTCGCCGCCAGCGGCTCCAGCGACGTCCGGTCGCCGCCGAAACCCGGCACCAGCAGCACGGTTCCGGGCCGATCCGGGGCCAACGCCGTTGCCGGGCCGGGCCACTCCCGTACCGCGACCACCACGCCCAGCACCACGACGACCACCCCGACCAGCGCGAACAGCAGCCGTCGCCTAGGACTCACACACCCCATCATCCGTGCGGACCGGCAGCTGTGCCACCGCCCGTTCGGTCTCCTCCATGATCAGGTCCAGGTTGATCGCCGCCCCGGCCCGGACGCCGGCCGCCGCCGCGCCGATCACCTGCTCCAGGAGATTGGTGACGTTGCCCGCCACCCACACGCCCGGGATCGCCGTCGCCTCTCCATCGGCTGGGACGTAGGTGCCGGCCGGATGATCGGCGACCGGCAGGCCCAGCGCCGTCAGCACGTCCGCGTTCGACCGGGCCTTGGCCGTGACCACGTAGGCATCGTGGTCCAGGTCGTCCAGGCTCCGCACCTTGCCGTCGACGACGGTTATCCCGCGTGCCGCGAACTGCCGGCGCCGCGTGTCGTCCAGTTCCACGGAGTCGTTGGGGTAGAAGGTGATGTGCTCGCTCCACTGCCGCCACATCAACGCCTGGTGCACGGAGATCGGATTGCTGGCGATCACCCCGATGCTCTGGTCCCGGACTTCCCAGCCGTGGCAGTACGGGCAGTGCAGCACGTCCTTGCCCCACCGCTGGGCAACGCCATCGATGTCCGGCAGCTCGTCGGTCAGTCCGGTCGCCACCAGCAGCCTTCGGCCGTCCACAGTGGACCCGTCGGCCAGCTCCACGGTGAAGCCGCCGTCCTTTTTGGACGCCTTCACCGCCTCGCCCTCGACGATCTCCCCGCCGTACGACGCCACTTCGCCACGCCCGATGCGCAGCAGCTCCAGCGGGTTCACCCCCTCCCGACCGAGGTAGTTGTGCGCGCCGCCGGCCGGCGCGTTGCGCGGCCGCCCCGCGTCGATCACCAGCACCGTCCGCCGGGCCCGACTCAACGTCAGCGCGCCACTCAACCCAGCCGCTCCCCCACCGATCACGATCACGTCGTAGTTATCGTTCATAGCGCGATGATGCGAGGACCGGCAGCGGCCGGCAAAATAACTTGCCGTTTCGGCAACAAGGGGTGCGAATGGTCGACATCACGGACATCGAGGCCGCGGCCGACCGGATCGCCGGGCACGTGCTGCGCACGCCCACCATCGCCAGCCCGGGCCTGTCCAACCTGCTCAGCGCGCCCGTCACAGTCAAGCTGGAGCTGCTCCAGCTCGGCGGTTCGTTCAAGGTTCGTGGTGCCGCGGCCAGACTCCTGACCCTGACCGACGCCGAGCGGGCCGCCGGGATCGTCGCGGTCAGCGGCGGCAACCACGCCATCGGCGTCGCGGTCATGGCCGGCGCCCTCGGCGTCGCCGCCACTGTCGTCATGCCCCGCACCGCCCCCGTCCAGGCCGCCTCCGCCGCGCGCGCCGCCGGCGCCGACGTCCGGTTGACCGACGACATGGCCGGCGCCTTCGCCTTGATGGATCAGCTCCAGCAGGCCGGGATGACCTTGCTCCACCCCTTCGCCGACCCCGTCGTCCTGGCCGGCCAGGGCACCGTCGGCCTCGAGTTCGGCGACGATGCCGGCGAGTTGACCGACGTGCTCGTCAGCATCGGCGGCGGGGCCCTGATCTCCGGCGTCGCCGTCGCCCTGCACGCCCGCCGCCCCGGCATTCGGGTGTGGGGCGTGGAAACCGTTGGCGCACAGGCCATGACTGACGCATTGGCGGCCGGCGGCCCGGTGCAGACCACGTTGTCCTCCATCGTGTCGACCTTGAGCGCGCCGACCGTCTCCCAGCTCACCTACGACCATGTGTCCACTTTGGTCACCGACGTGCTGCTGGTCACCGATGCCGAGGCCGTGCAAGGAACGTTGGACCTGGCCGACCACGCCAAGGTCTGGGCCGAGCCGGCCGCCGGCTGCCTGGTGCCCGCCGCCCGGCAGGTCCTGGCCCGGGTCGGCGGCGACGCCAAGCTCGGTCTTGTGGTGTGCGGCGGCAACGCGACCACCGCGGACGTGTTCCGGTGGTCGCGATGACCCGCGCTGACGACGGCAGCCCGGTCGACCTCTACACGCTGCTGCCGGCCTTCGGTGAACCCGAGCTGATCCACGCGGCGATCCCGGCCGGCGCGACCGTGCTGGAACTGGGCGCGGGAGCCGGCCGGGTGACGCAACCGCTTGCGGCGCTGGGACATCCGGTGCTGGCCGTGGACAACTCCGCCGAAATGCTGGCGTACGTCCGAGATGCCGAGACGATGCTGGCCGACATCGAAACCTTGCGGCTGGACCGGCGGTTCGACGCGGTGCTACTGGCCAGCCATCTCGTCAACACGCCAGACGCGTCACAACGGCAGGCCTTGCTGGCCACCGCCGCCCATCACGTGCTCGGCCACGTGCTGATCCAGTGGCATCCGCCGGCCTGGTTCGACCGGGTGGACTCGACGCCGGGCCGGCTCGGCCCGGTGACGATCACCGTCCGGGACATCGTCCGCGACGGCGATCTCCTCGCCGCGACCGTGCACTACGACACGGATGACCAGCACTGGGAGCACCCGTTCACCGCGTTGCGACTGTCCATTGCGGACATGATCGCCGAACTGTCCGCCGCCGGGCTGAACTTCGGCGATTGGTTGACCGACGATCAGACGTGGTTCACGGCAACGCCGAACCAACGGTCGAGTGCCTCCGACAAGCCGTCCGCCGTCGAGGACGCCCAGGCCACGTAGTTGTCCGGCCGGATCAGCACGGCGGCTGGCAGGCCGTCCACCGGTTCAGCGCTGATCACGTCGACCGGGCCCTGGAAACCGCCCAACGTGCCGGTGAAGTCGAGCAGCAGCGGACGGCCGGTGCGGGCGAGTTCGGCCAGCCGCCTCGGGCCGTCCGGCGTGATCAGGTCCATGGCCGGGGCGAACCGGCCGACCAGCGGATGCGGATCGGCGACGTCCATGTCGTAGCGGATGTCCGAGCCGGCCATCAGTTCGGCGATCCGTTTGGTGGCAGCGGGATCGCCGAGGATCTCGGCGAACAACACCCGCAGCGCGCTGACGTCGCTGCCCGGCGCGACGAGCGCGTTGGTCGCGTAGCCGTAGGTCAACATGCGCTCGGCGGCGATGCGGCGCTCGGTGTCGTAGGTGTCGAGCAGCCCGGCCGGCGCGGTGCCGTTGATCTCGGCGGCGAGCTTCCAGCCGAGGTTGGCGGCGTCCTGCATGCCCAGGTTGAGGCCGCCACCGCCGTAGGCCAGGATGTGCGCGGCGTCGCCGAGCAGGAACACGCGGCCGTCACGGAACCGTGCCGCGACACGGTTGTGGCCCCGGGTCAGGCGGTTCATCAGGTGCGGGCCGTCGCCCTCGGGCTCGCCCAGCGGGACGTCGACGCCGAGCACGCGGCGCACGCTGGCCCGCAGCTCGTCCATGGTCATCGGCTCGTCGGTGGGCGGCTGGTCCCACTCGACGGTGGAGATCGTCGGCGGGTGATCCGGCAGTGGCGCATAGGAAAAGCCGCCCTGCTCGGTGCGGATGCCGAGGAACGGCAATGCGACGCCGTGGCCGGGGATCTTGAGGCCGCGGGTGGTCGGATCGACCC
>Ga0310811_10005190_pt1 | contig 16453 bp, 8 predicted proteins | sample YCmetagenome_FD_207642 | JGI IMG/M metagenome (GOLD analysis project Ga0310811, IMG submission 207642) | Soil microbial communities from experimental microcosm in Duke University, North Carolina, United States - YC | ecosystem: Engineered > Artificial ecosystem > Soil microcosm > Unclassified ...
CGGCCGATTCCCCCGCCGCCGTGCTCCGCTCCAGCCCCGGGCGCAAGCCGTCGGACAAGCCCAGCTCCGAAGAATACACGAGCCAGTCCTGCAGGGGGTCGTCCGCTAGTCCCTCGGTCCGCACCGCGTCCGGCTTCGTACCGGCAGCTGGCTTGGCGCTCGAGACCCTCGGGATATCGGCATTGCTCGTCGGCCACGCTGAGGGCTCGATCCAGACATTGACAGAACGTTGCCGCGCGGAGTCCGGTTCCGAATCAGGCGACGGCCTCGCGCCGCGAGAAGTCGTGCGGAGATCGACCGCGCCCGGCGGCAGTTCGGCGTTTTTCAGCTCGTGATCGATCATCGGTTGCAGCACGCTCTTGACTGCCTCGGCACGCAGCGATCCCACGGCTTCGGCACCCCGGCCGCGATGACCGCCGTTACCGCCACCGTCGAGATGCACGGTGACCATATCGCCCAGGCTCAGGGGATTCTGATTACGCTGGTAAGCCTCCCGGGCGACCTCCCAGGCGAACTGTCGCAAAGGCTCAAGCTGGTCGTCGGCTACTTTCTTGCTGCTCCGCGCAAACGGCACTTCGACTCGGCCGGACGCTTCACCGCCGGAGCGCTCGGGAAGTGCCACCGACATCGGTTCGGCGGAGTGATGCTCCTCCTGGCTCACGTGGATCTCGATGGCGGGCTTGTCCTGGCTGGGCCCGAACCACGGACGACGGCTACCTGACGACTCCGCATCACGCGCGGATCCGCTTGAGGCGGAACCCGCCACCCGGGTTCCGCTGTCACCCCGCGCACCACCGGGTCCACCGTGCTGATGCGAGGTTCCGAACTCCTCACGCAACTTCTCCGACAACGCCCCCGCCCGATCGGCAGGATCAGGCTCCTCCCGATCCAGATGCAGCTGATACGCGACCTGATACTGAATCCGCTCATGCAGGCGCGCATACGCCGCCTGTTCATCAGGCAACCCGTCCCGCACCGGCGGCGGCGGCTGATGGCGACCTTGCATGATCTCCGAAGCCTGCTTCAGCAACTCCTCGCCATCGGCCCGCTTCCCCACGACCCTTTCCGCATTGCGGAAACGCTCCTGCCACCGCCGGGCCGCGGCCTCGTCCACCCGCGGATACCGCGAATTCCGCGCCTCCGGCGAACCCACCGCGGCCACATCACGCCCGGTCGGGCCGCCCGGCCCCGAAGGGTCGTCCGGCCGGTTCCCGGATTCCGTTTCGATACCGTGCGCTGAGGGACCAACCGCCTCGCGACCGGAGCCCACCACGTCCCCATGACCATCGGCAGGCATATCGGCGGTATCGGCGGCATCCCGCACCTCGGCCTCGTGAACCCCGGACTCCAGAGTGGGCACCTGAGGATCCCGGCTGGAAACGCCTCCCGCGCCGTCGGACACCGGATTGTTTCGTTCGACCGATACCTCATCCGGGCGCACCGGCAGGGCACGCGGACGCACCGACGCGTCACGCGCAGGCGCGGTAGCGACTCCTTCGCCCGACACAGGCGAACCGATTCCGGCGGAACCGCCGCGACCCGCGGGTGGGGCCGCCTCGACGGACGGCCGATCACCGCCGGCGGTCGCATCCGGCCTCGCACTCGGTCCACCGGCCTCGGTGGGTATCGGATCGTTGTGGGGCTCTGCCGACCGGATGTCGGAGCCAAGACCGTCCGAACCGGACGTCTCGGTGGACACCGGCGCCCCGGAGTCCGGGTACCCTTCGCCTCCACCGACATCGGGCGTCGTCACCTCCGACGAACGGCCGGCTGCCGAGAGGTCCTCGGTGGGCGCGGCCGAACGCACTGGGTCCGCCGCCGCCACACCGGAAGTTTTCCCGTGGATCGGCGGCATTCCGTTTCCGCGACCACTGAGCGCGGAATCACCGACGGTCGGGCTCGCTTCCGGCGGACGCGCCGAAGAATCCAGTGTGGGTGCCAGACCGGACCGCGGCGCGGGCGAGGACTCCACGGCGGGCGGACGCTGAACCTGAGACGCCCCACCACGCACAGATCCCGGGCCGCTGCTCTCGGCACGCACCCCGCTCGACAACCCGGCGTGACCCGAACCAACCGCAGGAGACTCCGCCGAAACCGAAGTCCCAGCCGAAGCTGTCGGCTCCACCGACGAAACCTCGCCGGAATCGGCCACTCCGCGGGACTCCAGGACGCCGACATCCGCCACCGGCGCAGGAGCGTCACCGGATTGGAATCCCGGCAGAATGGCCGAGGATCCGTGCGGTGTCTGCCCGAACGAGGACGGCTCGCTCGTTACCTGATCATATGAGGGCGGTGCGCTCGTCTCGCTGGGAACACCCTGCTCCGGCGGCGCCGCCGTATCGCTGCCACCGGTCGATCCCACTCCACCCGACTGGGTCTCGCCGCCGCTGCCGGGAGAAATCCCGGACGACCCGCTGCCCGGACCTTTGTCCAGGCTGTTCGAGAACGCTTCGGCGCTCGCGGTGAGACCGGAGAGTTCCACCGGCGTGCCGGCATCCAGCTTGTCCGCGGTGAGGTCCGTGGACTTCTCGCCGGGTCCCAGACCCCCGATGAAGCCACCGAGAATGGCCTCCCCGATGTTCTGGTCCCCGCCCTCGGCGGCGTTCATCACCATGGCACCGGCCGCACCACCGGCGCCGCCCGTCACCGCCTTGAAAGCCAGGGCCGCTCCGGCGGAAAGATGAACCGCGCCATCCTGGACCGCGGAACCCAGCCCCTTCGCTCCCACCGCGGCCAGACCCAGCTCCCCGCCGCCCATGACGGCTCCACCGATCGCGCCGCCCATCGCCCCGGATTCGACCGCCCCCACGACCATCGACCAGTCGAACGGCACCCCTTCCGCCGCCGAGGCGATCCCCTCCGCGATCATGCTCATGGTCCCGTTCAGTGCCGCGCCGAAGGCGGCCCCCGTGGCCATCTGTATCCCCAACCGCGTGAGGATCAGCCGCGCGAACGCCAGACCCATCTCTTCCAACACGGGAATCGCCAACCCACCGAACGGCGAGGCCACCAACCACGCGATCTGCGCGGCAAGCACAGCAAGCTGCAGGAGAATCATCACCTTGGATTCCAGTACCTGCGCCGCGGAGACCTTCATCTGCTCCGCACCCTGCTGAGCCGTCTGCGCCAGCAACCCCGGGTACTGTTGCGACTGCTGAACGAAGGCGGAGAAACTCTCGGCGGGCTGGCCGTCGAGGTTGTTCAGCACGCTCTGCTGAGCGGCGGGAAGAGCCGAGGCGATCTGGCCGTACAGCTTTCCGGCCGACGACACCACTCCGGCCGCGGCGTTGATCTGGTCCTCGTCCAGCGCCGGCCAGCTCGTGCCCTCGACCGCGCCGAAAATCTTGCCCAGCCATTCGGGAGGATTGAGACCCATCGGAAAACCTATCTACGCGCGCCCACCGCCGGGGTGGCTGGTCCCGCCCTCGGGCATTCCGGATTGGAGTGACTTCGCCATTTCCGTCGTCTCACTGCCGGCCTGCGCCGAGGCCCGGGCCGAGGTGACGACCTGACCCGATACCTGATCCAGCGACTTCCCGTAACCGTCCGCCAGATCCATCAGATTCTGCACCATGGGTTCGTACCAGCTCGTGAACTGCTTCACCGTCGGATCACCTTCCTGTCCCGATGGGTACAGGGGAATCTCCGACAGCTCGTTTCCCAGGGTTCCCGGAATGGCCTTCACCTGTCCGGACAGGTCTTCGAAGGGCTTGTACGCGCTGTTCAAACCGTCCGGGTTCACCCCGAACACGCCACTGGTCATCGCTGCTCCCATCCGATGAAGTCACGAACCGAATCCGCGATCGGCGGTGTTTCCGGTAACAGATCGTTCATGTCGAAATCACCCTGCAACAACGCCGAGGAACTGACCCCCGGCAGCGGGCTGGGCACCGCCTCGTCCACCTTCTTCGATACTTCCGCCTTGGCTTCCTCGATCGTGCTCAGCAGCGCGTCGGCCAGTTCCTTCGGTGCCATCCGGCGATAGGCGCCGGTGGGGAACTCGATCGACTTGAGCTGTCCCAAGGCGCCGACGGTCACCTTCACCGTCTGCCGGACGGCGGTCGCGGTGGCCTCGATCTCGCCGATGCGCCGGCGATTCTCTTCGGCTTCCTCCCGCTTCCGGCTGTACTGCTTCATCAACTCTTCCAGCTGATCGCCCAGCGACATCTGGCTCTCCTCCTCAGCGCGGCTTCAGAAAACGTCGCTCGCCTCGTGGTACGGCCACGAACCCCAGGTGTTCTCGTCCTGCACCAGGAGATCCGCGATTCCCTTCGGCGGCTGCTCGCTCTCGTCCTGCTCCGCGGGTTCCGCGGTCTCCTCCGGCTGCTCTTCCGGCTCCGCCGGACCGTCGACACAGCGCAGGTCGGCCATGCTCCGCACGGTCCTGGATGCCGTTCCGGAACGGTCCGGCCGCCAGGTCGTCAGCAGCGGGTTCCCGTCCACGGCGAATTCGGTGGCTACCTCGGCGGGCTCGGACCCGGCATCGGTACCGCGTCCGGGCACCTGCCACAGCACGGGTGCGAACGCGGCGCCCGCCAGGTCCCAGGCCGAGGTGTCCTCATTGGCCTTGGCGCGCCGGGATGGGGTCACCCGGTCCTGGGGACGATTCTGCTGGGGACCGGCCTGCTGAAGTTGCGGACTGGCTGTTTCCCCTACGGACGAAGACGCCACCGCAGCCGTGGCCGCTTCCGCCGTGGCCGACGCAACCGCTTCCTCCGCCACCGGCGTGGCCGCGTCCTCCGTAGCCGGAACCCAACCCGACGCCTTCGCGGACAACAGGTTCGCGAAATCCAGGTGATTGCCGCCGTCGGTCTCGGCCGTCGCACCGGTGTCGTCCACTGTCACCGGAACACTGGTGGAATCCGCCGCCACGAAACCCGCGGAGTCCACAGTGGATGAAGTGGATGAGGTCGCGGCCGAGGGCTCCGCATCCGCTGCATCCTCGGGTGCGCCGAGGACGACCGGATCTCCCCCGGTGGCTCCCTCGTCCCAGACGAGGGATTCCAGGCCCGGCAACCCGGCGGCGTCGGAACGCTTCTCGGCACTGCCGGGAGCGGCGGAGGCGACACCCGGCGGGTGCGGCATCCCCTCGGCCGATATGCCGTCGGCGGCGGCCTCCCTGGCGGACTCCTCGGGCGAGGGCGCTACCGACTCGGCCGGAAGGTCGAGGCCGGGTCCACCCTCGGCGGCACCGGCCGCGAGTTCCTCGTCACCGGCACCCGCTTGCCCTTCCCAGGGAGCGGATTCCGCCTCCAGCAGCCCGGAAGCATCGGAACGGTTATCGCCGGCACCCGCTCCGCCGAGCCCACCCATACCACCCATACCAGGCATGTACGGCATGCCGTCCGCGGCCCCGAGACCGCTCGCGGTGGACGGACTCGCCTCGGACGACAGGTCGAGACCCGCGCCACCGGCGTCCGTACCGCCGGTTCCGCCGACCTCGGTCGGCAGATCGAGACCCGCGCCGCCCGCGTCCGTGCCGGCGCCGCCGACCTCGCCGCCGCCGAGGTTCGCCGAGCCCTCCCACGGAGCACCCTGCGAATCCAGTAGCCCGGAAGCATCGGAACGGTTGTCACCGGCACCCGCTCCGCCGAGCCCACCCATACCACCCATACCAGGCATGTACGGCATGCCGCCGGCGGAACTGCCGAGGCCTGTTCCCGGGCTGGTGCCGCCGGTGCCGGAGGACTCCAGGGAGTTCGGCAGCGAACCCAGGCCGTCGCCGGTGAGCGAGGACGATGGCAGACCCGACTCCGTGGACGTGCTGCCCGGAAACTGGGACAGGCCGCCGGTACCACCGGTGCCGCCGGTCCCCAGGTTGCCCAGCCCGCTGAGATCCCCGGTACCACCAGCGCCACCGGAACCCAGACCGCCCAGACCACTCAGGTCGCCGGTACCACCGGTACCCAGGTCGCTGATGCCCGTACCCGGGCTGTCCCCCCAGGTGGACGGGTTCTCGCCGCTCAGGTCGGAGGTGCCCGGAAGGTCGCCGGTGCCCCCGCTGCCCACTCCGGTATTGCCGGTGAACGGAGGGAGCGTGCCACCGGTATCGGTGCCCAACCCGGTATCTCCCGGGGACTGCGCGAGACCGCTCCCGGTCCCCACCCCGGTATCACCCGGGAACTGCGAAAGATCACTGCCGGTTCCGCTACCGGTCCCACTGCCCACCCCGGTATCCCCGGGGAACTGCGCAAGGCCGTCGAGATTGTTCCCCAGACCGCTGCCGAGACCACCGAGGCCGTCGCTCAGACTGCTCCCGAGACCACCGAGCCCGTTGCTCAGACTGCTGCCCAAGCCCCCGAGGCCGTCGCTCAGACTGCTCCCGAGACCACCGAGCCCGTTGCCGAGCGAAGAGCCCAGCCCGCTCAGGTCAGGAGGTGTGACGTCGCCGGGATCGGTGGCGCCGGGTGGATTGCCGTCGAGCGATCCGCTGCTGTTGATGGCCGGGGAACTGACACCTGGCAGCGATGACGGGACGTTGTCGATCGTGGGGTTGTACGCCGAGATCAGGTTCTGCAACACGGTGTACATGTCGCGAGTCATCATCTGGACGATGACCTGGTCCTGACTGACCGGAACCGTCCCGTTCGAGCTCTTTCCGACACCGTTGTTCGCGGCCTCGGTGGCGTAATAGGAGTCGATTTCCTTTACGTCATTTTGCGCGTTTTGCAGGTTGACCGCGTTGTCGGCGAGCTGCTGCGCGATCTCCTGCCCGTTCTGCCCGGTGAACAGCGTGTCGGCGTTGAGCTGAATCTGCTTGGCGAAGGTCGTGATCGAGTCCTGGGCGGCCTGCGCGGCGTCTCCCTGCCATGAGCCGTACCACGAGCCGCTGGAACCCGTGAGTTCCTGGATCAGACTGACCAGGTTCTGGGCGGTTTCGGACAGGGCCTGCTGCGCGTCGTACAGAACCTCGGCGACGGTGCGCATCTGGCCGGGGTCGGCGAGGGTGGCGGTGATCGTGGGGTCCTCGTAGCCCGAGGAGTAGCCACAGATGGCGGCCATGATCGACTTCCAGTCGTTGTCCGCCAACCAGGTGCTGGGGTCGTTGTTCGTCACCGAACCGTTGGCATAGATCGTGCCGCTGGACCCCAGCGTGGTCCCGTTCTGGTTGTAGTCCGTCATTCCCTCGCGCTCCCCTGTCCCCCGCGCCGACAAAGATCAAGCCGCGCCCCACCGCGGTGCGGCGGGGCGCGGGGCTCAGCTTCCCTTGCCCGAACCGCCGGAACCGCCGGAAGCGCCCGAGCCACCCGACCCGCCGGAACCGCCCGAGCCGCCGGATCCCCCGCCGGACCCGAACGAATAGCCCGCATCCGCTTCGTTGAGCGCGTCGAGCAGATCCTGGGCGCTGACCTTGCTGGCGTCGCCCGCCTTCTCGTACTGCGAGATGACCGAGTTGAAAGCGTCGATGTAGGCGCTCACGCCATCGTGCGTGTTCTGGAGCGCCTCGGCGACCTCGGACATGAGGCCACCGTTGCCGTTCGCGCCGGTGATCAACGAGCGCAGGCTGTTCGCCTGGGTGAAGTTCATCCCCCCTGCGGGCAGACCGTAGTTCGACGAGTTCGGTGCGGCCGCGCCCACGACCAGGCTGCGAACCTCCTGCAGTGGTTGGACGAACTGTTGCAGCTTGGACACGAACGTCTTCAGATCATCGGTATCGACCGATGCGCCGCCGGAAGAGCCTCCGGAAGTCGACATCGCCCCGGGCGCCGTGAAGGGATCCATGGACCCCGGTGAGGCACTACCGGTGACGCTCGTGCCCCCCGAATAGGGCGTGTGATCCGTCGGAGGCGACGACTGCGGCGGATCCGACGGCCCCGGATCGCCGGTGACGCTGCTGTTAGGGTCATCGACCACGAGTTCACCTCATTTCAGTACAACGTCGGTCGGCGGCCCAGGGACGCCCGAACAGGCGGAATACTCCCCCGGCCGACTCCCGTTGCGCCGTCCGCTGGCTAGCCCCACTGGTTGGAGATCGCTGATTCGGTCGACTTGAGCAGGTCGTGCATGTCCGACAACGTGCCGCTGCCTTGCACCGCGAGATCGGACATGTTCTGCGCGGCGGTGTCCCACTGAGACTTGTAGGTCTGATAGTTCGCCTGCGCCTGACCCGACCAGTCGGAGAGTTGCTGTGCCGCTTCCTGTTCCAGTTGGGTCAGCGCCGCGCTGATCTGTTTGCCACAGGCGTCGAGTGTGTCAATGGCGTTCTGGACACTTCCGAAATTGATTGAGTATTCGGTCATCGTCTTACTCCTTGCCGAGAGCGACCGGGCGGTGGATTACTGCTACGAGGAAAAACCGGGGAGGTTGGGGATCGCGGGCGTCGCCGGGATGGACTGCCCGTAGCTGCGCGCGGTTTCCGTGTTGTTGTTGCTCGCGCCCAGATAGGTCTTGCTGTTGCTCCCGATGAGCGTGGCCATGCTGGACAGCGCGGACAATACCTGGTTCAGGTAGCCTTCCCAGGTTTGCAGCGCGTTCTGGAAGATCTGGGCCTGGTCGCCCTGGAACTGCATGCCGCTGGCCTCGGTCACGGCCTGGCTGGCGATCGAGTTGATCTGCTGCCCGTACTCCATGAAAATGTTCGAAGCATTGCCGAGTCCGGCCGTCCCGACGGAAAGTCCACCAGGATTCGTCATTTCCTGTTCCTTTCGACAGCGATCCGCCGATTGCCGAGCGGATCTTCCTTTCCATGATGCCCAGGTTCACCCGGTCGGCCGCCTGCTCCGCGCGCAGCGTTTCCCCGCCGTACTGGGATTTCTGCCCGTCCAGCCGTCAGGCGGGCACCAGCGGTGGGGAATCGCGTTGTCCGGGCGCGGGATCCCCGGCCGGGTCCGGTTCCCGCCGCGGCGTCGACAGATCCGAGACGGTGATCGTCGGCGACGCGGCGCCCGCCGCGATCCGCGCCGCCAGCCAGTGCGCCCCGTGCGCACCCTCCCGCGGCGGTGTGACGGCGTACAAAGTGGACAGAGCGCCCGGCACCTGTTCGTCGACACCGCAACCAAGCCTGGCGAGGTGACGGCAGGTCAGCTCGGCCAGTTGTCCGGCCGTGTACCGGCCGAACCGGAGGTACTCGGCGAAGCCTTCGGCCAGATCCGTGCGGTCGCGAAGCAGGTCCGCCAGATGCGGGCTGCTACCGCACAGCACGACCGCCACCGTGTGGGCCTGGCCGATCCCGCTCGCCACGGCGTCGATCACCGCATGGCATTCCTCCGCGGGCCGGCGGCCGAAGGCCGGATCCAGCTCCAGCAGCAGCAAACCGCCCTCGGCCTCCGCCACGGCCGACGCGACGAAGGCATGGGCCTGCTCGGGCCAACGTGCCGGGACGCTCGACAGCGGCAACTCGCGCACCGCGCCGGAGAAAAGGAACTCCATCTCGGTCAGGCACCGTGCGTAAAGCCGCGCCATCGTCCGCCGGCCGCTGCCCACCGGACCCTCGAACACGACATTGGCCAAGCCGACGACCGACTCGCCTTTCTGCCGGAGCTTCACCAGACCGTTGAGGCGGGCCCGCACCGCCTTGCGCACCGAGTCCAGCCCGATCATCGCGGCGATCCTGGCCTGGCCGGGGCTCTCGGTGGGCCGGGTGGGCTCGGCTTCGGCGGCCTTCGGCGCGAAGTCGGCCTTGAGGTCCTCGCCGGTGAGCTGGCTCAGCGCCGCGTTGTCCTCCGGCGCCTGGCTCGCCAGGCGCGACGCCTGACTGTTGATCATCGACTCGAACACCTGGCGCGCGACCCGCCCGTTCCCGAACGTCGCGCCCTTCGGGACCTCCACGAAGTAGCGGGTAAGCGCTTCCAGGGCGTCCCCGGTGAGGTCGTAGTAATGCTTGGCGCACAGCCCCTGCACAATGGTGACCAGCTCGTCCGGCGAGTAGTTGGGAAACTCGATGGTGCGGGCGAACCGCGAGGCCATGCCGGGGTTGGAGGCCAGGAACTGGTCCATCAGCTCGGAATAACCGGCGACGATCACCACGATCTCGTCGCGGTGGTCCTCCATCAGCTTCATCAGGGTCTCGACGGCTTCCTGCCCGAAGTCCGGGCCGGTGCCCTTGGCCTGGTTGGTCAGGGTGTACGCCTCGTCGATGAACAGCACCCCGCCGAGCGCCTTGGTGAACACCTCGGTCGTCTTGATCGCGGTGCCCCCGATGATCTGCGCGACCAGATCCGCCCGCGCGACCTCGACGATATGGCCCTGGCTGAGGATGCCCAGCTCGGCCAGGATCGCGCCGTAGAGCCGGCCCACGGTGGTCTTGCCGGTGCCCGGCGGCCCGGCGAACACCAGGTGGCGGCTCATCGGCGGCATGGGCAGGCCCATCTCCTCGCGCCGCTGGGCCATCCGGTTCAGGTTGATCAGGCCGGTGACTTCCTTCTTCACGCTCTCCAGACCGACCAGCGACTCCAGTTCGGCCAGCGGGCCGTCACCGGGCGCCTGCGCTTGCGCGTCACCGGTGTCGGCACCCGCGTCCGGCGTCTTCCTGGCGCCCTTCCGGCCCTGCGCGGGCCGCCCGCCGTCGCGAACTTCGCAGTCGCGGATCGAGACCGGGTCGTCGCTGTCGTTGCGGACGCCCTCGCCACCGTTGTCGAAGACCGTGCAGTTGCCGAGGTCCGCCCGAGCGGCGGCCTGGATGTGCACGCCGTGGCGCTGCGCCCCGGTGACCCGGCAGCCGAGCGCGACGAGCGAACCTCCTTTGAGCACACGGATACCGTCGCTGTCGGACCCGACGAAGTCGGTGTCGTTCGCCGACAGTTCGGCGTCGGCGCCGACGATCACCCCGCAGTCCTGGACCGTGCAGGACTCCAGGACCGCGTGCGCGCCGATGACCGACAGCCCGCCACCGCGCAGCCGCAGCCCGGCGAACTGTGCGCTGGCTCCCTCCGCGAGATCGACACCCTTGCCCCGGCCCACTTCGATGTCCGCGGCACGCACCACCAGCGTCGCCTCGCCCAGTGCCCGCAGCCCGGAGCCGGACTCGCCGGAGATCGTGAGCTTTTCGGCGTCGAGGGAGGAACCCTCGGCCACCACGACGGCGGTGTCACCCGCCTCGCGGACGGCGACCCCGGACAGCGTGGCCGTGCTGCCCGCCTCCACCAGAATTCCCAGCGGCGCACCGGTGATCTCGCAGTTCTCCAGGCGCGGCCGGGACGCGCCGGCGACCTGGACGCCGTTGCGGGACGGCGAGGTGATGGTGCAACCGCGCAGCGAAGGCGTGCAGCCCTCCCCGATGTGCACCGCCTGCCCACCCGAGGAGGAGAACGAGCAGCCGTCCAGGACGACCTCGTTGCGGCTGGTCAGGTAGGCGTCGAGGGCGGCACTGCCGGTGACGGACACCGCGCGCAGACTCGCCCGCCCGTCCTGCTCGACGGCGATGGCCGGCTTCCCGCTCCCGATGATCCTGGTGTCCTCGACCGTCGCGTTCCCCCGGCCGTTCACACAGATCCCGTTGCCCCGCGCCCGCTCCAGCACGCAGTCCCGGACCGCCAGCCGCCCGTTCTCGGCGATCACCACCGCCGACGAACCCGCCTCGGCGATCTCCGACCGCTCCAGCGCGTTGGTCCCGCTGGAAGTGACGACGACACCGGCTCCGCGCGGGTTGAGCACCCGGCAGTCACGGGCGGCCAGGGTGCCCTGCTGCCACGCCAGCAGCGCCGTCCACGCCTCGCTGGCCACCAGACAGTTGTCCAGCGCGGCCTGCCCCCGGCGCACCTCCAGCGCGGGTGTGTCCGGGTCCGCGCTGGAGAAGGCCAACCCGGAAAGCTGCACGGCTTCGGCGTCCACCACGACCGCGCTGCCCGAGGGGGCGTGGACCTGCACGCTGCCCGCGGTCTCCGCGGCCAGGGTGACCGCGGTCGTGACGTGCAGCGCCTCCTCGTACCGCCCGGCGGCCACGCTGATCAACGCGCCGTCGCGGGCCTGCGCCAGCGCCTGCTGGATCGACCGGAACGCCCCGGATCGGTCCGGGGAAACCAACAGCATCTGCCGGTTCACGGCAACCCCCTCTGTCTCGGCCTGTCCCGGCGGCAGCCGGTCAGGATGTCACCAGCCCGGTCTGGATCAACCGGATGCCCCGCCGGGTCACCAGTTGCGCCCGGCCGGCGGGCAGCGAGCGGGGTTTGGCCTCCCCGAGGAACTTGCCTTCCTCCTTGGGGTAGGAGAACAACACCCCGGGAGTGCTCAGCTCCCACATGCGCCGCAGGAGCGGATCCATCATTCCGCGCATCACGCCCGAGGCACTGCGGGTCACCACCAGGTGCAGACCGATGTGCGCGGCCTGGGACAGCAGCGGAACCAACGGCGCCATCGGCGACGGAGCGCCCGGCGTGGCGAAAAGGTCGTAGTCGTCGATGAAGACGAACAGCCGGGGACCCTGCCACCAGTTCCGGCTGGCCAGCTGTTCGGGGGTGATGTCCGGGCCGGGCACCCGGGACCCCACCGACGCCACGGCCTGCTGGGCCAGGTTCGCCAGCGCCTCGCTGTCCACGGCGAAACCGGCGCGGAACTGCTCGGGAACGCTCTGCAGCAGGCTTCGGCCGGGGTCGGCCAGCAGGATGCGCGCCTGGTCCGGCCCGTACCGGGCGAGCACCGCGCGGATCGCCAGGCGCAACATGTTGGTCTTGCCCGTCTCGCCGTCGCCGAAGACCATCAGGTGTGGCACGACACCGAAGTCGTGCCACACCGGAGCCAGCCGCTGCTCGTCCAGTCCCAGGCAGACCCGCAGATCGCCGTCCGGTCCGGGAAGCCGGCCGGCCGGCAGCCTGCCGGGCAACAGCCGGACCGTGGGAGCGGGGCGGCCGCGCCAGAACACCTCGATCTCCGCGGCCGCGGACTTGGTCGCGGCGGCGAGGTCGCCGGTCTCCGACGAGGAGTCCAACCGCGGCAGGGCGGAGAGGAAGTGGTGTCCCGACCGGGTCAGCCCGCGGCCGGGCTGGTGCGGGATCCCGACGGCGACCTTCGCGCCCACCTCGGACTCCAGCACGTCGCCGAGCCGCAGTTCGAACTTGGTGCCCAGCAGGTCCCGGGTGCGTGGCCGGATCTCCGACCAGCGCACCGCGGACAGGACCACGTGCACACCGAAGTTCAGGCCACGGGCGGCCAGTTCGTTGATCCTGGGCTCCAGGTCCTCGTAGTCCTGCCGCAACGTGAACCACCCGTCCACGACGAGGAAGACATCGCCGTAGGGGTCTTCGATCTCGCCGCGGGCCCGCATCCCGCGGTAGGCGGCCATCGACTCGACCGCCTGCGTGGTGAAGGTCTGCTCGCGGCGTTCGAGGAGCTGGAACAACTCCTCGATGGTCCGCTGCACGCGGTCCCGTTCCAGCCGGGTGGCCACCGACCCGACGTGCGGCAGGCCGGTGAGGGACACCAGCCCACCGCCGCCGAAGTCCAGGCAGTAGAACTGCGCCTCGGCCGGCGTGTGGGTGAGCGCGAGCGAGAGGATCAGCGTGCGCAGCAGCACGGATTTCCCGGTCTGCGGGGCACCCGCGACGCCGACGTGCCCATCCGCCCCGGAAAGGTCGGCGACGAGCAGGTCGCGGGACTGCTCGTAGGGCCGGTCCACCATGCCGAGCGGGACCCGCAGCGACCCCAGCCCCTGGTAGTTGGCCGCGCTCATCCCGCGCGCCGGGTCCGGCACGATGCCGGGGAGCAGGTGATCGAGACTGGCCGGGGTGGACAGCGGCGGCAGCCACACCTGCCGGGCGGGCATGCCGCCGCCCCGCAGCCGATCGATGAGGATCTCCAGCAGGCTGGTCTCGTCCTCCGGCTCCGCCTTGCCCTGGGCGGTGACGTCCCGTTCCGCCAACGCCGCCAGCGCGTCCTGCTCCGACCGCAGCCGACCATGCTGCTCCAGCCCGAACCGCACCACTTCCCGCGCCGCCTTCGCCTGCTGCGCGGTCTGTTCGGCGGGGCTGAGCGGGGCCGGGGCCGCGCCGGAGACGTACGCGGCCTTGAACCGCACCAGATTCGTCGTGTCCAGCTTGAGATAACCGTTGCCCGGTGCGGAGGGCAGCTCGTAGGCGGCGGACACCCCGATCACGCTGCGGGACTCCATCGAGGAGAACGTGCGCAAGGCGATCCGGTACGACAGATGCCCTTCGACGCGGTGGATGCGCCCTTCGTCCAGTCGCTGCGAGGCGAGCAGCAGGTGCACGCCGAGGCTTCGGCCCAACCGTCCGATGCTGACGAACAGATCCGCGAATTCCGGCTTGCTCGCCAGCAGTTCGGAGAACTCGTCCACCACGATCAACAGCGACGGCAGCGGCGGCAGCGGCACCCCGGACAGCCGGGCCTTCTCGTACTCGAACAGCGACGCGTAACCGCTTTCCCTCAGCAGTTCCTGGCGACGGACCAGCTCTCCGTTGATCGCGTCCCGCATCCGGTCGACCAGGGTCAGCTCGTCGGCCAGGTTGGTGATCACCGCCGAGGTGTGCGGCAGCTTCTCCATGTTCAGGAAGGTCGCGCCACCCTTGAAGTCGACCAGTACCAGGTTGAGTACCTCGGAGGAGTGCGTCGCGGCCAGGCCGATCACCAGCGTGCGCAGCAGCTCGCTCTTGCCGGACCCGGTGGCGCCGATCAGCAGGCCGTGCGGCCCCATCCCCGCCTGCGCGGACTCCTTGAGGTCCAGCTCGACGACCTCGCCGTCCTCGGTGACGCCGATCGGCACCCGCAACCGCGTGTCCTGCGGCGTCCGCAGACGCCACTGTGCCGCCACGTCGAACCCGCGCGGATCACGGATCCCGAGCAACGTGGTGAGGTCGAAGTCGGCTTCCAGCGGCCGGTCCACCAGGTCGACACCGCCGCTGGTCCGCATCGGCGCGAGTTGCCTGGCCAGCCCCTCGGCGGCCGGGGCGGCGAGAAAGTCCGCTTCGGCCGACATCGTCTCGTCGCCGGAGGGGAACTCCACGCGGTCGTTCCGGGTGGTCAGGCGCAGCACCTTCGGACCACCGGTCATCGCCCCGGTGGCGTCCAGCACCACGACGTTGCGCAAACCGGAGTGCAGCCGGTGGCCGTCCGGGATCCGCGCCCCCTGCGCCACCACGACCACCAGCGGCTCCGCCACGCTGGCCGTCGCCGCCGGGTCGTGATCGGGCCGGTCCCGGACGTCCGGGCCGAGCAGTTCCAGCAGCGCGTCGGCGTCCTCGGCGGTCACCCGTAACGGCCCGGCGCCGTCCTCCTCGTGCGAATGCGCGGTGTGCGGCAACCACTTCAGCCAGTCCCATTCGGACCGCCCGGTCGCGTCCGCGAACACCGCCAGCCGCACCTCGTCGGGGGAATGGAAGGTGACGAGCTGCGCGATCAACGCCCGCATCAGGCCGAGCGCGGCGCCCCCGTCCCCGGCGAACTCGATGCTGGTGAACCGTTGCAGCGGCACCGTGATCGGAAGCCGCGACACCGTCTGGTGCGCCCGGGTGAACCGGCGCAGCGACTTCGCGCAGAGTGGTTCCAGATCCTCCACCGGCTTGGTCCGCGGCGGCACGAACTCCAGCGCCGCCCGGCGCCGCCCCAGTCCGATGCGGATCCGGGCGAAGTCGTCGTGCCCGGCACGGCGCTCCCACAGCCGGGATCCGGCGGCCAGGGTGCCCAGCTCCGCGGGATCCGGGTTGTCCCAGAGCACCGCGGTGCGCTGCGCCGCCGCCGCGTCCACCGCGCGCTGACGCTGCTGGGCGAGGTAACGCAGATAGTCCCGGCGCTCGGCGCGCATCCGGCGACGGCGGTCGCCGCCGGCACGCCCGATCTGGCTGACGCCCATGCTCATCATGGCGACGCCCATCATCCCGGACATCAGGTACGTCGACGGGCTGCCGCTGTTCATCGAAAACATCAGCGCCATCGTCCCGGCGCCGAGCCCCATCGGCAGGTACATCAGGACCGAGCCGAAGTCGGCCTGCGCGGGCTCCGGCAGCACCGGAGGCTCGGCCAGCTCGACCCGGCCCTCCGGCAGCGGTGGCCCCTCGGCGCGCGGGGCGCGCCGCACGATCACGGTGGACATTGAAGTTACCCCCTGATGATCAGCCCGGGCGCGGCGCCGAACCGGTCCACGTGCTCGTCCGGGAGGGGCCGCGCCTTGCCGGTATCGGCCAAGATCTCCTCCGCGCGCTTCAGCCCGGTCAGCGCAACACCGTCCAAAGGAGACTCCTCCGGTTCGACCTTCCCGGATTCGCCGATCTCCGATGTCGCCAGTTCCCGCAGCAGCACCACGTTCGGCTCACCGTCTCGCGCCTGCAGCACCTTGAAGTTCGTCCCGGGCAGGAACAGCACCCGATCCGGCACCTCCGGTGCCAGCAGTGCCGTGCGGCGAGCCGTCATCGCCCAGATCAGGATGTCGGTGTCGCCGGGCAACCCGGGGTGCGCGTCGGTCAGCGCGGCGCAGAAACCCCACTCGGTGATCAGCCCGCCCTCCGGGTAGTACCGCCGCGCCGACTCGCCGAGCCTGGCCCGCAACATCACGACACCGCGATACGAC
>Ga0310811_10005191_pt1 | contig 16453 bp, 13 predicted proteins | sample YCmetagenome_FD_207642 | JGI IMG/M metagenome (GOLD analysis project Ga0310811, IMG submission 207642) | Soil microbial communities from experimental microcosm in Duke University, North Carolina, United States - YC | ecosystem: Engineered > Artificial ecosystem > Soil microcosm > Unclassified ...
TGTTCCGCGGGCTGGTGCCCGCGCTCGCCGGCCGGTACCGCGTGATCGCGCCCGACCACCTCGGCTTCGGACTGTCCGACGCGCCGTCCGCCGAAGAGTGCGACTACACCTTCGACGCGCTCACCGAGCTCACCGCGCAGCTGCTGGCCCAGCTCGGCGTCACCCGCTACGCGCTCTACGTGCAGGACTACGGCGCGCCGATCGGATGGCGGCTCGCCCTCGCCGATCCGGACGCGGTCACCGCGATCGTCACGCAGAACGGCAACGGGTACGACGCGGGATTCGTCGACGCGTTCTGGCAGACGGTCTGGGCCTACCACCGCGAGCAGACCCCTGAGACCGTGGCCGGCGTGCGCGGCGCGCTCACCCTCGAGGCCACCCGCTGGCAGTACCTCACCGGCGTCCCGGACGAGACGCTGGTCAGCCCGGAGGCCTGGGAGCACGACTACGCGCTGATCTCCCGGCCGGGCAACGACGAGATCCAGCTCAAGCTCTTCCTCGACTACGCCACCAACCCGCCGCTCTACCCGGCGCTGCACGCCTACCTGCGCAGCCACCGTCCGCCGGTGCTCGCCGTCTGGGGCCGCGGCGACGAGATCTTCGGCCCGGACGGTGCGCGCGCGTTCGCCGCGGACGTCCCGGACGCCGAGATCCACCTGCTCGACGGCGGCCACTTCCTGCTGGAGAGCGCCGGCGACGAGGTCGCCGAGCTGATGCTCGACTTCCTCGGCCGGGTTGTGAAGTAGTCCGCGCCCCGCTCAGCCCCCTGACCGCTTCCGCCTGAAACCCCGACCCGCTGAGGAGCACACGGATCATGCACCCGACGACGAGCGCCGAGATCCGGCCGGGCGCGCCCATGACGACGCCGATGCCGAACCCGACGCCGACGACGATGTCGGCGAGGGCGATGCAGGCGACGCCGATGACGATGTCGACGATGTCGGCGGAGTCCTCCAGCCCGCTGCGCGCCTTCCTGCGCACCGAGTCGGCCAGCGCCCGCATCCTGGTCGGGGCCGTGCTGCTCGCCCTGCTCTGGGCGAATCTCGCCCCGGGCGGGTATGCGGCGTTCTGGGGCTGGCACCTGGCCGTGCGGGTCGGTCCGCTGGGCGCCTCGCTGGACCAGCGCGACTGGGTCAACAGTGGTCTGATGACGCTGTTCTTCCTGGTCGTGGGGCTCGAGGCGCGGCGCGAGTTCGATCTCGGCGAGTTGCGCGAGCGCCGCACGCTGATCCTGCCGGCGGTCGCGGGGCTCGCCGGGATGCTCGTTCCGGTCCTGATCTACCTGGCCGTCAACCGCACCGGCGGCGGGGCGGGCGGCTGGGGCGTGGCCATGTCCTCGGACACCGCGCTCGCCCTCGGCGTGTTCTCGGTCGTCGGACGCGGCGTGCCCGACCGCATCAGGGTATTCATCCTCGCCGTGTTCGTGATCGACGACGTCGTCTCGCTCGTCGTCATCGCGTCCGCCTACAGCAGGCACATCGACTTCGGCGCCCTCGCCGTCGCAGTGGTCGCATACGTCGGCCTGCTGGCCAGCACCCGGCTGCCCTACCCGCGGCGCAACCCGCTGTTCGCCGCGCTCGCGGTCGCGGTCTGGGCTGCGCTGCTCGCCAGCGGCATCGACCCGGTCGTCGCGGGCCTGGCCGTGGGTCTGGCCACGTCGGCGTCGGTGCCGCGGCGGGACGCGCTGGAGGAGGCGACCACACTGGTCCGGCTCTTCCGCGAGCAGCCGTCGCCGGAGCTGGCGTCCGAGGCGGCCCGCGGCCTGTCCGGCACGCTGTCCGCGAACGCCCGTCTCCAGCACGCCTTCCACCGCGTCAGCAGCTATCTGATCGTGCCGCTGTTCGCGCTGGCCAACGCCGGCATCGCGGTCAGCCCGCATGCGCTACGGCTCGCGCTGACCGCCCCGATCAGCATCGGCATCTTCCTCGGCTACGTGCTGGGCAAGCCGCTCGCGGTCTTCGGCGCCTTTTGGGCCGTCGCCCGGTTCAGCCGCGGCGCGGCGCGTCCGCCGGTCGGCTGGGGCGCGGTGCTCGGCGGCGGAACGATCGCCGGGGTCGGCTTCACCGTCTCGCTGCTGATCGCGGACCTGGCGTTCAGCGGCCCGGCGCTGGCCGAGGCCAAGCTCGGCGTGCTCGCCGCGGCGCTCGGCGCCTGCCTCGTCAGCATGCTGACGTTCCGGCTGATGGGGCTGCTGCCCGGCCCGGCCCGCACCCGCGCGCTGCTCGGCACCGGCCGGCAGCTGAGCGACCTGGAGACGCCGGTGGACCCGGCCCGCGACCACGTGCGCGGACCGGCCGACGCGGCCGTCACCGTCGTCGAGTACGGCGACTTCGAATGCCCGTGGACGCAGATGGCCGCCCCGACCACGCGCGAACTGCTGGCCCGGCACGAGGACATCCGCTACGTCTTCCGGCACCTGCCGCTGCACGACGTGCACCCGCGCGCGCAGCTCGCCGCGGAGGCGGCCGAGGCCGCGGGCGCGCAGGGACGGTTCTGGCCGATGCACGACCTGCTGCTCGCGCATCAGGACGCGCTGAACTTCGACGACCTCGTCGGCCACGCCGTCCGGCTGGGCCTGGACGTGGACCGGTTCCGGGCCGACCTGCTCCGCCGCCGCTTCGCCGGCCGCGTGGCTCAGGACGTGGAGAGCGCCGACCGCAGCGGGGTGGCGGGCACCCCGACGTTCTTCGTCAACGACCGCCGGCACGAGGGGCCGCAGGACCTCGTCGCGCTCGGCCGGGCCATCGGCGAGGCCAGGGAGCAGGTGGCGGCCCTCGCCGCCGCGTGAGCGCCGCATCCGACCGCATCCGACCGCATCCGACGCATCCGACTGCATCCGACTGCATCCGGCCGGAGGCAGTCGGATGCGGCCGTATTCCAAGCGAATGCTTGACATTGCGCCGCGCCGGGCCAAAAATCCAAGCATGTCCTTGGAATCCGTGGAACCTCTGGAACCTGCAGAACCCGAACCGGTGGAACCCGAACCCGCGCGCGCGGTCGGCGGCGGGCAGCGGCGCCGGCTGCTCGACGATCCGCGTGCCATCAGGGCACTGGCGCACCCGACGCGGCTCGCGCTGCAGTCGATCATCGGGCGGTCCGGGCAGATCACCGCGGCGGCCGCGGCGCGAGAGCTCGGCATCAGCCACGCGCTCGCCGTGCATCATCTGCGTCAACTCGCGAAGTACGGGTTCGTCCGACAGGTCGAGGGCGCCGACAACCGGGAGAAGCCGTGGCGTATCGCCCATACCTCCTACGACGTCGAGGGCATGGAAGAGAGGTCCGGGGGAGCGGACGCGATGGCGGTGCTCGAACAGGTCGGAGCCGAGACAGGGCTCGAAGAACTCGGCAAGTGGCAGGAGATCCGCGCGTCCTGGTCCGAGGGCTGGCGTCGCAACTCCGGCGTCGGGCGCAGCACCGTGTACCTGACCGAGGAGGAACTCGGCGGACTGATGAAGGCGTTCGAGGCGCTGGTCACCGAGTACGTCGAGCAGCGGCCGCTCGACGACGTCAGCTCGCGTCCGGCCGGCTCGCGCGCCGTGACGATGACGCTCATCGTGGCACCGCACGCTCCGACCGAGGCGGAACACTGACATGCGCGCCATCGGACTCGCGCTGCGGCAGCGCGATCTGCGGCTGCTGCTGGCTTCCGGGCTCGTCTCGCTGACCGGCGACTGGATCCTGCGGATCGGCCTGGCCTACTGCGTCTACGAGCTCACCGGTTCCACGCTCGCCTCCGCGCTCACGCTGCTGACCTCGTTCGTGCCGCAGATCGCGCTGGGCTCGCTCGCCGGGGTCTTCGTCGATCGCTGGGATCTGCGACGCACGATGGTCGTCGCCGACCTGCTGCTCGCCGCCGGGCTGCTGCCGCTGCTCGGGGTCCACCGGCCGGGGCAGATGTGGATCGTCTACGTCGTCTCCGCCTGGCAGGGCTGCGTGCAGCAGTTCTTCAATCCGGCGCAGCAGAGCCTGCTGCCGCACGTCGTCGAGGACGGACAGCTCGTGACGGCGAACGCGCTCAACGGCCAGAACGGCGACGTCTCGCGGCTGGTCGGCTCGGCGCTCGGCGGCGTGGTCGCGGCGGCCGGCGGGATCACCCTGCTCGCGCTCGTCGACGCCGCCAGCTTCCTGATATCCGCCGGTCTCATAGGGCTGATGCGCACCGGCCGTCGTGAGGAGCGTGCGCGGGCCGTGGGCGGCGAGCTGCGTGCCCGGATCTCCGGGATACGCGCGGAATGGGCCGAGGGGATCCGGCTCAGCGCCCGTCACCGGGTGCTGCGCATGATGGCGGTGTTCGTGCTGATCACCAGCGTCGGCGAGGGTGTGATGGGTACGTTGTTCGCGCCGTTCGTGCGCACGTCGCTGCACGCCGGCGCAGGCATGTACGGGGTGATCGGCGCCGCGCAGGCGATCGGCGGCGTCTGCGGCGGACTGCTCGCCGCCTCGCTCGGCGAACGGTTTCCGGCCGCCCGCGTCCTCGGGCTCGGCGCACTCGCGTTCGGCGCGATCGACCTGGCGTTGTTCCTCTATCCGCTGGCCTATGTCGGCGCCTGGCCCGCGATCGTGCTGATGATCGTCGTCGGCTTCCCGGGGGCGCTGCTGCTCGCGGCGATGATGACGCTGCTGCAACGCAATACGGCCGAGAGCCACCGCGGTCGTGTCTTCGGCGCGCTCGGCGCTATCGAAGGCGCCGCGGCGGTCGTCGGCGCCATCGGGGCCGGTGTGCTCGGCACCGCTCTCGGAATCATCCCCACCTTGGCGGCCCAGGGCGGAGGCTACGTGGTGGCCGGCGCGCTCGTCCTGCTGACCTCGCCGCGGGAGGGGCGCGCCGAACCGGCGTCGGCCGGACCGGCGCGGCCGGGCGAGTCGCCCGAGTCGCCCGAATCCGCCGAGCCGGTCCCCGCTGCGTAACACGGCATGACCTCATGGAGCCCGGCCCGGCCTCGCCTACCTGGCCCCTCGGTCAGACGAGCTGTTCGCCGCCGTCGATCGGGATGATCACGCCGGTCAGGAAGGTGTTGGTCAGCGCGAACATTACGGCCCCGGCGACGTCCGCGCAGACGCCGATCCGGCCCGCCGGGTTTGTCGTCGAGCGCTGATCGAAGAACGCTGCCTTCTTCTCCTCGCCGAGCGCGTCGTAGGCACCGGTGTCGATGGTGCCGGGGGAGACGGCGTTGACCCGGATGGGCGCGAGCTCCACCGCGAGCGAGCGGGCGACGACGTTGACGGCGCCGTTGGTAGCGCCGACCGCCAGCATGCCGATCGACGGCCTGAGCGCGGCCCCGCCGGAGAAGAGCACGAAGGAGCCGTCCTTCGGCATCCGCGGCGCGAAGTACTTGGCCAGCAGGATCGGGCCGAGCACCTTGGTGTCGAAGGCCTTGAGCATCGTGTCGTGGTCGAGGTCCGCTGCGGTGCCGCGAGCGCGCGCGGACGCGGTGGTCACGACGTGGTCCACGCTGCCGAGCCGCTCGGCGAGCGCCCGCACGCTCTCCTCGTCGGTCAGGTCCACCGTCTCGGCGGTGATGCCAGGGCCCTGGTTCTTGTAGGCGGCGGCCAGCGCCTCGGCGTCCCGGCCGGCGACGACGACCTTCGCACCCGCGTCCCGCACGGCGAGGGCGATCGCGCGTGCGATCCCGCTGCCGCGGCCGATCACCAGGACATTGCGGTTCTGCAGTGTTGCGGACATGCCAGGCTCCTCAACTGTTCAGTTCTCAGGACGACCGGATGTGGGTCGGATATACGGGTACTGTGAGGAATCCGCGCGGGCGTCGGCGTGGACGTCCGCACGGACTTCAGTCGTGCCGGCGTCAGCCGCGCGCCAGGATCTCGTCCGGATCGAGACCGCGGTCGAAGCCGTGCGCGATCACGCTCTGGCCGGGCTCGAGTTCGAGCCGCTCGCCGTCGAGGTAGACCTCGATCTTGTCCGGCTCGAAGGACACCAGCCCGCGTACGCGGCTCACTTCGGGCCACGCGTCCACGTAGGACCAGGCGGCGCCCTTGCGCTCGCCGATGTCGTAGTAGCTGGCGAGCCCCTTGTACGGGCAGAACGTCTGCCCCTCGGCGGGAGCGAGCGCGGACTCGTCGACGTCCTCGCGCGGCACGTACCAGCGCGGCGCGAAGCCGGACTCGTAGAGCACGACCGGCCGGCGCGTGTCCGCGATCACCCGGTCGCCGTCCCGCACCACCAGGTGCCGCGAGCTGTCTCGGATGTCGTTGCGGTGGTACGGGTCCGCGGCGTGCCCGACGATGCGCTCGTCCTCTTCGTAGAACGCGTCCATGGCCCGCCAGGCGAAGGCGATCCGGCCGCGCAGCTCGTCGGCGAACCCGGGAAGCGCGACGTGCTCCCACGCGGCGCGTTCGACGCTGCGCCCGCCGCCGGTGACCGTGTACCAGGCGGTCTCGCCCAGGTCCCGGTGCTTCGTGGTGCGCGCGGGTTCGCTCAGCACGCCCGCCTTCACGTCGGCGCGCGGGAAGTACGCCACCGGGTAGTGGCCGGGCTCGTGCAGCAGCACGACGTCCTCGCTGTCCGCGATCCACTCGTCGCCGAGGCGCACCCGCAGCCGGCGGCGCAGCGGCTCGGCGAACAGCAGCCGCTCGGGCAATGGCTGCTCGACCAGGAACCGGCCGACCGCCCGGCCGCCGAGCGGTCCCTGCTGCCATGACAATCCCATGATCCTGCTCCCTCGGTCCGCGGCCGCGGGCGGTCTGCCCGGCCGACTCTCGCGCTAACGTGTAACTCGACCATATATCCGTTAGTGTAGCGGAGCAAGGCCCCATGCTGCGACTAGTTGAACCGCTTGCGCCTGAGCGGACTAATGGATACGATGATGATATGGGCATTAGGACGGTTGATCTGCAGGCGGCCCAGCGGGCCGGCTTCCCCATGGGCGGGGAGCCGCTGGTCGCGCTCGACCTGGCGGACACGCTGATGACGGCGGTGGACCCGGGGCAGGACCTGCTCGCCTCCGCCGAGCGGCGCGGGGCCTGGTGGCACCTGCAGGCGGCCCGGCTGCCCGCCTCGGCCGAGCAGCCGGAGCCGGCGGCGGTCCGGCGGCTGCGCGCGGCGGTCCGCGACCTGCTCGACGCGCACCTCGAGGGCCGCGCACCCCGGCCGACCTCGGTCGAGGACGTCAACGCGGCCGCCGCCTCGGTCCCGACGAGCCCGCGGCTGACCTACCCCGGCGTGGACGGCGCCGCACCGGAGGCCGGCACCCGCTGGCACGCCGAGCACGGCGGCAACGTGGCGCTGGCGTACATCGCCCGCGAAGCCATCGGGCTGCTCGGCGCCCCGGAGGAACTGGCCAGGCTGCGCCGCTGCGCCAACCCGGCCTGCTCGATGCTCTTCCTCGCCGAGACGCGCCGCCGGCAGTGGTGCGCGAGCAACGTCTGCGGCAACCGCGTCCGCGTCGCCCGGCACCAGGAGAGGGTGCGCTCGGCCCGGAACGAGCACGAAGCGCCCTGAGCCACCCGCACCGAGTGTGCGGCCCGGCGGAACCTTTTGAGTCGGAAGGAGCCCGAAGTGACCGCCTCGACCACCATCCAGCAGCACCGCTTCCACCCCGGTGAGCTCGAGGTGCAGCACCGTGCGGGCGTCTCCCGCGAGGCGGCGCGGCTCGAGGGCATGCTCGCCGCGCCGCGGCTCGACGGCGGAGCGGCGAACTTCCTGGCCAGGCGCGAGTTCGCGGTGCTCACCGCGCGCGACGGCGCCGGACGGCTGTGGACCTCGCCGCTGCTCGGCCCGGCCGGATTCCTCGAGGCGCACGGCACGAGCCTCGACGTGCACGCCGCGCCGTCCGCAGCGGACCCGCTCGCCGGGATGCCGGCCGGCGGGCCGGCCGGCCTGATCGCGATCGAGTTCGCGATCCGCCGCCGGTTCCGGGTCAACGGAACACTCGCCGGTGTCTCCTCGCATGGCCTGATCATCGAGGCCGACCAGGCGTTCGGCAACTGCCCGTCCTACATACAGCAACGGGTATTCGACGCCGTAGGTGACGACGCCGCTACTGTCGGTACCAGTTCCGCGGACGGCTGGGAGGGCGGGAAGCCGGCCGATCTGACCCCCGACGCGCGCTCACTGATCCGCACCGCCGACACGTTCTTCCTCGGCACCGCACACCCGCAACGCGGCGCAGACACGTCGCACAAGGGCGGCCGTCCGGGGTTCGTGCGGATCGAGGGGGAGGAGCTGTGGTGGCCGGACTACGCGGGCAACAACATGTTCAACAGTCTCGGCAACATCGCCGCGAACCCCGAGGCCACGCTGCTTTTCGTGGACTTCGCCACGGGGCGCACGCTGCAGTTGACCGGCGCCGCCGAGCTGCAGTGGATCAAGCCGGGTTCGGCGGGCGACGACGGGGATACCGGGCGCCGGATCCGCTTCCGCCCCGACGCGATCACGGCCGGCTCCGTCCGCCTGCCCATCCGCTCCGCGAGGGCGAATCAGTCCCCGGACAATCCGGATCTCAAGCCGTGACGCGGCCGGCGCTCAAGGCCGCGGCCGGGCGCGCGGACCGTTCGCCGGATCTCGCGAAGCCATCGAGAAGTCGCATGTGATCTCTCGCTTCGGCGCCCCCGCCGCGCCCTACCGTGGACGGGTGCAGCGCGCAGAAGGAGAATCATCGTGGGAACGTCGTTGAAGGGCCGGACCGTCGTCGTGATCGGCAGGTCGAGCGGCATCGCCCGGGCCGTCGTGGAGTCGGCGGCGGCCGCCGGGGCGGACGTGGTCGTCGCCGGGCGCGACCCGGAGGCGCTCGGCCGGGCGTACGGCGGCGAACTGCGGGCGGAGCGGATCGACGTCACCGACGACGCGTCGATCGCCTCCTGCGCCGAACGCCTCGGGCCGGTCGACCACCTCGTCACCACGGCCTCGGCGCGCGCCCGCGGGCTGCTCGGGGAGCTCGACCGCGCCGCGATCCGGCAGTCCTTCGACACGAAGGTCATCGGGCCGATGATGCTCGCCCAGCGCTTCGCGCCGCACCTGGCCGCGGACGGGTCGTTCACGCTCTTCTCCGGAGTCGCCGCGTTCAAGCCGGCGGTCGGCTACCTCGGCGTCGCGGTCACCAACGGCGCCGCCGACTTCCTGGCCCGCTGCCTCGCGCTCGAACTGGCGCCGATCCGGGTGAACGCGATCTCGCCCGGCGTGGTCGACACCGGCATCTGGGATAGCCTGGGCGAAGACGGCAAGAACGCCTATTTCGAGCATTTCCGTACGCACAATCCGGCGCGGCGCATCGGCACCGCGCAGGACATCGCGGACGCGGTGCTGTTCGCGATGGCCAACCCGTTCCTGACCGGCGTCACCCTGCGGGTGGACGGCGGCGAACCGCTCACCTGAGCGGCCGCGGCAGAAGGGAGGCGGACGGACCAGTGGCGCACCTGCTCTCGGTCAACGTCGGCATGCCGAAGGACGTCGCCTGGCACGGCAAGACGGTGCACACCGGCATCTGGAAGACCCCGGTCGGCGGACCCCGGATGGCCCGCCGGCTCAACCTCGACGGCGACGGCCAGGGCGATCTCGCCGGGCACGGCGGCGAGATGCGCGCCGTGCTCGTCTACCAGGCCGATTCCATAGCGTACTGGCGCAAGCACCTCGGCCGCGAGGAGTCCGAGGACTTCGGCTACGGCGTGTTCGGGGAGAACTTCACCGTCGACGGGCTCGCCGACGACGAGGTCTGCATCGGCGACCGCTACCGGATCGGCGAGGCGGAGTTCGAGGTCACCCAGCCGAGGGTGACCTGCTACCGGGTCGGCCTGCGGCTCGACGAGCCGGCCCTGCCCTCGCTGCTGGTCCAGCACCACCGCCCCGGCTTCTACATGCGGGTGATCACCGAGGGGCACGTGCAGGCCGGGGACGCGATCACGCGCACCCGGCGCGGGCCGCACGAACTGACCGTCGCCGACGTCGACGCGCTGCTCTACCTGCCCGACCGCGATCGTGAGCGGCTCAAGGCAGTGGTGGACATCCCGGCGCTCAGCCCCGGCTGGCGGCAGTCCTTCCTCGACCTGCTCGAGGGCGACGGCGCGGCCGAGGACGACGGCTCGGGATCGGGCGACGGCTCGGCCAGGGGCGACAGCGAGACGAGAGGCACCGGCGGCGCGGCAGCTCCCGCGATCGGCACCGAGCCGGGCTGGAGCGGGTTCCGGCCGCTGCGGGTCGAGGCGGTCGTACCGGAGAGCTCGACGATTGCGTCGGTCTACCTCACCGCGCCGGACGGAGCGGTACTGCCGCCCGCGCGGGCCGGCCAGTACCTCACGCTGCGCATCCCGGAGGCGGGCGATCCACCGCCGATCCGCAGCTACTCGCTCTCCTCGGCGCCGGGCGGCAAGGCCTACCGGATCAGCGTCAAGCGGGAGGGCGTGGTCAGCAGTTACGTGCACACGAAGCTGCATCCGGGTGCTGACGTGCAGTCGGCCGCGCCGCGCGGCGAGTTCGTGCTCGTGCCCGGCTCCGAACCGGTCATCCTTCTGTCGGCGGGCGTCGGCGTGACGCCGGTGCTGGCGATCCTGCACCAGCTCGCCGCCGAGCAGAGCGGACGCGACGTGTGGTGGCTGCATTCCGCGCGCAACGCCGACCAGCAGGCCTTCGCACAGGAGGCGCACCAGCTGCTCGCCGCGCTGCCGTCCTCACATGAGCACGTGTTCCATACGGGGGCGGACGAAGGAGAGGCCGCGTCCACGGCCTCGCAGTTGCCTGTCACGCACGGCCGGCTCACCGCCGAAGTCCTCGCCGACCTCGGCCTGCCGGCGGACGCCTCCGTATACATCTGCGGTCCGGAAGCGTTCATGACGGCGATGACCAAGGCGCTCGCCGACATCGGCCTGGACCCCGGCGCCGTGCACATGGAGCTGTTCGGCGCGCTCGCGCCGATCAACCCGGGCCTGGCCTCGGTCGCGCAGACCGCGCCGCACCCGCCGGCCGGCGAGCCGGGCACCGGGCCGCTGGTCACCTTCGCCCGCAGCGGCCTGACCGTGCCGTGGAACGCGCAGACCGCGCCGTCCCTGCTCGAGTTCGCCGAGTCCTGCGACGTGCCGACACGCTGGTCCTGCCGCACCGGCGTGTGCCACACCTGCGTCACCCAGCTGCTCGCCGGCGAGGCCGCCTACCGCCCGGACCCGCTGGAACCGCCGGAGGCCGGGCAGCTGCTGGTCTGCTGCTCCCGGCCGACCTCGGACATCGTCCTCGACATGTGACACGCCCGGCCGCCGGCATGACTACTACTTTTTGAACACCCACATCGGGAAGGCGAAGTAGTTGCCGATGCCGACCAGGATCGAGGCGACCGGCTTGGCGATCCGATAATCGAGCCCTGCCGCCGAGAGCACCGGAACGGCGAGCGCGGTGAACAGCAGGCCGATCCCGACCAGCACCACATAGCGGACGAGCGCCGCGCGCGGCGCCGCACCCTGCGACGCCTGCTCGAACACCCACTGCCGGCTGAGCACGAAATTGAGCAGCGACGCGATCGCGTACGCCACCGCCGTCGCCACGCCGAGTGGCACCCGCAACGGGCCGTGCAGCAGGATCAGACAGCCCTCGTCGAGCACGAAGACCCCGAATCCCACCGCGCAGAACCGCGCCATCTCGGCGATCCGCTCCCTTGTGAGCCACCCTGCGCCGCTCATCACGCCCCCATCCGTCCGGTACGCTCGACCTCACGGATATCACGTCCGGGTGAACCGTTCGCGGCGTCGCGGTGTCCGCACCGTCGGTGTCGCGTTCCGGCCCGTCCCGGCCGTTCACCGAGTCGGCCGGCGTGCGCGTACCGGTGTTCACGGGAAGTGCGGGCCGGTGCCGGACACTGAACCGCGGACCGCCGCACTCGCCGGGACCCTCGCCGAGGCCGACCGTCGCAGTGCACGAGGACGAGCAGGGATACAAGCCATGGACCTGGCCGAGGCGCCCGAGACCTTCAGCGCAGCCGCGGGACCCGCGCCGGCCGCGGCGGCCAAGCCGCTGCTGGACGCCCCGCAGACGCGGATCGCGGGCATCACCATGTGGGTGTTCGTGGTCGTGCCGGTGCTGTGCCTGCTGGCCGCCGTCCCGTTCGCGTGGGGCTGGGGGCTCTCCGCCCTCGACCTCGGGCTCGCCGCGCTCTGCTACGTCGTGTCCGGCATCGGCGTCACGGTCGGCTACCACCGATGCTTCACCCACCGTTCGTTCAAGCCGCGCCGCGCGCTGCGCATCGCGCTCGCCGTCGCCGGCTCGCTCGCGGTCGAGGGCTCGCCGGTGCAGTGGGTCGCCAACCACCGCAGGCACCACGCGTTCTCCGACCGCGAGGGCGACCCGCACTCGCCCTGGCGCTACGGCACGAACGCCCGCGCGCTGCTCAAGGGCCTGCTGTTCGCGCACATGGGCTGGATGCTGCGGCGCGAGCTGAGCAACCGGGCCAGGTTCGCGCCGGACATCGCCGAGGACCGGGACCTGCGCCTGATCGGCCGGCTCTTCGGCCCGCTGACCGCGGTCTCGCTGCTCGGCCCCGCGCTGGTCGGCGGGCTGGTCACCGGCTCCTGGCACGGCGCGCTGGAGGCCTTCTTCTGGGCCGGACTGATCCGTATGGCGCTGCTGCACCACATCACCTGGTCGGTGAACTCGGTGTGCCACGTCGCGGGGCGGCGCCCGTTCTCCTCCCGCGACCGGGCCACCAACTTCTGGCCGCTGGCGCTGCTCTCCTTCGGCGAGAGCTGGCACAACTCGCACCACGCCGACCCGACCTCCGCGCGGCACGGCGTGCTGCCCGGCCAGATCGACCCGGCCGCCCGCATCATCTGGCTCTTCGAGCGGCTGCGCTGGGTGCACGACGTGCGCTGGCCGCGGGTCGATCGGCTCACCGCGCGCCTGGCCTCCACGCCCGAGGCCGGCGACTGACGTCGTCCACTCCATGGCGTGGGCCACCGCGGGACGTCCTCGGGACGCTCAGCGCTCGTTCAGCGGCGGGTGCGGCGGCACTTGCGTGCCAGCACCAGCCAGGCGGCGGCGAGGAAGAGCACGGCGAAGCCGCCGAGCCAGGCCCAGCCTTCGACCGTCGAGCCGGCGAAGGTGTCGCCGTAGGAGGCGAGCAGCGGCGGGCCGAGCGGCGAAGCGCCGTGCGCCCACAGCGCGTCCAGGCCGATGCCGCGGCCGAGTGCCTCGAACGCCCACCGGTTCGTCATCGCCCAGCTCAGTGCCGAGCCGACCGCGCCCATCTGCGGCACCGGCACGAACGCGCCGGAGAAGAGCACCTGGGGGAAGCACAGCAGCGGCAGCATCAGCGTGGCCTGGCTAGGATCGGACACGCCCGCGGACGCGAGCAACCCGAGCGTGAGCGCGGCGGCCGAGGCCAGCACCGTCGTCGCGAACAAGGACCCGTACACGCTCGCAGCCGCGCCCGGTAGCCGGTCCGTGGCGCGCAGCACGAGCAGCAGCAACGCGTCCGCGGCGGCCAGCACCGGCAGCAGCAGCGTGATCTTCGAGGCCAGATACGGCCCGAGCCGCAGCACGGTACGCCGTTCCCGGCGCACGATCGGCAGTTCGGTGCAGATCTGCAGCAGCCCGTACGTCAGGCCGAAGAAGAAGGCGCCGAACGCGATCCAGAACATGATCATCGCCGAGCTTCCGGGACTGTCCGAGCCGGGGTCGAAGGCGTACGGGCGGAAGAGCATCGCGAACATCGCGGCAATCATGATCGGGGAGCCGACGACGACTGCGGCCGAGAGACGGTTGCGGGTGAGGATGGCCGCGGAACGCTGCGTCAGCAGCCACCACTGGCGCAACGTGCCGGGCGCCCGGGTTGCTGTTGCCGCTGCGTTCGCGGTCGCCGCCGCTGCCACTCCCGTTGACGTGGTCCTGTCCGCACCCTCGGGCGACGAGGGGGTCGCAGCCTCGGGGACTGCGGCGGCCAGCGCCTCGGGAAAGCCGGCGAGGTCGAGGCCGTAGATGTCTTCGATGCTGGCCACCCCGAACGCCGCGGCGAGTTCTCCGGGCGCTCCGCGGTAGAGCAGACGGCCGCCGCCGAGGAAGGCCACCTCGTCGGCGTGCCCGAGGTCGGAAGGGTTGTGCGTGGTCAAAACGATAGTCGTGCCGGACGCGGCCAGTTCGCGTAGCACGCCGAGCAGCCGCGCGCCCGCGGCCGGGTCGAGTCCCGAGGTCGGCTCGTCCAGGAACAGTGCGCGCGGCTGTGTCAGCAGCTCGACGGCTATGCTCGCGCGTTTGCGCTCGCCGCCGGAGAGCGAGCCGACGCGCTGTCCGGCCAGCGCCTCGAGCCCGAGCGCGGCCAGCACCCCGCCGACCGCCGCCGCCACCTCGGCGCGGGAGGATTCGCCGACCGGCAGCCGCAATCGCGCCGCGTAAGTCAGGGTTCTGGCCAGAGCCAGGTCCAGGTGCACGATGTCGTCCTGCGGGACGAAGCCGATCGTGCCGGCCGGATGCCCGGCGGCCAGCTCCTCCAGCAGCGTGGTCTTGCCCGCCCCGCTCGGTCCGGCGATCGCCAGCATCCCGCCCGGCGGCACGTCCACGTCCACGCCGCGCAGCAGCCGGCGTCCGTCGACCAGCCGCACCCCGAGTCCCCGCGCCTCGATCCGCAGTCCCTGCGCGCCCATCCGGCCTCCCGTGTCCTGGTTTCGCACACTGACAAACCAGGTCACACTATAGGCATCAGGCGATTCCGCGAGAAGAACGGCGGGACCACGCATATGAGCAGCATGGAGACGACCAGAGACGCAGACCACCTCCACTCGCACGCCGAGCGCTTCGCCCGGCTGCGCGCCGACGAGTACGGATATCTCGACGAGCAGGGCCAGACCTACCTCGACTACACCGGCGCCGGGCTGCCCGCCCGTTCGCAACTCGCCGCGCACGCCGCCCGGATCACCGGGTCCTGCTACGGCAATCCGCACTCTGACAGCCCCACGTCGGCCGCCGCGACCGAACTGGTCGAACGGACCAGGGCACGGGTGCTCGAGCACCTCAACGCCGATCCCGCCGAGTACGCGGCGATCTTCACCGCGAACGCGACTGGTGCCTGCCGGCTGGTCGGCGAGGCCTTCCCGTTCCGCCGCGGCACCCGCCTGGTGCTGCCGCTCGACAACCACAACTCGGTCAACGGATTGCGCGAGTTCGCCAAGGCACGCCGCGCTCGCGTCGTCTACGTGCACTTCGACACCCCGGATCTGCGGATCGGCGACGACGCGGTGGCCGCGGCCCTGTCCGGCAGGAGGCGCGAAACGTCCGGCGGCGCCGAGCGTGCCGTGCGCCGAGGGGGCGGAGGCGTTGCCGACGTCGGACGCGACGTCGCCAGCGCACGCCGCACCCGTCGCCGGCACCGGCACAGGCGCCGGCTCTCCGGGCTGCTGGCGTATCCGGCGCAGAGCAACTTCACCGGTGTCCGGCATCCGCTCGCGTGGGTCGATCTCGCGCACGAGCACGGATACGCGGTGCTGCTCGATGCCGCGGCGTACCTGCCCACCCGGGAGCTCGACCTCTCCTCGATCAAGCCCGACTTCGTCACCGTGAGTTGGTACAAGGTTTTCGGCTATCCGACCGGCGTGGGCTGTCTCGTCGCCCGCAGGGACGCGCTCGCCGTGCTGCGCCGGCCCTGGTTCTCAGGCGGCACCATCCACGTCGTGAGCGCGCAAGGTGGCTGGCACCAGATGGCCGAGGACGAGTCAGCTTTCGAAGACGGCACGCTCAACTTCCTCGCCATCCCGGACGTCGCCGCAGGGCTCGACCACATCGGCTCCGTCGGCCTGCCCGCGCTCTCAGCACACGTCACCGAGCTCACAAGGCAACTGCTCGAGGGCCTGCGCGCGCTGCGGCACTCCAACGGCGAGCCGCTGGTGCGCATCTACGGGCCCGAGGGCACCGACCGGCGCGGCGGCACGGTCGCGCTGAACGTCCTCGATCCGGACGGCCTCGTCGTCGACGAGCGGGCGGTCGGCCGCGACTCGGCCGAGCGCGGCATCTCGCTGCGCACCGGCTGCTTCTGCAATCCGGGCGCGGGCGAGGAGGCGTTCGACATCTCCCGGAGTCTGCTCCGCGGCCCGATCGGCCGCATGGCCGGCGGCACCACCCTGGACGATTACCTCACCCGGCTCGGCATGCCCTCGGGCGGCGCGGTGCGCGTCTCGCTGGGCATCGCCTCGTCGCCCGAGGACCTCGCCGTGTTCGAGCGCTTCGTCGAGGACACCTATCGGGATCGACCCGCCGGCGACGCCGCGGTACGCCTCCGGCCTCGCCTGCGCTGCTGACCAGGCCCGATCGGCGACGCCTGTCACACACGGCCTCGCCCCTCGCCCCTCTGGCGCGCACGTTGGCGTTGGAGGAACTCGGAATGGCTCCTGACGTGAGGCGGTGACCGGCCTTCAAGCTGAAAACCGCCTCCGGCAGGCCCTCCTCCAAGAAATCCACGGGACCGGCTGCGGCGGGCTGGGTGGTCGGGTAGGGGTGGTGGGGTGCGGTGTGGTTTTCTCGGCGTCGGCCGAC
>Ga0310811_10005192_pt1 | contig 16451 bp, 12 predicted proteins | sample YCmetagenome_FD_207642 | JGI IMG/M metagenome (GOLD analysis project Ga0310811, IMG submission 207642) | Soil microbial communities from experimental microcosm in Duke University, North Carolina, United States - YC | ecosystem: Engineered > Artificial ecosystem > Soil microcosm > Unclassified ...
CACCGGGATCTGCTTCTCCGGGAAGAACTGCCGGTGCGGGATGGCGACCTGGGCGCTGGAGAAGATCTCCGGGGTGCGCGCCGCCCACTCGATGTCCTCGTACCGCGTGAGGATCCAGAACCCGCCGGCCTCCTCGGAGCGCACGATCGGCGCGCGGTCGCGGATCTCCGTGAAGTACGTGACCGGGTCGTCCTGCAGCCACGGCTGGTAGACGCTCCACTGCCGGATTCGCTCCTCGACGGTCGCCGGCCCACTGAAGGGGCACTCCGCGTTCGTCATCGTGGCACTCCTCGTCGCTCGTCTTGCGGGCCAGCCTGGGCGGCCCGGCTTACGGAACGCTTGGCGGGCGCTAAAGCGGCCAAGGGCGGCTTTAGCGGTGCGGTCGACGATCGGGGGCATGGACCTGCGTGAGTTCAACCGCCACCGCAAGACCGTGCAGACCCGTTCGGGCGTCCGGGGGTACCTCGACGTCGGCGAGGGCCCGGTCGCCGTCTTCGTGCACGGCCTGGGCACCAACGCCTACCTGTGGCGCAACGTCATCGGCCTGCTGCGCTCCGAACGGCGCTGCATCGCGATGGACCTGCCACTGCACGGCCACAGCCCGGTCGGCCCCGACGACGACCTGTCGCTGCCGGCCCTCGCCGAGTCGGTCGAGGACTTCCTCGACGCCCTCGACCTCACCGGCGTCGACCTCGTCGCCAACGACACCGGCGCCGCCGTCTCGCAGATCTTCGCCGCCAACCACCCTTCGCGGCTGACGAGCTTCACGCTCACCAACTGCGAGGCGAAGGACAACATCCCCAACGAGGCGTTCACCGGCACCGTGGAGCTGGCCCGCCGCGGCGAGCTCGCCGCCGTCGCGGTGGAGATGGTGCGCACGATCGAGGAGGCGCGCTCCGGCGACCGGGCGATCGGCCTGAACTACGAGCACCCGGAGCTGCTCACCGACGAGACCCTGCGCACGTACCTCGAGCCGATCTGCGGCACCCTGGACAACGCCCGCCACTTCGAGCGCCTGCTGTGCGCGCTGGACTCGAAGGACCTCCTCGCGGCGCTGCCGGGCCTGGAGCGGCTGACGGTCCCGACGCTGATCGTGTGGGGCACCGCCGACTTCCACTTCGAGGTCTCGTGGGCGTACTGGCTGCGCGACACGATCCCCGGCGCCACCGAGGTGGTCGAGATCGAGGGCGGCAAGCTGTACTTCCCGGACGAGCGCGCGGCGGAGTTCGTGCCGCACCTGCGCCGCCACTGGGCGGCGGCCCGGCCGTCATGACCGCGCACGTGCACGTCCTGATCGTCGGGGCGGGGCTGGCCGGCCTGCGCTGCGCGGAGGCGTTGCGCGGCGCCGGCCACGCCGGCGCGGTAACGCTGCTGGGCGCGGAGCGGCACCTGCCGTACGACCGCCCGCCGCTGTCGAAGGCGATCCTGGCCGGCACGGCCGCCGAGGAGTCGGCCACGCTCCGCTCGTCGTCCGATTTGTCCGGGTTAGGCGTGCAGCTGTGCCGCGGCCGCGCGGCGGCGGGCCTGGACACGGCCGCGCGCACCGTGAAGCTGGCCGACGGCGACGTGATCGCCTACGACCGCCTGGTCATCGCGACGGGCGTGGCACCGCGCCCGCTGCCCGCCCTGCCCGCCCGCGCCGGCGTCCACACGTTGCGCACCCTCGACGACGCGCGCGCGATCCGCCGCGCGCTCGGTTACGGCCCGCGCCGCGTGGTGGTGGTCGGCGCCGGCGTGCTGGGCTGCGAGACGGCCGCCACCCTGCGCACGGCGGGCCACGACGTCACGCTGGTCGAGCCGGCGCCCGGCCCGCTGTGGCAGGCCCTCAACGGCGCGGCGTCCGCGGCCGCGTGCGACGTGATCCGCTCCTGGCACGAGCGCCGCGGCGTGGCGACGCACTTCGGCCGCGGCGTGGCGGCCCCGCTCAACGACGGCGACCGGGTCCGCGGCGTGCTTCTCGACGACGGCACCGAGCTGCCCGCCGACCTGGTCGTGGTCGCCGCCGGCTCGCTGCCGCAGACCGACTGGCTCCGCGACTCCGGCGTGCCGCTCGCCGACGGCGTGGCGTGCGACCGCTTCGGCGCGGTCCTCGGCCCCGACGCGCCCGACGTGTGGGCGGCCGGCGACGTGGCCCGCGTGCACCGCGACGGGCGCTCGTTCCGGGTCGAGCACTGGACCCACGCCGGCGACAGCGCCCGGGCCGTCGCGGCGAACATCTGCGCTGTCACGCCGAACGACCGCACCGCGCTGCCCACGCCCGAGCTGGCGTACTTCTGGAGCGACCAGTTCGACCTGAAACTTCAGGTCGTCGGCGATCCTACCGCGGCCGACGAGGTGGTGCTGGCCGCGCACGAGGCCGGCAGCGGGCGCTTTCTCGCGCTGTTCGGCGCGCGCGGGCGGTTCGTGGCTGCGGCCGGCGCGGGCAAGGTGCGCGCGGTCATCGGGTCCCGGCAGTTCCTCGGCGGCGACCGGTCCCTCGCCGACGTCGTAGCGCACTGGACCTGACGGCCTCAGGCGGTGGCGCGCCGCTTGATCTCACCTTACACAACCCCACCAAGTCGATCTCCGGACCGATCACAACCCGTGACCGAACCATCGACACACACACTACCAAGAGGCGGATTCCCATGACGGTGCTGAGCCCGGAGCGGGCGGCCGAGACGAATCACCGGGACCCGTCCGTCACGCCGGTGCCGATGCGCGCCGGCGACGGCAACGGGGTCTGCGCGGTGCGCGGCGCGATCGACGGCGTCCCCGTCGTCGGGTACTGCACCGACGCCACCCGCATGGGCGGCTCCATCGGCGGCGAGGGCGGCCGGCACATCGCCGAGGCGCTCGCGAGCGCGCCGAGCGGGCGCGGCCACCACGGCAACATCCCGCTCTGAACGGGGCCGGGCCGGCGCTGCTGGCCGTCAGCGACCTGCACGTGGCGTTCGCGGAGAACCGGGAAGTGGTACGCCGGATGCGCCCGGCAAGCCCGCAAGACTGGCTGCTGGTGGCCGGCGACGTCGCGGAGCGGTTCGCCGACGTGCAGTGGGCGCTGCAGACCCTGCGGCCGCGGTTCGCCGAGGTGGTGTGGGTGCCCGGCAACCACGAGCTGTGGACGCCGCGCGACGATCCGGTGCGGCTGCGTGGCGAGCGGCGGTACCGCCACCTCGTGGCCCTGTGCCGCTCCCTCGGCGTGCACACGCCGGAGGACGAGTATCCGCTGTGGACCGGGCCGGGCGGGCCGGCGACGGTGGTGCCGCTGTTCCTCGGGTACGACTACTCGTTCCTGCCCGACGGCGCGCACACCGCCGAGGAGGCCCTGGAGCTCGCCCGGCGGGCCGGGGTCTCCTGCACCGACGAGCTTCTGCTGCACCCCGACCCCTACCCGAGCCGGTCGGCCTGGTGCGCGGCTCGCCTGGAGTACACCCGGCGCCGCCTCGACACGCTGGACCCATCGCGGCCCGTGGTCTTCGTCAACCACTACCCGCTGCACCGCGAGCCCACGCTGTGGCTCGCCAACCCGGAGTTCGCGCCCTGGTGCGGCACGACGCGCACCGCCGACTGGCACGTGCGCCACCGCACGGCCGCGGTCGTTCACGGCCACCTGCACATCCCGCGCAGCGCCCGCATCGACGGCGTCCGCTTCGAGGAGGTGTCGCTCGGGTACCCGTCCCAGTGGCGCTCGCGCGGCGGCGCACCCGGCCCGCGCGTGATCCTGCCCGCCTGACGCGACGAGGCCCGCCGTCCGAAGTGGACGACGGGCCTTTCTGATGCCGAGCGTTCAGGCCATGCCGTCCAGGGCGATGGCCCGCTCCGGGCAGGCCTCCTGGCCGCGGCGGGCGGCGTCGGCGAGCCCGTCGGGGATCTCGACGTCGCCCATCTCGTTGAAGCCGGTGTCGTCGTTGATGCGGTACACCTGCGGCGCCAGCGCCTGGCACATGCCGTGCCCCATGCACCGGTCCGCGTCCACTGCCACCTTCATCGGGTCTCCTCCTTCACGGCCGGCGGCCGCTCGCAGACCGCCTCGGCGATCTCCCGCCACTCGCGGGCCGGCAGCCGGCCCGGGTCGGCGGTGAGCACCTGCAGGCAGACATGGTCGGCGCCGGCGTCGCGCTGCTCGCGCACGCGGGCGGCGATGTCGTCCTGGTCGCCGTACGCGACGAGGGCGTCGACGACCTTGTCGGAGCCGCCGTCGGCGAGCTCGGCCTCGGCGAAGCCCAGCGTGACGAGATTGCGCACGTAGTGCTCGACCCGCAGGTACGCCGCGACGTGCGCGCGGGCGACCTCGCGGGCCCGGGCCCGGTCGGTGTCGAGCACCACCGCCTGCTCGACGCCGAGGAACGCCTCCGGGCCCATGGTGTCGCGGGCCTGCGCGGTGTGGGTGGTGGGCACGAGGTAGCTCAGCGAGCCCCAGGCCTTGTCGGCGGCGAGGCGCAGCATCCGCGGGCCGAGCGCGGCGATGACCCGGCGCGGGGTGACCGGCAGCGCGGGGCCGAGCGGCGCCTCGCTCATCGCGTCGAGGTACTTGCCCATGGTGGCGACGGGGCGGCCGAACTGCCCGCCGCGCACCCGCTCCACGCCCATCGGCGAGCTCAGGCCCATGCCGAGCAGGAACCGGCCGGGGAAGGCGCCGGCGAGGGTGCGCTGCCCCTGCGCCATGGTGACCGGGTCGCGGCCGAAGATGCACGCGATGCCGGTGGCCACGACGAGCCGGCGGGTCATCGACAGCAGCAGCGCGGCCTGGCTGAACGCCTCCCGGCCGAACGCCTCGCCGAACCAGACCGCGCCGTAGCCGAGCTCCTCGATCTGCACGGCGGCGTCGCGCAGCGCCGCGACCGGCAGCTCCTCGAGCGCGAACGTCCACAGCCCGACCGGACCGAGCCGCATCGGCTCGGGCGGCGGCGTGTCGGCGTGCACGGCGATGGCGCCCTCGGGGCAGGCGGCGGCGCCCCGCGTGGCCGCGGCCCGCCGGGCGAACGGCAGCGCGAACTCGCCCATCTCGTTGCGGCCGGACCGCGGGTCGAGCGCGTACACGTCCGGCGCGACGGCGTGGCACATGCCCCGCCCCTGACACCGTCCCGCGTCCACGCGTGCGGTCACGCCGGGGGTGCGATCCACGGGTTCTCCTCCGATCAGCCGAAGCTGAGCTCGAGCCGGGACAGCCCCCGGACGGTGGTGTAGTAGCGCACGGGCTTGGAACCCTGCGTCACGTGGTACCGCGGGATCCGGTTGTGCCACTCCTCGATCGCGGTGCGGATGACCCGCCGGGCGAGGTGCATGCCGAGGCAGCGGTGCGGGCCCACGGCGAAGACGAGGTGCCGGATGCTCGGGCGGTCGAAGTCGACCTCGTCCGGGTTGTCGAACACCTCCGGGTCGCGCCCGGCCATGGCCCACGGCATGAGGACCATGTCGCCCTTCTTCATCGTCACGCCGTGGCGCTCGACGTCCTGGGCGACCTGGCGCGCGGTCGCCGACACCGGGTCCCAGCGCAGCAGCTCCTCGATGACGGTCGGGATCATCTCCGGCTGCTCCCGGACGAGGTCCTGGACCTTCGGGTTGGCGGCCAGGTAGTTGAAGATGACGGCGACCGCCGCGGTGGTGGTGTCGAACGCCGCCAGCATGTTCATGAACGCGATGTTGACCAGCTCGTCCTGGGTCGGCTCGCGCCCGTCGAAGCGCACCCGCAGCAGCCCGCTGAGCACGTCGCGGGCGCCCTCGGTGCTCTCGGCCCGGCGCCGGTCGATGGCGTCGCGGAAGAACTGCCACAGCGGCTGCGCGGCGGCGACGACCTCCTGCTGGTTGTTGGCCTTCGGCATCTCCTGCCGCAGCCACTCCTTGTAGTCCAGGATCTGGTCGAGGTTCTCCCGGCCCATGCCGAAGGTGATGAGGAACGCCTCGGCCGGCAGCCGCACCGCGACCTCGGAGATGAACTCGCACTGCCCCTTGGCCAGCAGCGGCTCGATCGTGTCGATCGTCGCCTGGCGGATCTGCGGCGCGAAGTGGTTCACCATCGCCGGGTTGAACAGCTCCGACATCGCGCGCCGCCACTTGCGGTGCGTCTCGCCGTCGAGCTGGATCGGGATCGCCTTGTCCGGGAAGACGTCGTGCGGCGGGATGGACAGCATCGTGTTGGAGAAGATCTCCGGGTTGCGGGCCGCCCACTCGATGTCGGCGTAGCGGGTCAGGACCCAGAAGCCCCCGAGCTCCTCGGAGCGCACGATCGGTGCGTGGTCCCGGATCTCCTTGAAGTGGGTGACCGGGTCCTCCTGCAGCCAGGGCTGGTACACGCTGAACTGCCGGATGCGCTCCTCGAGGGTCTCGGGGGCGGTGAACGGGCACCTGCCGGTGTCTACCGCGTCGGTCATTGTCGCCCCTTCTTCTTTGTTCGGTGCCGAAGCTCGCACGGTCAGGCTCGGCCAGCCGCCTAAGCCCGCTCTTAAGCCGCGCTCCGGCTTTAGCCGTCCTCAAGGGCGGCCAAAGTCCGCCGGGCGATCCTTCGCTGGATCTCGTCTTCGACGCGGAGGGGCGTGGCCCATGAACCGAACTGTCGTGATCGCCGGCGCGGGCCCGGTGGGACTGATGCTCGCCGGCGAGCTCCGGCTGGCCGGCGTGCCGGTGATCGTGCTGGAGCGGCTGATCGAGCGGGTCGGCTGGGCGCGGTCGCTGTTCGTGCAGAACCGCTCGGTCGAGGTGCTGCGCCAGCGAGGCCTGGACTGGTTCGGCGACTCGCCCCGCTGGGTCAACTACAACTTCGGCTTCCTGAACCTGCGCCGCCTGAAGAACGACCGCGCCTTCGTGCCGTTCTACGCGCCGCAGCACAAGTTCGAGGAGCTGCTGGAGGAGCGCGCCGTCAAGCTCGGCACCGACCTGCGCCGCGGCCACGAAGTGGTTGCTCTGCAGCAGGATGATTCGGGTGTACGCGTACAGGTGCGCACCGCCGATGAGACCTACGAGCTGCAGGCCGCCTACCTGGTCGGCTGCGACGGCGGCCGCAGCGCCGTGCGCAAGCTCGCCGGCATCGACTTTCCCGGCACCGACTCGACCGTCAGCGGCATCACGGCCTGGGTGACACTGACGGAGGAGCAGTTCCCGAAGGGCGTGTTCGCCGACATCTACCCCACCGGGATCGTGTCGATCGCGCAGCTGGAGCCCGGGATGTACCGCGCGACGTCCATCGACTTCGAAACCCCGCTGCCGCCGCGCGACGTGCCCGTCACGGTCGAGGAGTTCAAGGAGCGCATCCACGCCATCTCGGGCATCGACATGAAGATCGACCAGGTACCGTGGATCAGCCGCTTCGGCAACGCCACGCGCCTGGCCGCGCAGTACCGCGACGGCCGCGTCCTGCTCGCCGGCGACGCCGCCCACATCCACTTCGCCTCGGCCGCGCAGGGCCTGAACACCGGCATCCAGGACGCGGTGAACCTGGGCTGGAAGCTCGCCGCGGAGATCAACGGCTGGGCCCCGCCGGGCCTGCTGGACTCTTACCACACCGAGCGCCACCCGGTCGGCCGCCGCGTCTGCATGTTCTCGCAGGCCCAGGTCGCGCTGTACCACCCCCTGGACCGCGTCGGCCCGCTGCGCGAACTGCTCGGCGGCCTGCTGCAGCTGGAGGACGTGAGCCGCCACATGCTGGGCCTGGCCACGGGCGTCGACATCCGCTACGAGATGCCCTCCGCCGCGGACCACCCGCTGGTCGGCCGCCGCATCCCCGACGCGGACCTGACCGGCGGCACGACGGTCTTCTCCACCCTGCGCGAGGGCCGCGGCGTCCTGCTCGACTTCACCGGCGACCGCGACCTGCCGGCGGCATGGTCGGACCGCGTCGACACGGTTCATGCCGAGCCGGTCCCCGACTACGCGGCCGCCCGGCTGCTCGTGCGCCCCGACGGCTACGTCGCGTTCGCCGACCCCGACGGCACCGACGACGAGGGCCTCCGCGCGGCCCTGACCACGTGGTTCGGCACCCAGTAGCCGCGCACTGTTTGGTCGTTCACTAAGATCTGGCGAACGAGCAGCCGGCCGAGAGGGCAGCCAGTCGCCATGGTCTCATCGACGTTTCTGCTGGAGTGCCTGCTCAAGGCCGGGATGCGGGAAGTCGTCGCGGTGGAGCCGGCGACGGGTGGGCTCGCGGCGCTCGCGGGCATCGCCACCCGCCGGGGCGGGCCGCCGGTGTTCGTCAAGGCCTTCGACGACCCGCCGGCCGACGACGTCTTCGCCGCGGAGGCCGAAGGGCTGGCCGCCCTGCGCGAGCTCGGCGGCGTGGCGACGCCCGAGGTGATCCTGGCGGACCGGGAGCTGCTGGTGTTGTCAATGCTGCGGCCGCGGCCGAGCAGCGAGACCTTCTGGGAGCAGTTCGCGCACGCGCTCGCCCGCCTGCACACGAGCACGACCCATCCCCGCTTCGGATGGCACCGCGACAACTGGCTGGGCCGCCGCCGGCAGATCAACACCTGGGGCGACGACGGCTTCGCGTTCTTCGCGCAGCACCGGCTGCTGCGGTGGCTCGGGGAGCCCCGCGTCGAGGCGGCGCTCGACGCCGCGGACCGGGCGGCGCTGGAGCGGCTGTGCGATCGGCTGCCCGACCTGCTGCCGGACCGGCCGGCCTGCCTGACGCACGGCGACCTGTGGGCGCAGAACGTCATGGCCACCCCGGACGGGCGGCCCGCGCTGATCGACCCGGCCGTGTCCTACATGTGGGCCGAGGTCGACCTCGCCCACGTATGGTCCACCTCGCCCCCGCCCGAGGCGCAACGGTTCTTCGCGGTCTATGCGGAGCTGACCTCCCTCGACGGCGACTGGCCGGCCCGCATGCCGATCGTCCAGCTGCGACAGCACCTCGCCGTGCTGGCCCAGTTCGACGACGACTGGGGCGCGGGCGACCAGATCCGCGCGACCCTCGCCCCGTTCCGGACGCGAACCTGACCTGACGCCTCAGTTGACCGCGGCTGCCCTCCGCGGCCTCAACGCGTGCCCTCCGCGTCTCCCGTGGCCCGGCGAAGATCAGCGCCAGAGAGCGCTCTCTGATCTTGAACAAAGATCAGTTCGGAAGCCGACGAAGATCGTCTACATGTCGGCATCTATGGGCACTACCTGGTGAAACGTGCATCACAGCGACCCCTGGTGTTGACAGCGACAGTTCGTAACTGTATTAACAATTCTCGACGCCTGAGAGCGCTCTCAGCGATCGTCGGACAGGTTCGCCGGTAGCTTGCCCCGCCGGAAACGGCGAACCGACGCCCCGTTGACATCCGCACCCTTCGGAGGGAAGCGATGACAGCACAACCAGATTCGGGTACCGCCAGACCCGAGACACCGCACCGAACCAGGATCAGAATCCTCGCCGCGACCTCGATCGCGACGGCGATGGTGGCCGTCCCGGTCGCCACGGCGTTCCACGCAGAGGCGGCCGCGCCGCCCACCCCCGCCGGCTGGACCCAGAACTTCCTGGACGACTTCACCGGCAACAGCCTCAACACCGGCAACTGGCAGGTCGACGCGGGTACGTCGTACCCGGGTGGTCCGGCGAACTTCGGCACCGGCGAGGTCGAGACCTCCTCGGCCAGTGCGGTGTCGGTGGCCAACGGGAACCTGCGCATCACCGCCTCCGGTGCCGGGTTGGGTCCGTGGACGGCGGCGCGGATCGAGACCAACCGGGCCGACTTCCAGCCGCCCGCCGGCGGCAAGCTGCGGGTCGAGGCCCGGCTGCAACTGCCCGAGGCGCCCAACGGAAACTCCGCCGGGTACTGGCCGGCCTTCTGGATGCTAGGCGGCCCGTACCGGGGGAACTGGTGGAACTGGCCCAGTGTCGGCGAGTTCGACATCATGGAGTCGGTCAACGGGGCCAACCGGACCTGGCAGACCATGCACTGCGGCACCTCCCCGGGCGGCGTGTGCAACGAGAAGTCCGGCGTCGGCAACGGCGGCCCGTCCGGCTGCACGCCGACGGCGTGCACCAAGGGCATGCACCGCTACACCCTGGACTGGTCCCGGGCCGACAACTCGGCCACCTGGTACGTCGACGGCCGCCAGGTGTGGCGCACACAGCGCGGGGGCAACATCGACCCGGCCGCGTGGGACGCCGCCACCAACCACGGTTTCTTCATCCTCCTGAACCTCGCCATGGGCGGCGAGATGCCGTGCAACACCCTCGGTTGTCTCAGCAGCGGCACGGGCGGCGGCGGGCACATGGACGTCGACTACGTCGCGGCCTACACCGGTCCGGCCAACGCACCGCCCCCGGCGCTGGGACCGGGCGACGGTACCGGGACATCGCCGACCCCCGGGCCGTCGACCTGCGGCCCGCTGATCTCGCAAGGCAGGCCGACCACCTCCTCCGGCAACGAGAACGCCTCGCTGGCGCCGCAGTATGCGGTGGACGGCAACCCGGCCACCCGCTGGTCCTCGCTGTTCTCCGACCCGCAGTGGATGCAGGTCGACCTCGGCGCCGCCGTGCCGATCACCCGCGTCAGGCTCAACTGGGAGTCGGCCTACGCATCGGCCTACCAGATACAGGTGTCCAACGCAGCGGGCGGCCCGTGGACCGTCGCGGTCGACAACCCGTACGGGGCCGGCGGAGTGGAGGACCTGGCCGTCAAGGCCACCGCCAGGTACGTGCGGATGTACGGCACTGCGCGAGGCACCGTGTACGGGTACTCGCTGTGGGAGTTCCAGGTGTATGGCGCCTGCGGGACCAGTCCCTCGCCGCCGGCCGGCACCTCAAGCCCGCCGGGGGCCAGCACCCCGCCGCCCGGGCAGTACCCGGCCTGGGCACCCAACACCGCCTACCACGTGAGTGACCGGGTCTCCTACGCCGGCCTCAACTACGAGTGCCGGCAGGCACACACGTCGATCGTGACCTGGGAGCCGCCGAACACTCCGGCGCTCTGGCTGCAGTTCTAACGAGCACTCTCAAGCGTGGAGGGAACAATGAGGACAAGACTGCGGTCCCGAGCGAGGCTCCGGCTGCTCGCCACCGGCCTGGCCATCCTGGGTCTGCTCGTGTCGTGGGCCATCACCCGGGTCACCGCGGATGCCGCGGTCCCGGCGCCCGCGGGCTGGAACCTGATCTTCAGTGACGACTTCAACGGCGCGGCGGGCTCGGGCGTCAACGCAACCAACTGGCAGTACACCACCGGCACCAGCTACCCGGGCGGCCCGGCGAACTTCGGTACCCACGAGGTCGAGACGATGACCGCGAGCACCGCGAACGTCGCGCTCGACGGCTCCGGCAACCTCGCCATCACACCGCAGCGGGACGGCGCGGGCAACTGGACCTCGGGCCGGATCGAGACCCGGCGCGCCGACTTCCAGCCACCGGCCGGCGGCAAGCTCAAGGTCGAGGCGCGGATCCAGATGCCGAACATCACCGGTGCCGGCGCGGCCGGCTACTGGCCGGCGTTCTGGATGCTCGGCGCGCCCTTCCGGGGCAACTACTGGAACTGGCCGGGCATCGGCGAGCTGGACATCATGGAGAACGTCCAGGGCATGAACAACGAGTGGGCGACCATGCACTGCGGCGTCGCACCGGGCGGCCCGTGCAACGAGTTCACCGGCATCGGCGGCCAGAAAGCCTGTGCCGGTAGCACTTGCCAGGCCGGCTTCCACACGTACGGCCTGGAATGGGACCGCAGCATCCAACCCGAGACCATCCGTTTCTACCTCGACGGGGTGCAGTTCCACCAGGTCAGCGCTACCAACATGGACGCGGCGACCTGGGCCAACGCGACCAACCACGGATTCTTCATCATCCTGAACGTGGCCATGGGCGGAGACTTCCCGGCCGCCTACGGCGGCGGCCCGACCGCGGCCACCGTGCCGGGCAAGCCGATGGTCGTCGATTACGTGGCGGCCTGGCAGTCGGCCGGCGCAGCGACACCGACGCCGACCGGCGGCACGCCACCGCCGCCGCCGAGCGCCGACTACACCCAGAACGTCGCCACGCTGAACGCGACCCAGGCGAAGATCTCGTTCCACCCGACCACGCTGTCCTCGCTGGTGGACGTGCACTACCTGGTCAACGGGGTGAACCAGCAGAACTTCCGGATGGCCAACAACGGCGGCACCTGGGAACAGACCGTCAGCAACCTGAGCAGCGGCACGGTCCTGGAGTACTGGTTCACGTACGAGAGGAACGGGCCGCTCTACGACACCCCGCATTACACCTACACCCACGGCACCCCGCCGCCACCGCCACCGACCACGGTCTCGACACCCACGTTCACCCCGCCGGCCGGCGCCTACACCAGCGCCCAGTCGGTCGCGATCAGCACCTCGACGCCGGGCGCGACGATCCGGTACACCACCGACGGAAGCACCCCGACCGCTTCGTCACCGCTCTACACCGGCCCGCTCACGGTCTCGGCGTCCACGACGCTCAAGGCGATCGGCGCCGCCCCGGGGATGACCACGTCGGCCGTCGCGACCGCCGCGTACACCGTCACGACCGGCAGCACCGACTACACCCAGAGCGTCGTGGCACTCAACGCCACCCAGGCGAAGTTCACCTTCCGCCCGACCACCCCGGCCGCGCTCGTGGACGTGCACTACCTGGTCAACGGCGCCGGTCAGCAGGACTTCCGGATGGCCAACAACGGCGGCACCTGGGAACAGACCGTCAGCAACCTGAGCACCGGCACCGTGCTGGAGTACTGGTTCACGTACGAGAAGAACGGGCCGCTCTACAACACCCCGCATTACACCTACACCCACGGCGGCACGGGGAACGGCGGTACTGTCGCGACGCCGGTACTGAGCCCGCCCGGCGGTACGTACACCGGGGCGCAGACGGTGACGATCAGCACCTCGACCCCGGGCGCCACGATCCGGTACACCCAGGACGGCAGCACCCCGACCGCCTCGTCGCCGCTCTACACCGGCCCGATCACGGTCAGCTCCTCGAAGACCGTCAAGGCGGTCGGCATCGCGGCCGGGATGGCCAACTCGGACATCGGCACCGCCACCTACACCATCAACCCGGGTACGGGTGCGGTGGCGACCCCGACGTTCAACCCGCCCGGCGGCACGTACGCCGGCTCGGTTGCGGTCTCGATCAGCTCCGCGACGGCGGGCGCGACCATCCGGTACACCACCAACGGCAGCACCCCGACGGCCGCCTCGGCGCAGTACACCGGCCCGGTCACGTTGACCGCCGACACCACGCTCAAGGCGATCGCGGTCAAGTCGGGCCTGACCGACTCCGCCGTGGCCACCGGGGCGTACACCATCACCCCCGTCTGCACGGGTGGCTGCGGCGGGCCGGGGACCTTCCCGATCACGTTCCAGAACAACACCCGGGGCACCTGGTCCAACAGCCAGATCTATATCACCATGCTGTACGTCGACGCCGGTGGACAGTGGAGCTACCTCAAGCCGAACGGCACCGGCGCGCATCTCGACCACACCATGGCCGACGCGCCCGGGCACCTGAGCAAGAACGGCGTGAACTACCCGAACATGTCCTTCACGCTCGCCCAGGCGCCCACGACGTTCAGCCCGACGTACGTGCGCGGCGGCCGGATCTACATCTCGGTCGGCTCGCCGGTCTACATCCCGGTGTCCGTGGACAACATGGGCTGGGGCGGGCCGGACCTGAACAATCCGAACGACCCGAACAAGGACGTGTACTACGACTGGTACGAGTACACCTACGTCTACAACCAGGTCTCCTACGGCGGCAACACCACGGCCGTCGACCAGTTCGGAATCCCGATCACGTCACGCCTGGTGCAGGCGTCCAGCGGCTACGACCGGACGCTCGGCATCAGCCAGACCCGCGACCAGGTCATGGCCGGGTACCAGGAGGCCGTCGGTGCCGCGTTCGCGGGGCTGGCGGGCCAGTACCGGATCGTGGCGCCCCGGTCGGCGTCGCAGTTCAAGCCGGGTGGAGCCCAGGCCGGCTACCTGCAGTCATACATCGACCAGGTCTGGAGCTACTACACCGCGAACCAGTGGACCGAGGTGCACGACGGGGTCACCTTCACCGGCCGGGTGGTGAACGGGGTGCTGACCGGGACGAAGCAGGGCGGCATTCCGTTCAGCGTGCGCAAGCCGACCACCACCGAGGTGTTCGAGTGCTCCGGCGCGCTGGCGCTCGGCAATGACCAGGGCGGTACCGACACGATCCGGGAGGTGGGCCGGGACTTCTGCGCCGCGTTCCACCGGGGCGTCGCGCTCAACACCGCCTACTGGTACGACCCGACGAACTACTACCTCACCAGCCCGAAGGACGACTACTCCGCGTACTTCCACACGATCGGGATCGACCACCGGGCGTACGCGTTCGCCTACGACGACGTGAACGACCAGAGCTCGGTGCAGATCCTCAGCAACCCGAACCCGCCGACGTCGCTGACCCTCGGCATCGGCTGGTAGCGCCACCCACCCCGGGACCCCGCCGCCGTGGCGGCGGGGTCCCGTCCGCGGAACGTCACCGCGGGCGGAGCATCGGCAGGACCACGCCGTCGACGACCGCGGTCACGAAGTCGTCGGGCAGGTCGGGGCCCTCCAGGAAGTGGCGGTGGATGAGCATGGCCGGGCCGACGTTGGCGGCCAGGACCGTGCTCTCCTCCGTGGCCGTCACCTCCGGGCGGACCTCGCCGCGCTGCACGCCGGCGCGCAGGGCGTCGGCGACCAGGCGGCGATACGGGGCGAAGACGCGGTCCCGGACCGCCGCGTGTACCAGGCTCGCGCCGGGGCCGGGCTCGGCCTTCAGCACCTGGAACGTCGCGCCGTAGGACGACTCGAGCGCGTCGCGCATGCGCATGAGCAGGGCGAGGATGTCGGCGCGCAACTCGCCCGTCGAGGGGACGTCGGCGGTGGACGGCATGGCCGCCCGCAGCGCGTCGACGATCAGGGCGTTCTTGTCCGGCCAGCGGCGGTAGAGCGCCGCCTTGCCGGTGCGCGCCGCCGCGGCCACGCCCTCCATGGTGAGCCGGCCGTAGCCGACCTTGCCGAGCTGTTCGAAGACGGCCTCGAAGATGGCCTGCTGCAGGGCCTCGCCGCGACGCCTGGTCTGCACGTCAGATGTCACCGGATCACCTCGCCTCTCTCCCCAGGATAGTGAACGAGCGCGTACTCTTCCAATAGACGGTGGCGTTCCCTATACTCGGGCAATAAGGTACGACTGCGTTCACTATTGCCGTCCGGTTTCTTGGGGAGGCGCACTCTCATGTCATCGTCAGCCAGCTCAACGGCCGCGCCGCCGACGACGGACAAGGGTAACGGGCTCACGCTCGCCATCATCCTGTCCTTCATGCTCCTGATCGGCGTGGACTCCACGGCCGACCTGTCCTGGGTGCTCAACGCCTACACGCTCACCTTCGGCGGGCTGCTGCTGCTCGGCGGGCGGCTGGGCGACGTGCTCGGCCGGCGCAGCGTGTTCGTCGCGGGCGTGCTGGTCTTCACGCTCGCCTCGCTGCTCGGCGGCCTCGCGACCACCTCGTGGTGGCTGCTCGGCGCCCGGGCCCTGCAGGGCGTCGGCGCCGCGCTGGCCGCGCCCAGCACCATGGCCCTGATCGTCACCAACTTCGAAGGCCAGGCCCGGGCGCGCGCGTTCGCGGTCTTCTCGGCTGTGATGGGCGCCGGCGCCTCTGTCGGCCTCGTCATCGGCGGCGTGCTCACCGACCTGGTGTCGTGGCGCTGGGTGCTGTTCATCAACGTCCCGCTGGGCATCGCCGTGGCGCTGCTCGCGCCCCGCTACGTCAAGCAGCCGGACACGCACCCGGCCAAGTTCGACATCCCGGGCGCGATCACGTCGACGATCGGCATGGGCTCGCTGGTGTACGCGTTCATCCAGGTCGGCAACAAGGGCTGGTCGGACCGCACGGCGCTGGGCGCGTTCATCGTCGCCGCCGTCATGCTCGCCGTGTTCTTCGTCATCGAGACGCGAGTCAGCCAGCCGATCACGCCGCTGCACCTGTTCGCCAACCCCTCGCGCGCCGGGGCCTACTCGGCGACACTACTGCTGACCGCGGCCATGTTCAGCGTGCTGTTCCTGCTCACCCAGTTCCAGCAGGGCGTGCTGAGCTTCAGCCCGATCCGCGCGGGCCTTGCGTTCCTGCCCATGACGCTGATGCAGTTCGCCGCGGTACGTCTCGTGCCCAAGCTGCTGCCCAAGCTCGGCGCCCGGCCGCTGCTCGTCGGCGGCGCGATCTGCATCGCCGGCGGCATGGCTCGGCGGCACGCTGGGCCTGGCCATCTTCGTGACGGTGCTCGGCTCGGCCAGCCGCTCCGTGGCCGGGCAGCCGGCCGGCGCCTCGGTGCAGGAGCAGGCGAACTACGCGCTGACGCACGGCATCACGGCCGCGTTCCTCGCGGCCGGCATCTCGGCGGCCGGCGCGCTCATCCTCGCGTTCTTCGCGCCGGGCAAGCCGGCCGCCAAGAAGGAGGAGGCGGCCAAGCCCGCCGCCGCGGCGGCCGCGGCAGCCAAGTAACACACGAAACGACAATCACGCCGGGCGCCC
>Ga0310811_10005193_pt1 | contig 16449 bp, 11 predicted proteins | sample YCmetagenome_FD_207642 | JGI IMG/M metagenome (GOLD analysis project Ga0310811, IMG submission 207642) | Soil microbial communities from experimental microcosm in Duke University, North Carolina, United States - YC | ecosystem: Engineered > Artificial ecosystem > Soil microcosm > Unclassified ...
TCGTTTTTCTTTCGCCACAGGCGCCGCTGGCCCTGACGCTGCAAAATAAAAAGGCCGGAGACGAGATCGTTTTCCAACGGGAAACGCTGATCATCCGGGAGATTTTCTGACAAAACCCATTACAGATTTACAATAAATGGTACCTTAATAGTATGAGAAAAAAATTGCTTTTATTAGTAGCGACTCTTGCCAGCCTCACCCTCTTTGCCCAACAGCCCGAAGTTCCCGCCCTGATCCCCGCACCGGTCAGCCAGTCCATCAATTCGGGACATTTTGAACTTCCTTCGTCGATCGTCATCGAAGCGCAGGACCAGCGCGATCTGGCCCAGACGCTGCAGGACCTGAAGACCCGGCTTAGCGTTCCTACCGGCCATTCGGTCACCGTCACCCAGCAATCTACGCCCAATGCCACCATCCGGCTTGTCCTGAACAGATCGGCTGAGGCGCCGCTCGGAACCGAAGGCTACTATCTCTCCGTCACCCCACAGGCCGTGCTTATCCGGGCCAATCAGCCCGCCGGCCTTTTCTATGGCATCCAAACCCTGCTTCAGCTGTTGCCAAAAGAGATCGAAAGTCGCCAGGCCGTAAACCGTTCTTCCTGGTCTTCGCCCTGCGTCACGGTCACGGACTATCCCCGTTTCGGCTGGCGCGGCCTGATGTTCGATGTCTCCCGGCATTTTTTTACCAAACAGGAGGTGAAGGACTTCATCGATCAGATGGTGAAATATAAATTCAACCTGCTGCATATGCACCTCACCGATGACGAAGGCTGGCGGGTCGAGATAAAGAGCCTTCCCCGGCTGACCGAGGTAGGTGCATGGAACGCAAAGCGCGTCGGCACCTTTGGCTCCTTCCCCGACCCTGCACCCGATGAGAAACGCGATAACGGCGGCTTCTATACGCAGGATGATATCCGCGAGCTGGTGGCGTATGCCAAAGCCCGGTTCGTCAATATCCTTCCCGAGATCGATATGCCCGGCCACAGCCTGGCCGCGATCGTCTCCTACCCCGAGCTTTCCTGCACGGAGGGCGCCGACAAATACCATGTCCGGAGCGGCGAGAAGACGATGAACTGGTACAAAGGAGGTTTCGATGCCATCTACGACAATACGCTCTGCCCGGCCAACGAGAAGATCTATCCTTTTATCGACAAGGTCGTAACCGAATTCGCGGCGCTTTTTCCCTTCCCCTATATCCATATCGGCGGCGACGAATGCGCCAAGAACTTCTGGGAGAAGAGCCCGGCCGTCAAGGCCCTGATGCAGAAAGAGCGCCTCAAAACGATGGAAGAGGTGCAAAGCTATTTTGAGAAGCGCGTCGAAAAGATCGTCGAATCCAAAGGGAAGAAGGTGATCGGCTGGGACGAGATCCTGGAAGGCGGTCTGGCCCCCAATGCAGCCGTCATGAGCTGGCGTGGGGTAAAAGGCGGTATCGCCGCCGCGAAGATGGGTCACCAGGTCGTGATGAGCCCCACGACTTTCTTCTACCTCGATTATATGCAGGGCGATGCGGCCATCGAGCCGCCGGTGTATGCCACACTGCGTTTGAAGACAACCTATTCTTATGAACCCGTCCCCGACAGCGTCGATCCGAAGCTGATCATCGGCGGTCAGGCCAATCTTTGGACCGAACAGGTGTACAATACCCGCCATCTTCAGTATATGGTGTGGCCCCGTAGCATGGCCGTCGCGGAAGATCTCTGGACGCCGAAGGAGAAGAAGGACTGGGATAACTTCACGCACCGCGTGGAGACGCATTTCGACCGGTTCGACGTCGAGCAGGTGAAATATGCGCGGTCGATGTTCGATGCGATCATCACGGCAAAGAAGGATGTAACGGCTTACGATTCCCTCACCGTCGACCTGGGCACGGAGGTGAGTGGCCTGGATATCCACTATAGCTTTGACAATTCGAATCCGGATAATTTCTATCCTAAATACACAGGTACGCTGAACATCCCCAGGGATGCGTCGATGCTCAAGGTGATCACCTACCGCAACGGCAAGCCTATCGGCCGGCAGATCGATGTTCCGGTGCTGGCGCTCCAGCAGCGGGCAGGGGTACGACCAACACCGCCGTCAAATGATTAGGCGCTGATCGAGTGGATCCTGCCTCCAAAGCCCGACCGCCAGACTGTTCCTCTATAGTGCCGCTGGTAGTAGATGTTGATATTTATGGGATCAACATAGTAGCTTCCATAGGGCCGGAAGGAATACATCCAATTGTAGTAGTCGAAAGGGAGATCGGAGCCTTCGATGGGGCAGGAATTGGTGGAGTCCGGCAGATCGCCGGGGTAGTATCCGGGCGAATAGTACTCCTGCTGGTACATCGGCCTGTTACATGCGGCCAGGGCCGCGGTGATGAGGACGAGGTGGATGGTGGTGCTTTTCTTCATCGGTGCTCCGTAAAGATACCTCCGGAGGCGGGGCGTTACCGTTATCGGGTGGTTATCCCCTGGTTATTGAAACGTTATCGACTTTTTATCCCCATTCGGGCGGAGCCGGCCGCATCGTATCGGCTGAATTGATATATTGAGCCCCTGATTGGACAGAGTCCAATCCGCCTGCAAGGCCCTCAAGGCCTCGCAGGCAGACTTTAGACGAATTGAGGCAAAAAATAGATTTTCCAATATTTTTTGCCGGAAATGTTAACGATGGCAGCAACGGAATTATCCTATCTACTCGAAACCGCCCCGTCCGTACAGATCATCCGGATGCGTAATGCACACTGGGTGATCCCTTTCCTTTTCAAGGCTTTCAAGACGGAGAATATCCTTTCCATCCCGGAACAGACGCTCATCGGCGCATTGGCCGAAGAGCTGCGAAACCATTCCGAAGGCATGGAGGACCTGGAGGAGGCGCGCATCGAATTCGGCGAAGACGAAGAGAGCCGTGCCCGCAAATATCTTCTCAACTGGGTACAACGCCGCCTGCTGCAGGATTTTCCCGACACCGACAGCATTACCCGCTACCAGCTCAGCGCACATACCGAGAAACTGTTGCAGTGGCTTCAAAGCCTTGAGAAACGGCAGTTTGTCGGCACCGAAAGCCGGTTCCGCTTTCTCTTCCAGACCCTGCGCGAAATGGTGGAGTATACCGAGGATGACGCGGTCAAACGACTGGAAGAGCTGAAGAACAAACGGGCGGAGATCGATAAGGAGATCAAAAAGATCGAGATGGGCTATAAGCCGGTCGTGTACACCAACGCCCAGCTTCGTGAGCGGTTGGAATGGTTCACGCGGCTAAGCCATGAGCTGCTGAGCGATTTCCGGGAGGTGGAGGACAATTTCAAGACCATTCACCGGCATATCGTCGAGCAACATACGAGGGCGGAGATCAATAAGGGCGCCATCGTCGGCTATGCCTTCGAAGCCTATGACGCACTGCGGAAAAGCGACCAGGGCAAGAGCTTTTATGCTTTCTGGGATTTCCTGGTCTCGAGGGCCGGCCAGGAAGAGTGGCGGGAGTTGACGGACCAGCTGTTGCTGATGCTGCAGGAACGGAGCATCGAAAGCGATGGCGAATTCGTCCAGGATATCAAGTCTCTCCTGCTGCAACAGGGCCGCAATGTGTATGAGTCCAATGACCGGATGGCGGAAAAGCTGAGCCGGATCATCACAGAAAAAGAGATCGCACGTCATCGGCGGCTACGGCAGCAGATCGGACAGATCAAGGAGCTGGTCTTTAAATGTATGGAGGACGAAACCCCGCCCTGCGGTATCCGGCTGAATTCCCCTGCGCCGGTGCGCATGAACCTTGAACGCCGGCTCAACCTCGTGGAACGTGCCTCCGCCGGTGTCGTCAAACAGCCCGCCAACGCCCGCGAGAAAGTTGCCGACCTGGAACGATTCGGGCGGATGCTCAGCACGACGCATGTGGACAAAAAGAAACTCTGGCAAAAAGTCGAAGACGCCCTCGAACACAAGACTACGGCCACCCTCGCGGAGATCATCGGCATCAATGGCCTGGACCATGGAGTCGCCGAGGTCGTGAGCTATTTTGGATTCCTGCGTGAAAAAGCCAGCCGCGTCCAGTCGATGCAGGAGATTACCGAGCTGATCCCGCTGGACGAAGAAAAGACGAAATTCATTGAAGTACCCTATTTGCTTTTTAGCCGATAAAATATGAACACAGAGAAACAACCCATCTTACCGTATACCCCGGTATTCATCAAGCTCCTCAAAGGGCCCGTGGAGTACCTGGAAAAGACCTCCTGGGAACAGCTGCTCCAGTACCAGGTCGAGCTGACGCGGTTCCTGCAACAGCTGGGACTGATCCTCGTACTGGAGAAAGAGGATGGCTATGCCTACCTGGAGCAGACGCGGCTCGATGAGGAAGACAACGTCGTCGGCTGGGTCCGGCGTATCCAGCTGGGCTATGAGGAAAGCGTGCTGTTGGTGTTGCTTCGCGATATGATGGCGGAGTTCGAGGTAGGGGAGGCAGGCGCGAGGGAGCTGGTGAAGCGACGCCGGGAGATAAAAGAATACGCCGAGTTGTTCTTCCGTGAGAACGCGAGCCGGGTGAAATTCATCCGCGATCTCGACCGGCTGATCGACCGGGTGGAGGAGCTGGATTTCATCGAGAAAGTGGAACAACACGAAATCTCCGACGAACAAAAGTTCCGCGTAAAAAAGATCATCAAAGCGCGGGTGGACAACGAGGTATTGGAAAATTTCAAACAACAACTATCCGAGCATGCAGCTGGGCGTATTTAGTACCGATGAGAACAAATCCGGATTTCGACTACAGTACATGGAGCTCTACAACTGGGGCACCTTTGACGAGCATGTCTGGAAGATCGCGCCGGGCGGCGAGACCTCGCTCCTGACGGGCGCCAACGGCAGCGGCAAGACGACCTTTGTCGACGCCCTGCTGACCCTGATCGTCCCGGAAAAGAAATACAGGTTTTATAATCAATCCTCCGGCAGCGAGAAGAAAGGCGACCGGACTGAAGAGACCTATGTCCTTGGTGGCTATGGTAGTGTCCACAGCGACAATGGCCTAAGCAGCAAAACGCTCTACCTCCGGGAGAACAAGGACCAGGCCTATAGTATCCTGCTGGCCCATTTCTCCAATGAAGCCGAGCAGTCTGTCACGCTGTTCCAGGTCCGGTGGTTCAGCGGCAGCGAGATGCGCCGGCTCTTCGCCATCGCGCACAAACCCCTTCACATCGAAGACGATTTTAAACCTTTCGACCTGGGCGGCGCCTGGCGGCGGCGGATCGACCAGCAATATAACAAAGGCAGCCGCAAGCAGGTGGAGTGGTTCGATGCGGCCAGCCGTTATGCACAGCGAATGGTCGAAGTTTTGGGAATGCAAAGCATGCAGGCCCTGAGCCTTTTTAACCAAACGATGGGCATCAAGGTACTCGGCGACCTGAATGAGTTCATCCGCAGCAATATGCTGGAGCCGCGAAATATGGAGCAGGAGTTCCAGGAGCTGAAAAAGCATCTTTCCACCCTGCTCGATGCCCAGCGCAACATCGAGAAGGCCGAAGAGCAGGTACGGCTGCTTCACCCGCTGAAGAAACATTATCTCGCCTATAAAGAGCAGTCCGATCTCGGCGCCGCCGCCCGGCAGGAGCTGGACACCGCCAGGATCTGGAAGAACTATACCAAATATCACCTCCTCGACGAACATAGCCGGTCCCTGGAGAAGGAGGCGGAACGCGTTCGTAGCGCTTCGGAAGAGACCAGGCAAAAGATCGCAGCCCTGGTGGAAGAAGAGCGCCAGACCCTGAACCAGCTGGAACAGAATAAGGCCGGTCAGCGACTGCAGCAGTTGCAAAAAGAGAAAGAAGCGCTCGAGCATCAGGCAAAGGAAACCGAAGCCGCGCTGAAGAAGTTCTCCGAATGGTGTATCCAGCTGCATCTCGAGAAGGACCCCGCCGACGAAGCGGCCTACCTGCGTATCAAAAAAGAAGCCGACCGGCTGGATAAAAAGCTGGCCACCGAGATCCGGAACAATAATGAGGACCTCTACGAAGCGCAGAACCGGCAGAAGAAAGCCGAAGAAGAGAAGAAGGCGCTGGAAGGCGAGCTGAACACCCTGTTAAAAAGCCGGAACAATATTCCCGCCCATCTCATCGCGCTGCGCCGTGATCTCTGTCTTGGGCTGAAGATCACCGAAGAAGAGCTTCCATTTGCCGGTGAGCTGATGCAGGTCCGCAGGGATGTGCTGGACTGGCAGCCCGCCCTTGAAAAGCTCTTGAATCCTCTTGCGCTGCGCTTGCTCGTCCCGGACAAGCACTATAAGAAAGTGAGCCGTTATGTCAACAATACCCAGCTGAAGGCCAGGCTTGTCTATCATCTTGTAAAGGATGTCGCCTTGCAGCAGCATGCCGATGACGGTACGGTCTGGCATAAGCTGGAGTTCCATCCCGGTCATCCACTCAGCGGCTGGGTCAGCCAGCAGGTGATCCATCAATATGGCTATAGTTGTGTCGAAAGCGAAAAAACATTGGAGCGCTTTGATCGCGCGATCACCATTCAGGGGCTGATCAAGAACAGGGATCGCCATGAAAAAGATGACCGCCCCGGACGCGGCGATGCGAGTCGCTTTGTGATGGGATGGAACAATGAAAAGAAAAAGGAAGCCCTGCAATCCCGCCGGTCGCAGCTGCTCGACGAAGCCGGGCAGGCGGCAGAAGCGTTGCAACGGTCGGGCCATCGTAACAACCGTCTTCAGGACCAGGTGTTTGCCATCAAGCACCTGCGCGAACATGCCGGATTTAAGGAGATCAATATTGCGGCCGTCCAACAGGCGATCCATCATATCGAGGGACAGATGAGCAAGCTGAAAACGGGCAGTGATCCGTTAAAGGCCGTTACGCAACAGCTGGAAGGCATCCGCCTCCAAATCGGCCAGCGGCAGAAGGAACGTGACGAGCTGATCAGCAAGGCCTCACTATATGAACATGATCTGCAGGCCCGGGAGAAGGAACGGCTGGCGCTATCCGCCTTTGTACAGCATCTTACCGAAGACGATAAAGATCTCTTGTTGCAGTTCCAACAAAAACATAGCGCCTTGCTGGCGGAGAATCCCCTTTCCCCCGATACGATCGACGACTGGTATCAACAGCTGATGGCAGCCGCCGAAAAGACCGCCCGGGAATACGAAGAGACAGCGGTTCGGGAAGGACGCGAGCTGGACCGGGCGATCCATAAGATCAAGAACCCGCCGCTGGAGCTGTTACAACGGCACACGGACTGGCCGGCCGACACCCAGCAGCTGCCGGCGGAACGCGAGCATGCCGGCGAATACCTGGAATGGCTGGCGAAATTGGAGACGGAGAACCTGCCGAAATTCAAGAAAGACTTCGAACGCCTGCTCCACGATACCGCGGTGATCAAGATGGGGGTACTGAACGAGGAGCTGGAAAGCTGGGAAAGAAAGATCAGGAACAGCATTGCCACGCTAAACCAATCCCTTGCCGGGATCAATTTCAACCGGCTCCCGGATACTTATATCCAACTGGGTATCAAACCCGTGCCCGATGCGGTCATCAAGGAGTTCCGGAGCCGGCTGCTAAATGCGCTCCCCCAGGCGGCGGACTGGCAGCAGAACTCTTTCGAGGAAAAGGCGATCCATTTCAAGCAAAATGTCCAGGCCTTTATCGACACCCTCGACGAAAGCGAGTCTTACCGGAGCCGGGTGTTGGATGTGCGTAACTGGTTCGAATTCTGGGCGGATGAGAAGTTCCGCGAGACGCATGAGCTAAAAAAGACCTACCGCCAGATGGGGCAACTTTCCGGCGGGGAGAAGGCGCAGCTCACCTATACCATCCTGTGCAGCGCCATTGCCTACCAGTTTGGGATCACCCGGGAGGGCCGGAATTCGCGGAGCCTGCGGTTCATTGCCGTAGACGAAAGTTTTAGCAACCAGGATGAGGAAAAAGCAACATATCTGATGGAATTGTGCAAACAGCTTCATCTCCAATTGTTGGTTGTGACGCCGAGCGATAAGATACAGATCGTCGAGAACTTCATCGCGCATGTTCACCTGGTGCAGCGGGTAAGCAACAGGCATAGTATTCTTTTCAATATGACCAGGAAGGAGCTCAAGCAGAACCGGGCAGGGTTGGTTTTAGCTTAAAGTAACCAACCCGCCCGGTTATATTATGTCGGGCCTTCGGCCAGCGACCCTCCGGGCCGCTCGCGGGAAATGGTAGTGGGTTAGCGGGCGCCCGTCGATCGCGGATTTTTGTTAATGCGCTATGCGCTGCTCCCGTTTTTGACTACATTTAAGGGATGAAGGTCTCCGGGTTTTTGGTCTTGGGTCTACTGCTGCTGTTTTCCGGGTCTGTGTTTTCGCAAACCCGGGCGGACTCCAGCTTTTCGCTTATGTTCAATCCCAGCATGAGCTTTACCCAAACCAATGACGAGCATATCAATCACTGGCTCGCCAAATATGGCTACCCCACTATTCCCCGGGTGCCATCTAGCTACAATTGTGAGATCGCGGCCATTCCGGCCAATTCCCGCCTTTTATACAGTATCCGGGTATCGACGATCAACTCCGCCAACAACCTGAGCTCGTTCAATATGATGGGGGGGCTGCACACCGCCCTTGTCAAATCGAGATCTTTCCTCGTGTTTGCCGGCGGCGCGACGGGTTTGCACCGGGACATCATCACCCTGAACGGTAACCTGCCGCCGGAATACCAGCAGCTGGCAAACCAGGTACATTCGCAGCTGGCGCTGCGGAGGGCGGGGCTGCGGCTCGAACCCGGCATAAAAGTTTTCTGGTATCCCGTGCATGTCGGATTGTTACAGATCGGTCTTTCCGGCGGGCTGGCCTATGATGTCGATCTCAATTCCCACTGGAAACTTGGCTATTATAGCAATAACCACGGCCGGTACGGCCATTTCAAGGGCATCACCCGGCCCAACGACCAGGTAAAGGTGAGCGATCACGGTTTAACCTATGGCGGCGGGCTCAGCTTCCGTTTCCACCTACACTGATCATGCAGTTTTGGCCTCCGTCGCATGAACCTTGCCCCTTGGCCTTCGTCCCAATTACCCATGCACTTTTGTCGCCATGACCGGCTGCTCTGCCGGCTTTCGCGCCATTTCGGAGATCAGCTCGGCCACCAATGAGGTCCACCCGGTCTGATGGCTCGCTCCGAGGCCATTGGAGTTGTCTCCGTGGAAATATTCGTAGAATAAGAGGAGGTGTTCGTTACCCGGCTTTTGATAAAACCAGTTGTACTTCCCATGCAGGGGTCGTGCGCCGGTCTTGTCTTTTTTGAACAGGCTGATCACCCGGTTGGTCAGCTGGTCGGCCACCTGTTCCAGCGGCATCTGCTTGCCCGAGCCGGCGGGATATTCCACCTGCAGGCCTTCCCCATAAAAGGATCCGAACTTGCGGATCGACTGGATGATCAGGTAGTTGATCGGTATCCAGACCGGTCCGCGCCAGTTGGAGTTGCCACCGAAGAAGTCGGAGGTCGAATCGCCCGGGTCGTATTTGATGTGATAATCGATGCCGCCGATATTGATCGTATACGGGTTCTTCTCGTGGAATTTCGAAAGCGCGCGGATACCGCCGGAAGAAAGGAACTCTTCTTCGTTGAGCAGGCGTTCGAGCAGATAGATCAGCCGTTTTTGCGGTACCAGCGAAAGCAGGATCTGCTCGCCGGAGCTATGCTCTTCGTTTGGCCAGTAACGTTTGTTCTTCAACCGGTAGTTTTCGAACCAGGTGATGCGCTTTTTAAAGTCGCCCAGCTTGTGGAGTGTCTTTCGTTCGATGATGGAAACGGCGAAGAGGGTGGTCAGGCCGACAATGGACTGGATGCGCAGCTGTACCGGCGAGCCATTGATGGACAGGGTATCGTAGAAGAATTTATCTTCTTCGTTCCACATCCCCTGTTCGTTCAGCGCTTCGGCGATGAGGACGAATTGCTCGAAGAATTTCGTAGCCGTGTCTTCGAAGGCGTCGTCCTTCATGGCGATCTCGAGGGCTATGTCCATCATGTTGAGGGCATACATCCCCATCCAGCTGGTGCCGTCCGCCTGTTCCAGCTGGAACTCCCCGCCCAGCGAGTGGCTGCGGTTGAAGACGCCGATATTGTCGAGGCCGAGGAAGCCGCCTTCGAACATATTGTTGCCGTTGGCGTCCTTCCGGTTGATCCACCAGGTGAAATTGATCAGCAGCTTTTGAAAGATACGTTTCAGGAATCCTATATCGCCTTTGCCCGTCCGCTCCTTCTCGATGCGATAGACCATCAATGCCGCCCAAGCCTGAACGGGAGGGTTCACATCGCTGAAGTTCCATTCGTAGGCCGGGATCTGGCCATCGGGTTTCATATACCATTCGCGCATGATCAGCATCAGCTGATGCTTGGCAAACACCGGGTCGACCAGCGCCATGGCGATGCTTTGGAAGGCAAGATCCCAGGCCGCATACCAGGGGTATTCCCATTTGTCGGGCATCGCGACGATATCCTGGTTCTTTAGGTGCTTCCAATCGTGGTTCCGGCCGTTCAGCTTGCCCGCGTTGACGGGGCTAAGCCCGTCGCTGGTCGTCAGCCAGCGTTCCACATCGTAATGATAGTATTGTTTGCTCCAAAGCAGGCCGGCGAGGGCCTGACGCTGCACCGCCGCCATTTCCCGGGAGATATTCGCCGGAAGGATCGCCTGGTAGAAGGCGTCGGCCTCTCTTTTCCGGGCCTCGAACAGACCTGCCGGATCGCCCCCAAAAGGATTTTCAAGAATGCGGTTGCTCAGGCGGCAATAGATCGACCGGGTCTCTCCGGGTTCTAATGCGTAGTGGTACACCGGGGCGAACTTGGTCCCCGACCGTTTCTGGCGCAAGGCGTCAAGATGCTTATTGCGGATGATCGCTTCGTGGAAGGCGTCTTTTACGAAGGGCGTTTTGTTGGGCACGCCGGACACCTTTTCGAGATTGGTCTCGTTCTCGGTAAAGAGTGTATACTGGGGCGGCTGGAAATAGAAATAATAAGATCCGAGACGGCTATGCGTCGCCCTTACCGAGTTTCGGTCGCGGGCGGTGATCGCCGGTTTCTTCTCCAGACCATCGATGCTCCAGCGATTGTAGAACCAGAGCGTCGGCAGGACGGTGATCTCCGCCGCCTTGTGGTAACGATTGCGGATATCGATCCGGATAAAGATATCGCGTGCATTCTGCTTGGCGTAGTTGATGGTCACGTCGAAATATTCGTCCTTGTCGAAAACACCCGTGTCGAGGATCTCGTATTCCGGCTCCTCGCGCGAACGGTTGCGATTCTCCTCGAGCAATTTCTTATAGGGGAATTCCTGTTGAGGATATTTATACAGGTATTCCATGTAATAATGGGTTGGGAGATTGTCAAGATGGTAATACAGCTCCTTTACGTCCTCGCCGTGGTTCCCTTCCTTGTTGCCGAGGCCGAAGAGGCGCTCCTTCAGGATGGGGTCCTTTCCGTTCCAGAGGGCAACAGCGAAACAGAGGTTTTGGAAAAAGTCGGAGATGCCACCCAGGCCATCCTCGCCCCAATGATAGGTGCGGCAGTGCGCATGGTCATAGGGGAAATAGTGCCAGGCGTCGCCATAAGGGCTGTAGTCTTCGCGGACCGTTCCCCATTGGCGTTCACTCAGATACGGTCCCCATTGTTCTAAAGGTATTTTTTTAGCAGCGTTAACTGCGAGTCTTTGATGTTCTGCGGTCATGTTATTCTAATTTATTCTCACTTTCCATACGGCCGCTGGTCATTCTGCTTAGAGCTTTTGGCCCATTTCACAGCGGAAAGGTACTGATTTTCCGCCCGAGGCTTTATTTTGTCAAAAAAACCGCCAGTGAGCCCATTTATTGTAAATTTGTGCAATTTATTTCTATAATCACTCGATCTTGACTTTTAAAGAATTTGGCCTGGACGAGAGCTTGCTCGAAGGCATTGAGGCTTCCGGATATGAAAATGCGACCCCTGTACAGGAACAGGTCATTCCCATCATTTTAAGTGGAAAGGACATTATCGCCTCCGCACAGACCGGAACGGGTAAGACGGCGGCCTTTCTGTTGCCTATCGTAAATAAGCTGATCGCCGCGCGGCAGGACGACACCGTCAATGCGCTGGTGATCGTGCCCACGCGGGAGCTGGCCGTACAGATCGCCCAGAACCTCGAGGGGCTTTCTTATTTTACCAATATCAGCTCTATCGCTGTTTATGGCGGGGGCGACGGCAGCAACTTCTCCAATGAGAAGCAGGCCCTCTCCCGCGGCGCGGATGTCGTTATCTGCACGCCCGGGCGGATGATCGCCCATCTCAATATGGGGTATGTCAAGCTGAACGGTCTGCAATACCTGGTCCTCGACGAGGCCGACCGGATGCTGGATATGGGCTTCTTCGACGATATCATGAAGATCATCTCCTTCCTGCCGCCCAAGCGGCAGAACCTGCTTTTCTCCGCAACGATGCCTGCGAAGATCCGGGAACTCGCGCGGAAGATCCTGCATGAGCCGGCGGAGGTGAATATCGCCATTTCCAAGCCACCCGCGAAGATCGTACAGGAAGCTTTTGTAGTCTATGAGACCCAGAAGATCCCGCTTGTGAAGTGGTTGCTGAAGTCAACTAATTTGAAAAGCACGCTGGTCTTCTGTTCGAAGAAGCACAACGTGAAACAATTGACCTCGGAGCTCCGGCGGAGCAAGTTCAATGTAAAGGAGATCCATTCCGATCTCGAGCAGTCCGAGCGGGAAGAAGTGTTACTGGAGTTCAGGAGCCGCAGGCTGCCGATCCTTGTTGCTACGGATATCCTTTCCCGGGGCATCGACATCGACAATATCGAAATGGTCATCAACTATGATGTTCCCAACGACGGTGAGGATTATGTGCATCGGATCGGCCGGACGGCCCGTGCCGAGACGGATGGTGTGGCATTCACTTTTATCAGTGAAAAGGAACAGAATAAATTCCGGATGATCGAGGAGCTGTTGGGCAGCCCGGTCAATAAGGCGGCTGTTCCCGAGCAGTTCGGTCCGGCGCCGGAATATAATCCCAGGTCTCGTCAGGGCGGAGGTGGACGCAGTCGCGGACATGGAGGACGTAAACCCGGTGGGAGTGGTCATGGAGGCGGCGGCGGTCATAAAGGAGGTGGTGGCAAACCCGGCGGCGGGCATCATCGTCATGGGTCTTCAAAAAAGCAGGAACACCCAACCCAGTCCCAGCCAAAACAGAACGATCACCGGTGAGGGCAGCTTCGAGTACAGCAGGAGGAGCCAAGTCGCCCCGATGACCACCAGGTTGAGTAGGATATCCTTCCAGGAAGCCGACCGGAAATCATTCATCATATAAAGGCCGGCGGCGATCATTATCCCCACGACGACGGAATTGATGCCCTCCAGCGCACGGTATACCGTCGCATATTTTTTCAGATTGTGCCAGATAGGGTAGAAGAAAAGCACCAGCAGCGCGCTGGGCAGGAAGATACCGGTTGCTCCGATAAAGCAGCCGAAGATCTGCCACGCCGTTCCTTTGTCCTTCATTGCGACCCCGCCCATATACGAGGCGACGGAAAACACAGGGCCCGGGATGGCGCGGACCATTCCCCAGCCGGAATAAAAATCCGTTTGATCGATCCGGAGGATATGCGGATTTCGCTGGATCAGCTGTTGTGACTGTGGGCGGGCGACAAACTGTTCGTACATCATCGGCATCAGGACATTTCCGCCGCCAAACACCAGGCTGCCGAAACGATAGGTATTCTCGAAGACAATGAAGGGACGGCGGTTCGGCCAGTTGTTCCTACGGGCCAGTTCGCTGCTTGCCCCGGCGAGGATAAAGATGATGGCAAAGAGCCAGATATTTCCCCATTTTATTTTTTTCGGCAGGACCTCCACCTGGGGGATACGTTTGTGACTGAGATTGGTCACAAACCCGCCGCAGACCAGCAGGATCGGGAAGATCCACGGCCATTTGAACAGGAGGAAGGTGGCGATGGTACTGATGACCAGGATCACGCGGGTGATGGTATTGCGGATCGACACCCGGAAGGCCCGTTGCGCCGCAAAGGCGAGGAAGCCGATGGTCATCGGGCCGATGAAACGGAAGATACCGGTGGTCCGTAAAGGGAAGAAGGAGAACAGGGCCATCAGGCAACAGGCCGGCAGGGTCCAGATGAGCAGCGTCAACATGGCGAGCACAACGCCGCCGCGTTTGTAACCGATGAGGGTAAGCGTTTGTGTTGAGGAGGCTCCGGGCAACAGCTGGCAGAAGGCGCTATAGTCCATCAGCTCCTGTTCCGTCACATCTTTGCGTCGGTTGACAAAGGTCTTCATCATCATTCCAAAATGACCCTGAGGACCGCCGAATGCAGAGATGCTATGCAGGAATACTGCTCTCAGGAAGGCGATATGACGGAACAGTACTGTCAAAACGAAAAAATGGGTAGGTAAGACGGGCCACAATATTATCGTATATTGAGTATACCAACCAAAAATAAACTGTTTGATGAAAAAACTGCTTCTTCTACCTGCTTTTGCCTTGCTGCTTATTACTATATGTTCCGCCCAGAAAAACAATTATGCGGCCGCCATCGACGCGGCCGCCGATAAGATCTCACCACAAACCATTGCCTGGCGAAGAGATTTTCACCAGCATCCCGAGCTGGGCAATCACGAGACCCGGACTTCGAAGATCATCGCCGATCATTTGCGCTCACTCGGCCTTGAGGTAAAAGAAGGGGTGGGAAAGACCGGGGTGGTGGGTATCCTACATGGTGCGCTCCCCGGGCCGGTCATCGGCCTCCGCGCGGATATGGATGCCTTGCCGATCATTGAGCGGACGCCGGTCCCTTTTGCCAGCACGGTCCGGTCCACCTACAATGGCCAGGATGTCGGCGTCATGCATGCCTGTGGGCATGATGCACATGTGGCGATCCTCATGAGCACGGCGACGGTCCTTGCAGGCATGAAAGACCAGCTAAAGGGTACCGTCAAATTCATCTTCCAGCCGGCCGAAGAGGGTCCGCCCGCGGGGGAAGAGGGTGGGGCCGACCTGATGATAAAGGAAGGCGTGCTCGAGAACCCGAAGGTGGATGTCATCTTCGGATTGCATATGGCTGCCGCGGTTGAATCGGGGAAGATCAGGTATCGCCCCGAGGGAGAAATGGCCGCCTCCGATTGGTTTACGATAAAGGTCCATGGGAAGGGCTCGCATGGATCACAACCCTGGGCCGGCGTGGACCCGATCGTCGTTGCCGCACAGATCATCGAAGGATTGCAGACGATCGTCAGCCGGCAGACCGAGCTGACAAAGGATGCTGCGGTTATCTCGGTATGTGTGATCCAGGGCGGTGTGCGTTCCAATATCATACCGGAGGAAGTGCAGCTCACGGGCACCATCCGCACGCTCGACACCGCGATGCAACGCGACATTCACGAGCGCATGCGCCGTACCGTTACGAAGATTGCGGAGAGCGCCGGAGCTACCGCGGAGATTGCCATCGATAAGAAAACACTGATCACCTTTAACGATCCCACCCTTGTACAAAAGACCCTTCCTTCGCTGCAAAAAGCCGCAGGCGCCGCCAATGTCCAGCTCATGGATGCGATGACCGGGGCGGAGGATTTTTCTTTCTTTGCAGCCAGGGTCCCTGCCTTCTTCTTCTTCCTCGGTGGGATGAGACCAGGACAGGACCCGCATACCAGCTTCCCGCATCATACTGCGGATTTCTTTATCGATGAATCGGGGTTCAAGCTGGGAGTAAAAGCATTTTGTAACCTGGTACTGGACTATGGGACTCGCTAAATCGTTTATGCAATATGGACATCGAATCGCTTCGTGAATATTGTTTAGCCAAATCCGCCGTGGAGGAATCCTTCCCCTTTGGCGAGACCACCCTTGTTTTTAAGGTAAAGGGAAAGATGTTCCTGCTTACGGGCCTCGATAGCCCGGTGTTGGAGTTCAATGTCAAATGTGACCCGGAAAAAGCCATCGAGTGGCGGGAACAGTATGCAGCTGTGCAGCCCGGGTACCACATGAATAAGAAACACTGGAATACCGTAACGGCTGATGGAAGTATTCCCCAGCGTGTTCTAAGGGAAATGATCGACGACTCCTATGATCTCGTGGTGAAAAGCCTGCCAAAGAAGGATCAGCTGTAATATCCGTTCCTTTCGATCTCTACCCGCACCGTCTCAGGCACCCAGTAGCGGATCGATTTCCCTTCCTTTATTTTTTTTCTGATCTCCGTGGAAGAGATGGGAAGTAACGGAGCATTCAGTATCTGGATGTCTTTTGCCCCGGGGTAGATGGGTAGTTGTTCGTGTTCCGGCCGCTTATAGACATAGAGGGGGTAATTCTTCAGGAGCCATTCCGCATTCTTCCATTTGGGCAGATTTTGAAAGCTATCGCTTCCCAGGATGATGGAGAATTCATGGGCGGGGTATTTCTCCTGTAAATAAGCGAGGGTATCAACCGTATAAGAAGGCTTGGGGAGTTTGAATTCGATAT
>Ga0310811_10005194_pt1 | contig 16448 bp, 16 predicted proteins | sample YCmetagenome_FD_207642 | JGI IMG/M metagenome (GOLD analysis project Ga0310811, IMG submission 207642) | Soil microbial communities from experimental microcosm in Duke University, North Carolina, United States - YC | ecosystem: Engineered > Artificial ecosystem > Soil microcosm > Unclassified ...
CTTTCAAAAATAGTTTTTTGGAGAGCCGTTATATCTGGAATACAATCTGCAAGCTTAAACACTTTCTGATTTGCATTCCGCCTGGAAGGATCTATGAATATCAGGTCATAATGCTGTGTGTACTGATCAAGAAATTCTTCAGCAGTACAGTTTATATGCTCTACGTGCTTTGCTCCTAAAACATGATGATTATGTTTTGTGATAGTAAGAAGATCAAGGTTGGGTTCAATGTAAGTCGCTTTCTCAAATTGCTGACTCAGAAAATAAGTATCAACACCGAAACCACCGGTTAGATCAAGCATGTTCACACCCTTTGGTATCTCTTGTGATTTTATTTTAGCTGTTGCTTCAGAAGAACACTGCTCCAGATTTAAGCCAGGTGGATATATTATTCCTTGAGTTTTATAATAATGAGGGAGTTTGAATTTTGCTTTTGATCGGCCACTAATTTGTTCAACAACGAATGAAGTCTTGAGTCCTTCAATAGTGGTATGCTTCAACGATAATGCTTTAACATCATCATGTTCATGTTCATAAATAAAATTCTGAATGGCCGGATTAAGCAGCTGTTGAATAAGATCAATAGACATTGATACAATTTGCAAAATTGCCAGAACTAAAACCTATTCCTCAACAGGTTTTGTGCGGTAGTGAAGTTGAATATTGCGCAGCGCAGCAACAAGGCCAAGTCCTTGTGCAAATAATAATACAGGTTCAAAGTTTGCCAGATCAGCCGCGTAGATGATTACCATTAATGAACCAACAACAGTCATAATCCAGAAGCCAAGTGGCAGGATGGAAGTCTTTGTCTTCTCAGCATAGTACCACTGATAAATAAAGCGGAAGTTAAGCAACAACTGACCAACCGCTCCACAAAAAACAACAGGCTGAAGAAAGCTGCTGAAGTGAAAGTCTGCCGATAATGTTGATGATCTCATAAACATCCATACCAATGAAAGGATGGGAATAACAATGGCGCTGACTCTGAAGTATGAGGGCATAGGCGACCACGCACCTTCAAGCTGTAGATTACGAATGGTAATAATGTAAGCCAGGGCCTGACCTAATATGATTACAAAATCATTTTGAAGTATTCCGTATACAAGGAATAGAAAATTGGCTACAACACTAATTTGCCAATAGATAAGAGGGGAAACAATTTTTCCTTCTTTCTCAGATAGATACCATTGCACGAGCATGCGTATGCCAAAGAGGCCTTGTGAGAAAAACCCCACACCATAGATCCAATATTTCTGAGCAAACTCTAACATGAGGGTGCAAAGAAACTCAAAATAAATGAGAGGTATGTTATCTCTAAAATAATTCTATAACGCAAACGAATTCAAAGCTTAAATTGCGGCATGAAAAATTCAACCTTTGATCTTATTGTGATTGGTGGAGGTGCTGCTGGCTTCTTCGGGGCTATCTGTGCCGCGGAGAAAAAACCAGGGTTAAGCGTTTTAATCCTCGAGAAAACTACCAAGCTATTATCCAAGGTTAGAATTTCTGGTGGCGGACGATGCAATGTTACAAACAACTGTTTCGAGACAGCAGCTTTATCACGACACTATCCACGTGGAGAGAAAGCATTGAAACAACTCTTTAAAACATTTCAGGCACGCGATACGGTTGAATGGTTTCTATCAAAAGGTGTAACGATTGTTGCTGAAGAAGATGGGCGAATGTTTCCTATTACTGACTCTTCACAGACTATCATTGATTGCTTTTTAACAGAGGCTGAACGTTTGAAAGTAGAAATAGAAACCAGTGAAGGAGTTGTTGCCATTAAGAAAGAAGCTGAGTCATTTTCAGTAATCACACAATCAGAAACTACGTATTACGCTAAGAAAATTTTAGTTGCCACAGGCGGACATGCTAATCCAAACGCTTATCAATTTCTGGAATCAGTAGGACATGCTATTATCAAACCGATTCCATCGCTTTTCACTTTTAACGATTCAGTCAAAGATTTTAAAGATCTGATGGGCGTAGCTGTTCAAAACGCTGAAGTAAAAATTGCAGGAACAAAATTATCACAGGTTGGACCGGTTCTCATTACACACTGGGGTTTAAGCGGACCAGCTGTGATAAAACTATCGGCCTGGGCTGCTGAGCATCTGCATCAGCTTAACTATAACTTTACTGCATTGGTGAGTTGGATTGGTTCCTTTAAAGAAGATGACATACGAGAATATCTTATTAACTATAAAAGAGATCATGGCAAGCAAAAAGTATTTTCCAATCCGTTGTTTGGAATACCGCAACGATTGTGGTTACGATTATGCGAGCTAGCCGAAATAGAAGAGACAAAAATCTGGGCTGAGCTGCCTCAGAAGAATATCAACAAGTTAATGGAATCCATGATTCGTTGTCCATTTCAAATTCGTGGTAAGACTACTTTTAAAGATGAGTTTGTAACCTGTGGCGGTGTTGATTTGAAAGAGATCAACCTTGAAACCATGGAAAGTAAATTGATAAAAAATCTTTTCTTCGCAGGTGAAGTTACGAATATGGATGGCGAAACAGGCGGCTTTAATTTTCAAGCCGCCTGGACCACCTCTTATGTTGCCGCTCAGACTATTACTGAAATAATTAATTCGTAATTCGTAATTCGTAATTCGTAATTCGTAATTCGTAATTCGTAATTCGTAATTCGTAATTCGTTTATTCATTCTTTAAATTATCAACAGGATTTGTATAAGCCGCACGCAATGTTTGTGAACCAATGGTTAGTGCTCCTAACACCAGCAGAATTGAAACGCCGCTAATAATTACTGTAAAACTAAAAGTTGTGTGATAGGCAATTAGCTCAAGCCATAGATTATTAATGAACCATGCAACTGGTAAAGCAATAGCTATCGCGATGAGTAATAACGTGAAGAAACTTTTTGATAATAAAAATACCAGCGCACCATCTGTTGAGCCCAGCACCTTGCGGATAGAAATTTCTTTCAGCCTGGTTTCTGTTGTATAAGTAGCCATTCCTAATAATCCAAGACAAGATATTGTGATCGCCATGAAGGCCATCACTGCAATGATGTTTACGAAATCACTAAACATTGTTTTGTAAAATGATCTCACTTCCTCTTCAAAGTCAACATGATCAAGTTTTAACGATGGATTTACTTTTGTCCATGCTGCTTCAATTGATTTAACCGCATCTTCATGACTCCCTGAATATTTAACATGCATGAGATGAAATTGTTCCGGATCAAAGCGCAATGCCATGGGATCTATCTGAGACATCATTACCTGATGATTATAATCATGTACAACACCGATGATCTCAAATTGAGCAGAATCCTTTTCCATGTAAACGGATTGTCCTATTGCATCCTGTGGTGTATCAAAGTGAAAGGTCTTCACTGCTTTTTCATTGATTAGTATCTGATGTTTGTTAGTTGGTTCCGCATTGAAGTTTCGGCCAGCGACTAACTGAATATTCAAGTTGTCGAGGTAATTATTGTCGACATAAAAATAACTCATGCCATATCCTTCCTGATCGCTGAGGTTTCTTTTAAAACCATCACCATACGTCATGCCTGCGGCTGGTATGTGCGATGCCGCAGATGTATTCTGAATATTACTGTGCCTCATCAGCTCCGTTTGTAAGGCCAGATACGATGTACTATTCAGCTTAACATTAATGGTATGGCTCATTTCAAAACCATGATCAGCTTTAATGAAAAGTTTTAACTGATTAAATAAAAGCAACACGGAAATAATAAAGATCAGCGATAAAGCAAATTGACCAACGAGCAGTGATTTGCGTAAACCCAACCTTGAAAATAACTTCATCCCTCCAACATTCTTTAATACATTAATCGGTTGAAATCTCGACAAGATGGCGGCTGGAAAAAGTCCAGCAAGCACTCCAACCATTACGCTAAATACAAAGAAGGCAATGTATACATATATGTTTCCTGCTAAATCCCATTTCAGTACCTGAGCAAATTTCAAGTTGAGCATGAATGGTTTAAGCAGCATCAGAAACAGTAAAGACAGACCCAGTGAAAAAATAGAAATGATAACTGATTCTGATAAGAACTGCATAAAGATCTGAGTACGGTTTGCACCGCTGACTTTACGAACACCGATTTCGCGAGCTCTGGTAAGTGATCTTGCTATTGAAAGATTTGTATAGTTAAAGCATGATGTCAGCATCACGATCAACGCAAGCCCACCAAAGAAGTAAACAAAAATCATTGGCATAAACGGACCAATGGGATTGTTAATAAGTGGACCTGGTGTAATTGCTAAGATGTTCTGTAAATAAAATTTATACTGATGCTTGTCTTGTGCGCTATACTTATCGGGTTGATGTTTCCTTGCGATATCAGTAAGATGTACCTCGATATCATGTTTCGTTTTACCCTCCTCAAGCAATAAGTAGACCCAGCCTGTTGTCCAGTCACCCCAGCTTTGATCCTGAGCTTTAAATGTACCATCAGCCTCAAGACTTTTGATAGTAGCGAAGGAAGCCAGCGCTTCAAACACAATATGTGATTTCTGATCTTTCTCTTTTATAACACCTGTTACTTTATAGGTTCCGAGCTTACCTACTTTAATGGATTCACCAACCGGGTTATCCATTTTAAATAATTTCTTTGCTGTTTTATGCGTAAGCACTACCGAGTATGGTTCTACCAATGCTGTTTTTGGATTACCATACTCTAGCTCATATTCAAAAACATCTAACGCTGTTGCATCTACAAAGAATCCTCCTACAGGAATATTTACATCCTGGCCCTCCAGCTCCATCCACGAATTTCCAAAACCACGACGAATACGTACGGCTTTTTCAATACTCGTATAATTATCTTTCAACGCCTCACCCATAGGCAAAGGACACGTTGATGCATCCGGACCTGAGGGAGATCCATCACTATTATAATATTGCGTTATTACTCTGAATATGCGATCGCGTTTTGTGTTATAATGATCATAGCTCAATTGATCAGCTACAAGCATCATAATGCCCAGGCAAACAGACATGCTAATAGCCAATCCAAAAATATTAATGAATGAGAAAAAGCGATGCCTGATAAGGCTGCGCAGTGCAACCTTGAAATAATTCTTGAGCATAAAAGAAATGATTAAGAAGAAGGAAGGAGAATGAAAAATAAGATCATCACTAAATCATTTCACCATTGCAAAATGATTTAGTGATGTGTTTACAGGAAATGCTATTTGATTAAATCTTTCTTCACAATGAAGTAATAAATCAAAAAGCCAAATGAAACAGCCATCGCGAATAAACCATATGGCAATGGCGATTCAACATCTCTTGGAATGTACTCCATAATGATAAGAGATAATCCTGCAAAGAAAATAATCAACCCCCATTTCAATGAAGCAAATCTATTGTCTTCAGGATATTTCTTAAAGATTGCCTGGGTGTCGTCATTTACAAAGCCCTTGTCAATCATTTTCTTTTTTAGAATATAATCGGTGAGGGTGCGTGTAAAAATTACCAAACCCGCTGCCAAGGTACCGATAACTACCAGGGGCATTAAAACTTCTTTAAGTTCGTGATCCATAATATTATTGTTTTTGTATTACATTTTGATTCATACCGCGTATGACAGCGACCCGAAATCAAATGTTGCAGCTAGTAAAAAGTTTTTTCAAAATATCCCATTCAACACTTCAGAAGGTCATTTTATTCTTTCTAGAACTGCAGTTACAAAACGTTGTTTGATGTCATCGCCAAATTCGAAATACAAATCGGGTTCGATCAGTTCGAGCTCCATTAAGTTGAATATTCCATCAATCATAACACCATCAACACGTGCGTATAAAAGTTTCTGTGGTATCTGTTTGATGATGTTTTCGCCAATGGTGATGAGTTGTTTGTCGGGCTGTATCATCTGATACTTACCTCCATATTGACGTTGCACACGGAAGTCGCCGTCCTTGGGTGTCTTGACAACAGCGTGTGAGAATTGATCATTAAAAAAAATCATAGACAGCTCACCTTGCTGCTCGATCTCCGGGATGAAGGGTTGAATGAGCCAATCGTTGCCTTCCATTATCTCATTGAACGAGGCTTTCGTTAGTTCGGAAGTGTGAAAGGTTTTGGTAAGATATGAACCTGCAGAGATTGCGGGCTTGATGACTATCTTTTGCCAGTTTTTCTCTGTGAGTTTATCAAATGATATTGGTGATGATTTATCAGAGAACAACGTAGGGATGATCTGTACACCATTCTGTTGGAAATCGCGCAGGTAAAATTTATGCATGTTGCTAAGAACAACATCTACCGGATTGAGCATGCGAACGTGTTGATCGCGCAAGGTATTCAGCCATTTAAAGAATGCATCGCTTTGAGTGTAGTAGTCCCACGTGTTGCGTATGATGAGGTAATCGTATTTTTTCCAATCGACCTCGGGGTCATTCCAGATAACGGGTTCGGCTGTGATACCATGATTGCGAAAGTGGGGGATTAGCAATTGATCTGGTTCTGTTAGGTTGGGTAAACGTTGACAGGTTAAGAGTGCTATTGTGGGCATCGTGGTTAATAAAGATTTGCCCGCAAAATAATTGTTTGGTTGAAAGAATATCCAACAATGATATAATTAGTTTTCTTTTATATCGTGCTCATCGCTATGACACAATTAATACTATTGAAAGCCTTTTAACAAAAATTTGTTGATTAAAAATTAATTACCTTTTCTGCAACATTGACAGTTTTGTGGTTGTCTAACCGCATGGTAATGGAAGATCAGGCGCTCGTATCAAAAGTAATAAGCGGAGATAAACAAGCCTTTATGTTGTTAATTAAACGACATGAAAGGATTGTTGCGCACATGATCGGACGGTTGATTAAACATGATGGCGAGCGTGAAGAACTATGTCAGGATGTATTTCTCAGAGTTTATGAGAAGCTTCATGAGTTTAGTTTTCAATCCAAATTATCAACCTGGATTGCAACGATTGCTTATCGTTTTGCAATTAATCATCTGCGTAAAAAGAAAATCCTATTGAGTGATATTCCAGAGGAAGAAAGCTTTACGAGTCATTTTGTTGAAGATGAAAACCCTGAAAGTATAGCATCTGAGCAGGATATGGATGCATTTGTTTTGAATTTAATTGATCAGTTGCCTGTTCAATATAAAACAGTACTTACCTTGTATCATGTTGAAAGCATGAATTACAAGGAGATTGGTGAAATAACCAATATGCCTGAAGGCACCGTAAAGAATTATCTTTTTCGAGCCCGAAATTTGCTAAAAGAGAAAGTAACGAAGTATCTTGGTAAAGAAGAATTGTTATGACCCACGACGACGAATTACAACATAAGATTGAGCAAGGAGATTTTTCCTCATTGCCTTCTGATAATATTGATACAAAAGCTTATCAGGAAATCTTCAGGGTGTTGAATAAAGCACCTGAATATATATTACCAGAGAACTTTGCCAATAAAGTAGTTGATCGCCTGGAGCATCAACATAAAAGAAGTATCTCTTTTGAATACTTCTGGTTTGGCTTTGGGTTTATATTATTGATTGCGTCTCTTGTTGTATCATTAAGCTATACATCTTTTGAACTAGACCTTGGGTTCATGAAGAGTCTGGCGCCACTTAAACATTTAGCACCATTTAAAGGTGTATTTATCTTTGGTGCACTCTTCGTTTTACTATTGAACTTCGTTGACCATCGGTTCATTAAAAACAAGAAAACGGTCTAATTGTTTCTCAACAGATGAGATAAACTAAACCCTGTCTTTTATTGCAGACAGGGTTTATATTTTAAACTTTTTTCGGAGGTAATTCAAAAGCTATTGCTTCGTGTTCGAAATGTCCTTTATGCGAACCATCACAGAAGGGTTTATTAGCCGAGCGGCCACAGCGACAAAGCGAAACCAATGTTCTTCCCTGCAAGCCATAGGCGTTACCCTGCATATCTACAATTTCAAAATCGCCTTCAATTTTTACTGAGCCATTGTTGTTAATGGTAAGCTTCGTTTTCGTCATGTTTATGATGGATTAAATATGTATCAAGGCAAAGATACACATGAATTATACTTTATCTACAGTGTAGGTACAAGCAGTTCTCTGATATCAACATTCAAAATATTGGCTATCTGCTTCAAATCCTTTAAATGCGGTTGAGTTTTATTATTGCAAATGGAGGCAATCGTATTTTGAGTTTTCCCCATTTTTTCAGCGAGGGCTTTTTGACTGATACCTTTAATCACTAGCACTTCTTTAATTCTATTGATCCTTTCCATTCAACAATTTATAAATCTCAAGATAAGCATATTGATATTGTGAATTAAACTAATACACTTGATGAGCACAACAGCTTCCCTATGATTTCTGTGAGCATTCTTACTTAAAAAAAGAGCCACCTAAAAGGCAGCTCTGAAAAAGGATACAGCTAAAATTTGAAGCTCTAGAAATACGAAGAAATTCCAAACTGAATACCATTTGTTGATGATGGCGGATTGCCAAGTATATCGCGTTGTTTCATGATTTTGTAATTCAGTCTTATAACAGTTTGTGAAGTGGGTCTGAAACTTATTGCAGGGCTTACGGCCCACATATCGTCTGCAATGTTTCCGCCTGTCTCTTTAAACTTTCCAACATTCCAATCGGTATACTCTAACCGGCATGCAACATTGAGTACGGCATTTTCAAAACCAAACATTTCTTTTTTCAAAACAGGTTGTATTATATCTGCAAAGCCACCACGCTGCTGGCTACCATACTGTTGTGTAAATGTGCCAGGCACATCAACCATCACCCAGGCCCACTCACCTACAATGCGTGTATTTACTTTTGGAAGTTTCGTGTTAAAATCTACTGCTATTACATCAACGCGTCTCTTGTGATCTAATACTACTCCATCTTCTTTGTACTTATTATAAATTCCTCCCATGTATGAAATACCTATCTCACCGATTTTATTATTTCGAGCTGAAATTTTTGAAGTAACTAATGGTTCTCCGTTGCTGCTCTCATCAAAGCGTTCGGCATTGGCTTTAGATGCTGGTAGAAAAGTTTTGTTCTGCGTGTTATTGATGATGTTGTCATCAAATCCATTGGTTAAATAAAATTCATAACCAAAACCCCAGTCTTTGGTGTAGTGCTTTCCATACAATCCAAAACCTACGGTACTCCAGGTTGCGGGTAACATTTGTGTCATGGCAACAGGTCTGTCTATAAACTCCCACTTAGGCCCATCATGATTTTGATTAAAGGCACCAATAGGATTCATAACAACACCTCCACGCAAATTCAGTAAAGAATGAAACGAAAAATCGAGTGATGCGAACTCAATGTTTACTTCACGACCACCTTCTTCAAATTCAATCTCAGAGAGAAACTTTATCTTTCTATGAATAGCAGAAGCAAGAAACATCGTTAGTCGGGGCAAGCGAAAGCTGTGTCCTTCATTTACGCCGTTCTGGCCAATAAAAGAATAATCCGCTTCAACGTATCCACCAACAGCCACAGGTACTTTGCTTACCGAAAGAAAAGGGCGATTGTAAATCGCATCCATGTTCATGGCTTTTGTGTACGAAGTATCTTTTGGTATTCGTTTGAAGAGAGTTGAATCAACCTGAGCGAGTACAGTGCTCATTGTTAGTAAAGAGAACAATATTATAATGTAGAATTTCTTCATTGGAGTCTGATTTTTAATTTGTTGTCAGCAATTGATGTTGAAAAGGTTCTTAGCGCTTTATCGGCGGGGCCATTTTGTACAGCGCCATTTATTTTGAACTCACTGCCATGAGCAGGACACTGAAGCCTGTCACCAAAAACATGAAGCTCTGTGCCCTGGTGAGTGCATTGCATCCAAAGAGCAGAATAGCTTTCTGGTGAAAGACGATACACGCAGATTGGAAACTGAAGCGAGTCGTGTTGTACCACAATGTATTTATGGTATTGCACCGTTTCATTTTTTATTATTTCAAAATCTGATAATGAAACCACGAGATCGCTATCTACAATTGGAGCATGTACATACTTTGCCGAAGCGCATGCCTCAAGCAATGCAGGTGCTATTAAAAGACCCAGACTGCAACGAGAACATGCTGTTATAAATTCTTTTCTGTTCATATAGCGCTACAGTGATTTCAGAAATTTAATAAGTGATTGTTGTTCTGCTTCGGCAAGCTCACTAAACTTAGCAGCGCTGGCAGCAGCCTCACCACCATGAAGAAGTATGGCTTCTTCTATACTCTTTGCACGACCATCATGAAGTAAAAAATATTCTCCTCCCTGAGAATTAGGAGAAAGACCTAAGCCCCACAATGGAGGTGTTCTCCACTCGTATGTTTTTGCACTTCCCTCTGTATATCCATCATCAAGACCACTGCCCATATCGTGCAATAACAAATCGGTATAAGGATGAAACTCTTTATTTGATAATGAACTGACCTCAGATGACCCTGAGTGTAAAGTTTGTCGATGACAGTTCTCGCATCCAATCTGCTTGAAATGATTTAACCCTTCTACAATTTGCGGGTCATTAGCATTACGCTGAATAGGAGCTTTTAATGTTTGCAGGTAGAAGACTACATCCTGAACTACATTTATAGAAATCTCCGGATCTATTTCCTTATTTGAAAACACATCGAATGGTTCGAATATGGATGTGATGCCAATATCCTGGTTATAAGCTCTTGATGTTTGCTGAAGTAAATTATAAACACTTGCTTTCTTACCGAAACGGCAAATGTATTTTCCATTGTTAGAGACAGCATCATTATTAACAGTGACATAGTTGGGTATTGAATTCCAATTTGGAACACCCGAAATGCCATCACTATTATCATCATTGGGATCTGCCATTGCTAAAATGTCAGCGTCAGAAACCAATTCTAAAAAACCAAGACCAGTATTAGCAGGAGGCGTAAACTTTGAAAATGTTGCTCCTTCAGGAATTTGTTCAGGTGTATAACCAGGTAATGCTCTGTGTTGTAATTGAGGACCGCCTTCATTCAAAAATTTATTGCCCGTTTCATCTACCTGTCCAAATCGGGTAAGTGTAGTAAACGGGTGACCTTTACCATCACCTGCATGGCAACTTCCACAACTATTAGCAACGAATATAGAACCTAAGCCAGTTTCTGCGGTAAAAATCTGGTTATTGAAAGCGGCGTCACCAGCAAGATGTTGACGTGATTGAGAATAAGTAAGATTTTCCAGAGGTCCATCCAATAAAGAGTCATTTGCCGGAGTACCCGGCATTAATTCCTGGCAAGAGAAAATCATTACTGCGAGTAGTAAAAAGGCAATAATAGAGATCCAAATTTCTTTGAGATACATAATTTATACTTTAGATATGTAAACTTATAAAGTTAGAATGATCTAACAAATAACTTTGCACTATTTCTTTTATATTTGAAGGGTAATACATGGCTTATGGCATCACAAACCGAAGAAAACTACCTGAAAGCATTATTTACATTAGCCAACAATGATGGAGAGATCAGCCTTTCTGATCTGAGTAGTGCATTACAGGTAAGTACACCTACCGCCAACAGCATGGTTAAAAATCTTCATCAGCAAGGGCTTGTGAATTATGAAAAGTATAAGCCTCTATCGTTGAGCTCGAAGGGTAAAAAAGAAGCGGCTATTGTAATTCGAAAACACAGGCTTACAGAAATGTATCTGGTGCAAAAGATGGGATTTGGCTGGGAGATGGTTCATGAAATTGCTGAACAGGTTGAGCATATCAAATCACCGGCATTCTTCGATCGTATGGATGAACTTCTCGGCCATCCAACCGTTGATCCACATGGATCGCCTATACCAGATAAAAATGGTAAGATGAATTCAAGGCCATATCATAAACTAAGCGAGTGCAAGGCTGGAGATTCAGTGAAGCTTGCAGCACTGGCACATTCATCAGAAGAATTTCTAAAATACTTAAACACTAAAAAGTTAAGCCTTGGGTTGACTATTACCATTGAGTCTGTTGAATCGTATGATAACAGCATGATGATTCGTTATGCCAAGAATCAACGTGAAATGGTAAGCGCCGTAGTGTGTGAGAAATTGTTAGTGGAGAAGTAGATTATGTAGTTTCCTTTGTAATCCATTTTGCAACAACAGGAGCTTGATAGTTTTTCATTTTCTCCAATACTCCAGAGATGTTATCACTTGTGAGTAACATCTGTTGATTAATCTGTTTTAGAAATCCTGCGTCAACCATTTTCTGGATCATTTCTATTAATGAATTATAGAATCCATTAGTATTTAATATCGCTACAGGTTTTTTATGCAAGCCTAATTGAGCCCACGTTACCATTTCAAAAAGCTCTTCTAATGTGCCGAAACCTCCGGGCAATGCTATTACACCATCACTTAATTCATTCATTTTAGTTTTTCGTTCGTGCATCGTTTCAACTAAAATTAATTCAGTAAGTTCTTCATGAGCAATTTCTTTTACGCTAAGGAAATTTGGTAGCACGCCAATAACTTTACCACCATTTTGCAAAACACCATTAGCCACGGCTCCCATCAACCCAACCTTGGCACCGCCGTATACCAGATCTATTTTATTTTCGGCTAACGTTTTGCCTAGGAGATATGCTTGCTCTTCAAATATTTTATCGCTTCCAGAACTTGATCCGCAAAAAACTGTTACTCTTTTCATTATATACTCTATATTTTTAGCTAGTGAAGATATCTCCAAATCAACGCGTCTCTTTTCAAGATTAAAACTAAGACGAATTGTTTTGAATTCAACGATGATAATCAAGAAAGGTTAAAACTAAAATACCTTTATTCTCTCCTGACATCAGAGAGAATAAAGGTATTGAATAAGTTTCGTGTAATCGATTAAAACCGTATCAGATTATTGCGCTGTTGCAGGACTTATTGTTGTTGAAACTAAGTTAACTGCGTTGATTGGAAAGTTTCCATTTTTTGCGTGTGTTCTCAAGAGTTCTTCGTTTTCAGCACGATAAATACAAAATAGTTTATCGCCTGTAACATAGCTTTGAACCCATTCTATGCCAGGTCCCATTTGTTTTAATACTGAACATGATGCTTGTGAAATGGATTTTAGTTCAGCACCAGTAAGTTTGCCAGCTCCTGGTATTTCGCGTTCAATTACATAAGTCTTCATTTCTTTTGTTTCCATCGTCTTTTTGTTTTCAGGTTTAGCAGAAGATGCTGTTTGTGCGAACGCTACTGATGAACTCAGCACCAAAATCAAAAGCAGCATTTTAAAAGTTGTTATAGTTTTCATAGGTTGTTGTGTTTAATAAATACTATGTAAAACTAGATGACTTATAAAGTACTGACTATCACAAACGAATCAATAAATAGTAAAAATGGTTCAAGACTAAATTGCTGCTTTAAGATAGGCCAGCGGTTGTAATCCGAATCTTTTCTGAAAACATTTGGTGAAATATGATGGACTGCTAAAGCCTGTATCAAATGTAGTTTGTGAAATATTACGGTCTTCATTTCGCAAGACATCAAGTGCCTGAAGAAGTCTGTACTCACGCAATAGTTCATTAGGCGACATGCCTGTTGTAGCTTTACTCTTCCTGTATAATTGCGGCTTGCTGGTTGACATGATTGAGCAAAAATCTGTAACACCAAATTGAGGGTCTTGCCAATTTTCGTGTAACGTATTAATGAGGATATCAAGAAAGTTTTCTTCAGGTGAAGTGAGCCAGCGTATGTTCTCCCTATTTGCTGTTAACATGGAATCGTGGTCTTTATATAGTTTACGCACGGCTGCTGAAATTACTATTTGATTATCCTTACCGATGTTGCACAAATATTTTGCGAGGTTAACAGTAGCACCGAAAATTACATTGTTCTTATTGACAGGAACACCAGCATGCAGACCTATGCGTAGTCCAATTAATTCTGATACTGCAGGTAGTCTTTCATGAATGGCCAATGAACATTTCACCGCCTGCATTGCTGATGCGAAAGAAATGATAAATCCTTCTTCTTTCAATTCTACTTCACTTCCTTCATGATTTCTTATTTGTTCGCGAATGCAGTTATTGTATATCAATAGTAGCGCTCGTGTTTTCTCCTTACCCAGTTTATACTGTAAAAGACGAGCATCTATAGTTTTGGTTGCCATAACAACCCGGGAGGCAGGATCATTGAATACTTTGAGATGATTGGGCTCGCTTACTTCTTGAAAAGTTTCCGGATCAGAAATTCTTCCCAGAAATGCTTCTACAACATTACTATCAACCTGAATGATTTCATTTGGAATAAGTCCGTGAGCGTTTTGATGCAATTCTCTTACAGATTCTTTGTCAGGAGCTTCGATGAGACAAAAAACACATCCCTTGTCCTCATCAATCCAATAGGTCATTGTTCGGCAACGGAACTCATGCTGGATTTTAACATCCATACTATGTGCATCGGCAACTTCTTTTGGAGTTACGCCGGGCACAATATGCAAATCCATAAAAATTGGCATAACAGAATCAAACCATCTAAGTTAACAATATGCTCTCAATTCAGTCTGGTAATTTTGATTCATTATATAATACAATTGATTCATCACATCAAGCAGCTCATCAGTAAACCAAGCCGAGATATATGGTTTGTCTCCAAGGCAAGAGGCTTGCTTGTTATAGTCCAAACAATCTTTTAAAGAAGCCCCTCTTCTCTTTCTTCTCACCGAAGGTCCGGGCAGATTCTTTATCTTTCTTACCAAAAATTTTCTCCAAAATTGTCTTATCTGATTTATAAAAATCACACGAAAGTTTTCGCTCCAGGTTAGCGGGCAGCTCAGGAAAACTTGAGCTACTGATATCGGCAAGTTCCTTATCTCCATTAACCTGTTGAAAAAAATTCGCCACAATTGGTAATGCGGTACTTGCTCCTTGTCCCAATGCTGTTGTGCGAAACCGAATCCGTTGATCGTCTGCTCCTACCCATGCTCCAATAACCAGTTTAGGTGTCATGGCCATAAACCATCCATCGGCATTAGATTGTGTAGTTCCGGTTTTTCCAGCGATATCATTTTCTACTCCATACTTCCAACGCATGCTACTACCAGTACCTTCATTAACTACACGCTTCAACATTTGCACCATCATCTTTGCATTATCTTCTGATAGAACCTGCTCACCAATTTCTGAATGAAAACTTTCCAACACGCTGTTGTTGCGTGAACAGATGGAAGTAAGATACCAGGGCTTAACTGCACGACCATTATTGGATATGCATGAGTAAGCAGTAACCATTTCCATGACAGATATATTCGAAGTGCCTAATGCAAGTGACGGAACAGGTTGCAAGTTGCTCGTGACACCCATTTTTTCTGCTAACAAAATTGTTCGATCAATGCCGGCCTTCTCAAGAGCATGAACAGCCACAGTATTTACAGAATAAGCGAGCGCTCCTTCCATGGAGTACTTCAGATCATAATTCTCTTCTGTATTTAATGGAGTCCAGTCTTCAGTACTCTCGTATGTTGTCTTTTCAGCAGAGATATAATCACATGGCTTTTCACCTTGCTCAAGTGCAGCAGCATATACAATGGGTTTGAATGTTGAACCAACCTGGCGTTTTGTGCTTTCTCGTACATGGTCAAATTGAAAGTAATTATGGTTTATTCCTCCAACCCAAACACGAATCGCTCCTTGTTGAGGATCCATTGCAAGTAGTCCGGCATTTAAAAATTTTAAATAATGCCTGATGGAATCTATGGGACTCATATCAACTTCTTTCTCGCCCTGCCAGGTAAACACATTCATAATAGAAGGCTTCTTCATTTCCTGAATAATTTCTTCATGCGACTTACCCGATTGTTTAAGACTTCTATATCGATCAGATTTTTTTATGGCCTCATCAAGAAGTGTTACATTGTTATGCCACGGATCAGTTTTTCCCCAGTGTCTTAAAAACGTATTTTGTAACAAGGTCATTTCTTTGGCTGTTGCTATCTCTGCATAGTTCTGTAATCTTGAATCGATGGTTGTATAGATTTTCAATCCATCGGTATACAGATTAAATGGTTCTCCTTTTTCATTTGTATGATTACTGCACCAATCCATTAATTCTTTACGAATGTATTCCCGGAAATATGGCGCTAACCCTGCATGATGCGTTATTCTGTTATACTTTATGATCAGGGGTAGTGCTTGAATCGAATCCAGTTTTTCAGACGGAAGTTTTTTATATTTTTCCATCTGAGACAACACCACATTTCTTCTTTCTTTTGAACGTTCAGGAAAAATTCGTGGGTTGTAAGAATGTGTTGCCTTTAACATACCAATAAGTACTGCCCCTTCATCAATAGAAATTTCCTTTGTTGATGTTGAAAAGAAACGTTGAGATGCTGATTCAATTCCATATGTGTTATCTCCAAAAGGAACAGTATTAAGATATAATGCAAGCAATGTATTCTTATCATAGACGTGCTCTAATCGCGAAGCAATAATAATCTCCCGCATTTTATTAATGAGCGTTGAGAATAACCAGTAATGCTTTCGTGGATATAGA
>Ga0310811_10005195_pt1 | contig 16444 bp, 14 predicted proteins | sample YCmetagenome_FD_207642 | JGI IMG/M metagenome (GOLD analysis project Ga0310811, IMG submission 207642) | Soil microbial communities from experimental microcosm in Duke University, North Carolina, United States - YC | ecosystem: Engineered > Artificial ecosystem > Soil microcosm > Unclassified ...
GTCGGCGCTGTTCGAGCGCGACCCGCGGCAGGACCCCGAGCAGCTGACCACCGCGCCGCGGCACGACCTGGCGCTGCCGGACATGAACGACGGCGCGGAGGGCGTGGAGCTGCTGCGGCAGGCGCAGGAGCGCAAGATCGACCGGCTGCTCGACCTGACCGGCGTCGGCCCCGGCATGAGGGTGCTGGAGATCGGCAGCGGCTGGGGCGAGCTTGCCACCCGGGCCGCGACCCGCGGCGCGCAGGTGCGCACGATCACGCTCTCCGAGCGCCAGCTCGAGTACACCGCGCGGCGCGCGCAGGAGGCGGGCCTGGCCGACCGGGTGCAGGTGGAGCTGCGCGACTACCGGGACACCGAGGGCACGTACGACGCCGTGCTGAGCGTGGAGATGATCGAGGCGGTGGGCCGGGAGCACTGGCCGACCTACTTCGGCGCGCTGGCCCGGTTCGCCAACCCCGGCGGCCGGATCGGCCTGCAGGCGATCACCATGCCGCACGCCCGGATGAACGCCACCGCGCGGACGCAGACCTGGATCACCAAGTACATCTTCCCCGGCGGCATGATCCCCTCGATGACCGCGATCCGGGACAACGCCGCCCGCTTCGGCCTGCAGGTGGTCGACGACCTGTCCTTCGGCCTGCACTACGCGCGCACCCTCGGCCTGTGGGGCGAGCGCCTGATGGCCAACACGGGCCGCCTGGCCGCCCTCGGCTTCGACGAGACCTTCCGCCGCACCTGGCGGCTCTACCTCGCCTACTCCGAGGCCGGCTTCGCCTCCGGCTACCTCGACGTCCACCAGATCGTGCTGGGCGGCAGCGGGGCGGAGGAAGAGGCGGCATAGCCGGCTTGTGCACGTCAGGTGCCCGTCGACATGCGGATCCGCTCGTCGTTCTCGCCGTGCCGGGCGACGTCGTGCAGGCCGAGGCGGCGATAGAGGGCGTGGGCCCGGTGGTTGACGACGAGGACGTCCAGGCTGAGTTTCTCGCCGCGCCCTCGGGCCTCGTCCAGCAAGGTGCGGATGACCCGGCTGCCGATGCCGCGCCCCTGGTGGTCGGGGTGCACCTCGAGTCGCGCCAGGCAGATCTCGCCGGCCCGGTGCTCGACGTCGAGCATGCCGACGTCCCAGCCGTCGAGTGTGACGATCTGCCATCGGCCGGGGGCGAACACGCGGGCGTGGAACGCGCGCTGGATCTGCTCGTCCCAGCCCCAGACCTGGCTGACGTATCCGCCCATGGCGGCCTTGTGCAGCGCGAAGCAGTACTCGTCGTCTGCGGCGGCGGCCGGCCGCAGGGCGATTGAGGGTTCGTGCACGCGCTCCAGCATGCCTGAGGCCATCGTCGAGCGCCGCCGGATAGCGTCCGCACAAAAGGGACGGTCGCTACGATGAATGAGCATTCTTTGATACATCGGGGATATCCACCGGGAGGGAAGCCGTGCAACGTCACGACAATCGGGGTGCCCGACGCGGCCGCGGGCGCGTCGTCGGTACCGTCGTCCTCGCGCTGGTCGGCGTGGCGGTGACGATGGGCGCGGAAGGCGGATGCTCGTCGATCGGCGCCGCCAACGCCTCCGACGCCAAGCCGACGGGCGGGTCGTCTTCGCACGCCGCCTCGCACGCGTCGTCGTCCGCGGCGGCTTCGACGAGGGACCCGGCGTGCGCCACGGCGCTCGAGGACGTCTCGCACTACGGGCCGTCCACCGTGTCGCTGCTGGCCGACGGACGCAAGTCGGTCGCGAAGGCGGCGGTACAGCTCCTCGTCGACGGCCTCGACGGCGCCGCGGACGCCGCGGACACGCCGCAGGCGAAGCACGCCATCCAGACGCTCGCGGACGCCTACATGGACTACTTCGACCTGACCACCGACGCCGTGTCGATTCCGTTGTCGACGCTGCTCAAGGACACCTCAGACTTCGAATTCGCCTGTCGCTGACCGGACGGCCCCGCGGCACGCAGGCCGACCGGCGCGGAGGTCACGTCGGTCACCGGCGGGCTGCCGGGCACCCGGCCCATCCGCTGGAGCACGGCGCGGAACCGCGCGGCTCGGCCGGCCGACGGCACCACGGCGCGGACCCTGCCGCCCGTGCCGAGTCGGACCTTCCCGCACACCAGCGTGCGCCAGCCCGCACCCCTCGACTGCTGCAGGCACAGCCGCTGCCGCCCGGCCGCGTCGTCCCCGCCGAACGCGGACACGACGACGCCGCGTGAACCGGCGTCCGGCGCGAGCGTGATGTCGATGTCGGATTTCGCCACGGCGGACGGCGCGGCGAAGCAGAGGACTGCTACGGTCGTGGCCGCGAGGGCGAGCACGGCACGCACTTTGCGGGCGCCGACTCCGCCGGTCGCTCCGTTACTGGCGCTCATCGGCGCACCTCCGGCTCCGATTTCGACAGGGCCTGTGGCTGTGGCTGCGTATGCGTCTGGATCTGGGTCCGCGTCGTCGTCCGCGTGTCCGTCACCGCCCGGGCGCCGGCCGCCGAGGACTGCGGGCAGGGCCGGCCGCCCCCGGCGCCGGCCGCCGCACCCGCCTCGGCGCCCGCGGCGCACCGCTTGTGGTGGGTGTAATGCATCGGCGGGTTGATGTCGGCGAACAGGTCGTCCAGGCTCACCACCAGTCCCCCGTACGCGATGTTCACCGACACCAGCACGGCCACCGCCGTGGCCGCGTAGCCGCCGAGCAGCAGCCCGAAGCGCGACAGGCCCTTGACGATCAGCGGGCCGCGCACCCGGTTCCACAGCATCAGCACCGCGAGCGTCGCGAGGGCCGCGGCCACGCAGCTCCAGTACTGCACCGCGGGGTCTGTCAGTCGCATGACGCCTCGAGTCCCTTCTCTCGCTTACTCGCCGGGCCGGATCAGGACACCGGGCCGGTCAGCCGCTGGGAGAGCCAGGTGAACGCGGTGGGCAGCATCTTCTCCCACGCGCTCTGGTTGTGCCCGCCGCCCAGCGGCGCCACGAACGACTGCACGTCCGTCGCTTGCGCCCCGGGATTCGCCTTCGCCGCGGCGAGCACCTGCGCGGTCTCCGCGGCCGGATCGACCCGGTCCTGGCCGCTGGCCGTCATCAGCAGGCTGACGGCCGGGGTCTTGTCGTGCCCGAGCAGCCACAGCGGGCTGTTGGCGTGGTCGAGCGCCTCGTCCGTGGACAGTTCCTGCGAGTCCGGTTCGTAGTACCCGGACAGCGAGACCGCGGCCTGATACCGGTCGGGATGCTGCAGCACCAGCTTCGCCGCGCAGAAGCCGCCGGTGGAGTAGCCCATCAGGCCCCAGCCGGCGGCCGCGGGCTCGGCGCGGAAGTCGTCGACGACCATGGCGCGCACGTCCTGGGTGAGCCAGGCGTCCACATTCGCGTCGCCGGGCACGTCGCTGCACTCCTCGTTGTTGCGCGGCGAGGTGTGCCCGCGCACGGGGGTCACCTCGGGCACCACCAGGATGTACGGGAACACCTGCCCGGAGCTCTCGGCGGCCTCGAGGTGCGCGACCACGTTCATCGGCCCGATCCAGCCGTCCGGCGAGCCGACCACGCCGTGCAGCAGTTCCAGCACCGGGAAGTACGTGTGCGGCTGCTGCGCGTACTGCGGCGGGGTCCACACGTAGACCTGCGAGGTGATGCCGGAGACCGGCCCCTTGAACGTGGTCTGCTGGAAGTCGTCCCCGGCGCGGTGGAAGCTCGCCTTGATCTTCGGGATGCCGGCCGCCCCTGCCCCGCCTGCAGTCCCGGTCGCGCCGGCGCTCCCGGCCGCGGCGTCCGCCGGCCGGGTGACCGCGGCGGGCTTGGGATCGAGCACCACCGTGCCCAACTGCCCGGCGAACACCCCGCCGCGGGTGCTCTGATTGCCCAGCAGGTCCTGCCAGGACACGACCAGGCCGCCGCTGGCGATGTTGACCCACACCAGGATCGCCACGGCCGCCATGAGCTCGCCGAACACCAGCAGCGCGGCGCGCTGCAGCACCCGCACCGGGCGCGGCCCCCGCATCCGGTTCCACAGGAACCAGGTGGCGAGGGCCGCGAGGACGGCCAGGACGATGGTGGTGAACTGCAGGGATCCGCTGGTCGGGGTCATCGCCGGCACCTTCCTGCCCCCGGGCGGCGTTCGCCCGAGCGCAGAAGGAGACTAATCCGTCACAATGCAACAAACACTGATATTGAGGGCGTGTCCCGACATCGGTCCCATGATCTTCTCAGCGCACCGACCCGGATCAGTGGTGGAAGGCCTCCTTCGCGTCCACACCGAACTCCTTCATCGGCGCCGGCTGCTTGCGCAGCTCCGCGAGCAGCCGGTTCAGATCGGCCAGCAGCAGGTCGGCGAGGTCCATGGAGAAGCCGTTGCGCACCACCAGCCGGATCACCGCGAGGTCGGTGCGGTTCTTCGGGAACGTGTACGCGGGCACCAGCCAGCCGCGCTCGCGCAGCCGCCGGGAGACGTCGAAGACGTCGAAGTTGTCCACGTGGTCCGCCGTGGTGAACGCGAACACCGGCAGCTGGTCGCCGCGGGTGAGCAGCCGGAACTCGCCGCAGGCCTCGATCCCGGCGGCGAGATGCTGCGCGACGTCCCGGCAGCTCTGCTGCACCCGGGTGTAGCCGTCCCGGCCCAGCCGCAGGAACGTGTAGTACTGCGCGACCACCTGCGCGCCGGGGCGGGAGAAGTTGAGCGCGAAGGTCGGCATGTCGCCGCCGAGGTAGTTGACCCGGAAGACCAGCTCGTCGGGCAGTGCGGCGGGCTCGCGCCACAGCACCCAGCCGACGCCCGGGTAGACGAGCCCGTACTTGTGCCCGGAGGTGTTGATCGAGGAGACCCGCGGCTGCCGGAAGTCCCAGAGCAGGTCGGGGTCGAGGAAGGGCGCGATCATGGCCCCGGAGGCGCCGTCGACGTGCACCGGGATGTCGTAGCCCTTGTCCCGCTGCAGCGCGTCCAGCGCCGTGCACACGTCCCAGACCGGCTCGTAGCTGCCGTCCATGGTGGAGCCGAGGATCGCCACGACGCCGATGGTGTTCTCGTCGCACAGCGCCGCGGCCTCCTCGGCGCCGAGGTGGTAGCGCTCGCCCTCCATCGGTACGTAGCGCGGCTCCACCTCCCAGAACTCGCAGAACTTCTCCCAGCACACCTGCACGTTGACGCCCATGACCAGGTTGGGCCGGGCGGTGCCGTCGCGGTAGCGCTTCTCGTTGCGCTTCATCCAGCGGCGCTTGAGCGCGAGCCCGGCGAGCATGCAGGCCTCGCTGGAGCCCGTCGTCGAGCAGCCGATCGCGGTGTGCGGGTCCGGAGCGTTCCACAGGTCGGCGAGTATGGCCACGCAGCGCCGCTCGAGGTCGGCGGTCTGCGGGTACTCGTCCTTGTCGATCATGTTCTTGTCGGCGCACTCGGCCATCAGCAGGCTGGCCTCGGGCTCCATCCACGTCGTGACGAACGTCGCCAGGTTCAGCCGCGCGTTGCCGTCGAGCATCAGCTCGTCGTGGATCAGCTGGTAGGCGATCGTGGGCGCTATCGGCCCGTCCGGCATCCGGTACATGGGCGGGTTGAGCGCCATGGTCTCGGCCGGGTCGTCGCCGGCCAGCGGGTTGACCGCGAGGGTCCGGTTCGGGTCGCGGTGCGCGCGGCGGACCGCGTCGAGGTCGACGCCGCGGGTGCGCGGGGTGTGCAGCCCCGCGTCCTTGTCCTTCGCGTCGGCACCGTGCAGCTCTGCCATTCGGAACACCCCTTACGTCTGCAGGCGGGAGAGCCGTCCGGCCCCCACCCTTGCATCGCGGCGGGCCGGGCGCCAGCGACGGGGCGGTGATCGCGGACACAGCGCCGGGTCCGTCGCCCGAATGGACCTGACGCCGCGTCAGCCGGTTCAGCCGGTTCAGCCGGTCGCCGTGGTCTCCGCCGTTCCGTTGGCCGACTCGGTCGGCGAGGAGCCCGGGTCGCCGGACCCGTAGACGGCCGGGCCGCCGGGCACGAAGTCCTCCGCGCCCTCGCCGCCCACCACGGTCATCAGGCCCCTGCCGTCATACCGCAGCTCCAGAACCTGGCAGTACTTGAGTCCGTCGTAGGGCTTGAGGCACGGAACCTCCACCCGCGCCGCGTCGTCGGCATAGGCGGTGATGAAGCCCTCGAAGCCGGGCTTCGTGCCGAGGGTGTCGACCTCGCTGAAGTCGACCTGGCCGTCGCCCGTCACGCTCACCGTCCGCTTGACGCTGTCGCCGCCGCTCCACGTGCCCGCCAGCGCCTTGACGACGACCGCCTTGGTGCCGGGCAAGCCGGCGCTCGCCGCACCGAAACCGGCCGGGATCGTCTCCTCGCGCTGGTAGGGCACCGTGGTCTGCGGCTCGGAGCCATGGGCGGGCACGGTCAGCGTCAGTCCCCCGCCGCCGGGCTCCTGCCGCAGCACCAGACCGGCGGTGCCGTAGTCGCCGCAGGTCAGCCCGACGACGGCGAAGGTGTCCTTGACCGGCTTGAGCAGGCCCTCGCACAGCGCCCACGTGCCCGCCTCGCTCATGCCGATCTCCCCGTCCGGGAAGACGATCAGCTGCGACCGCTTCGGGCTCTGCCACAGGCCGGACAGGGCCGCGTACGCCTTGGCGGCTCCGGTCAGCGGCGCACCACCCGGCCCCGCGGCGGTGGTGGCCGCCGTCGGCACCGCGCTCGAGGCGGCGGCGCTCGCGCTCGGCGCCGCGCCGGTGGCGGCGGGCCCGGTCAGGGTGCCGGCCGTCCCGGACCCGTGCCGGGCGGAGACGGCGGCCACCGTGCCGCCGCAGGCGGCGAGCACGCTCAGGGCCAGCGCGGAGGCGGCCAGGCGGCGGCGGACCGTGCGCTGCCTGGCCCGGCCGCGCACCGCGGCCAGATCCGGCAGCGCGGTGGCCGAGCCGGCGGCGTCGGCCAGCTCGGCCAGCATCCCGTCGAAGCTCTCCGGCATCTTCCTCACCACTCCCCGACCAGGTCGGTGCGCGGACGCTGCGGCTGCCCGGCGCCGACCTCGGCGAACTCGGACACCAGCGGGGCCAGGGCCTTGCGGCCGCGGTTCAGGTGCGACTTGACCGTGCCCTCCGGGGCGCCGGTCTCCGCGGCGATCTCGGCGATGGACAGCCCCACCAGGTGGTAGAGCACGATCGCCCGGCGCTGGTCGGCCGATATCCGGCGCAGGGCGGAGACCAGGGTCAGGTGGTCCGGGCTCAGGCCGGGCAGTTCGGGCGCGGCGGCGGCGCGCCGGTGCGCGGCCCTGCGGTTGACCGACTTGCGCCACGCGGAGACGGACAGGCGGTAGGCGACCGTGCGGATCCAGGACTCGGGGTCGGTGTACCTGCGCACGTCCTCCCAGCGCTGCCAGGCGCGCGCGTACGCCTCCTGCACCGAGTCCTCCGCCTCGGCCAGGTTTCCGGTCATCGCGTAGATCTGGCCCACGATGCGCCGGAAGCTGGCCGTGAAGAACTCGTCGAAGTCGAGCTCGTCGGGCACGAACTTGCCGCCTTTCCGTCTTCCGGTCGCGGCCCGCCGGGGCCGCGATCATCCGGTAACACGCCCGGGAAGACCGCCCGGTTGCATCGCATCCGCCGGCGCGCCGGGCGGAGATCCGGCGGCGGAGGAACCCGGTGGCGGGGCCGGCGGTGCGTTGCCTACGCTCGGGCGATGGACGCGACGGGACGGACCCTGTGGAACGTGGTGGACGTCGAGGCCACCTGCTGGGCGGACGAGCCGCCGGCGAGCATGGTGAGCGAGATCATCGAGATCGGCCTCGCGGTGCTGGACCTCGGGGGCGGCGGGCGGATCGCGCGGCACCGGATCCTGGTGCGGCCCGGGCGTTCCACGGTCAGCGGGTTCTGCACCGAGCTGACCGGCCTGACGCAGGCCGAGGTCGAGACCGGGGTGAGCTTCGCCGAGGCCTGCACGATCCTGGCGCGCGACCACGCGGCCGGTGCGCGACCGTGGGCCAGTTGGGGCGACTACGACCGCAAGCAGTTCGCCCGGCAGTGCCAGGCCTCGAACACGGCCTACCCGTTCGGCGCGCGGCACGTGAACGCGAAGGCCGAGTTCGCCCGCGTGCGCGGGCTGCGCAAGCGTCCGGGCATGGCTCAGGCGCTGGAGTTCGCCCGGCTGCCGCTCGAGGGCAGGCACCACAGCGGCGTGGACGACGCGTGGAACATCGCGGCGCTCATCCTCGACGTGGTCGATCGGGACCCCGGCTCGGCGTTCACACGGCGCCGGGTCTGAGACCCCCTCACTATCCGACTCCCCCTTCCCGAACGCCCTCTCAGCGCGCCCGCGCACTCCGAGGCGCCCCCGGCCTCCGGGCTCGCTCCCGACGCCGCGGCCGCGGACGAGGGCCCGGCCCCCGCGCGCGGGCGGCGCCGGCGGCGAGCAGACGAGGGGCGGGCGGCGCAAGATCCGCGCGGGCGCCCGATCGGGTGAACCGGGGTCGGCCGGCGTCCGCGCTGATCCGCCGCGGCCCCCGGGCACGCCCTTACCGCACGCCCGCACTCCGTCCTTTCATCAGAAGAGCAGATCACCGGCGCATCCGGCGATCCACTCCCCCGATCGAGAGGTCACCCCATGACGATCGAGACGACCGGCGTGTCCGCCGCCCAGGGCCCGGAGTCCCTGACCACCGCCGCGGCACGGAACCTGGCCACCACCACCAAGACCCCGCCCCAGATGCAGGGCATCAGCTCCCGCTGGCTGCTGCGCGTGCTGCCCTGGACGCACGTGCCCGGCGGCACCTACCGCGTCAACCGGCGGCTGACCCACATCGCCGGGCGCGGCCGGGTCGCCTTCGTGCAGACCGGCAGCGATTTCAAGGTACTGCCGCCGACGCTGCGCGAGGTGCCGGCGCTCGGCGGCATCGCCGACGACGCGCTGCTCGAGCAGCTCGCCCAGCGTTTCAGCCGACACGAGTTCGAGGCCGGCCAGGCGCTGGTCGAGGCCGACGGGCCGATCGACCAGGTGCTGCTGCTCGCGCACGGCAAGGTCGAGCAGGTGATGGCGGGCAAGTACGGCGGCGAGGGCGTCGCCCGCACCTACGCGGACGGCGACCACCTCGGCGACGAGGTGCTCACCGAGCCGGAGGCGATCTGGCCGGGGACGCTGCGCGCGGCCACCGCCGGCGTGCTGCTGGCGATCCCGGTCACCGCGGTGCACGAACTCGCCCAACGCTCCGAAGCACTGCGCACCGCCCTGGACGCGCACCGCGACGGCTCCGCCCGTCCGGCCAACCACCGCGGCGAGGCGGAGATCGCGCTCGCGGCCGGGCACAGCGGCGAGCCGAACCTGCCGAGCACCTACGTCGACTACGAACTCAGCCCTCGTGAATACGAGCTCAGCGTCGCTCAGACGGTGCTGCGGGTGCACACCCGCGTGGCAGACCTCTACAACGACCCGATGAACCAGCTCGAGCAGCAGCTGCGGCTGACCGTCGAGGCGCTGCGCGAGCGGCAGGAGTCCGAGTTGGTGAACAACCCGGACTTCGGCCTGCTGGCCAACGCCGACCACGCGCAGCGCATCAGCACCCGCACCGGACCGCCCACCCCTGACGACTTCGACGAGCTGCTGAGCATGCGCCGCGGTACCAGGGCACTGTTCGCGCACCCCAAGGTGATCGCGGCGTTCGGCCGCGAATGCACCCGGCGCGGGATCTATCCGGACGCGGTGCCGACCGACGACGGGCACCTGCTGCCGGGCTGGCGCGGCGTGCCGATCTACCCCTGCGGAAAGATCCCGATCGAGCACGGGCACACCTCGGCCGTGCTGGCGCTGCGCACCGGCGAGGAGGACCAGGGCGTGGTGGGCCTGTACCAGACGGGCCTGCCGGACGAGTACGAACCCGGACTCAACGTGCGCTTCATGGGCATCGACGCCAGCGCGATCATGTCCTACCTGGTGACGGCGTACTACTCGGCGGCCGTCCTGGTGCCGGACGCGCTCGGCGTGCTCGAGAACGTCGAACTCGGACGCTGATTCCGATGCCCGCCCTCCTCCTTCCGGCCCCGCCGCACGGCCCCACCGGCCTCGGCACCACGGGCCTGCGCATCCCCGGCGCCCGGCCGTCGCCCGCGCCGCGACCGCCGTCATCGTCCATGGCCGCTTCGGCGGGTTCCGCGCCGCGGCTCTCCTCCCTCCTGCGCGCGATCTGCGCGCCGCGACCGCCTTCGACGTCCGCGTGCCCCGGCGGCGACGCCGGCCCCGCCGACCCCCCGGGCGGTGAGGACCCTGCGACGCGCGCCCCGGGCGTCTCAGGCCTCTACTGCCCAGAGCCGGTGCGGGACGATCCGCCGCTCGGCGAACTCGTCAACGAACGGCTCGTGACCTGGGCCCGGGACGTCGGCATCTACGCCGACCGGATCGAGACCGTGCGCGCGGCGAACTTCGGCCGCATGATGATGCTCGCCCATCCGGACACCGAGGACGCGGACCGGCTGCTCGTCGCCGCGAAGTGCGCGCTGACCGAGTGGGCCACCGACGACCACTACTGCGACGACGCGTCGGCCGGCGCGGATACCCGACTGCTCGGCGCCCGCCTCGGCGTGGCCTGCGCGGCCTTCGAGAAGCCGCATCTGCCGCTCGAGTACGCGGCACAGTGCGAGCGAGGGATGGGTGAGGACCCGGTGCGTGTCGCGCTGCGCTCCGCGTTCGACCACCTCGCCCGCTACGCCGAGCCCTCGCAGCTGGGCCGGCTGCGCCACGAACTCGCCGTGCTGTTCGCCGCGTACGGACAGGAGGGTTCCTGGCGCACGAGCGGGCACACGCCGGCTGTGTGGGAGTACCTGGCCCACCGGCAGTTGAACAGCTTCCTGCCATGCCTCGCTCTGGTCGACGCCGTGGGCGGATACCAGCTCCCCGCCGTCGAGTACTCGGCGCCGCCCGTGCGCCGCGCGGTCAAACTCGCCGCGCTCGCCTCGACCCTCGTCAATGACCTGTATTCGGCCACGAAGAACGACCGCGAAGACGGTGTGGACTACAGCCTGCCCACCGTCATCGCTGCCGAGGACCGTTGCGGTCTGGCCGAAGCGACCGAGAAGGCCGTGGGCCTGCACAACGAACTGATGCACGCATACGAGGGCGAGGCCGCCATGCTCGCCACCGTCGGTTCCCCGCAGTTGCGCCGCTACCTGGCCGGCGTCTGGGCGTGGCTCGGCGGCAACCACGCCTGGCACCGGGACAGCGACCGCTACGCCTGAGCCTGGCTCCCTTCGCACCACCCGCCGCACATCACGGCCGTCACCGCCGCGTCGCGCCACCGCATCGCTCCATAGCGTCGCGCCGCGGTCCCGAGACGCGATGCCGCGGCGGATGCCCACCCCCACGGGGCGTCCGCCGCGGCATCGCTTATCCGTGTCCTGAAGACGAGGCCCTACTCCTTACTCCTTGCGCAGCGCGGCGAGGCCGCCGGGCCCGACCGGGCGGCGGCGCGCCTCGGCGTCCGCTTCGAGCCGCCCGGCCAGCCGCTCGACCTCCCGCGGGCCGCGCAGCGCGATGGCGGCGGGAATCACGCCGCGCGGCAGCCACCGCATCGGACGCACCCAGGCCTGGCCGTAGACGTGCGCGGCCCGCCGCTCGATGCCGGCCGTCAGCCGCTCCACAGCCGGCTCCAGCCTGCCGGTCTTGTTGGCCGGCCAGGGCAGCCGGGCGCGCATTTCGGAGAGCACCTTGTCCTGGTCGGCGCCGCGCACCATGTCGGTGTCGGTCCAGGACAGATACGCGACGCCCACGTCCACCCCGTCCGGCCGCACCTCGCTGCGCAGGCTGTGCGCGAACGCTTCGACCCCTGACTTGCTCGTGCAGTACGCGGCCATCAGCGGGGTCGGGGTGAGCGCGGCCAGCGAGGCGATCTGCAGCAGGTAGCCGCGCGAGCGGGTGAGCGCGGGCAGCAGTGCCCGGGCGGTGGCGATCGAGCCGAGCAGGTTGACCTCGATCACCCGGTCGAAGGTAGCCGGATCGCTGTCCGCGAACGGCCCGCCGATCGCGATTCCGGCGTTCGCCACCGCCACGTCCACGGTGCCGAACCGGTCGGCCACCTCGGCCGCGACCTCGGCCATCCGGGCCAGGTCGGTGACGTCCGCCTCCCACACCGCGGTCCGTGCTCCGGCACTCGCGCCTCGGGCGGCCGCCGCGGCGGCCCGCTCCAGTTCCTCCGGCTCGAGCCCGACGAGCGCGACGTTCGCGCCGCGGGCGGCGAGGCTCACGGCGAGCGTGGCGCCGATGCCGCGGGCCGCGCCGGTGACGACGGCGGTCTTTCCCGCCAGCGAGGTCCTGCCGCTCACTGTTCGACTCCCTCCGTGTTCTGCTTCGGATTCTGCTCAGGGGTCTGTGTGCCCTGCGTGCTCTGTTCCGGATTCTGCTCAGAAATCTGCGTGCTCTGCTCCCCGACGGGCTCCTCGGTCTGCTGCGCGGTCCGCTGCTGGGGAAGCTTCGCGCCGTCACCGTCACCGTCGCTCTCGGCCGCCTCAGCCTCCTGCATCGCCAGTACCCGCTCGCGGACGAGCGCGGCGACCACGTCGGGCGCCTCCAACGGCGTCATGTGACCGACGCCCGCGATCGTGGTGAGCCCGACGCAGTCCGGCAGCACGCCGGCGATCGCCTGCGCGTGCGCGGCCGACGGGGTGAGCCGGTCCGCAGTACCGAAGACCACTGATGTGGGCACGTCCAGCCGGGCGGCCTCGCCGTGCACGTCGAGACCGCTCAGCACGTGCCCCCAGGCCGAGCGCGGCTTCGACGGACACGCCACGATGATCCTGGCATTGACATACTGCAGCCGCCGATCCGCCTTCGGGCCGAGCGCGGTGCGCTTGAGCATGGCGCGGGAGATCGGGGTGACCGGGCCGATCGGCAGGGAACTGGTCAGCAGGAAGCGGTGCGCGGCCCGGTTGGCCTTCGGCAGCCGCCTGAGTCCGGGCACCACCCGGGAGGCGTCGGGCAACTCCCGGAAGCCGGTCGAGCACAGCACGGCGCCGCCGGTGCGGGCGAGCACCGCCGGCTCGCCGCCCGCCGCCATGATCGTCATCCCGCCCATGCTGTGCCCGGCCAGCACCACACGCTCACCCTCCGGCACGGTGGCGTCGAGCACTGCGATCAGGTCCTGCACCAGGATCGGCACGCTGTACCCGGCGCGCCCGGGCGGCGCCTCGCTGCCGCCGTGGCCGCGCTGGTCGTAGACGACCACGCGCAGCTCGGCCGGCCCGGACCGCAGGGCCTTGATGACCGGGGCCCAGAAGGTGGTGTTGCAGGTCCAGCCGTGGATCAGCACGACCGTGGGCGCGCCGTCGGGGCCGTGCACCTCGACGTGTATGCCGGTGCCGTCGGCGGAGGACACCCGCAGCCGGGCCGTGGGCTCCGGGTGGGCGAACAGGTCCGGGATTCTCACCGTTGCCGTGCTCCGTTCGAAGTCAGGGACGCGGGGTGGGATGTCGGCCGTGCGTGGGGCGGGCTTGTGCGACGGTGCATGCTGCGCGGCGCGGCCGGAGGCGGTTCCGGACGCCGCCGGAATGTATTCGTGCTCGTCGACGCGGCGGGTGAGCCGGCGGAAGCGCACGGTGGAGCCGGGCCAGAGCGTGGTGTTGCGGCCGGCCGCGTTCAGGTACCAGCTTCTGCAGCCGCCGGTGTGCCACACCGTCGGACCCATCCGCCGCTCGACCTCGTCGCACCAACTCTGCTGCGCCGCCGGGTCGGTGTCCAGAGACGCGGCGCCGGTTCGTTGCAGTGTTCTGAGATAGTCGACGATATACGACAACTGCGACTCGATGACGTGCACCATCGAGTTGTGGCCGAGCCCGGTGTTCGGCCCGATCACGAAGCAGAGATTCGGGAATCCGGCCACCGTGGTTCCGCGCAGCGCACGCATGTCGCCGTCCCAGGCCTCTTCCAGGGTCCGTCCGTCGGCGCCGCGCACGTGCTTGGCCATGGGCATGTCGACGGCATGGAAGCCGGTGGCGAACACGATCACGTCCACCTCGCGGCGGGTGCCGTCGGACGCGACGACGGTATTGCCCTCCACTGCGGCCAGGCCGGAGGCGACGACCTCCGCGTTCGGCTCGGCGAGGGCCGGATAGTAGTCGTTGGAGAGCAGGATCCGCTTGCAGCCCATGATGTAGTCCGGCGTGAGCTTGCGGCGCAGCTCCGGGTCCTTGATCGCTCGTTCGAGGTTCAGCAAGGCCATCCGGCTGGCCGTCTTGAGCAGCCCGGGACGCCTGACGAAGCCGGCGACGGTGATTTCGCGGGCGAGGTAGATTCCCAGCCTGGCCAGCCGCTGCGCGGGCGGCACGTATCGGTAGAGCCATTGCTCCGCACCGGTGATCCTGCGGTCGCGACGCGGCAGCACCCAGGCCGGCGTGCGCTGGAACAGCACCAGCTTCGCAGCCTTCTTCTGCAGTTCGGGAACGAGCTGGATGGCGGAGGCTCCGGTGCCGACGACGGCGATCCGCCTGCCTTCAAGCTCTGTCTCGTGGTCCCAGCGGGCGGAGTGGAAGACCGTGCCGGGGAACGCCTCGAGCCCCGGGATGTCCGGCACGGACGGCTCGGAGAGCGGACCTGCCGCCGCGATCACCACGTCCGCGGTCAGCTCGCCGCGCGAGGTGCGCACCAGCCAGTGCGCCGCCTCCGGCTGCCAGTCCGCACCGTCGACCGAGGTCCCGAAGTACATCCGCCGCCGCAGACCCGGACGGTCGGCCACGTCCTCCAAGTACGCGCGGATCTCCGGCTGCGCGGAGAAGCTGCGCGTCCAGCGGGCGTTCGGTGCGAAGGAGAAGGAGTAGAGGTGCGAGGGCACGTCGCAGGCACAGCCCGGGTACGTGTTGTCCCGCCAGGTGCCGCCGACCGAATCCGCCCGTTCCAGGATGGCGAAGTCGCGGATCCCCGCCTCCAGCAACTTGATCCCGGCACCGACCCCGCTGAAGCCGGCGCCGATCACCGCGACGCGTACGTCCCGCGGCAGACCGCCCGGGCCGTAGCGGTCCGCATCCACTCTTTCGTCGGCGGGACGCGGCAGAATCGCAGCCCCCTTATCATCGCGCGCCGAGGTGAGGACCGTGCGAAACGGCGGCGTGGAGGTACCTTCGACTCTGTAGCGTCCCCACGGATCGGGGTCGCGCACCTCGGCCGGAACGCTGCCGTGCGGTGTGGTCAGCGTGCCGCTGACGCGCCCGCCGCCCAGTGTCTCGGCGAGCGACGGATCCGCCGCGATCCTTCCGTACCAGTGATAGCGCCCGTCGATCGGCTGGAAGTAGCCGCGCAGCTCCACCTGCACGTCCCGGCGTAGGCCGCCGGCCTCCAGCACCGCCGTGCCCCGGTAGCCGTCTTCGCCGTCGAAGTCCGTCACCCGGCCCGTCCCTCCTGCTCGGTTTCCCCCGACCCGGCCGATCCGGCGGGGCCGCCCGACCCGGCTCAGCCTGCCGAGTCACCCGACACGAGCCGCAGCGGGGGCGCGCCGTGCACGCCGCCCTCGGCGGACTCCTGCATGCTCTGCGCGAACCGCGAGGTGCCGAGCCCGAGCTCACGGTCCAGCGCGCCGGCCGGCAGCACCCCGGCCAGCGCCGCGTATATCAGCCGTGTGGTGTAGTCCACGACGTGCACCCGGCTCATCGAGCGGCGGTGCAGCCACCACTCGGCGGTGGACTGCACCAGGCCGGTCACCCCGTACGCCCAGGGCTCGGCCGCGCCCGAGTCCAGCCCGTAGGCGCGCAGGTAGTCGCCGAACACTGCGGTCAGCGCCGAGGCGATGACCTCCTTGTTGCGCTGGAACGGGTCGTTGTCGGCCGGCACCTCGCCGGCGGTGTGCCGCACGATCAGCCAATAGAGGTTCGGCAGTTCGTCGATCACCTCGAAGTACGCCCCGACCGCCCCGCGCACCCGGTTGAGCGCGGGCAGGTCGGCCGCGATGGCGGGCAGCAGCCGGGCGAAGAGCACCTCGGTGCCGTGCTCGCCGAGCGCCGCGACCAGCGCCGTCTTGTCGCTGAAGTAGCGGTAGAGCACCGGCTTGGTGACCCCGGCCTCGGCCGCCACGGCGTCCATGGTCAGATCAGGGCCCTGCCGGTCGAGCACCCGCAGCGCGGCCTGGACGAACTCGGACCTGCGCTGCGCGCGGTGCGCGGACCAGCGGTCCCGCCGCGCGTCCCCGGCGCCGGCGGCCGGCTCCGCGGGAGAGCCCTTGACAGATGCGTTCACGGTGACGACGCTACCAGAAGTAACTGTTACTTCAAGTCATAGTCTCAACCTTCACGTCCGGCACACCGGAAACCCCGCACCACCTCGACCGAACCCCGACACCGCGGAGGCCGTCGATGACGACGAACACTGAGGGCGCCGCCCGCGAGACCGCCCTGCCCGAGCAGGAGCGCAAGGCCGCGCGGCTGCTGCGCTCCACCGCCGCCCGCGCCTACGATCCGGACCTCGACATCGACTGGGACGCGCCGCTGCTCGAGGACGCGCCGTTCATGAGGCTGGAACGCTGTTCGCTCTACGGCACCGCGCTGTGGGAACGGCTC
>Ga0310811_10005196_pt1 | contig 16443 bp, 16 predicted proteins | sample YCmetagenome_FD_207642 | JGI IMG/M metagenome (GOLD analysis project Ga0310811, IMG submission 207642) | Soil microbial communities from experimental microcosm in Duke University, North Carolina, United States - YC | ecosystem: Engineered > Artificial ecosystem > Soil microcosm > Unclassified ...
TGTCTACACCCATGACGACAGCAACGGCTGTAATCAGTCCCAAATGGCCGATTGCTCCTGATACAGCGACCACCACGTCATCGTCATCGTCGTCGCCTATCACGCCAGATCCAAGCGCAACGGTGACTTTCCCTTTTCCTCCCGTCATAACGGCATGGCCGGGTAGCAATAGTGGTGGGGATGAGCCAACAAACTCGTATCCTGACGCGACACCTACGAGTTCAGAGGTTCTGCCATCACCGACACCTACTACTACTGTGGTTGCTGAACCAACGGAGGTGGCTACTCCCACCGCACTCCCGTCAGCGACGGACAATCAGATGTCGCCAACATCATACGATGGGGGAAGGCCCAGACAGCACGAGCTTGCTCGTGCTGTTGATAGCCTGAAAGACACTCTACATCTGTTACAAACTCTTTCTCAGGCTATACTGACGTATCTCTATGAATTCATTATGAACTATATTCTGCATGGTGGTATCCATGTTCAGCGTCTCTTATTCTTGCTGGCAAGCTGTTATGTGTAGCGTATAGCTGCATATGACACGATAAAGGATTGTAAACGCTTCATCTAAAAGCGTAATAAACATAGTTTTTTGTTGGAAATCGACTACTTGAGGATAATTTCAGCGGAATATTTGAATTATTGCGTGAAGGCCAAAAGATGAAGATGCCACACAGAAAAAAGTGGCGGAGGAGGTGGGATTCGAACCCACGAAGGCTATTCACCTTACACGATTTCCAGTCGTGCTCACTAGACCACTATGAGACTCCTCCAGAACCAGCGGAGAGAGAGGGATTCGAACCCTCGAAGGCTTGCACCTTACCGCTTTTCGAGAGCGGCACATTCGACCACTCTGACATCTCTCCGCCGAGCAGTATAACACATCTCAGCGGATGTGACAAGCATTTTTTTCTATCCGCTATAAAGTCGCTCCTATCCTGATCCTGCTAGTAGGCAGAGGCCAGAGGTTCCAGTGCCAGAAAGGCAAGGTCTTCCTCCGAGCGGCGACTGAAAAGATGGATGATTTCCATCGCAGCATAGAATAACTGGCGCTTAAGGCCGTATTTGCGGTGGAGCGCACCTCTGGCGATATAGCTTTCCTGTACATCGGTAATGATATGCGCTCGGCATTCAATCATTTCTCCAATGATTTGTCCTCTAGCTGTGCAGGGAGCTAATGTAACACGCGCTGTATGGCGTATGCGTTTGATCTTACCAGAAGTGGCCCCTGTCTCGATATAGAAGATGCCATCACGGCTTGCGAACCAGATAGGAGTCTCAACTGGTGTCCCATCCTTGCGGAAGGTCACGAGGTTGCCATATTCAGCGCGATACAGCTCCCGTAGAGATGGTGATGAAAGATGATAGGTCGGAATTGACATAAAGGGTTCCCTTCTCGCTGATCTTTCTTTTTGGCTTATTCTACCACAAGTAAGCTTAATTATCTGTTTGTGAAAAAAGGCCGAAGAGCATTTCGTTAATGGGTGAGAAACTGCGTCGGTGGTGGGGGGTTACTCCGTGTGTGCGTAGCGCGGTAAGATGAGCCGGTGTCCCGTAGCCTTTATGCTGGTCAAAGCCATAATTGGGATACTCTTGATGGAGTTGTTGCATCAAACGATCTCGTGTGACTTTCGCGATGATCGAAGCGGCAGCAATTGAAAGACAACGAGCATCACCTTTTATGATTGAACGTTGAGGGAGCGCGATCTTCGGTAAGAGTAATGCATCGAGCAGTAGCGCCTGTGGAGCGTGTGAGAGTGTTTTGATTGCCTCTCCCATCGCGTATTTTGTCGCCTGTAAAATATTTCGCCTGTCAATAATTTCGACTGAGCCAATGCCAACGGCAACGGCCAGAGCGTGTTCCATAACCCGCTCAAAGAGCAGATCGCGTGCAGCCGCAGTTAACTGTTTGGAGTCATTGACACCAGCGAAAAGCGTTAATGTCTCCTCTGGAGATGCCAGAGGGAGAATGACGGCAGCAGCGACAACCGGACCCGCCAGGCATCCACGACCCGCCTCATCGAGTCCGGCGACAAGCGAATAGCCCTGTTCACACAGGGCCATTTCTTCCGCTAGCGTTGGGGTTTTTTTAACGCTACTCGTTCGTGCCATTAGTATCGGCAGCGGCAGCTGCTTGAGCAGCCTTTTGCTTTGTACTTGTTGGACGAATTTCTTTCAAGCGAGCAGCTTTACCGGTCAGGCCGCGCAAATAATATAACTGTTTGCGGCGGACACGAGCGTGGCGCAGGACTTCAATTTTCTCAACGCGAGGAGAATGAAGCAAGAAAGTACGCTCGACTCCTACACCATTGGTGATACGACGGACGGTAAAATTGCTGTTGACACCGCTGCCACGAAGACGCATAACCACGCCCTCAAACGGCTGCAGACGTTCGCGGTTTCCTTCAACGACACGTACTTGCAGGCGGACGGTATCGCCCGACTTCAGTTCAGGTACATCTTTCCGTAACTGAGCGCTTTCGACAGCGGTAAGTAACGCCCGCCCTGCTGGCTTTGTTACGACTTGATTGTCAGCCATCCCTATAACCTCCTGTGCGCCGTGCTCAACATGTGCATGAAAAAATGGGTGGCATGGCAGAGCATTGGGCGCTAAAATTTACTTTGCTGCGTTTAGCTGCTTCATCAGGCGCGATTTGCGACGTGCAGCATTGTTCTTATGAATGACGCCTTTTTTTGCAGCTTTATCGAGTTCACTGATTGCTGCACGAACTGCGTCCGTTGTTAACTCTGTGCTGGTATTTGCATCTGCGAGTGCCAGACGAGCTTTGGTAACGTTGGTCTTTACGATTGATTTTGTGCTGCGATTGAAGGCACGACGCCGAGATTCCTGGCGCATGCGCTTTTCTGCAGCTGCATTGTTGGGCATGTGAGTAATAATCCTCCCCGAAACAACTGCCCCTACGCGCGGGCTTCTTCACAAAAATGCCGACATTAAATTGTCGGTCTAAGTGCGTGTAGATTATAGCAGAAGTCTCTTTACTATGTCAAACGATAACGATATAGCCATACAAGAGGTCATGCGCTGCCTGGATAGTGGTCCAGGCAGCCTCGAACGCGCTTTTCCACTCGCTTTATTCAGCGAGCGCCTGGGTGAGATCCGCGATCAAATCTTCCGCGTCTTCGATGCCGACTGAGAGCCGTAGCAGCGTGTCGGTTAGCCCACGAGCCTCGCGAATTTCTCGCGGAATTGAGCCGTGTGTCATGCTGGCTGGATGACAGACGAGTGATTCAACTCCGCCCAGACTTTCGGCGAAACTGAAGATTTTCAGACGACGAACGACGTGATCTACGTCGGCCTGTGTGCCTTTAAATTGGAAGGAAACCATGCCACCAAAACCACTCATCTGGCGTTTGGCCAGTTCATGATCCGGGTGTGAGGGCAACCCTGGATAGTAGACTTTTTCGACTCGTGGATGCTCGGAGAGGAAGCGTGCGACTGTTGCGGCATTCTCGGCGTGCTGGTGCATGCGCACTGCGAGTGTTTTGATGCCACGCAGGGTGAGCCAGGAGTCGAATGGTCCGGGAACGGCTCCGGCTGCGTTCTGGTGGAATTTGATTACCTCGTAGACTTCCTTATTATTCATGACGAGTGCGCCGCCAATGACGTCGCTATGCCCGTTGATGTATTTTGTGGTGCTGTGTAATACGATGTCCGCACCCAGGTCAAGGGGGCGCTGAAAGTATGGGCTGGAGAAGGTATTATCAACGACGACGAGGATATTGTGGCGATGGGCAATTTCTACAATTGCTTTGATGTCGACCAGACGCAGCAATGGATTGGTGGGTGTCTCTAACCAGATCAGTTTGGTTTCAGGTCGAATGGCTTTCTCATAGTCAGTCGAGTTGCTGGCGGTGACGTAGCTGGTCTCGATGTTGTAGCGGCGCAAGATTCTTTCGAAGATACGATAGGTGCCGCCGTAGAGGTCATCGCAGGAAACCATGTGGTCGCCCGCACTGAGCAGACTGAGTACTGCCTGTTCCGCTGCCAGACCGGAGGCGAAGGCCAGACCATATGCGCCGTTTTCTAAGGCTGCGATGTTTGCTTCCAGCGCGGTACGCGTTGGGTTGCCTGTACGTGCGTATTCATAACCTTTATTGTCACCCATGCCTGCCTGGGCAAAGGTTGATGTCTGGAAGATAGGGGTCATGATCGCCCCTGTTGAGGGATCTGGCTCCTGACCTGCGTGAATGGCTTTGGTTGAAAATTTCATTGTCAACAATCTCCCCAAATAGCTACCCTATATTTTATGTGTAACTGTCGGTATAAAATGATATTGTGTCCGACTATATCATTCTTTGCGTAAAAGAACAATACAACAAGTAAGAAATTACAAATGTTATTTGATTTGTAGATAGCTCATGGGCGATACGTCTGTGCACCTTCCATATGCTTCTCTACTTCTTTAAACTATCGCGTGAGCGCGTATGTTACAATACAGGGCAGTTATTGTTAATGTTTCCTCTAGTGTATGGGAGTTATCGTAGAGCTTTGAAGCAGGATCAGAATACTTCCTCCGAGGGTATGACCGCACGCAAACCTTCTCGTAACTGGCGTAGTGGCGTTATCCCATTCCTCTTGTTATTGTGTATCATTCTTGTTGCAAGTACGGTGTTGACGTTGCGTGCCTGGACGCGTACGACGAATGCTGGTTCGGCTGTGACGCAGCATCCTACTACTCCTTTGCAGGCTCCTGATGGTCAGGCTCTTCCTCCTTTGCAGTTATCCCTGACACAGAGCTTGCTCTATGAAGAGCCACAGGGATTATTTGTGTTGCCGCCCGGACAGCAGAAAGCCGCGCCGTTACAGGCTCCGGGTTATCAGTACAATCGTGCTGTATCACCGCTGGCACTTTCGTCTGATACCTTCTTATATAGTGGCGATGGTATCTGGTTAGCAAATCTGGCGACACACCAGTTTACCCGTGTGGAGGCTTTACCTGCCGGTCAGGTGGTCACGTCAATGGTTGTCAGTCAGGATAAAAAAGTACTGGCATGGAGCACTGAGCCGCTGGATGGATCTGGGAAGGCAATCGTCTACGCTGGTGCTATTGGGAAAACAAAGCCGGTCTATCAGACGACAAGCGGGCAATGTCCCTGTTTTCGTGCTTTTTCGTTCGCGCAACAGAGTGATACGATGCTCTATCTGACGAATGATAGAGGCGATCATCGTACAGCTGCTTTTGGCCTGTGGAGCCTGGATTTATCAGCAGGGAAGCAGGCACAGCCGCAGAACATTTTGGCTGATCAGGGTTTGCAGGTGCCGCTGGCGCTGGCCCCTACCAGCAATCAGTTATTATATTCGACATTTGCCGGTTATGTGCCGGTGCCGATGAATGGTAGTACGCCTGCTGATATTAGCTCGGTTAATTACGCGAATAGCCTTTTGCTGGCCTCTATTCAGAGTGTGGACAATCAACTGGTATCACCTCAGACGATTTTGCCAGTGCAGCAGAATGTGAAAGATACCTCCGACTATAAATGGGTCAATACGCCTGAGTTTTCTCCTGATGGTGCTGATCTGCTGTATGTCGGTTTTACCAGCAACAGTCAGAGTCCTTTTGTGCGCCAGAATGCGCTTTATCTTGTTCCGTTGCATGCGCAACAGGGGCAGGAGCAGCCGCAATTACTGGCGACAACGACGGCGGGTTATGTCGAGCTTGGCGCATGGTTGAGTCCTTCGGTTGTCACTTTCTATGCGAACGATGCGTTGTACGCGTTGGATGTTACTGATGGAGCTGTTACACAGATTGTACAGACAGGATCGTATGCACGGAGCATTGCGGCGTTGGGTTGACAGGCTGCTGACGAGAGTGGGTATTAGTAGTTTCTATGATGTTTGCCTTGTCGTGCTCTGCCTCATTTTTGCCTGTATGTATCCTTTCGCTCTGATTGGCATTGCTTTCAATATTACACCGCCATTTACGCTGGGTGAGGCGGGGAGCGTGATGCTTTTTCTCGAAGGGAGCCTTGTCGTGCTCTCTGCGGTGCGGTTTGTTGGTTGGTTACGTACATTTGTGGCTGCTGTTTGTGTGATGCTCTGCGCTTATGTGATAGAAATCGTGGGTGTTCATACAGGCTGGCTCTTCGGGCGCTATGTCTATACCGATAGTCTACAGCCACAATTGCCTGGAGGAATACCTTTCGCAGTTCTGTTTGCCTGGCTTCTGATTGTGTTCGGCAGCTATGCTTTTGTGGCAGGTTTTCGCTATACTTGTCGCATTACTCTTATAAGGATACTGGCGGGAGCATTGCTGGCAACACTGCTGGATTTCGCGATAGAGCCTGTGGCGGCGCACATTGTGTTTTACTGGCGGTGGTTGGAACCTGGACGTCTGACATACTATGGGGTGCCACTGACGAATTTTCTCACATGGTATGTGGTAACATTCCTGTTGCTGTTGTTACTGCGGTGGATCTGGCGGAGTAACAGGCATGATCAGGATGGTCATGAGCCGCGAAGCATCGCTGCGCAATTACCAATCTTCGTGCCCGGCATGCTATTTTTCTGTATCCTGGCTATGTTTGGCACGATTGATCTGACGCATGGATATTATGGGAGCATTGTTGTTACTGTGTTGGGGGCTATCGTTGCAGGGGTTTTGTGGTGGCGGCAGGAAGGGAAAGAGCACAGCCTTATTGGCGTTTGAGTGGTTTACGCAGGAGTACAGCATCGAAGAGACGGTTGGGCGATGATTGGCCCTGCATAATCAGCGTAAAGCCTGCGTAGTTGCTATTGAGCACATCGGTGCGCAAGTGGTCAAGCTCCGCCGTGACACGCTGCTCTAACTGCTGCGTGCAGCTTTTCAAAAATCCTGAGCCGTGTATAGCTTCTTCATCTACGTGTATAGCTTCACCCATACTGATGAAGAGATCGGGATGTTGCTCGGCCTGATATTCAATTCTGGTTGCCAGTGGATAGAGCAGGGAGGGGGCTGAAAGTCGCGCCAGGTGGGCCGCGCCATTATAGAAATGCAATGGTCGATGGTCGTTGGGTTTGATTACTCCCTGGGGAAAGAGCCATACCATACGACCGGGGCGTTCTTTGAGCAAATGGGCTGCGTAGTGTAATGATTGGAGCGCTGAACGGGTATCATGGCGATCAACCGAGAAACAGCCACTCCAGGTGAAGAAGCGATAGCGGCGCAGTTGTGCTTCCTCCATCATCAGATAGCCATCAACATCCAGATAGTGTTCAATGAGTGCGGCTATATAGCCATCCCACCAGCTGGCATGATTGGCACAGACAATCATTGGCTGACCGCAGGCTGTCTTTTCCTGTAATGTCGCTGGCATACGCAAGAAGATACGATCAAAATGACGATGGAGCGATGTGTGAATCAGCAGCCAGATCAGCTTTTCTCCAATGGGAAATTTGTGCGCGGGTATCATAGGCGGTCAACTCTATCATTACATGAAAGCTCTTTTCTTTTAGCATAGCACATAGAGGAAAATATGGGATCTGAGCCAAAACATATTATTATCGTTGGGGCTGGTATTGGTGGCCTTTCCACTGCTATTCAACTGGCGACTCAGGGGCATCGGGTGACGCTGCTGGAACAGCAGGAGCAGGTTGGGGGGAAGCTGAATCAGGTGCGGATGAATGGTTTCGCGTTTGATACTGGTCCATCTTTAATTACGATGCCCTTCGTGCTGCAGGATCTATTCAGACAGGCGCAACGTCGTCTGGAAGATTATCTGGATCTTGTCCCGCTAGATCTGACCTGCCGTTATTTCTATCGTGATGGTGTGGTGTTGAACGCATGGCGTGATCAGCAGCGTCTGGCCGCTGAATTTGCGCGTCTCAATGCGCACGATGGTGAGGCTTTCTGGCGCTTTTATCATGTCGCCGAGCGTTTATTTCAGGCGTCCGCCGATCCCTTCCTATATCATAGCCTGCATGGGCCAATGGATGTCCTGCGTTCTTTTCTTCGCTATGTGCGGCAGAACGAGGCTGGAAATGATCCGCAAACGGTTTTACCAGAGCAGGACAGTACATTAGGGCAACGGCTACAAACAATGCTGACCGCACTCTCTTCGCGGACGCTGGATCAGCAGATACGTAATTTCTTTGTTGATGAACATATCCGTCAGCTCTTTGATCGTTACGCGACCTATAACGGTTCATCGCCGTATCAGGTGGCAGCGGTCTACAGTATTATTCCATTTGTTGAAATGGCCTGGGGAGCCTGGTATCCACGCGGCGGCATGTATCAACTGGCATTGGCGTTGAAACGTCTGGCGCATGAACTTGGTATAACAATAGAAACCAGTTGTCGTGTAGAGCGCATCCTTGTCGAACATGGTATGGCGAGAGGGGTCGTATTTGTGGATGGATCTGTCAGGCGTTGTGATCTGGTTGTCGCCAATAGTGATGTTGTGACGACCCATCACAAATTGCTTTCTCCATCTGTCCAGAGTCGTCGTTGGGTGCAACGATTAGCAGAACTGGAGCCTTCGTGTTCCGGTTTTGTCTTGTTGTTAGGCATGGATAAACAGTATCCGCAACTCGCGCATCATTCGATCTTTTTTTCTGATAATTATCACGCTGAATTTGATGATCTGTTTGTGCGGAAACAACCTATCGCGCAACCAACGATTTATGTTTGTGCGACGACGCGCACAGATAGCAGTCAGGCGCCAGCGGGAGCGGAGAATCTTTTCATTCTGGTGAATGCACCATATTTGACCTCTGCGAGTAACTGGCAACGGGACGGTTTGGCGTATCGCGAGCATATCCTTGATTTATTAGCGAGTTATCAACAAATAGATCTGCATGATCTTCGTCAACATATTATATGTGAGAGCATGATTACCCCTGATGATTTTTGGCAATGCTATGGTGCGAACGCTGGCTCAATTTATGGACTGTCATCAAATCAGCGTATGGCCCCGTTTACGCGACCAGGGAACCGGGCCAGAGAGATTCGCAACCTGTACTTTGTTGGAGGGAGTACACATCCGGGCGGTGGAGTTCCACTTGTTATATTGTCGGGTAAGATCGTCGCTGAATTGATCGCCGAAGATCTGGCATGATCGGTAGTATATCAATGGATATTTACTGTCATGCAAATTTGTTTTATAGTTGGAGACAGTATTATCACAAAGAAGAGGTGTTCCTATGGCGAATAGTTCTGGCAACGCCAGATGGTACCTGGCGGAAATTGTTACTGAAGTAAAGATTCTTGGCTCTAGTGAGAGAGTCGTTCATAATAATCTGATCCTGATCCGTGCAAACTCTCCTGAAGAGGCATATCAGAAGTCGCTTGCTCGTGGCAAAGGGATGGAAGATACCTACGAGAACGATGGGCAGGAACTGACAGTGACTTTTCGTGGGTTAAGTGACCTGAACATTATTCAGGATGAATTGGAAGATGGGGCCGAGATCGCCTATGAGGAGATGCTCGACATGTCCGAGGCCGATATTCGCGATATGCTGTCAACAAAGGAAGAACTGGGTGTTTTCCATTCCGATGAGGACGATGAGCATAATCATGGGCATTCACATGGCAAGGATTATGAGTCACAGCATATCTTAGACGAGGCAATGCGCATTATTAATCATAAAGATCACGACGACCATAAGTAAAAGTTATATACTAGTGGAGAGAGCAATTTGCTTTGTTCTCTCTTTTTTATATTATGCATATTGGAGGATAACTTATCTATGAAAGCTGTTGGGTTATATCGCTATTTGCCGATTAATGATCCCCAGAGCCTGGTTGATGTAGAGATACCGAAGCCTGAGGCAAAGGGACGTGACCTGCTGGTGCGGGTGCATGCGATCTCTGTCAATCCGGTTGATACCAAGGTACGTAGCCCTAAAGATCAGGTTGAAGAGAGTCCACGTATCCTGGGTTGGGATGTCGCGGGTGTTGTAGAGCAGGCAGGTGAGGAATGTTCCCTCTTTAAGGTCGGTGATGAGGTCTATTATGCTGGCACTATTGTGCGTCCTGGTTGTAATAGCGAGTTTCATCTGATCGATGAGCGCATCGTTGGTCGTAAGCCAAAAAATCTGGACTTCGCGCAGGCAGCCGCGCTGCCTCTGACCGCAGTTACCGCCGCTGAGGCCATTTTTGATCGTCTGGAAATTACACTGGATACAGCGAAAAATGCTGGTAAGACTATTCTGATCATTGGTGCCGCTGGTGGTGTCGGATCGCTTGCCACTCAGTACGCAAAACTGGCAGGTCTGACCGTTATTGGTACCGCTTCACGTCCTGAAACCGTACAGTGGGCGAAGGAACATGGTGCGGAGTATGTGATTAATCACCATGAAGCATTCGCGCCACAGCTCAAAAAGTTCGGCTTTGCTACCGTTGATTATATCTTCTGCCTGAATGACACCGCTCGTCACTGGGATAATCTGGTCGAGACGATTGTGCCACAGGGACGCATCTGCTCTATCGTCGAAACACCTGGACCGTTGCCTCTCTCGGATCTGCAAGGCAAGAGTGCGACTTTTGTCTGGGAACTCATGTTTACCCGTTCGATATATCAAACTCCCGACATGATTGAGCAGCACAATATCCTGAATCAATTGGCTGATCTGATTGAGAGTGGCACATTCACCACGACACTGACCGAGCGTATTTCGCCGATCAATGCGGAGAATTTACGTAAGGCACATGCGAAGTTAGAGAGTGGTAGCACCATCGGTAAGGTTGTGCTGGAGAACTGGTAGTTCTTCTCGGCGTTGTTCGATTTGTCTGTGTATTGAGCGTCTCTGCTGGCGGGGGCTTCACTCCATCAAGTCAGTAAAGCCGTTTGATACAGAGTTACGGGGAGTCGAGCAGGGGGGTAAAGGGCATGGATAGGATTACCCTGTCTTTGTGCCGTGGTGATAGTAACGGTACATTGATAGGATTAGTGTGACTCAGCCGGGTCACAGCGAGATTGCAAGCTCGACTCCCTACAACCAGTGTACTGTTACCAACAAGAAGCAAGCGGCAATTTCTGCCGCTTGCTTCTTGTTGGTGCTCTGTGTAATGATTGGAACGTGATTAGACAAACATATTGCCCCGGCGTGAGCGTGGGATCAGCAGGTATGAGATGATCATACCGCCGACCAGACCACCGACGTGTGCCCAGATCGCAATATTGGTACCGGGCATGATACCATAGACGATGTTGATTGCCAGCCAGAAGAGCCAGTTCGAAACTGCTCCGGTGGCACTGGAACCCAACGCACGCCAGTTCACGATATAAAAGACACCTAACGCTCCAAACACGCCAAATATCGCCCCGGAAGCACCCACCGCAGATTGTCCTGGTGAAAGGAAGAGGAATGCTATTCCACCTATGATGCCTGAGACTAAATAGATAACAAGGTAGCGCCATTGTCCATAGAATATTTCGACCGCGCGTCCGATAAAGAAGAGCGAGAGCATATTGACGCCAACATGGATGATACTCTCGTGCAAAAACATGGCGGTAAAGATACGCCAATATTGTCCCTGCAAAACTTGATTATTGTCTTGCATGCCAAAAGCCATTATCTGTGGGAAGAGCAGTGATAGCACAAAGATGATCACGTTGACTGCGATCAGCACATTGGTCATCAGACCGATAGATCTGCTCATAGCGAAGCGCGAGCGAATAACTTGCCGTTGAAAGCCATTAGGGCGCGACCAGCCAGCATTCTGTTCTCGATTGGCATATGGATTCTGCCGCTGTGATGTCTGGTTTGTCTCCCGATTCGTAGAGGGTTGTTGCTGTTGATATGGATTCGTGCTGTAACCGGGCTTGGGAGCGGTTTCCAGTGGCGGGAACACATTGTCAAAGTGACCGCCATATGAGAGGCGAACAGAGCGTGCTCGTGCGAGATTCGCGTCATAGTCCTGGCCTTGTGTACGCAAAAGATAAGCACGGAGTGCATGAACATAGCCGCTACTGGGGTCATCCGCGACGACTGCATCTACACTCTGTAGCGCACGATCATAGTGGTGGTCTAGTAAGTCCAATAGTGCCTGTGCCATCCTTGACTCATTACCACCGGATGGTTGAAGTTCCTGGACACGATGGCAAGCCATTTGCACAACGCCATAGTTCCCCAGTGCAAGGTTTGCTTCTGCTAATCCCAGATGTACCTGTGGATCTGTTGCTTCGATTTGAGCTCCGTGTGCATAGGCAATAGCGGCTTCACGAGCTTTTCCCTGCGCTAATGCCTGTTTGCCTCGCTCCATATAAGTTTGGAGTTCTGTTTGTGCTTCCACGTGTTGCCCTCCAATATCGCAACGTAGGTGCAGTATTGAGTCCCGCACCTACGTTCTGGATTCATAGTAGTGTAAGAAAGATAGAATGCTAGCAAGAGTAGTGTACCTAAGACTGTCAATAATGCCAATAGAGTAAGTGGAGCGAGCAAGGTTGCCTGCTTGTTGCTGTTTGCATGCTGGACAGGCTAACGGGCAAGGCAATCCCATGAGATTAATGATACCTCCCCTACACCTCCCAATCTGTCTTCTGTAGAAAAACTCTCCTTATAACATAATACGATTAAGTCGCACGAAGGTCGCATCTATTTATGTCTGGTGGTTTGCGTTATCATTGGTGTTGTAACTGTTATCTGTGGTTCAGACCTGCTGTACTAAATAGTAATTGAGGCATATAGAGTTAATGTAAAAAGCCAGCGCTCTGCGCGAAGGTTGTCGCACCATTGAGGATAAACTGTATCGCCAGCGCAGCTAACAGGATACCAAGAATACGTGAAAGGACCAGAATACCTGTTCTGCCAACAATGTTGATGATCCAGGTGCTACTGCGCATCACCAGCCACGCCATGAGTAGCGCACTGAAGATAGCGGCGGCAACCGCAAGTAGATTGAGCGGATCATTGCTGGCTTGCCCGACATAGAGAATCGTCGTCGCGATAGTACCGGGTCCAGCAATCATCGGGATAGCGAGTGGAAAGATACTGATATCTTCGCGGGTCATGGCTTCTTCTTCTTCCGCTTTGGTTTCTCGTGTTCCTGATGGGCGTCCAAAAAGCATATCAACGGCCATTAAAAACAGCAGCGCTCCACCCGCGATATTAAATGCGTACAGGGCAATTCCCAGACGATCAAGCAGAAAGCGTCCAACGACGGCAAAGAAAATAATGATTGCTGCGCTAATAACCGTTGCTCGTGTCAGAATAACTTTGCGCTGTGAATCGCTATATTCCGCAGTAAGACCAACAAAAACAGGTGCCAGACCCACAGGATCAATGACAGTGAAAAACGTTACAAATGTACTTATAGTAAACGCAAATGTTGAATCCACACAGGACCCCTCTACAATTTATCAAAAAATCTCTTCTACAGAAGCCGTCGATATTATATCACACCTCTGCGGAAATACCTGAATAGTTGATGGTGGATGCTGGTTGGCGTATCTAAAGTATGAAAGATGTGTTACTATTTATAGTGTTAAAATACTGATGAAAATAGCGCAAAAAGAGCATCTTTTCTGTGTTGTGCATTCTTAAATGAATGAATGTTTTCCATGAAAAGTCGTAATTATGGTTGAGGCGGATTATAGTGGCGTGGTTGTGATATGAGTGCAGAAGTATCCAGCGAGTCCGGGAAAGTTATTCTGGGGTTGGCATCTTTGCCATCATACGTATGTGGAATTGTGTATTATAAACAATATCCTGCTGAAATCAAAATTTCTGTTATACAGTCTTTTCCTGCGTGGTGAATGTCACTGCAGAGTGTACCGTCTCCTTATTTTGCCTGTGACCAGTTACTAAAGTAGTATGTTGGTGCGTTCACCACTATCAGTGCTATTAGTATTTACATAGATGCGCTATAATGAAACTGCATTAATTCAGAATCGTATTGGGAGGCACATAATGCAAAGTGCGAAGAGGTATGCGATTATCGTAGGTGTAATCGTGGGCTTAGTGATCGTTGTCGGTATTATTCTGGCGGCCATTTTCGGTGTCCTGCTGGATCTGCTGTACATCTGTCTGATGGTCCTGGCATTACTGATGATTGCAGCGACTCTTTTTCAAGTGTATTCAATTCTTATGCTTGTGCGTACCATCAAAACGGTACGTGATGAGATGAAACCATTGGTTGCATCAGTGCAGGAGACGGTTGGCGTGGTCAAAGATACCGCGAAGACAGCCGGTCATACTGCCTCAACGATTGGCTCTGTGACCAGTCTGGCTTCTGAGTTTGCGGTGGGGCCAAGTGTACGAACTGTTGCGGGTGTGATGGCTGGTGGAGAGGTTTTACGTGTTTTTCTGGGCAAAGGAAAGACGCGCTCGCGTGCGGAACAACGTCGTCAGCAACAGCTTGAAGCGTTGGAGGCCGCGACAGCAGAAGGAGGAGACTAATGGCTGCACTCGTATTCGCTGTAAACCCTATTATTCAGGATGGTGGGCGTATTGCTGCGATCATTCTGTGCTTATTCATCTTCATTTTTGTCCTGTTGGCATTGGTGTTTAATCTGGCGATGACCTTTGGTGCTGGCTGGTTGCGTGATAAAGTGAATATGATCAAGCTGTTACGTCCATATGTTGAGAATGTGAATAAAGTTTCGGAAGCCGCTGCACGCGGAGTCGAGCCAGCCGCGGATGAGAGTCGAGTTGCGAAGACTTTTGCTATGTTGCCGCTAAAGTCGAACGCAGTTGATCAAAAAGTGACTCAGACGAGTGATCGTGTTTCAAATGCTATTATCGAATTTCGCGCTCGCTCTGAACAGGCAAAGATGGTTGCAAAATCATTCTTTCTCCCTGGACTTACGCATCGTAAGCCGGAGTCACATGTCGACCAAAATGGGTTAGAGTTTAAGAGTCCGGGGTATCGTGCGATGATGGAAGAAGAACTGAAACAATCATCTACCGAGAAAGAACCTAAGGCTACACAAAATATCACGGCTGATTAATTGGCAATGCCTTTATTCGTTGAATATATTCGACAATTTGGGCGTTTCCAGAGGAACGCCCGTCTATACTTAATAAGCAATGCGCTCAGCGGTGTGACGCTGGGTATTATTACAGTATTATATAATCTCTATCTTATAGCACTGGGCTACAATACTGCGTTTGTTGGTCTGGTGCTTTTTGTTGGCACGATTGGTGCTGGAGCGGCGATTTTTCCTGCCGGGTTCTGTATTGATCGTCTGGGTGGCAAGGCAATTCTGATCTGGGCCAGTGTGTTGATTGGCATCGCTGGCGCTGGTCAGATGCTTTTTCGCTCATCTGTGCCACTGCTGGTCAGTTGTTTTATTGTTGGCATTGGTGGGGCGTTTATTCTGGTGGTGAACGCGCCATACCTTGCGCTGAACAGTACCGAGCAGGAGCGTCCTCATGTGTTCAGCTTGAATATTGTTGTCACGTTAGTGACGACGGTGATTGGTGAGATGTTTGGTGGCGTCTTGCCGCTGTGGTTTCGTCATATCCCCTGGTTGATGGCAACTTTGCCCTCGTGGTGTAGTTGGTGTCTGGCAAGTTCGCTCCAGGCTCGTTCGTATCAACTGGCTCTGTTGCTGGCTGGCGTGATTGCTGTACCAAGCTTTCTTCCCTTATTTCTCCTGAGTGATGATCGTCCGCAATGGGGCACCCAGCGTACGCGAGAAAGGCATCCCGTTTTGTCTCCGCTTCAGCGCTGGCAACAATTTCGGCTCCGCTTCTTTTCTGTATTGTGTGAGCGTTCACTCTGGCGATGGTTGCTCAGCCCTTTGAGTATTCTGACGCTGATTCAGGTGTGCATTGGGTTTGGTGCGGGACTATTCTTGCCATATTTTAATATTTATTTCGTGCAGCATCTGGGGGCTTCTCCCGCGCTTTTTGGTTTTCTGGATGCGCTGGCAAACACATTGAATGCTATTTCTACGTTGCTTGCTCCCTGGTTGATGCTACGTTATGGCAAAATGTTTACTATGATTGTGCCACGGCTCTTGAGCTTACCATTGATGCTATTGATTGGCCTTACCAGTTATCTGCCGTTAGCGGCTTTCCTCTATCCTCTTCGTCAGGGGTTGATGGATATGTCACAGGGGATTTTGCAAGTGTTCTCTATGGAGGCTATACCCCTCAAGAGCCGTGGTATCGCGAATAGTAGCTATCAGGCCGCATATCAGGTTGCATGGGCCATCAGCGCCTCTGTGAGTGGTTTTATCATTGTTCATGCGGGGTATGCTCCCATCTTTATCATCGCGGCTATTTTTTATCTGATTGCGATTGGTTTACTCTGGATACGTTTCGGCCATGGGAATACGATTGACGTACAAGCGGAAGAATGTGCCGGGAGCAGTGGTGCAGAGGGTTCAGAAGTAGCGCATACATGAACAAATAAATGGAACCGGATCCTTCATGTGCTCTACACGAAATATCTTTAATATACGTAGAGCGTACTTATGAGCATCGACACAAAACAGGAGCAACAGCTAAGCAGCGTTGCTCCTGTTTTGTGTGTATGTTGTTTTTAGACTTA
>Ga0310811_10005198_pt1 | contig 16436 bp, 12 predicted proteins | sample YCmetagenome_FD_207642 | JGI IMG/M metagenome (GOLD analysis project Ga0310811, IMG submission 207642) | Soil microbial communities from experimental microcosm in Duke University, North Carolina, United States - YC | ecosystem: Engineered > Artificial ecosystem > Soil microcosm > Unclassified ...
GTAGTCGTAATTGAGGGAGTGCTGTTCCAGGTTGCTGTAGCTCCCCTGCGGGGTCTGCAGACCGCCCAGTTCCCGGTACTGCCAGGAGCTCAGGAAGTTCATGTCGGTCGCGCCCTGGAGGCGGAGGCTCAGGAAGTTGTTGATCCGGCTGGTGGCGGTGATGCCGCCGATCAAACGGTTATGGCTATCCTGGTTTTTGTCTTCGAACAGGGACCAGTAGATGTTTTCGATGCTGCCGACGGTGCCGAGGGCGTTGGAGTTGCCGGTGGCGGGGTTGACCCAGGGCACGAGGGCGTTCAGGCTAAAGCTTCGCGGCATATAAACGTAGGCGGCCATCGGGCTGGCGGGGTCCAGGTTGCGGACGGTCCGGTCGTGGGTCGTCTGCTGCGTATACAACACCCAGCTGTCGAGGGTCAGCCAGTTGATTTTGCGCGTGACGCTCAGGGAAACGTTGTTGCGGCGGATCTCGTTTTGGCCCGGCAAGACGTCGTTGCTGTAGACGTTGGTGTACGACAACCGGAAGGAGCCGTTGGCGTCGCCTTTGCTCACGGAGAGGTTGGAGGTGTTGGTCACGCTGGTCTTGTAGAGGGATTCTATGTTGCCGGGTTGAGGGGAATAGCCGCCGGGGAGCGGTTTTCCGGAGAAATCATCGTATGGCTGCCCCAACATGGGCATCCCCCAGCTGCTCCCGCTGGTCCCCATGCGGACCGCGCCGGTGCCGGGGACGATGTTGTTGCCGCTGGTCACCAGGAAGCCGTTGCCGCCCTCGCCGTATTCGTTCTGATAAGCCGGGAACTCGCTGATGGTGTTCCACATGGTGTTCTGGTTCACGGTGATGCCCAGGGTCCGGTCGCCGATCTTGCCCTTTTTGGTGGTGACCAGGATGGCGCCGTTGGCGGCGCGGGACCCATACAGGGCTGCGGCGTTGGGGCCTTTGAGCACCTCGATGGACTCGATGTCGTCAGGATTCAGGTCTTCGGCGCCGTTGCCATAGTCGAGGTTGTCCCCACGGGTGTCCCCCATGTCGTTCTGGATGGGCACGCCGTCCACGACCCAGAGGGGTTGGTTGTTCCCGGTGATGGAGTTCTCGCCGCGGATGACGATGCGGGTGGAGGAGCCGGGCTGACCCGTGGTGGTCACCTGGAGACCGGCGACCTTCCCGGCCAGGCCGTTGGTGATGTTGACGTCCCGGGCTTCGGTCAGCCGGTCGGGGTCCACCGACTGCTGGGCATAACCGATGGCCTTTTGTTTCTTGGTGAGACCCAGGGCGGAGACCACGACGACGTCGCCCATGTTCTTACCGTTGGGGGACAGGTTGATATGGAGGTCGATCTGGCCCTTGACGGGGACCTCGGTTTCGCCATACCCTACAAAGCTGACGATCAAAACGGCGGTTTGGGGGTCTTCTACGTTGATGAGGAAGTGTCCGTCGGACTTGGTGAGGGTGGAGGCGCTCCGTCCCTTGACGATGACGGTTACCCCCTCCATGGGCTCGCTTTTTTCGTTGAGGACCGTCCCCCGGATGGGGATCTTCTGGCCAAAGGCCATAGAAAAAAGGAGTAATGACCCTAATGAGACAAGCAATCTTTTCACATTCGTTAGTTTTATGGGGCTGAAGCTACCGCCGGGGCTATAATTATTGTCTAATGATTTATTAATTCCGGGGCGTTAAGAAAAAATTTTTTAATTTTTATTAAGTTCGTGTCCCCAAAACGCTTTCAAGACGGACTGCTATGCCCATGTGGAGAATCTTCCTTTTATTATTGGTGTTTACGATCAACCGGGCGCGTGGGCAGGGTTTGGGGTTCTATAATAATGAAAGCGACCAGGACCGGCGGACGTCGCTCGACCTGTCTCCCCAGGCGTTTTCCTTTGGCCATTCCTTCGACGTTTCCTTTGCCTTTGGTTTTTCGCCCGGGCACCTGAACTATTTTGGATACATCCTCCGGCTGGTCCGGAACGACACCCAGAACATCGACCTGTTGTTCGACAAGGTGGCCTACCCCGTGGGGCATTTTAGGGCGGTGGTGGGCGATAGGGCGCCGTTTGCGTCGTTTACGCTGGATTCCGGGCGGCTGTTCAATGATTGGGATACGGTGACGTTGCGGCTGGACTACGCCACGGACCGGGTGACGCTGCTGGTCGGCGGCCGGATCATGGGTTCTTCCGCGCCGGGTTTGCACCTGGCGCCATCGGACAGCTATCGTATCTCCTTTGGGGCGTGCTCGGTGCCGAAGTTCCAGAAGAACGACGTGCCGCCCATGAAGATCCGGGACGTCCGGATCGTGTCGCGGGACCGGTTGCTGTATCGCTGGCCGCTGGACGAGGAAAAGGGGGCGTCGGCGGGCGAAACCGAGCGTGGGGCTGCTGCGTCCGTGTTCAACCCGCTTTGGATCAAAAGCACGCACTATGAATGGGCGTTGCGGGATAGCCTCGTGCTAGACGGGCCGGCGTCGTGTGCGTTCGACGCCGTGCATGGGCATTTGTTCCTGGTGGGGAGGGATTCCATGCTGGTCTATTCGGTGTCGGGGGGATCGCTGCAGCGGGAGGGATATACGGCGCCGTTTGTTTTGCTGGCGGGGAACCAGTCGGTGTATGATCCGTTTACCCGTGACTTGTTTAATATTTACCCGGACGAGCAGCTGGCGGCTGCTTTCGACTTCCCGGACCGCCGCTGGGACCACGATTACCGGCCGGGGGACATCAATTATTGGCAGCACAACAAATTCGTTTCCTCGTTCGATACGTCCATTTATGTACTGGATGGGTACGGGCACATGACGTATAAGAATACGATTTTCCGCTACCACATACCCACGCATACCTGGTCACCCGTCGCGGCGTCGGGGGATGTGCTCACGCCGCGCTACCTGGCGGCGGCGGGGACGACGCCTTCGGGCGATACGGCGTATGTGCTGGGGGGTTATGGGAGCTCGACCGGGCAGCAGATACTCAATTCGCGGAATTTGTACGACATGATGCGGTTTGACGTGCGGACGGGGACGTTCCACCGGCTGTTTGAGCTGTCACCCGCGGCCGGCGAGGATTTCACCTTTGCCAATTCGCTGGTGATCGATGGTTCGTCGTTTTACGGCCTTATCTTCAACAACCAGACTTTTCATTCCTCGCTCCAGCTGATCAAGGGGTCGTTGGATACGCCGGCGTACCAGGCGGTGGGAAACCGGATCCCCTACCCTTTTCACGACATAGAGTCCTTCTCGGATCTTTTTTATAATCCTTCGACGCGGCAATTCCTGGCGGTAGTGTTCTTTTCGGACAGCACGGCGACGAGGCCGTCGCATACGGTGGCGCATATCTATACGCTCGATGCGCCGGTGGCGGCGGCGGTCGGGGCGCCGGCGCCTGCGTCGCCCGAGGGGTCGTCCAATTGGTGGTATCTGTTGCTGCCGTTGGGGCTGGTGGGGAGCTATCTCGTGGCGAGGCCGCGGCGTCGACCGGGGCGCGCCGTCGTTGTGCCGGTTGCCGACTCGCCGGCTCCGGTAGCGCTGTCGCACGCGGCCGCGGCAGTGCACCTCTTTGGCGACCTCCAGGTATTCGACACCGAAGGCGGCGACCTCACCAAACAGTTTTCGCCGCTGCTCAAGCAGCTTTTCCTGCTCATATTGCTCTATTCGTTGAAAAACGACCGCGGGATCAGCTCGGAGAAGCTGGACGAGATCCTCTGGTTCGACAAGGACGAGAAGAGCGCGCGCAACAACCGGTCGGTGAACATCGCCAAGCTCAAGGCGCTCCTCGATAAAACCGGCGGTTTCGAGTTGTCCAAGAAAACGGGGTATTGGAAGTTCGACATCGACGCCTCGAAGGTCTACGTCGATTACCAGGAATACCTGTCGCTGATCCACAACCCGTCGCTCGACAAACAGGGCGCCAAGGCCCTGGCGGCCATCACCCGCCGCGGGAGCCTGCTCGGGAATGTCGAGTACCCGTGGCTCGACCCCTTCAAGTCCGACGTCTCCAACCACGTCATCGATACCTATTTACACTTCGTGAAAACGGGGTCCCACGATCCCGACTTCCTCATCGAGATAGCCGACGACATCTTTTACTTCGACTCGGTGAACGAGGAGGCCATGGCGATCAAGTGCAAGGCCCTCGTACAGCTGGGCAAGCATTCGCTCGCCAAGAATGCGTACACCTCCTTTACGCGGGAGTATAAGCATATCTATGGGGAGGATTTCAAACGGGAGTTCCAGACGGTTTTGCAAGGTTAATGGCAAATTATTCGATTATTAATCCTTTGCTTTTAGATTGGGAACATGCGATTATTGCTTCTCCTCCTGTTCCCGGTCCTGGCCTTTGGGCAAAACTGGCAGGACCCGTTGATTTTTGGCGTCAATAAGTTGCCGGCGCGGTTTACGGCGTGGCCATGCCCGGATACGGCCTCCGGATGGGCCAGCGACTATGACCATTCACCGTGGGTGGTTTCGCTGGATGGGACCTGGCGGTTTCACTGGTCGCCGGAGCCCTCGCGGCGGCCTTTGGATTTTTTCCGGACCGACTTCGATACATCCGGCTTTGGGTCATTGCGTGTGCCCTCTTGCTGGGAGTTGTCGGGATACGGGACGCCGATCTATACCAATTATACCTATCCCTTCAAGGTCGATCCGCCATTGGTGATGGAGACGCCTCCGCGGGCATATACCTCATTTTCGGAGCGTAACCCGGTAGGGTCCTACCGGCGGTACTTCCGGGTCCCGGCGTCCTGGGGTCGCGGGCGTACCATCTTGCACTTTGCCGGCGTCAGCTCTGCTTTTTATGTTTGGGTAAACGGTACGGCGGTGGGGTATAGTGAAAACTCGCGGTTGCCAGCGGAATTCGATATTACGCCATATCTGCATTCCGGGGACAACCTGCTCGCGGTGGAGGTCTATCGTTTTTCGGACGGGTCGTACCTGGAGGACCAGGATATGTGGCGATTGAGTGGCATTTTCAGGGATGTGTTCTTATATCATACGCCGGATCGCACCTTGTGGGATGCGTACGTGGATGCTTCGCTCGATAGCAGCTTGATGTCGGCACGGGTTCGTTTGATGTATACGATACGCGCGGTCGGTTCGGGAGGGACGCTCAAGGTACGATTGAGCTTGCGTGGGCCGGACGGGCGCTATTCCTATGGCTTGGTCTCCGCGGCCGTCCCCGTACCCGATACCGGTTTCAACAAGGAAGACACGACGTCGTTTGCCGTTTTCCGGCGGCCGGCGCTTTGGTCGATGGAAAGTCCGTTGCTGTACGACGCCCTGGTGGAGCTGGTATCCGGCGATTCGGTCATCGAGACGAGACGGGTGGACCTGGGATTCCGCAGGGTAGAGCTCCGTGACAAACAGTTATTCTTAAATGGACGCTCCTTTAAAATAAAAGGCGTCAACCGGCACGAGGCCGATCCCGGTACGGGCTATACGCCTACCTTGGCACGCATGGTCGAGGACATACGGCTGATCAAGCAGGCGAACTTCAATTTCGTTCGGACCTCGCACTACCCCAACGACCCGCGCTGGTATGCGCTCTGCGACCGGTATGGGCTCCTCGTCATGGATGAGAATAACCTGGAAACGCACGGTATCAGTTACCACAAACGTATCCTTCCGGGGGACAACCCCTTATGGGAGCCGGTGTCCGTCGACCGGATGCGGCGGACGGTGATACGGGACCGGGGTTTCCCCTGCGTCGCCTTTTGGTCCCTGGGGAACGAGGCGGGGTATGGGAATGCCTTCCTGGCCATGCGTGCCGCGACGCGTGCGGCCGATCCCGCGTTGCGACCGATCCACTACGCCGACATGAACCTGGCGGCGGACGTCGACAGCCAGACCTACCCCACCATCGAATGGCTCTACCAGCATGTAGCCGGCAAGGCCGTCCGCAAAGGGGAGCACGGGGAAGTCGGAACCGTCGACCAGCATGGTCCCTACCCTTCCGGCAAGGCCTTCCTGGCTAACGAGTATGCGCACGCGCATGGGAACAGCCTGGGGAACTTCCAGGATTATTGGGACGTATTTGATAAGTTCCCGATGCTCCTGGGCGGTTTTATATGGGAATGGTGCGACCAGGCGCTGTATCGCCACGATTCGTTGGCGTACGGCGGAGACTTTGGCGACTACCCGAACGACGGGCGGTTCATCCTCAAGGGGTTGGTCTCGGCGGCGCGGGTACCGCATCCCCACTATTACGAGGCGCAAAAGGTGCAGCAGTATGTGCGCGTTGCGCGGGTGGCCGGGACCGGGGGGCGCGCGTCCGGCGTGTCTGCCGATCGGCTGCGAATATACAACCGGTATACGTTTACCAACCTGGACACGTTCAACGTGGAATGGCGCCTCCTGGTGGACGGTGTTCCCGTGCAGTCGGGTAGCTGGGGAAGGCTGGCGGTGGCGCCGGGGGATTCGATCGACGTCGCGATGCCCGGCGGGCTTTTACCCGGAGGCGAGCGTTTCTTGAATATTTCTTTCCGCCTACGCGCGCCCACGCGTTGGGCGGATAGCGGCTTTACGGTGGCGCGGGAACAAATCGCCCTCCCTGCGGTCGGTCGGCCTTCTTCGGACGAGCGCGGCGTACGCTGGCGTAAAGCCGGCGATGGATGGCGCGCGGCGGCTGGCGGCGCGGCGGCTTCGGTCGATGCACAAACCGGTTTGCTGGAGTCGCTTCGGTTCCACGGCCGGGAGTACCTGGCCGGTCGGCTCACGCCGCATTTTTGGCGGGCCCCGACGGATAACGACCTTGGGTGGAAGGTACCCGAACTGATGGGCGCATGGCGGCATGCCGGTGTATCCACAGATGATATAGAGGCGAGCGGTGGACGTGTCGCCCGTCTGGCCGCGGGGCGCAGGTCGCTGACCGCGGATTATACATTGCCCGTCCGGGACGCGACATTGTCTTTAACTTATGTGTTGCTGACAGACGGACGGCTGCGGGTCGACTTCAGGCTCGTGCTGGGTCCGGATGCACCCGAGCCGCCGCGGATCGGGCTGACATGTACGATACCGGATAGCCTCACGCAGATACGGTGGTATGGACGCGGTCCCTGGGAGAATTACGGGGACAGGAAAACGGCATCTTTCGTGGGAATATACTCCAGCGAACTTACGGATTTCGTTACGCCGTATGTCCGGCCGCAGGAGAACGCGAACCGTACGGATACCCGCTGGGCGGTCGTGGGTGGCCTTCGGATAACCTCAGTGGGCGCGCCCTTCAGCTTCAGCGCGTGGCCCTACACCGAAAACGACCTGGAAACAGCCACGCACAACGACCGGCTCCCTCACCGCCCGTTTATTACCGTCAATATCGACGGCTGGCAAATGGGCGTGGGCGGAGACACCAGCTGGGGTTTGCCGGTACACTCCCCATACCGCATGCGGCGAAAAGGCGTGTATACATACAGCATCTATTTGGACCCGGCTCCGCTTTGAGCATCCGCGTAGGCGGCGTCCATGAGGCCGTTAGGCTTCAGGTACACGACGTCGTGCTGGAAGTCGAGCAGCGTATTGAACCGCTTCAGCACCTCGGCGCCGAGGATGTGCGTCTTAAAGCGCGCGGGGTTCGCGGCGGCGAGCAGCTGGGCGGGGATGTTATAAAGGCTTACGGCGTTCAGATCGAGGCGCTCGTTGTTGAAGACGACAACCGGCACCTCCCGGCCCCTTCCATCGCGCAGGACGCTCTTTTTGAGGATGGGCTGGTCGCGGGGATAGCCTGTCTCCGCCACCAGCGCGGTGTCGAGCAGGATGGTCCGCTCGTAGCCGTCGTCATAGAGGAAGCGGCCAGGGTACCTCACGCCCCTTACGGCCAGGTCGCCGCGGATACAAAAAAGGTCGTGGGTATACTCGATCGGGAGCGCCGTATAACCGTGGGTATCCGGGAGACGGGTATGGACGATAAAGAGGCTTCTGTCGTAGTCGATCTCGACGATCTTACCGTCAAAGAGGTCCCACCCGAAACGGCCGTCGCTGCCGTGCCCGGAGAGCGATACGGGATAGACGTCCAGGCTGTCCCAATGGAAGCGGCCGATGGTCAGGCTGTTGTATTCTTTCTTATAGACGTTGTCGTCGAGCAACAGACCGCTGGTACCCGAATCGAAGATGACGGGCAAGCTGTCCTTGTCGTTGATGACGACGTGGAAGAGGAGGTTGTTGTGGTCGGTGAGGGTGAAGGGGATGGTGTCGTTCTCGTTTTTGGCTGAGTAGTCTTTTAGCGCGGGGCTCTCGATCCGGGTGTGACAGGGCACGCCCTTGAGCGCGACGTCGAAGTCGATCTTGTCACCGGGCTTCAACATTATCGCGAGGGTATCTTTGTCGGTGCAAAAACGGACGCTTTTGGGCTCCCGGCTCTTGGTTATGGTCAGGATGTCGAGGGGTACCCTGGGGTTGATGCGCCAGTGGTGGATGTAATCGTCGCCTTCGTAGACAAGCGCGGCCGAGGTGTCGGCGCGGAGGCGCGTTTGGGCGTGAACAGTAAAGGTAATGAGCAAGAGGGCGATGAGGGGCTTCATGGGATCAAATTAGCGTATTTTTGGGTATGACCGCGACCAAACAACGACTGAAGGCGTGGGCCGAGGCCTTCATCCAGGAGCGCGTGGCGGCCGCGCGCGCGGCCATGGACGAGGCGCAGGCGGCGGCCAACAGCGAGGAGAAGAGTTCCGCCGGCGACAAATACGAAACCGGGCGCGCGATGGGGCACCTGCAAAAGGAGCTGCACGCGCGTCAGCTGACGGAAGCGCTGGGGGACCTGGCGGCGCTGCACGCGGTGCCCACGCAGGCGATGACCGCGTGCACCCTGGGCGCCCTGGTCGAGACGGCGCAGGCTCGCCTTTTTATCAGCATCGGTCTGGGGAAACAGGTGGTCGACGGCGAACCGGTGATATTCCTGTCGCCGATGGCGCCGCTGGCGAAACAATTGATGGGCAAGCGTCCCGGAGAAGGGCCGGTCGTCGGCGTCTCCTGACTCCGTTTTTCGACAAATAATACTCCCGAATCAGTAACCCGGCAGGGGGCGTGCGTAGTACCTTTTCACCGCGCCCGCCTAATCCTCGTTACTATGTCTTTTGTCACCATTGTCGTACCGTGCTACAATGAAGCGGGGCGTCTGCGTTCGTCGGAATACCGGCGCTTTTTGGAGGCCAACCCGGCCCGGTTGCTGTTCGTCAACGACGGGAGCACCGACCGCACGCTGGCGGTCCTCGAAGAGCTGCGTTTGCAATTTCCGGACAAGGTGGCGATCCTGGACCTTCCGCGGAACCAGGGGAAGGCCGGCGCCGTACGGCAGGGGATACTCAGGGCCGCGTCCGAAGAGGGCGTCGGCTTTGTCGGCTTCATGGACGCGGACCTGTCCACGCCGCTCGAAGAGACGCGCTATTTCCTGCGCGTCTTCCGCCAGCCCGAGATCGAATTCGTCTTTGGCTCGCGCATCGCCCGGATCGGCGCGCGTATACAGCGCTTCCACTACCGTCACTATTTTGGCCGCGTCGTGGCCAGCGCCATCAGTATGTATCTTCGGTTACCCGTCTACGATAGCCAGTGCGGCGCCAAGTTCTTCCGGCCCGGCCTGGCGATGGTCGTTTTCAAGGACCCCTTCGTCTCGAAGTGGCTCTTCGACGTGGAAATCTTCAAACGCATCGCCTATACCGGCCGCATGGTCGAGGCCTGCAGCCTGGAGCTGCCGCTCCACACCTGGATCGAAAAGGGCCAGTCCAAGCTGGGCTGGCGCGACCTCATGAAGATTCCGCTGGAGTTCTGGAAGATTATGCGTGGGTACCGGCATCACCGCGTGCCGGCCCCTGCCGGGGTAGCGGTTGCAGCGGCGCCGGAGGTCACGCCCGGGGCGAACGATAATTCAACCCCACCGTTGTCCCACAACTAACGTCGACGGTCACGCCCGTGATGCTCCGGGCGAGGTCCGACGCCAGGAAGACCGCCGTGTTGGCGATGTCCTCCATCGGCGGGAGCCGCTTTAGCATCGTATCATCCTCCATCTGACGCAACCCGCCCTCCATGATGGCCGGCTCGGCGCGCAGGGCGTCCGCGAAGACGCGTGAATCGGGCGACCCGCCCGACCGTATATTGACCACGCGTATGCCATACGGTCCCAGCTCGGCGGCCAGGTTCGCGGAGAGACGCTCGACGGCCGAGCAGCCCAGCGCAAAACCTGCCGTGTGCGGATAGCCGATGCCGCCGGGTGTGGCGGTGAGGCTGAGGATGACGCCTCCGCGTCGGAGCATCATGATCCTGGCCGCGGCCTTTGCGGTGATAAAGCGTGTCTGGAGCATGCGTGTCATCGGCTCGACGACCTCCGCCGTCGTAAGGTCCACGAGGGGGACGTTTTGCTTCAGGGGCGTATTGGTGGCGTTGAAAGAAACATCGACGCGGCCGATGCTTTGCAGGTGGGCTTCGACCTGCGCCTCGTCGAAGGGGTCGACGACGGCGGCTTCGCCGCCGGTGGCTTCCACGATGTCTTTCAACCTTTCTTCGTATTGACCGGTCAGGAACAACCGCGCGCCGGCGCTGGCCATGGCGCGGGCTACGGCACCGCCGAGCGAGCCGCTGGCGTTGTAAATGACGACATTCTTGCCTTCGAGCATCGCGGAATATACAGTTATTCCGGTTAATTAAATACCGTTCCCCTACTCTTTTTTCAACCGGGGAATGTCTCTAGGTTACACATACCATTCGTTAACCTAAAAAAATAGCTATGGCACAGAAAATCAAGGGAGAGCTGCGGGTCTCCAAGGACAAGCACAGCGTTGAGCTGCTCGTTCCGCACGGCACGCCGCACGCGGAACTGGCTAAGTTGACGCTCGGCGAGCTCCTGAAAGGATTCCGGCCGTCGGGTTGCCAAACCTGTCTTTCGGGCCAGGACTTCAACATCCGTGAAAAATTTGAAGAAGTGATGGCGGTGAACATCGCGGAAGGCGCTGTCGCCGTCGAAAGGGTCTAATTACGGGCACGGCCCGTACCGGGCGGCCGGGCGGGCCTTATTTACCTTTTGACATGAACGATAACGCGCTGGGCGTGGGCATGCTGTATAACGCGGCCCTGCCCGAATACCTTGAACGACACATCGACAACGTCGACTATATCGAGATCATCCCCGACATGTTCTGGTCGGACGAAGGACGCGGCGCCAGCCCGCGTTTTGTCGAGCTGCCTCAGTGGAAACGCCAGCTGGACTGGATCGCGGCGCGGACGCCGCTGACCGCGCACAACATCGGGATGTCGCTGGGTACGGTCGACTACCTCGACAGGGAGTATGTCGAATTTATGCGGGGGATGAACGAGGCCTACCGTTTTCGCTGGCACAGCGACCACCTTTCTTTCCTGAAGCTGCCGACAAAAGGGCCTCACGACCACAACGCGGGGATCGCGGTGCCGGTTCCTTACGATGACGAGTATCTCGAGATGATCGGGGCGAAGGTTGACTTTATCACCGGGGAAATCGCGCTGCCCTTCCTGCTCGAGAACAACGTCTATTTTGTCGAATACCCGGACCAGGATTATACCGAGACCGCGTTTGTCAATAAGATGACGGGGGCGCATGACTGTCATATCCTGCTGGACATCCACAACCTCTACGCCAACTCTATTAATTGCGGCGTGAAGACGCGGGCCTATATCGACGAGCTGGACATGACAAAGGTCCTCGAAATGCACATCGCCGGCGGGAACGAGATGAACGGGATGTACTACGACTCACACTCGGGACCCTGTCCGGACGCCGTTTGGGAGCTCCTGGACTATGCGGTGGCGCGGGCGCCGAACCTGCGCGGTATCACGTTCGAGTTCCACGAATCCTATTTTCCGTTGCTGCGCTTTGACGGGTTGAACCGGCAGATGGAGCTGGCGCGGGGTATCTGGAATAAATACCGGTATGAGCGCGCATGATTTTCAACTGGCGATGGGGAATTTGATCGCATCGCCCGCCCTTTGCCGGTCGTTACTGTCTGACGGGGCCCCGGTTCTGTCGGCGTTTGACCTGTCGCCGCGGGAGCTGTCGCGGTTACTCGCGGTGGTGCACCAGCAAAAGGGCATGTCCGCATGTTGTACGCTCTACAGGATGAACCGGATCACGCCCCTGTACGGGCAGCTCTCCAACAGCTGCATGCTGCTCGGCGACCGGCTGGCGCCGCTCGTGGAGGCGTTCTGGAGCGAGATGCGGGATACGACGATGCAGTTCAAGCACGAGGTGCTGGCATTCGGGCAGTTCCTGCTGCGCCAGCCGCCCGACATCCCTTATTTACGCGACGTGCTGACGCTCGAGCTGGCGATGAACGAGCTGAGCTACGCGGCTGGAGAGCGATACCTGCGATTCGACCATGATATATTTTCCTTGCTGGCCGCCCTGCGCTCGGGGACGCTCGAATCCGCCGACATCGCGCCGTCGTCCACGCGCTACCGGTTATACATACGCGAGCACGAAATAACCATGGAGGAGGCGTATATTTAGCCCCTTATGACGATCGCGGTTACCGGCGCCACCGGTTTTATCGGGAGGGTTTTGATGCCGATGCTGGCGGGGCACGAGGTGCGGGCGCTGGTGCGCGCCGAGGGCGGCGACCTGCTCGATCCCGTCTCGCTCGACCGGCTGGTCGCGGGCGCGGATGTCGTCATCCATCTTGCCGCGTCCGTAGATATCGGCGATGTCGCGGATCCTTTGACTTTTGCGATAAACGTGGACGGCACCCGGCATCTGCTGGAAGCGGCCCGCCGTGCCGGCGCGCGGCGTTTTATCTATATCAGCTCGGTGGCGGCGTTCGAACAGGCGCCGTACGACAAGCCGCTCGATGCGGGCCGGCCATTGTGCACCGACCGGCGGCGGCCATATGATTTTACCAAGGCATCCGCCCAGGCGCTGGTCATGGGCTGCACCGATATGGAGGTCATTACGCTGGCCCCCACGGCGGTGCTGGGGCCATTCGATTACCGCCCTTCCCTGCTGGGCAAGGCCCTCATCGGCCTGCGGCGCGGCCGCGTGCCCGCGCTTTTTCCCGGCGGAGTAGACTTCGTGGACGTTCGGGACGTGGCGGCGGCGATAGCGGCAGCGGTGACGCGCGGCGTCCCGGGCCAGGTATACCTGCTGGCGGGCGCCTGGGCGCCGTTATCCGCCTTGAACACGGGGCGCCCGATACCGGTGGTCCCCCTTTGGCTCGTCTGGCTCGGCCTGCCCTTTGTAAAACTTTGGGCCCGGTTGACCGGAGACGCCCCGTACTACACCCGGCAGGCCGTGTACAACGTTATCTACAGCAACCGTTGCGTCGACTATTCCGCCGCCGCGCGCGACCTCGGTTTTCAACCGCGGCCTTTGACTGAAACCTTAAACGACACGATAGCATGGTTCCAACAACAGGGTATGTTGTCTTTATCGCCTGCTGGGTAGCTGTGGGCGTCGGAGCGGGCCTGTATTTACTGCGCCGCGAGGCGCCGTACGGGCGTTTTACCAGCAAAAACTGGGGTCCGACCGTTTCTAATAAGTGGGGATGGTTTTTTATGGAGGCGACGGTGCTTGTCGCGTTCGCGGCGCAACTGTTGCAAGCGCGGCCTTGGCAGCCCGGCGGTTACGCGCTGGGCGGCCCCGCGCGGTTCATGGTGGCGTTGTTTTTCCTGCACTATATCCACCGCGCCTTCGTTTATCCCTTTGTGATCCGTACGTCCGGGAAGCGCATGCCACTCGTTATCATGCTATCGGCAATGGTGTTCAATACCGTGAACGGCTCGCTGCTGGGGATGTGGTTCGGGCGGTGGGCGCACTACCCGGCGTCGTGGTTTTACTCGGTACCGTTTGTCGTTGGATTGGCGATGTTTGCGTGCGGGCTCTTTTTGAACTGGTGGTCGGATTATACGCTGATCGGCTTGCGCAAACGGGGCGAGACAGGATATGTAGTGCCCTCGGTGGGATTGTTCAGGCTCGTGGCCTCCCCCAACCTCTCCGGCGAAATCCTCGAATGGGCGGGCTACGCTCTCCTCACGTGGAGCCTCCCGGCGCTCGCGTTCCTGATCTGGACGTGCGCGAACCTGGTGCCGAGGGCGGCGTCGAATTGGCGGTGGTACAAGAAGGAATTCCCGGAATACCCGATCTCCAGAAAAAGATTAATCCCGTTTGTATGGTGACCCTCTATCTTATGCTGGCCCTGTGCCTCCAGACGACGCCCGGCGACAGCATCCTCCACGTATGGCAAACCCGCGAAAAAGACGGCCGCATCCAAATGTACCGCGATGGCGACACCTATGCCGCGCGGATGCTCTATGGCGTGCAGCTCTTCGAGGCTGACGGCAAAACGTATAAGAAGGATATCCACAACCCCGACCCGGCGCTGCGGTCCCGCGATCTAAAAGACTATGTGCTGATCACCGGCCTCGTCTACCAGGACGGCAAATGGACCAAGGGCAAGATATACAACTTCAACGACGGCAACAGCTACGACGTGACCATCGAGCTCGATGGGAAGGTCATGAGCATGCGGGTCTACAAGGGGGTTTGGATGTTTGGCAAGACGCTCAAGTGGGACTTATTCGTTCCGTAGGCTGTCGACCGGGTTGGCGCGGGCGGCCCGGACGGTTTGAAGGCTCAGGGTCGCCAGCGCGATCAGGATCATGCCGGCGCCGCTGATGGCAAAGACCCACCAGCTGAGCTCCGTCCGCACGGCATAGTTCTGGAGCCAGCGGTGCAGGGCCCACCAGGACAGGGGGGCGGCCACGGCAAAGGCGATGGCGACCAGCCTGACGAACTCGGTCGACAGGAGCCTGACGATGCTCGTGACCGAAGCGCCGAGGACCTTCCGGACGCCGATCTCTTTTACGCGCTGACGCGTGGTGTACATCACCAGGCCGAGCAGGCCGATACAGCTGATGAATATGGTTACGCCCATCGTCCAACCCAACAGCTTTTCGGTCTTTTGCTCCTTGATGTAAAAGTTGTTGATGACGTCGTCGAGGAAGACGGGCTCGAAATCTTCGTTGGGATAGGCCGTTTTGAAAAGCGTTTCTATCCGCGCGATGGTGGGCGTCCAGCTGTCCATGGCGGCGGTTCCGGGGAGCTTGACGAAAAACTGGTGGGCCCTCTCGTCGCCTTCCGTGAAAATGAGCGGCTTTACCAAAGACCCGGCATGATTCATCGGATGCACATATATGTCCTTCATGACGCCCACGATAGGGCGGCGCTCGTCCCCAAAGGACAGCAGCTGCCCTATGGCCTCCTGGGGCCGTTTGAAGCCCAGGACGTGCAGATAGGTCTCGTTGATCACCACCTCTTTGGACGCGTCGGCGTCCACCGGCGCACGGCCCGCCAGCAGGGCGATGTGGAAGCCCCCCAGGTAAGACGTATCCCCGCTTTTTATTTCGACGTCCGTTTCCACGCCATTGAAGGTAACGCTCGTGAGCATGGCCCTGCTCGACAGGGGCATATCGCTCGCCAGACCGGCCTTCGACACGCCGGGGAGCTGTTGTATTTGTTGCAAGAGGATTTTGCGGCGGCCGTACGCGGTATCGGTGTAGAATGACGTCCGGAAACCGAATACCGCCTCTTTTTGAAAACCGACATCCTGGTTCAGGAGGAAGTTGATTTGCTTGGAAACCGCAAAGGTCGCGATGACAAAAGCCTGCGCGATGACGAATTGGAAAACGGTGAGGCTCTGCCGGATTCGCGCTTTGCCCCGGTCGCCCGGGATCACCTGTCCCTTCAACACCTGGACCGGTTTCCAGGACGAGAGCACCATGGCGGGGTAAAAACCGGCCAGTAAGCTGACGGCGCAGACCAGGATCGCGCCGAAGGCCAGCACGTAGGGTTGGGCCGGTGAAAACCGCACCCCTTGCGGGATGAAGCCCGAGAATGTCCTCAGCAGGAAGGGCGTAACGGCCAGGGATAGCGCCGTCGCCAGCGTCGTCAGGACGAACGTTTCGCAAAGGAATTGCCGCACCAGGTCGCCCCGCGAGCTGCCCATGGTTTTCCGGACGCCGATCTCCCTGGCCCGTCGCGTGGCCTGCGCGGTCGTCAGGTTGATAAAATTGATGCACCCCAGGAGCAGCAGGAAAACGGCGATGAGCACCAGGTTGAAGAGCGCGGACTTGTCGGCGGAGGGGTTCTCGATGGTGCCGAGCTGACTGTTGAAGTGTATATCGCTTAGCGGCTGTAATTCCAATTCATGGCCTTTGTGGACCTGGTATTTGGCATTGAGCCTGGCCAGCCCGGCCTCGAACACCGATGGCCGGACGCCCTTGCCCAGGCGGACGAAAAGCTGCTGGTCGCTCATGAGGTTACCCCATTCGTCCCAGCTGTTTTGCTCCCGGAGGTATTTATTGTCCAGCATGGTTGCCAGGGACACGAATTCCCTGAAGCTGAAATCGGTATTCCCCCGCTCGTCGAGGTCGGCGACGACACCGGATACCGTGGCCACGACGCTGTCGTTGTAGGTGATCCTTTGTCCGATGATGTCGTGATAGCTTTCG
>Ga0310811_10005199_pt1 | contig 16435 bp, 15 predicted proteins | sample YCmetagenome_FD_207642 | JGI IMG/M metagenome (GOLD analysis project Ga0310811, IMG submission 207642) | Soil microbial communities from experimental microcosm in Duke University, North Carolina, United States - YC | ecosystem: Engineered > Artificial ecosystem > Soil microcosm > Unclassified ...
CGCGGTCGGTCGCGCCGTGCTCGAGCGACTGCCGCCCGGCGCGATCGTGATCAACGTCTCCCGCGGCGCGCTGCTCGACTCGGACGCGCTGCTCGAGCTGCTCGACCGTCAGGCGCTGCGCGGCGCGGCCCTCGACGTCTTCGCAGTCGAGCCCTTGCCGCCGGAGCACCCGCTGTGGGTCCATCCGCGGGTGCTCGTCAGCCCGCATGTGAGTCCGGTCACCGATCATTTCTGGGAGCGCGAGGCGACCCTCATTCTGGACAACCTGCAGCGCTATCTTGCAGGGTCGCCGCTCGTCAACGTCGTGGACAAGGACGCCGGGTACTGAATGGAAAAGATCATCAAGGCAGCCGTCGACCGCGGGGCGTCGGACCTCCACATCAAGGCGGGCGACGTCTTTCGCGCCCGGATCAACGGGCGCCTCGTGCCGCTCACGAAACAGCGGCTCACCCCTGAGCAGACGAAGGTGATCGCGAAACAGCTCATCCCCACCGAAGAAGACCGCGCCCGCATCGACAAGATCCGCGACTACGACTGCTCCTGGGGTATGCCGGGGATCGGGCGGTTCCGGGTGAGCATTCTGCGGCAACGCTCCTCGTTCATGATCGTCATGCGGGTGATTCCCTTCGACGTCCCGAGCTTCGAGTCGCTCAAGCTCCCGCCGGTGCTCGCCCAGGTGGCCAGCGCCGAGCGCGGCATGATCCTCGTGACCGGGGTCACCGGATCGGGCAAGACGTCCACCATGGCGGCGATGGTCAATCACATCAATCAGACGCAGCACAAGCACGTGCTGACCCTCGAGAATCCGATCGAATTCCTGCACCGCGACGTCAACTGCTCGATCACCCAGCGCGAGATCGGCACCGATACCGATGATTTCCGGATGGGGCTGCGCTCGGCGCTGCGCCAGGATCCGGACGTCGTCATGATCGGCGAGATGCGTGACAGCGAGACGATCGACACCGCGATGAAGGCCGCCGAGACGGGCCACCTGCTGATCTCGACGCTGCATACGCCCGACGCGATCAGTACCGTTGGCCGTATCGTCGCAATGTTCCCAGCCGAAGAGCAGGGCGTCGCCCGGCTGCGGCTCTCGGAAGCGCTGCAGGCAGTGGTGTCGCAGCGGCTGCTGCCGCGGGCCGATGGGAAAGGACGGGCCGCGGCGCTGGAGATCCTGATCTGCACCGGGCGGGCGCGCGACATGATCCGCGACACCGAGCACACCAGCGAGCTGTACGACTACATCAAGGAATCGCGCGAGCAGTACGGCATGCAGACGTTCGACCAGCATCTCATGGAGCTCGTCGCCGACGGGACGGTGACCTACGAGACCGCGCTCGCCGCCGCGTCCAATCCCGCCGATTTCGAGCTGCAGCTGCGCACCCTGGCGCGGCTCTCGCAGACCAAGATTCGAGCCATCGAGGTGGAGCCCAAGGAGACCGGAGAGACGGACGGAGGAGGGGACCGGCCGGCCGGCTTCACGGACGACCTCTCCGACATGCTCCCCTCGCCGTGAGCCGGCGGATCGGCGGCGTGCTGGCGCCGATCGCGACGCCGTTCCAGGCGTCGAGCGGCGACCTCGACCTGGATCGCACCGCCTCGAACGCCCGGCGGTTGTTGGACGACGGCCTCGACGGCATCGTGGCCGCCGGCTCGACGGGCGAAGCACCGCTGCTCGAAGCCGAAGAGCAGCGCCGCCTCGTCGCGGCGCTGCGCGCGGTCGTCCCGCCGGGCCGCTGGCTCCTCGCCGGGACCGGCGCCGAGTCGACGCGGGCGGCGATCGCGCTGTCGCGCGCGGCGGCGGCGGAAGGGGCCGACGCCGTCCTCGTCCGGCCGCCGTCCTACTTCAGCGCGGCCCATTCGGCGGCCAGCCTCGCCGGCTATTTTCGGGCGGTCGCGGACGCCTCACCCGTCCCGGTTCTGGTCTACAACATCCCCAAGTACACCCAGCTCCCCCTCGCCCCGGGCCTGCTGGTCGAGCTCGCAGCGCACGGCAACATCGTCGGCGCGAAAGACTCCTCCGGCGATCCCGAGAATCTCGCGCGCTATCGCGCAGCCGTGCCGCAGTGGTCGCTGCTCGTCGGATCGGGGTCGCTGCTGCTGCGGGCGGTGGAGCTGCGCTGCCAGGGCGGCATCATGGCGGTCGCCTGCTTCGCGGCTCGGCTCTCGGTCGATCTGTTCGCGGCCGCGCAGGCGGAGGACTGGGCGCGCGCCCGGGAGCTGCAGACGCGCCTCGCCGTCCTCGACAAGGAGATCGTCGGGAAACTGGGCCCGGCGGGGATCAAGGCGGCGATGGATTGCGTCGGACTGTACGGCGGGCCGGTGCGCGCGCCGCTCGCGCCGCTCGCCGCGCCGGACCGCGATCGCATCGGCCAGCTGCTGGCGGCATGAGCGGGTATCGGGCGCTGCTCGACGCGCTCGCCCGCCCTCGTTTCGTCGGTACACCGCAGCACGCCGCCGTCCGGGACACGCTGAAACGCGAGTTGCAGGCGCGCGGCTACGTCGTCATGGACCACCGGTTCGCGGCGGCGCCGCGCTTTCCGCTGCGCGGCCGGGCGGCGGCCGAGGGCATCAACCTGATCGTGGTGCGCCCGCGCGTGCGCGTGACGGCGTGGCTCACCGCTCACTACGACTCGAAGGGGCAGCCGCTTTCCATGGCGGGTCGCTTGCAGCTCGTCGTGCTTGCCCTCGCGATCGTCCCGGTGGTGCTGCTGGCGACGCTTGACGGAGCGAGCCCATGGTGGTGGCTCGCGACACTCGTGCTGCCGTTGACCTTTCTCGCGCTCAACGTCGCGACCGACGGCTCGCCGGGTGCGGTCGACAACGCCAGCGGGGTGCTGGCCGTGCTCGCCGTGCTCGACCTCCTTCCCGCCGATGCCCCGGTCGGCGCGATCTTGCTGGACGCCGAGGAGCTGGGGCTCGTAGGCGCGCGCGCGTTGGTGCGCGAGCGTGCGAATCTGTTGCACGACACCAGCCTGATCAACTTCGACGGGATTGACGACCGCGGCGGCGTCGTCGCGTTCGCGCACCGGCCGGGCGCACTCACACGCGCGGTGGCGGATGCCCTGGGCGTGAGGCCGCGGCGGCGTCTCCCGGTTGTAGTAGACGGTCTGGCCCTCGCCCCCGCTGTACGAGAGTGCCTCACGATCATGAAAGGGGATTGGGGTACGATGCGTGTCGTGCACACGCCCCGAGACACTGCGGATCGACTTACATTGTCGGGGGTCGCGGAAGTGGCACGGGCAGTTGCGACAGCCCTCACCCCTCACTCCTAATCACCACCCGGCGGCTCGGCGTCTCGGCGTCTGGAGGTTGTGTGTTCGGACCAAAGGTGCATTGCGTCGTCGTGGTCGGCGCGCAATGGGGCGACGAGGGAAAAGGGAAGGTCGTCGACGTGCTCTCGGAGCGCGCCGACTTCGTCGTGCGCTACCAGGGCGGCGCCAACGCCGGCCATACGGTGCACACCGGCTCGGGCGATGCATTCGTGCTGCACCAGATCCCCTCGGGGATCCTCCAGGGGGCGGTGTGCGTCGTGGGGAACGGTGTCGTGCTCGATCCCGAGACGTTCTTCACCGAGGTCGACGCCCTCACCGCGCGGGGGGTGAAGCTGGAGCACAAGCTGCTCGTCTCTGACCGCGCCCATCTCGTGTTTCCTTATCACAAGCTGCTGGACCGCGCGCGCGAGCGTCAGGAGCAGATCGGCACGACGGGACGCGGGATCGGTCCGACCTACGAAGACAAGTACGGGCGCCGCGGCGTCCGCGTCGGGGACCTGCGCAGCCTGGGGCGCGCGTGCGAGCTGGTGGCGGCCCGCGTGGCCGCTGCCAACGAGATGCTCGCGATGCTGGGGAGCCCAGACCGGGCGGACCCCGCCGAGCACGCAGAGCTGCTCGAGCGGCTCGCCCCGCGGCTCCTGCCGCTCGCCGTGGATGCCGGGTACGTCGTGCACGAGGCGTTGCGGCGCGGCGATGCCGTGCTGCTCGAAGGCGCCCAAGGGGCCCTGCTCGACGTCGATCACGGCACCTACCCGTACGTCACGTCGTCGAATACCACCGCCGGCGGCGCCGCAGTCGGGGCGGGGATCGGGCCGACGGCGATCGACGCCGTTCTGGGCGTCGTGAAGGCGTACACCACGCGGGTCGGCAACGGCCCGCTCCCGACCGAGGCGGAGCCGGCGGTCGCCGAGCGCATCCGCAAGCTGGGGAACGAATTCGGCGCGACGACCGGGCGCCCACGCCGCTGCGGCTGGTTCGACGCGATGGTGGTGCGCTATGCCGTGCGCGTCAACGGCCTCACCGGTCTCGCGGTCACGAAGCTCGATGTGCTCGACAGCTTCGCGGAGATCCCGGTGGCGGTGGGCTATCGGCTCGACGGCGCGGCGATCGAAGGGATGCCGGCGGATCTCGAGCGCATGGGCCGTCTCGAGCCGGTGTACGAGAAGCTCCCCGGCTGGGGGCAGCCGACCAGCGGCGCGCGGCGGCTCGCCGATCTCCCGGCCGCGGCTCGCAGCTATCTCGACCGGCTCCAGGATCTCTCGCTTGCGCCGATCCGCTATGTGAGCGTCGGCACGCGGCGCGATCAGATCATCGAAGTCACATGAAGCGCATCGCCATCCGCGTGGTGGCCGGGCTCGTCTTCCTCTGCCTCCTCGCGGCGGGGGGATTCCGCCTGTGGGTGGGGATGGGGGCGGCGCCGCTTTCGGGGCGCGGATCGCTGCCCGGTCTGGGCGACTCCGTCGTCGTCCTGTGGGATTCGCTCGCCGTCCCGAGCATCGTTGCCAGGAGCGACTCCGACGCCTTCGCGGCGCTGGGGTACCTGCACGCCCGCGATCGGTTGTGGGAGATGGACCTGCTGCGCCACGCTGCCGAAGGTCGCTTGAGCGAGCTGTTCGGGCGCCGCGCGTTCCAGGCCGACCGCGCGTTTCGCGCCCGTGAACTGCGGGCCATCGCCCGCGCGCGCCTCGCGCAGACATCTCCTTTGTCGAGACGGGTGGCGGTGGCCTACACGCGTGGCGTCAACGCCTGGATCGCGACCGGACGGCGGCCCGCTGAACTGCGCCTGCTCGGGCACGTCCCCGAGCCGTGGAGCCCGGAGCAGTCGATCGAGATCGGGCTGCTCGAGGCGTGGGACCTGCATTCCGACAACGGCGAGATCGCCCATGCACGCGCGGTAGCGACGCTCGGCGCAGCCAAGGCGGCGGATCTGTTCGTGCCGTATCCCGATTCCGCCCCCGTGATCGTCGAAGCAACGGTCGGACGCCCCGTCGCTGCACGCGAGACGCCGGAGGGGGAGCCGAGCGCCACGGCGTCCAATGCGTGGGCAATTGGTCCGGCTCACACGCGCTCCGGGAAGCCGATTCTGGAGAACGATCCGCACCTCACGCTCTCCGCGCCGTCGATCTGGTATCTCGCGGGCATTCACGCGCCCGGCTACGAGGTCGTAGGCGTCACTATCCCCGGATGGCCCGTGGTCGTGCTGGGTCATACCGCCGATCACGGATGGGGATTCACGAACGGGATGATCGATGATGTGGACTACGTCCAGGAGCGCATCACGCCCGACACCGCGCGCTTCCTCACCGCCAAGGGATGGCTCCCGGTCGAGACAACACCTGAGACGATTCGAGTCAAGGGCGCCGACCCGGTGGTGTACCTGCGGCGCCGCACCGCCGACGGTCCGCTCGTGGACCTCGGGTGGCGCCCCGATTCCGAGACGGCCTACGCGATGCGGTGGACGGCGCAGACGCCTTCCGACGAGCTGGCCGCGCTCGTGGGCATGGCGCGCGCGACGAATCTGACCGAGTTCGAGTCGGCCATCGCCACATTCCGGGTGCCGGAGCAGAACATCGTCTACGCCGATCGGAACGGCACGATCGCCTACGATCTTGCCGCGTACGTTCCGGTGCGGAAGAGCGGCGACGGCTCGAGCCCGGAGCAGGGATGGACGGGGGCGGGAGGCTGGACGCGGTTCCTGCAGGCGACGGAGCTGCCGCGGGAAGTCGATCCTCCCTCGGGGTTCGTCGTGACCGCCAACAACCGGATCGTGGGCGATGCATTCCCCATCCCGATCCGCGCCGATTACGAGCTTCCATACCGCGCCCAGCGGATTTGGGAAATGGTGCGGCGCGACTCGGGAGCGACCGCCGCGATGGTGGCGCGCGAGCAGGTCGATGTCGAAAATGTCTTCCTGCGGCGGATCAAGCCGATCGCGGAGATGGCTGCCCGGGACGGCGGTCACGCCGATGTCGCCGACCGGATCGCCCGCTGGGACGGGGCCATGACACCCGATCGCACCGAGCCGACGCTCGTGTGGTCCTGGCTCCGCGAGCTCCAAGCATTGACCTACGATGACGAGTCGCCGGATTACCGGCCCTCGGCCCCGCTGCACCAGTGGCTGTTCCGCGGGACGAGCCCCTGGTTCGACGATGTCCGCACCCCCCAGCACGAGGACTTGGGCATCATCGCCCGGCGTGCGATGGACAGCGTGCTGGCCCGGGGCGCTCCGCGTGCCTGGGGGGCGGTACACACCCACACCGAAGCGCATCCGCTCGGCGCGATTCCCCTGCTCGGATCGCTCGCCGGCTTCAGTATCGGCCCGCTCGCCCTGGGCGGCGGCAATCATACGGTGAACGTCTGCCCGTCGAACGAGTTCGTCCCGCCGTTTCACTGCACCGAGGGTCCCTCGATGCGGCACGTGGTGGATTTCGGCGACGTCGATGGTGCCGGAGGATTCATCCTGCCGGCGGGGCAGTCGGGGAATCCACGGTCACGGCACTATCGTGACCAGACGGAGCGCTGGATCAAGGGTGACCTGTGGATCGTGCCCGTGGACGTGCGGCGCGAGCACGCGACGGACACGCTGCGGCTCGTCCCATGAATTCACGGCTGATAGCCGCGACTCGGCTGACTGTCGCTTAGAGCGACGAGAGCAAGTCACCATCGTCGGTGAGAGTCCAGCCGAGCCGCGGCTCTTGGCCGCGACATACGCCACGAGCCGAAAAGAAACGCCCCCCGGATGTTCTCCGGGGGGCCTGCCAGCCGCCCGATCGGGCGCCCGTGTCCGATACGTGCGAACCGGCTTGCCCGGTTGAATTGCAAGCTCGGTGCCGATCGTCGAATCAATCTAAGTAATTGTTTGCCAATGTGTTGTAAGCGTGTGATGCAGCGCACGCCTCCCGCGTTTTTCACGCAGTGCCGCAGCTTGCGGCGTGTGGCGCACGCGCGACGCGTCTCGTACCGTTCTGCCCACCAATGGCCGAAACGGTTCTCGTCGCCCCCACCGCCTTCAAGGGCACGTACGGCTCCCGCCAAGTCGCGGAGGCCGTGGCCCAGGGTGCGCGGTCGGTGTTGCCCCACGCGGCGGTGCTCACCTGTCCCGTCGCCGATGGCGGGGATGGACTGCTCGACGCCGTCCTCGGGCCGACGGCGCTGCGCGAGCATCTGCCGGTCACGGGTCCACTCGGCGTCCCCGTCCAGGCGGAGCTGGGTTGGATCGACGCCGAGACGGCGATCTTCGAGAGCGCAAGCGCCTGTGGTCTCGCCCTCCTCTCCCCGGACCGGCGCAATCCGCTCGAGGCGACGAGCCGCGGTGTGGGGGAGCTGCTCGTGGAGGCGGCCGATCGCGCCGCCCGGACCATCATCGTCGGATTGGGCGGCTCGGCGTCGGTCGATGGCGGCGTGGGGGCGGCGCGTGGGTTGGGATGGACGTTTCGAGATTTGAGTGGCGCGCTGCTTCCGGAGGGGGGCGGGGCACTCACGGAGCTGGCCGACTGGAGCGCCGGATGGGAATTCGGCGCCCGCGTCCTCGCCCTCACCGACGTCCGCACGCCGCTCGTGGGACCAGATGGAGCCGCAGCGCTGTTCGCCCCCCAGAAGGGGGCTTCACCCGCGGCGGTCGAACGGCTGGCCGCCGGTCTCGACCGGCTGGCCGGGGCGATGGGGGCGAGCGGCCGCGGCGATCTCGCGACCCTCGAGGGGGGCGGCGCCGCGGGGGGACTCGGGGCAGGGCTCGTGTTCTTCGCCTCGGCCGAGCTGGTTCCCGGAGCAGCGTGGGTGCTCGATCGCATCGGGTTCGATGCAGCGCTCGCCAAGGCCGACCTCGTGATCACGGGCGAAGGGGCGTTCGACGAGACGTCGCTGCTCGGCAAGGTCACGGGGGAGGTCATCAAGCGGGCTCAGGGAGCCCGGAAGAAGGTCGCGCTCGTCTCCGGGCGCGCTACGCCGCACGCCGGCGTCTCCATCGTGGCCGGCGACGGCGCGACACTCGATGCGGCGGGGATCGCGGCGCTCGCCGCGCGCGCCACGTCCGTCGCGCTCGGGTTGCCCGTCTCCTGAGCGGTTTCTATACTTCCCGGCTCCTATGCCCCCTGCCGACAATGTGATGGAAAAGCTCGTGTCGCTGGCGAAGCGACGCGGCTTCGTGTTTCAGTCTTCTGAGATCTACGGCGGCCTCGGTTCGGTCTGGGATTACGGGCCGCTCGGGGTCGAGCTCAAGAAGAACATCAAGGAGCGGTGGTGGCGCTCCATGGTGCACGAGCGCGAGGATATCGAAGGGCTCGACGCCGCGATCCTGATGCACCCCAAGGTGTGGGAAGCGTCGGGCCACGTGGCCGGATTCACCGATCCCCTGGTGGACTGCAAGCAGTGCAAGAACCGGTTCCGCGCCGACGATCCTCGCATCAAGGGGACGCCGGGCACGCCGGAGGCGCAATGTCCCGTGTGCGGCAGTCGCGGAACGCTCACCGCCCCCCGTCTCTTCAATCTCATGTTCAAGACGTTCATGGGGCCGGTGGAGGAAGCCGCCGCCGTCGTCTACCTCCGGCCCGAGACGGCTCAGGGGATCTACGTCAACTATCTCAACGTGCTGCAGGCGTCGCGGCAGAAGGTCCCCTTCGGGATTGCGCAGATCGGGAAGGCGTTCCGCAACGAAATCACGCCCGGCAACTTCATCTTCCGGACGCGTGAGTTCGAGCAGATGGAGATGCAGTTCTTCGTGAAGCCGGGGACGGACCAGGAATGGTTCGACTTCTGGAAGGCGCAGCGCATGCAATGGGTTCAGGCGCTGGGGCTGAAGGCGGAAAAGCTGCGGTTTCACCAGCATGGCAAGGACGAGCTGGCGCACTACGCCAAGGACGCCTACGACATCGAGTACGAATTCCCCTTTGGCTGGCAGGAGTTCGAGGGGATCCACAACCGGACCGATTTCGATCTGTCGCGGCACCAGCAGGCGTCCAGCAAGAAGCTCGAATACGTCGATACGGCGACGAACGAGCGCTTCGTTCCCTATATCATCGAAACGTCGGCGGGGGCCGACCGCACGACCCTCGTCGTGATGGTCGACGCCTACTCAGAGGAACAAGTGGAAGGAGAGAAGCGGGTGGTGATGCGGTTCCATCCCGCACTGGCCCCGCTGAAAGCCGCGGTGTTCCCGCTCGTGAACAAGGACGGAATGCCCGAGCTGTCGCGGCGCATCCACGACGGCCTGCGCCGCCACTTCAACGTCTTTTACGACGACGGCGGCTCGATCGGCCGCCGCTACCGGCGCCAGGACGAGGCGGGCACGCCCTTCGGCATCACGATCGACGGCCAGTCGACGCAGGATCAGACGGTCACGGTGCGCGACCGGGATACGCTCCTGCAGGATCGGATCGCCGCGGACCAGCTGGTGGAGTATCTGAAGAAAAAGATCGGCGAATGACTCGGGTGTTTCTCGTCACCCGCGACCTCGTGTTTCGGGGCAAGCTACGCGGGGTGGTGAGCGCCGCCGGCGCGGCGGTCACTCGCGATGCCACGACCGCCGACGTGCTGGTCGTCGAGCTGGAATCGACAGGATGGGAAGATCACATCCGGGACGGTGTGGGGCGCGGCGTTCCCGTGATCGCGTTCGGCTCGCACGTCGAGCCTGAGCGGCTGCGTGCGGCGCGGTCGTTGGGCGCCGAGGCCGTGCCGAACTCCCAGATCGAGGCCCGGCTCGGCGCCCAGTTGCAGCGTAGGGCTTAGTCGAACCTGCGGTTTGCGCGCCTGCTAGATGCCTACCTGGCAACCTGTTATGATCAGATTAGTAATCAGGCAGTCGAGCACGCCCGCACCGCACTCTCCGGAGCACTCGTGACGCACCAGACGACCGTGGCGCTTTCTCCCGCCGAAGTGCTGCAGCGCGCCAAGGACTTCTTCGGCGAACGCCTGCCGCATAACGCCGCCTACGTCGAGAAGGAAGGACCGCAGTTCGTCGTGCTCCGCGGACAGGGCGGTGAAGAGGTGGTGTTCAACGCCACGGCGGCCGATGGCGGCAGCCGCGTGCGGGCCTCGACGCTCTTCTTCGACCAGGCAATCGACCGGTTCCTCTCCACCCTCCCGCTCGCATCCGCGGTGGAGGTGGCATGACGGCCGTGGCCGATCGGTTCGCCGTCCGCGTCATGGTCACCGATGCCTGGGACCAGGTATTCCTGGCGGTGGGTCCGGAGACGACGATCGCGGACTTGAAGCGCCAGGCGCTCGTTCGGGCGCTGCGGCGCGCCGCGCTGCCGATAGACCAGTACATCGTCAAGTTCCGCGGTGCGCTGGTCGAGAACGAGGAGACTACGCTGGCGCAGCTCGGCGCCGGCGCCAACGCCCCGTTCATCGTTCTCCCGGGCCGGCGACATCCGGTGCGATGAAGCGTCCGCCACCCGGTCGCTTCCTCGCGATCTTCGCCGTCGGCTTCCTGCTGCTCGACGCGATGTTCTTGATCTGGCTGGGCGTCGAGCTGCCCCGCGGTCGGCTCGTGGCGGGCGGGGTCGCGTGCCTGCTGGCCGCGGGGATCGTGGTGCTGGTGTGGCGCCGCTACAGCCGCACGCTCGCCGATCTCAGCGAGCAGCGTCGCGAGATGAAAGCGGAGGTCGAGGCGATCCGCGACCTCCTGCGTGAGCGGCACCACCAGAACTAAACCCTGACCACCGTCACCTATCACCCTGCCACCCGCCTGCACCAGGCCGGGGCGGGTCACCCCGAGCGCCCGGAGCGGATTGCGGCGGTGCTCGAGGCGCTGCGAGCGCCGGCACTTGCGTCGTCCATCACCTGGATCGAAGCCGCCCCCGCCGAGCGTCCGGCGCTCGAGCGCGTGCATCCCGCCGCCTATCTCGACGCCCTCGCGGCGCTCGCCGCACGGGGTGGTGGCGCGATCGACCCGGACACTTACCTCGGCCCGCGCAGCTGGGAATCGGTGCTGGCGTCGGCCGGGGTGGCGCTGCGCGGTGTGGAAGCGGGTCTCGAGACGGGGACGGCCTTCGCCGCGACGCGTCCCCCGGGCCATCACGCCCTGGCGGCGCGGGCGATGGGCTTCTGCTTCGTCAACAACATCGTGGTGGCGGCGCGGCATGCGCAGGCGCACGGGGCAGCCCGCATCCTCATCGTCGACTGGGACGTGCACCACGGCAACGGCACGCAGGCGCTCGTGGAGCACGATCCTACGATCCGCTTCGTGTCACTGCATCAGTATCCCTGGTATCCCGGGACCGGCGCCGCCGACGAGCGCGGCGTGGGGAACGTATTCAACGTGCCGCGTCCACCAGGGTTGCCGCGCGCGCAATACGTGCGCGATCTGCTGGAGGCGGTGGATGCCGCGCTGGTCGATTGGACCCCGGACGCGCTGCTCGTCTCCGCCGGGTTCGATTCGCTGGACGGCGATCCGTTGGGCGGGTTCACGCTGCAGCCCGACGACATCGCCGCCTGGACCGAGGCGCTGCGCGCGCGGATGGCCGGACGTCCGGTGATCGCGCTGCTGGAAGGCGGCTATCGTCTGGATCTGCTGGCTGCCGGGAGCGCGGCGCTGGTACGCGCGCTTGCCTGAGGGCGCCCGGGCCCCGTACCCTTCACTCGTGGCCGCCACCGTTCCACTCGCCGATCCGCCTTCCAAGCACTGGCCCGCCAGCCTGTTCCGCCGCGGCGATGGGGCATTGGAGCAGAACCTGTCGGCCCCGGAGCTGCGCGGCATCGTGGAGCGGGGCGAGGGGACGCTGTGGGTGGACATCGACAGCTCGGATGTGCACCAGCACGCGCTGCTCGAGAAGGTGTTCCAGTTCCATCCGCTCGCGATCGAGGACACGCTTTCGCCCGGCACGCGGGTGAAGCTGGAGGAGTACGATCGCTATCTGTTCGTGGTCGTTTCGGGGATCCGCTTCGACCGCGCCACGTCCGATCCCTACGATCTCGAGACGTTCAATCTCTACTTCTTCCTCGGTAAGAGCTTTCTCGTCACCGTTCACGCGATCGAGAGCTCGAGCTGCGACTCCACGCGCGACCGCCTCATGCGCAACCCCGACCTCCTGGGGCGCGGAGCCGAAATGACCATGCACGCCATCATCGACCAGGCGGTCGACGCCTATTTTCCGATGGTCGAGCAGCTCAATGAGCACGTCGACACGCTCGAGCAGCGGCTGTTCGATGCGTTCGACGAAGGACTGATTCACGAGATCTTCAAGGCGAAGCGGTCGGCGTACGCCCTGCGGCGGCACATCGGGCCGCTGCGCGAGGTGCTGAACGTGCTCTCCAACCGGCCGTCCCCATACCTGCGCCCCGAAACGCAGCTCTATTACCGGGACGTGTACGACCATACGATCCGGATCATGGAATCGGTGGACACGACGCGCGATCTCCTGGGAGGGGTGCTCGAGACGTATCTGTCCCAGACCTCGAACCGCATGAACCGCGTGATGAAACAGCTGTCCATCGTGGCCACACTGGCCCTGCCGCTCATCGTGGTCGGCGGCATTTACGGAATGAACTTCAGCCAGATGCCCCTCACCCATCACCCCTTCGGGTTCTACTGGGCCCTGGGGTCGATGTTCGCCGTCGCGGCGGTGATGCTGGTGTGGCTGCGGAGCAAGAAATGGCTTTGACGCTCTCGTCCGAAATCGTGACGCTCCACACGCGTCACCCATTCATCATCGCGCGCGGCGGCCGCAGCGAATACCAGGTACTGCTCGTGCGGCTGTGCGATTCCGACGGCACCGAGGGTTGGGGCGAGGCGTATCCCTCGTCCTATTACGGCGAGAGCATCCCGGGAGTGCAGGAGGCGTTCCAGGCGGCGTCCCGGGTACTGCCGGTCGACGTCTTCGACCTCGAAGGCGCGGAGGCCCGCTTCGACGAGGTGGCGCGCAAGAGCGCGGCGGCGCGCGCCGCCCTGTCGATGGCGCTGCACGACCTGGTGGGGAAGAAGCTGCACCAGCCGCTGTGGCGGCTGTGGGGGCTCGACGCCCGGCGTGCGCCGCGATCGTCGTTCACGATCGGGATCGACACGCCGGAGAAGATGAAGGCCAAGGTGCTGGAGGCCGCCGAGTATGCGATCTACAAGATCAAGCTCGGCACCGATCAGGACGAGACGCTGCTGCGCACCATCCGCGAAGTGACCGACAAGCCGCTCCGCGTCGACGCCAACGCCGGCTGGACCCGCGAGCGCGCCATCGCCATGCTGCCGGTCCTCAAGGACTACGGTGTTGAGCTGGTCGAGCAGCCGCTCCCTCCGGACGACCTCGACGGCATCGCGGCCGTGCGCCGTGCGTCTCCCGGGATACCCGTCGTCGTGGACGAGAGCTGCCTCGTGGCGACCGACATCCCCAAGGTCGCGGGGGCGGTGGACGGGATCAACATCAAGCTCGCCAAGTGCGGCTCGCTGCGCGAAGCGCTGCGCATGATCGCCACCGCGCGCGCCCACGGCCTCCTCGTGATGGTCGGGTGCATGATCGAGACGTCCGTCGCGATCACCGCCGCGGCGCATTTCACCCCGCTCGTCGACATCGCCGATCTCGACGGGGCGGCCCTCACCGTGGACGACCCGTTCACCGGGGCGTCGATCGCGGGCGGACAGATCACCCTTCCCACGGGACCGGGGCTGGGCGTCGCGCGGCGATGACGCGATGACGCTGTTCGCCGACGTCCTCCTCCCGCTTTCGGTCTCCACCCCCTACCGCTACGCCGTCCCCGACGCGCTCACGCCGCGCGTCGTGACCGGCACCCGCGTGCTGGTGCCGGTGCGGCGCCACAAGGCCGTCGGCGTCGTCTCCGGCATCGGCTCCGAGCCGCCCGCCGCCGGGACACAGCGGGAGATCCTCGCCGCTCCGGACCTCGAGCCCGCGCTGACGCCAGAGCTGCTGCGCCTCGGTGAATGGCTGTCGAGCTACTACGGCTGCCCCCGCGGGCTGAGCCTCCGGGCGCTCCTCCCCGGGGCGCTGTGGGGGGGCCGGGGAGCGCGCGTCGACGGACCAGCGGAGCGCACCGAGCGCACGATCACGCTGAGCCGCTCGCTCCCGTCGCTGCTCGAGCGGGAGCACGCGTTCTCCCGCTCGCCCAAACGCCGCGCTGCCTACGAAGCGCTGGAAGCCCTCGGCGGCACAGCGCCGGTGCGTCACCTCGTGGAACAGCTCAAGCTCGGGCCGACAGTGCTCGACGGGCTGGTGCGCCAGGGGTTGGCGCGGGTCGACCGGGTGCCGGCGCCGCGGGATCCCTTTGCGGATCTCTCCGTGGCGCCGCCGCCCGCGCTCACCGATGATCAACGGCGCGCGGTGGACGAGATCCTCGCCACCCCGGTCGAGACGCCGGTGCTCATCGAGGGAGTCACGGGTTCGGGGAAGACGCTGGTCTACCTCGAGGTGCTGCGGACCGTGGTGGCGTCCGGCCAGGGGGCCATTCTCCTCGTGCCCGAGATCGCACTCACGCCGCAGACGGTGGCGCGCGTCCGCGGTGTGTTCGGGGACGCGGTGGCGGTGCTGCACTCGGGTCTTTCCGACGCGGAGCGGGCCGACGCCTGGCGCGCCCTGCGGCAGGGCAAGCGCCGCGTGGCGGTCGGGGCCCGGTCGGCGATCTTCGCGCCCGTGCAGCGGCTGGCGGTCATCGTGGTCGACGAGGAGCACGAGTCGAGCTACAAGCAGGGCACGGCGCCGCGCTATCACGCACGCGACGCGGCGCTGGCGCGCGGGCTGGTGGAGGGGGCGCGGGTGCTGTTCGGCAGCGCCACGCCGTCGCTCGAGCTGCTGCACCAGGTCGCGGCGGGCGGCGTCCATCGGGTGGGACTGCCCCGGCGCATCGGCGACCGCCCGCTCCCGCCGGTGGAGGTCGTGGACCTCCGATCGGTAGCCCGAGTCCCAGAGGCGGGCCCGGTGCCGTGGAGCGAGCCGCTCGATCGCGCCGTGCGCGAGGCGTTGGAGCGAAACGAGCAGGTGATCCTGCTGCTCAACCGGCGGGGCTTCGCTTCGTTCCTGCAATGTCCCTCGTGCGGCACCGTGCCCGGGTGCCCGCGCTGCGCGATCTCGCTCACCGTCCACACGACGCCCAGCGCGCTGCGGTGTCACTACTGCGGCCACGAGGAGCCGCTCGGGCTCACCTGCAAGAGCTGCGGCGCCACGACCCGGCGCATGCGCGGTCTCGGCACCCAGCAGCTCGAGCATTTCCTTGCGCTGCGCTTTCCCGCCGCGCGCATCGCGCGCATGGACCTCGACACGACCAGCACCAAGTGGAGCCACCACCGCATTCTCGATCGCGTCGCGCGCGGCGAGGTGGACGTGCTGCTCGGCACCCAGATGATCGCCAAGGGGCTCGATTTTCCCGGCGTGACGGTGGTGGGCGTCGTGGACGCGGATACGGGACTGCATCTCCCCGACTTCCGCGCCGCGGAGCGGACATTCCAGCTGGTGGCCCAGGTGGCCGGAAGAGCGGGGCGCGGGCCGGCGGGCGGACGCGTCGTCGTACAGACCCGGTCCCCCGACCACCACGCCCTGCGGGCGGCTGCGGCGCATTCCGTGGCGGAGTTCGCCGCCGCCGAGCTGCCGCTCCGGACCGCGCCGCATCCTCCGTATCCGCCGTCCGTCGGCCTCGTCCGGTTCGTGGCACTCGGGAAGACCGAGGCGGCAGCGGCCACTCGCGCCGGCCGCGTGGCGGACTGGCTCAGGCGCGCGGACGTCGAACGGCTCGACCGGGCGCTGACGATCCTCGGGCCGGCGCCCTGCCCGATCGCGCGCCTCCATGGGCGCTGGCGCTGGCACGTACTGGTGAAATCCGGCGAGCCGCGGGTGCTGGGGCGGGTGATGCGGGCGTGGCGGGCACAGGGGAGGGCAGCGGCGTTGGTCGTCGCGGACCGCGATCCAGTGGCGTTGTTATAGAAGCGAGGCGAGTCCGCTCTATTCCTGGAACGATTCGTTGGCGGTCAGGAATGGCTTCCCTGCCGAGCTCCCTCCGATGGCGTAGAGAATACCATCGACGACGCCGACGGAGAGCAGGACGCGCGCGGTCGGCATGCGGGCGGTGGCGGTCCAGCTGTTGGTTGCTGGATCGTAGCGTTCGACGGTCGAGCTCACGTCGTTCGTGCGTCCCCCCACGGCGTAGACGAAGCCGTTCGCACTCGCCCCGCCCAGTACGCTGCGAGGTGTGAGCATCGGGGCCTTCGAAATCCAGTGATCCGACCCGGG